>Ga0172382_10003655_pt1 | contig 24147 bp, 12 predicted proteins | sample Leawel138RmetaG_FD_122245 | JGI IMG/M metagenome (GOLD analysis project Ga0172382, IMG submission 122245) | Leachate microbial communities from a municipal landfill in Southern Ontario, Canada - Leachate well 138R metaG | ecosystem: Engineered > Solid waste > Landfill > Unclassified | place... | reverse complement strand
GTTGAGCACCATGGTGCCTCCGCCCCGGGCCTTTTCCAATGCGGTTTGTGCGATCTCCAGCCCGGGCCTTCCCTTTTCGTCCTGGAGACCCATGGTGTCGATACCGTCATCGGAGAGGATCAATATATGGACTGGTCTCTCCCGGGCTGTCCGTTCTTCGTACGTATCGCGCAAAATGTGATTAGGAAAAGCCGTACCACCACCGAGATAGCTCGTGAGTACCCGCAGCACGGCTCGCTCGTCTGAAACAAAGCCAGAGGTCTTGTCGAATTGACCGGCTCCGCTCCACAGAGTGGCCTGCACCCGGGCACCGGTGCGCATCGCCGACAAGACCACGATGGCCCCCGCCAGAGTCAGGTAAGACAGGGTCTGCTGGGGGTTGGGAATGGAGCCGGAGCAATCCACGTAGAGGTCCAGATCCAGCGGCTCTCTTGCTCGCTCACTCCCCCCCATCACTCCCCAGGTTCTCTGCACCGTGGTCATCCCCGGAACCACAGTAGGACTCAGTAATACCGTTTGCAACCAGTCGATCTGCTCCATCGGGTTGCCCACATCCCAGGGTTCCAAACCCTCCATCAACGGCTCTTTGGACAACTCTTTCTCCCGAGTGGGAAACGGGATTAGGTGGGCGAGAGCCTTCTCCCGATAAAACTTCACCGCCGCGTCGTGACCATCCAGCTTTATCCCCAGGGCCTCCAAAATCTGCCCAAACAAAAACGGCTCTCGAGTCTGCCCCAATCCACCCCCAATTGTCGAAGACTCCTTGCTGGACTTCCCATTCGAACCAGCCAGAGCATCCACGATGTTGGGGTCATTGCCGGGATGAACGATCTCGTAGCCTTCCAGGTCCATCACGCCCAGAGGCACCTCGCACCCCTCACCCAGCCCGTCGGTGTCGAACAGAAGCCTGAGCCGGCTCGTGGTGCTCCCATCTTCTCGCGTCAGGTAAGGCAAGCAGAGGGCGGCGAACCCTCCCACTCCCTGCAGCCAGTCTTTGCCGTAAACCCGTACCATTCTGGCTGCCAGGTAGGCGTCTCCCTCCTCGGCCGGCTCCAAGGATAGGGGACACAGATACCCCGGCTCAAGCCCCCACAGGATCTCGAAGATGCGCATATAGAGACCCCAGAGTTTCGTTGGCTCCCCGGATCCGTGCTTATTCAGCCGATCGTAGATCTGGGCGTAGCGTCGATCATGCAGACGAACCAGACGGTCGTTGATCAGGAGGTCTTCCCACATATTGGCGATGAGTGGGGCTTGCTTCCGAAACCCTGGCAAGGCCAGGGAGGCCAGCGCTACCGAACGCCCCGCCTCCAGCAGGTTGGCCGGACAAAGCACGTGATGGCCGATCTCGTGAGCCAGGATATCTACGGCAAAACCTTCCAACCCGTATTGTTTGACTTGAGAGAGACTGATTCGAACCGAGTGGTCGCTCATTCGAATGACCGCAAACGAGTTAACCAGCCCTAACTCCCGGTCGTTTTGTGCTCGCAAGGAGAACAGGGGGTCGGAGAGTCTGGTGTACGGGCTCCAGAGCTTCAGGGCGTAAGACCAGGCCCGCTGCCACCTCTCCAGGAGCGCTTTCATTCAGGGAGAGTGCCCAGCAGGAGATAGACATAATGAGACAGTTTTCCGGCCACGGCCACCACCCCACCCACGGAGTCGAAACTACCCACCGGCGCCAGTTCGGGAACCCCAGCTCGCTCTCCGGCCCAGAGCACCTCTCCGGATTCATTGACCCGGATTGTCGGCGGTTCGAGATTGTCGATACGAAAATCTAACGCCCGCTTGAGCGTGGCTCCAAAACCGTCGCAGAAGAGCAACCAGTCATCGGTGCCGTCGGAGACCAGAAAACGGTCGGGTCCTGCCGCCACCACCTCGGGAGGCTTGCGAAATGCGCCTCCAAAACCCACAAATCCACCGACTCGATGCACCCGGACCATCTGCCCCGGGGCGGGTCGGCGTGGCCACCAGGGGTCGGTCTTCACCTTGTCCCATCGGGGCACCACTCTGCCCATCATCTCATCGGGCAGATGGCGAGCCACCTCCAAAGCGGACTCTCGATAATGAGCCATCCCACTGACCCAGGCCAGGACCTGGGCGTACTCCAACCACTGCCGATGGTCTTTGCAGTCCGCTGCGATCTTAGACATCTGCTGGAGCCAGAATGACCGATCGACCCCGGGCTCCTGCTGCAGGTTGTGGGCGGCGTTGGTCAGAGCGGGGATGACGGTCTCAGGACTTTCCAAGATCAGTCCCACCGCACCGGGCAAAAGCTCCGACCAGACCGCACAGACTGCCTCGCTTCGGGCGAAGAGTTCCAGGCCTGAAAGCTCCAGGGTGAGCTCGTAGAGCACCGATAGCACTCGGCCCCTAACCTCCTCAGGCACCTGGCCGAGCAACGGCGCCGCGTAAGTGATCAGGTTGTGTTTAAAACTCTCCGGACTCAGTCGAGGCCTGGCCCGCCGAGCCAGAGCGTACAGGGAGTTGTAGCGCTCCCGCTGGGCCAGGAGCTCCTTTTCCAGAATGACTAATGGGTTTGCCACTTGAGCCAGCTCAAATAGTTGGTGTAGCGCTGATGGAGATACTTCAAGAGCAGAATGTCGTCGTACAGATGGCCGTAGAGCTTCTTGCCCCTGGCCATCTCCGCCAGCACCCGCTCGATCTTCACCAAACGCTGCTTGACCTCGGGCTGTTTCAAACCTTCCAGACCGCCTTTGAACTCCTCGTCCAATTCCGCCACCGGATCGTTTCGGTCCAGATCCAACCGGTCATACTCGGCCCCGGCCAGATCGAACATGCGGCGAATCCAACTGATCTGATCAACCCGCAGATTGGCGTGCCCGGGAGCTTCGAAGAAAGCGGCGTCGTGATCGGGCGTGAGCTTGTCGTGAAGCACAAAAGGTAGGATCTGTCGTACATCCTCCAGACTCACCACCTGGTCCCCTCGGAAGTAAGCCATCGCCTTTACGAAGACCAGGATACTCAAAATGGCCCGAACCGAAAGCCCGTTCTTGGTTTGAAACCCCAGGTCTTTCAACTGGTCCTTGCCCGACTGGTCGTCCAACAGATGGGCACTCACCCCTGAGAGCTTCAAGGAGTCCTTGGTTTTGTATTCGATCTGCTCTCCTCCGGGCTCGAAGAATTCGAACTGGCTGGAAAAGAACTCCAACCTCCGGCGAAGCTGCCGGGGGAACTCCACCGCCATGATCTCCGCGTACATCCGATCGCATTGCTCCGGACTGAAAATCAGCTTAGGCGGAACCACTTCCTCGGGGCGGATTCCTTCCTCGATCCGGGTCAGCATCTCGCCGAAGAACCGGGTATTGAAATGGAGTGCCTGAACCACCACATCGATCCGATCGCGCAAGGCCTCGATCACCTGGTAGGTTCCCCCGCCCCCGTCGTCGTTGGCGGTGAGAAACCAGGCTGCGGGTGGACACTCATAGACATGGTCCAAAACCTCGGCGTAGTTGTCGGCCAGCACGGTGAGCAGCGCCGATTGGGTGCGGGTGGGGATCCGGTTATACTCATCGATGATCTTGACCCGCATCCCCAACCAGGACCGCCAGGAAATGCGTATGTCATCCATGGATTGGGCGTTGATCAGGTCCGCCGGTAGCGGGTTGCCCAGGAGATCGGAGATGGTCATCTGGGGTTGCCCGTGCTGAATGCCCCGCCGCACTTCCTTCAAGGAGTAACCGGCCAGGATCCCCATGAGCACCGCGGTGGCGGTCTTTCCTCGACCAGGTCCTCCCACCAACAGCAACCGCCGCCGCACCGCGAAGTTCAGGAGGGGAAGCAAGACAAAGCTGGAGTACGACTGCGCGCTGGGCAGAGTCACTCGAGTCTTGGAGTCACCGAAGGTGTAGACCGCCGGTGGCTCCTCGTTGTACTCGATGTCGTAGTGGGGGCTTATCACGGCGTGGTTGACAATCCAGAAGTAGGCCTGGCGAAGCTTCTCATCCAGGGCCTCGTCCCCGCCCCGGGGTGTCTGAGGTAAGGGGGCCGGACCCTGGAAGAGGTCTGCCACATCGAAGCTCGCGCGAGCCTTCCGCTCTCCCGGACGGGTGGGTGCTTCGGCCACGTGCTGATACAGGTTGTAGCTCATTTAACGAGTTTCCCTCCGGAGACGAAGCGTCCTTCGCGGAAAATCTCCGCTTAAATTAAACAAAAAAATACTTGATTTTTATGTGCGCAAAGTGCATAGTGGGTGCTATCATAAGCCTGACGGGCCCGCCGATGGCGTTCCCGGGCAAAATATACCGAAGGAGGTAAGTCTCGTGAGTCAATCCAAAGAGATTGTCCAGGCGAAAAGAATGCTTCTCGCCCTGGTCGCGCAAAAAAAAGCCGCGGCTCTCGCGAATTCGAAATGAATAAAAACAGCGATAGTCACAGACTAAAGCCCTTCAGGTATCGGGGATCCTGAGGGGCTTGTTTCATGATAGGAGTCCCTCGACCTCCGCTTCGCCGATAGGGTGGGAGATCGCATACCCCTGAGCCTGCTGAAAGCCGGCCCGGGCGAGTCCCTTCTTGTCAAATTTGTGCTCCAGACCCTTGGCGCAATACTGAAGATCTTTTCTAGCCTGCAGCGAAGGAGAAAGGATCGGGTATCTCTCGTCCACCACCACTTTGGCCTGGCGAAACCCGTGAAATCCAAGAGTCCCAAACAGTGAAGCGTCGGACCCGTAGTCATCCAAACATAGCCCGAAACCCTCCTGGGCGTACACCTGTAGGACTTCCCACCAACTGGCGGAGTTACGCAGTTCACTTTGATCTCGGACTTCAAAAAAAATCGTTCCCGGGTCCAACCCTGCCTGGCGCACCATGCCTGTCGTCCGCTGGAGCAGGCTAGGGCTGAGCAGTTCTTTGTCGCAAAGATTGATGGACAAAGTCAGTCCCTTGCGCATCCTTTGCCATCGAGCCATCAGGGCAAACGCCCGGGGCCAGAGCTTCTCCGTGATCTTGAGGATCGACCCGGAGGCTGTGGCCGCATCGAGAAACTCGGCGGGTTTGAGCACCGTTTGGTCTCGTCGCTCCCAGCGGATCAATAGCTCCAGTCCCATAATTCGCCGCTGCTGGAGATCGTAGACCGGCTGATAAACCGCCTTGAATTCAGATTTCTCCACGGCGTGGATCATCTGAGACTTGTAGGTGCTCTCCTTTTTGAGAGAGTGCAGCAGGCTGTCATCGAACAGAGTGTAACGCCCCGGACCGGAGCGCTTCGCTACCTTCAACGCTTCCTCCGCGCGCTTGTAGAGTTGGCCGGGGTTCTCGCCTTGGACCGGACCCACGCAGACACCCACCGAGCCGGTGACCTTGACCTGTTCCCCCTTGACTTCAAAGGGATAGGCCAGAGCGTCCAGCAGACTTCGGGAAGCCTGGTCCACAAAGGAGGCCAGTTGAGCTCGCTCCAGGTCTGCTGCCAACAGCATAAATCGGTCCTGGCTGTGCCGAGCGACCATGTGCGACCCGCCCCTCATTCCGTTGAGGCGCTCCCCCACCGCCTTGAGAAGGGAATCGCCCCAATCTCGGCCGTAGGCTTTGTTCAAGACCCGAAAGTCGTCCAGGTCGATCAGAAAAAGACCGAGCGCTCGCCCGCTGCCCAGCGCTTGCTGATGAGAATAGTCCAGGTAGCGCCGGATCATATTCTGATTGGGTAAACCGGTCAGGCTATCCTGAAAAGCCAGCCGTTCCGATTCTCGGTTGGATTGATTCTTGGCCTGCTCTTCCTTGAGCTGAGCCACTGCTTGATCCAACTTCTTCTCGGTGTCGGAAAGGCGTTTGGTCAAAAAATCGATCTGGCTCTTGATGGGCACCGAGAGGGACTCCCCCGAAGACCCTCCGCTGGAGTTGAGCATCTTTTCCCGAGTGCTCAGAAGCTCTTCTTTGAGCTGCTGCTGGGCTGACTCCAGTTCTGCTACCTGCAGTTTCAGCGTACGAGCCTCTGTGCGGGCGCGTTCAGCCTCCTGACGCACTTCGGAGTAGAGCTTGATGGTCTCCCTCAGCTCCTTCTCTCGCTCCAGGCTCTCCTTGAGGTCTTGGCGGACCGCGTTAAGGAGTTCCTCACGCTCTTGCTTGAGCTCTTCCAACGCCTCCAGCTTTTCTTGGAGCCGGCCCAGCTCTCGCTTGGAAACCTGGGCGGCTTGTTGCTCACTGGAGCGATTTTGAAACTCGGCCTTTAGCTCCTCGAGTTCACTTTCTTGCGAGACCAGTTGCGCCTGCAGCTCGGCTTTCTGAGACTCAAAGACCCGCTGCTCCTGCTCCAGCGTCTGCTCAAGCTCCTCGAACTCAGCGACCTTCTCCGCTAGTTGCTCCTGTAGCTTTCGTTCGGCATCCTCCTCCTCCACTCGGCTGCGAAAGCCGGTGAACTCCTCCTTGACCTCCAGCAACTCCCTCTGGGTTCGTTGGAGCTGAAGATCGATCTCGTCCCGATTCTGCTCCAGCTCCTCCACCCAGGTCTCCATGGCCTGTTTGTCTTCGGAGAGTCGGGCGATCTGAAGCTCCAGCTCTTTGACCCGGGCCTCGTTGTCGACCTCCACCGGGGCCGGCGGAGCCGAGGGCAGATCCTGCAGTTTTTCTTCGAGCTCGTGGATGGTGGCTTTGAGTTGTTCGTTCTGCGACTCTTGAGCAGCCAGCTGTTGCTCTAGTCGGGCGGCACTCTTGCGGGCCGACTCAAGCTCGCGCTCGCCGGACTTCAAGCGCGTCTCGGCTTGGCGCTTCTTTCGAGCCGTGTCCTTCTGCTGTCGCTTCAGGCGCTCCAGGTCGGTCTCCAGGGCCCCTGCTCGGGCCAGGGCTTCGGTGTGATCGACTCGCGCCGGTACTTTGAGGAAGGCCTTTTTACTCTGCCAGGTGGTGGGACTCTGGGTCCATTCTACCTCGAGTTCGAACTCTTCAGCTTCCCGGTTTTGCCAGAGGATGGCCCCTTTGGGATCGGTGATTCGAATCGGGAAGGGAACGGTCCATGCCAGATCGTGCAGCTCTTTGTTACGGGGCTTGCGGTACTCATGCTGGCGCGACATTATGGGCTACGTTCGAGCTTCCAGGCATTGCCCCCCTGCTTCAAACCGAATTTCAAACGTACTGGAGCTTTTGCAGTCGCCACTGCCCGCCACCTCTTCACTCCGGCTGCATAACCCGCTTATCCCCCACCCGCAAGGTCCAACCTCTCTGGTCCATCCACTCCAGCATCGGGATGATGTACTTTCGAGAGGTTTCCAGGGTCTGCCTGGCCTGGGAAGCGGTAAACCCTTCCGGAAAATCCGCAGCCAGTTGGCTTCTGGCCCGGGAGAGGACCTGCGGGGTGGTGAGCAACTTTTCATTAAGCTTGATCACCTGGCCGGTACCCAGCAGATACTCTTCCAAGCGGTGGGCGAGTTTTCGATCCAGCCCACAAACTTCGCCCAGAGCGAGATCCCAATCCCGGGGAGAATAGCCGCCGACCTCCAACAAGTGAACCAGGGCCTGCGCCTTTTCGGCCGAGTCCGTATCCACCTCGGGCCGGTGACCGCTGGGTGAGTAGAGAGGTCCGTTTTGCTGGAGTTCCCCCTGCTCGACCAGGGCGTTCAGGACCTCATTGACGGTCTGGCCGGTCTGCGCTCGCGTCAGCCCGGCCAGTTCGGCTGAAGTCCAGCCGACCTTCCACCGGGCGCCTTCCACCAATCGGTCCAGGAGATCTTTCAAGACCTCCCGGATGGCCCCAAAACTTTCCGCCTCCCATAAGCGGTCTTTGCCCAGCCCAAGCACCTTCCCCGAGTCGAGCAAAAGACTCAGCTGTTGCTCCCACTCTTCCTGGGAAAACCCCAACTGCTTTCTGACCGCAGCCCCGCGAGACCATCCGCCCTTCTCTTTCAAAAATTGTACCACCCGGCCCACCTCTCCCCCGCCGGAGAGGGCTCGGTACCGCTCCAACAGCTTGCCGGCCCGACTACGCCGGAAGGGATGCTCGTCCAAGGCCAGCACCGTACCGCCCCCCAGAAGCCTCTGGTCGGACTCATCTCGGAGCAAGAATCGATCTCCCCGGCAAAGCAGCACCGGTTCAGGAAACTCTAGCTGTCCGAAGGCCTCCGCCTGGGGCTCCTTCGAGCCCACCAACTGAACCCCCACGTGACCGTGAAAGGTGCCCTGGAAAAAGGTCGCTTTGAACTTCCTTTTCAGCAGTCGAGGCTCCGCCTGCAGCAGAGTGGCTGAAACCGCAAACCGTTGAGCCAGGGGGAAAGAGCCCGCAGGGGAGATGAGGGTCTGACCCCGGGCTGCCACGCCTTTATCCAAGCCGGAGATATTCACCGCCACCCGCTGGCCGGGCCGGGCCCTCTCCGTGTCCTGCCCGTGGACCTGTAAACCGCGAATCTTTCCCTTCACCCCCTCCGGAAGCAACTCCACCTCGTCACCCACCTGGAGAGTCCCGGACCACAGACTGCCGGTGAGCACGTCTCCGAAGCCTACTTTGCTAAAGGCCCGGTCCACCGGCAGGCGCGCCACCCCTCGCGGGTTTCGCTCCGGCTTTTCGATCAGCAACCGGTACAGCGCTCGCCTGAGTTCGTCCAGGCCCTCTCCCGTGGAAGCCGAGGTGGCCACCACGGGGGCACCTTCCAGAAACGAACCGGCCAGCAACTCCTCCAACTCCCAGCGTGCGACCTCCAGGCCTTCCTCATCGCTCTTGTCCAGCTTGGAAAGCGCCACCACCCCCCCGGGGATCTGGAGCATCTCCAGGATCTGCAGATGCTCCAGGGTCTGCGGCTTGACCCCTTCGCAGCAGTCAACCACCAGAAGAGCCGCATCGAAGCCCCCCACCCCGGCGATCATATTTCGCAGAAACTTGTGGTGGCCCGGCACATCCACCACCCCCAGTCGGATCGCTCCCCGGGGGCCGTCTAGGGCCAGCGGGGCGAACCCCAGGTCGATGGAGAGCCCTCGCGCTTTCTCTTCCGGGAGCCGGTCCGTGTCGACCCCGGTGAGGGCTTTGATCAGGCTACTCTTGCCGTGGTCCACGTGGCCGGCAGTGCCGAGGATGAAATGTTTCACGTGAAAACTCGTTTCAGCCCTTCCAGGAGTTCCTCGTCGTCGGCGGGCGGCAGCGTGCGCAAGTCCAGATAACAGCTCCCCTTCTCCAGACGTCCGATGATGGGCGTGGGAGCCTGCCGAAGCCTCTGCTGCAGACCCAGCAGAGAGGCCGGATCCCGAGGCGTGAACTCCAAGGCGAAGGAGGGGATCCCCTTCCCCGGTGAGGACCCCCCACCCACCTGGGCAACGGTGGCCACCACTCGGGCCGACAATTCGGAGGGTAAAGAGCGCTCGATCTGCTCCAGGAGACGTTCGGCGCGCTCCTTCAGGGAGGAGGCATCTCGGGTCAAGAGTTCCAGGGCGGGCACCGGTTCCGACCCCCCCAGGTGCCGGCGGAGGGTCTCCTCCAGCAGAGCCAGGGTCAGCTTGTCGCAGCGTAGGGCGCGGTAAAGCGGGTGCTTGCGACAGGCCTCCACCAGCTCTTCCCGGCCCACGATCACCCCGCACTGGGGGCCACCGAGCAGCTTGTCTCCGGAAAAGGCCGTCAGATCAAAGCGAGTCGCCTCGCCCACCGAGGGTTCTCCCTCCACCACCGGGGTCAGCATGCCCGATCCCAGGTCGTAGACCACCGGAAGCCCGTGCTTCTGACCCAGTGCCAGCAGCTCATCCAAGCCGGGCGACTCGGTGAACCCCAGGATCTCGAAATTGGAGCGATGGGTCGTGAGCAGCAGGCCGGTATCCTCGGTCAGGGCTCGCTCGTAGTCGGCGATGCGGGTGCGGTTGGTGGTGCCCACCTCCACCAGGCGCGCTCCGGACAAGGCCAGGATATCGGGGATGCGAAACCCCCCGCCGATCTCCACCAGTTCTCCCCGGCTCACGATGACCTCACGGTCTTTGGCCAGGGCGGTCAGCAGCAGGATCATGGCAGCCGCGCAGTTGTTTACCAGAAGGGCGGCCGGGGCTCCGGTGGCCCAGCGGAGCAGACGCTCCACTCCCGCCCCGCGACGGCCCCGCTTGCCGTTTTGGAGATCGAACTCCAGCGCCGAGTATCCCCTCAGGCGCTCTGATACCGAAGTCAGAAGACTCCCCAGCGGGGCTCTTCCCAGGTTGGTGTGAAGCACCGTGCCGGTCAGGTTGAACACCCGCCGCTGGCTGGGCTGGAGCAGAGCCTCTACCGCGCCCGGCAGCCCCTCCAGTTCGACCTCCTCCCCCGCCAGCAGTCGCCGACGATACCCCTCGAGAGCCTCCCGAGCCGCCAGCTTGACGAATTCGCTTCCGTGCTCCTGAAGCAGTTTTACCAGGGCCGGAGTAGCCAGAAATTTCTCGACCGAAGGAAGCTCTCGCGGGGAAGACATGCGAACGATTTCCAGCCTCTATCGGCGATCGCCTTTAGGGTTCGATTAAAGCTCGCTGGCGCACCCCTCCAGTACCTCCTGCACATCCGAGCCCGGATTCTCCTCGACCGGCCCTCCACTGACAAAGTCGTTGATCAACTCCAGTTCGGAGAATCGCTTAACAGTGAGGCCCTTGTTGTCGCTGCCGTCATCAAACTCGACATCTCCACCCAGTCTGTTGCCCTCAATCTCGATGCAGGGCGAACTCGGACTGCTCAGCCAGAAACGGGCCGACGGGCCTGAGCCGATGATCTGGTTGTTGGTCAGCAAAACACTAAGCCGGGCCACTGAGTTCGAGCTTGTACAAGACACGTCTAAACCTCTCCAGCAGTCGGTCATAATGTTGTTGTCCACCTGGAGCACGGCGCTGGTGGTGTCGCCTTCCACCTTGACCTCAATGGCGTTGCTTTCTCCTTCGATGAACTCGTTCTCGGAAATGGTGGCGCTGAGAGTTGTGTGCGCAAAAAGCTCGATGCCGAAGACGTCTTCGGTTAAGCCGGTCAGGGTGTTGCCCACGGCCGACAGGGTGGTGGCAGCGGTCCCTCTTGCTTCTATCACCAGAGCCTTTTTGATTAGCCCGCCGGTGTCGTTTTGCACGGTATTGCCGTGGAAGGTCACGATGGTACTGCTGCTGCCTCGCAAGTCTAGAAAAACCGCATCTTCGGGAGTCGCTCCCACCCGACCCAGAAAGCTATTGCCGGAGATTGTGAGCTGAGAGTTGCGATCGGTGTTCTGCAGCAGCAAACCGTAGCGGCTGATACCCCCTTCGAAGACGTTGTCCACGATGGTGAGTTCACCGCCCGCGTCGGTAAAGGCGAGGTAGGCTTGCTGGCCGTTTCGGAAAGTGTTGTTGTGAATGTTGGCATTGTCCGACCCGCTAAGGATTAGACTATCACCACCAGTGGGGTTCTCGATGATCAGCCCGGACACGGTGTTACTACCCTCCAGGGTGACGGGCCCGTTGATGACCCCGGGCTCACCCTCGGGCAGGATGGTCTGAGCCACCACCAGACCCACTCCCTGGCCCACCAGGTTTACCCCTCTGGGCAAGGTGAAGGGGGCGTTGCCGGCCGTACCCGTGCCCCGGAAGACAAAGATGGTATCGCCCTCCGTGGCCTTGCCGAGGGCATCGTCCAGCTCGTTGAAGGGGTCGGCCTGGCTCCCGATACCTCCGTCGGGCACGGAGTTGTCCACGAACCAGCCCTTGTTCTCTATGCTCAGGGTCACGGTGGCGGTGGATTGACCGGCGGCGTTGCCGAGGGTGTAAGTGAAGCTGTCCTCTCCTTGGAAGTCGAACGAGGGAGTGTAAATGAAGCTACCGTCGTCCTCCAACTGAACGCTGCCCCCGGCCGTGGTGGTGGTGTCGAAAGCCGTGATCGTGGACCCGTTCAAGGTGTCGTTTGCGAGCACCCCGTTGGCCGCGACCTGATTCAGAATGGCGTTGCCCAGGGCGCGCACAGAGTCGTCCCGGGCCACCGGAAGGGGAGCCGGCGGCCCAGGAGGCTGCGTCTGGGTAAAGACGTAGTTCTGACTAGAACCGCACCCTCCGAGTCCAAGGCCGAGCCCCACCAACAAAGCCATTAAAAGGTATCTCAACAAACTGTTAATCACAAAAGCAATCCTTCCGGTAATGCCCCCGCGGAGCCGCTGTTCCGGACGTCTGCTGGATACCCTGCCCCTGCGGCGGATGCGTGAAAGGCCAAGGCCGGAGGCGCCTCTCGCTCTTACTTCCGTCTTGCCCCAGCCATCCGGCGAAGTTGCATCAGATCTCGCATACCCAGGTCGGTCGAGCGCTTCTCGTAGCTGTCCTCGGGCAATTTGTTGGCAACGAAATTTGACACCACATTTACACCGATGTACGATAAGCCGGTGAAACGAACCCAAATCCAATTTCCTGATCCGTTGTATCAACGAATAAAGGAAGTCGCCGCTATGAACGACTGGGCTCTCGCAGAAGTCGTCCGCCGGGCGACCGAGCTTTATGTTGAACGATTTCCAGAACCTGTCGATCGCAAAAAAGCTTGGAAGTTTCCTGTTCTAGACCTCGGGGGAGACTTTTTGATCGATCCCGCGGATTTTCGAGCAGAGGCGGATGCCGTGGAGTCCAGGAGCCTTTGATTTCCGCCGATACGAACTTGTTTCTCTACGCCGCCAACGAGCGCAGTCCGCATCACCAGGCTGCAAAAGCATTTTTCTCTGAAATGTCCAAAGAGCCAAACTTCGTCGTCTGCGAATTGGTCTTGATCGAAATCTATATCCAACTCAGAAATCCCACCATCCTGGCCCAGCCTCTCTCAAGCTCCGAGGCTGTGGGATTCTGCCGTGCGCTGAAGCGCCATCCATATTGGCAGCATCTGGACTATAACTCAGAGGTGTCCGAGCTTCTCTGGAACTGGGCAGACGGGACAACCAGCGGATTTCGAAAAATCATTGACGCCAGACTGGCCTTCACTCTTCTCTGCGGAGGGGTTCGGCAATTTGCAACGGCGAATACCAAGGATTTTCAAGACTTTGGATTTGAGAAGGTCTGGAATCCAATCACTGAAGAACGCCTGAACCTCACTTAAGTTAGGCGCGTTCATCCGCGTCCAGAGTGGCTTCCAACTCCTTGCGAGAGCGGTGAGCCAATCTCGGCTTTTTATCGAGAGCTCACTGGTGTGAAGAGCAGCTTATGCTTCACGCCGATCAGCTCTGTATGAGTACCGTGAATCTGACAGAGGTCTTGATCCGCTTACGCGACCGCCGTCTGTAGCGGCTCACTCTCTTTAGCCACCCTCTCCTCACGCTAGCTGGCCGCTTCACCCCCTGAGGAAGCCGGGCGCAAATTGGCCCGGCTTCGGTCAGAATGGCGGTATATCGTCGAGGTAGAGGTCGTCGATTTGGTCCATCAGGCGAGCGATGGATCTTTGTATTTTGTAGAGTGCCGCATAGATCTCGCGTACGGCCTCGTCGACTTCGGGTATGTCGTTTGGGGCGGTTGAGTTTTTAGATGGGTCACCCAACACGCCTCTTCCAAACGCGAAAGTGTTCGTACCTGTGGAGTTCTTGGGTCGTGAACTTGAGATTCCCGTGCTTTGCACTTGTAGATCAGGGTTCAACCGTGATCCACGATCACACTTCAACCGTGATCTAGCCGCTTTACCCGAAACTTGAATATTGACACAGCACTAGAGGCTCTGTCCTCGATTGGCAAGGCAAAGCCGGTGGCACAGTTCGGGGTCGAACAGCCGCTGCCCCAGAAACCGAGCTTCAAGATCTCTGGGCAGGCAACTCTGAAACTTGGAAAGCCTGCTTCGGGAGGCACTCGGCAGGAGAATGGAAAGAGCCTGGTCGTCCAGCTCCTCCGCGGCGAGATTGTCCAAGGTCTGGCGGAGTTCGGACTCTGTACCCTGGGTCTTCAGGTAGAAGTTGTCGACCGTGGTTTTGCAGCCCGTGCGGTGCTGATGGTAACGCGCGATCACGTTGTTGACCCGCCCTCCAGCGAAGGTATAGAGGCTCACATGGTTTTGCCCATGAGAAGAGAAGACCCAGTGGTCGCGGTCCACAACGTCTTGCCACTCGCTTCTCAGCCTCTCCATTTCGGTGAGGCCTCGCCGGCCCAGAAAAACCGGCTCGTCGGTGGACAACAAAAGCTCCCGGACCTGGCTGCAGATCTGGTAGCTCAAAAGGGTAGGCTCTCCCATCCAGGTGGGAGCCGCTCCGCCCGACGCCGGCTTTACGTAGAGGGTGGACCTTTTCCAGTCGACCCTGAGAGTCTGCCAGGCCTTTCCCCCCAATAGAAAGCAGAGCGTATCGTCTCCGGACTGCACGAACCAGGACTCCAACTGGCCGATCTCTTTTTGATTTTCGGTGCGAACGGTCAAAACCGCGGGTGTTTCGAAGACCGAATAAAGAGTCATGAAATTGGAGCGGCCAAAACGCTTTGCGCCTTCGGGCCCAAGCAGCATCAAAGAATCGCTTTCTATCAACACCTCCTGAGCGAGCATTTCGTCAAGGATGCCCCCTCTTTCTTGCTGAGTGAGCTCGGAAAAGCAGTACGGAGTACCCACCCCCGATATCAGCCGCGACCGGGGTATTCCGCCCTGACCCAGTACCGTCGCCAGCACCTGATGAACGAACACCGGATAAGAAGAGCGGCCGGGTCTGATCGGCTCGATCCAGCCCTGGAGGGCTAGCGAAACCAGAGCGCACGCCACCAGAAAACTCTCGGATTTAGAGCACAGAAAGGTCATGCGGGCGGTGGAGCCTGGCCGGCGTCCGGTGCGACCCAGTCGCTGCAAGAAAGCCGACACGGTGCTCGGTGCTTCCAGTTGCAGAACGATATCCAGGTCTCCCACGTCAAGGCCAAGTTCCATGGTGGATGTGCACACGATAGAGCAGTTGCTGCCCGTACGAAACGCTTCCTCAGATTCTTCTCGTAAAGAACGCGAAAGCGAGCCGTGGTGGGGGAAAGCTCGGACTCCCGATCGCTCCAATCCGGCTTTCATCCTCTCCACTTTCGACCTTGAATCGGCAAAAAGAAGAGATTTTTTGCCTCGGGCCAGGAGCGCCGCCGAAGCCTCGACATCCGCGCCCTCCGGCAGGGGTATGATCTCGATGATTTTTTTCTGCCTGGGCGCCTCAGGGTTAATAACCTTTCCCATCCGCTTGCTGGACCCCTGAAGCCAGTCCAGCAGAAGCTCGGGGTTGCCAACCGTGGCCGAGAGGCCGATCCGTTGGAAGTCCTGGCCGGCCAGCACACTCAGTCGCTCCAACAAGGCCAGCAGGTGGTCTCCCCGGTCGTCTCCCGCGAAGCCGTGTATCTCGTCGATGATCACAAATCGTAAGCCGGCGAATAGCTGCTGCTGGTCGTATCTTTCGGTCATCAAAATCACTTCCAACGACTCCGGAGTGGTCATCAGGATGGGGTGGGGCGAACCCACGAATTGCGCCTTATCCTGAGCTGACACATCGCCATGCCACTTGAAGGCGCGCAGTCCCACCATTTCGGCCAGCTCCTTAACCCGAGGCTCCTGATTGTTCAAAAGAGCACGGAGCGGGGAGAGATAGAGCGCGCAGATTCCATCGGTCGGCTGACCGAGGAGGCGATCCAGGACGCCGAACAGAGAGGCCTCGGTCTTTCCCCCCGCGGTGGGAGCCAGGACAATAGCGTTGCAACCTTCTTGCGTGGCCCGCACCGTGAGTTCTTGAACGGGCCGCAGTTCGCGCCATCTCAAACGATGGATAATAGCTTGGCGCAGCCTCTCGTGCAGTTCAAAGAAGACGGATGAGGGCTCGGTCACAGATAGACGGCCCTGGCCTCCGGGTTGAGGGACTCTTGCTCCTCCGGAGTGAGCGAGGTTTCGGCCACCCGGTCGGCATCAAACGAATATTGAGACCTGGGATCGAAGTCGTTGAGGTCGATCTTGTCCAGGACATCGATGAACTCCCGCAGGAAGAGGCGCGGCACCACCTCGACCCGCCCCCCAAACCCCCTGGTGAAAAGCCCCGCCATATCTTGTATCAAAGCTTCGTCTGCTTTTCGAGCGATTCGTTCCGGATTGGTGGCTGGATAGATCTCCTTGACTTTTCGAGCCACCCGTAGCAGTCGGGTTGAATCAAAGCTGGGAAGTCTCATTTGAGGCATGCGCAGGTTGTCGCCCGAGCGGTCGTCGAAAGAGACTCGAATCCGGTCGTGGAGTGGCTCAAGAGACGGTATGCCGGCCGGGCCTTCAAAGAAATCGGGCGTGCCAGTGACCAGCAGGACCAGCCCGGGGAATTCATTCTTGTCCAGGGCGTCGACCAGAGTTCTGAGCACCTCCAGACTCTTCATCCGCTCAGTACTGCGTAGACGAGAGACCGTTTCCACCTCGTCTAAGACCAATACCAATCCCTTGTGCCCGGCAGTACGGATCAGTTCGAGCAGCCCGCGCAGAAAGACCAGAGCGTCGGTATTATCCAGGCTTCCGGTGACTCCGGCGAGCCGCTTGACGGTGGAGGCGACTTTGTCTTCGCCCGACAACCAGTCGAGCAGGGCCCTGCTGCTGGCGTAATCGCCTTCAAGCTGGCAGCTATGATAAGCCCGCAGGCACGCCACCATGCGCCCTGCTCGTTCGCCCAGAGGGGTGAGCGCTTGCTCTACTTTTTCGGCCACGACCTGGCCAAAGCGGGGGTCTTCCTCCTCCAAGCCGTCGAACTGGAGCACCTTCTCTTCGAGTGAGTAAAGCCAGCGATCGAGCAGGCTCTGCAGAGCTCCCCCCTGGCGACTGTGAGTGGATAGCCCAAGGCATGCTTTCCGATAGACTTGAGCCGGCTTATACAACGGCGTCTCGACTCGAGACACCACAACCGTGGTGGTAAGAAAACCGCTTTCTAGAGCGCGGCTGCAGGCCAGGGTAGAGAGAAAAGTCTTGCCGGCACCGTAGGCTCCACGGATGAATTTGTAGGCGCTTCGGCCGGAGGCGGCATAGTCTAGTAGCTCTTCAACAGCAGCAATCTGGGGCTCCAAACCAACAGCAATGTGTTCGAGACCTGCGGCCGGCACTGTACCCGATCTTAGGGCCTTGACGATATCCTGGCGAGCGGCCCATTCAGGTTGACTCATTTCAATACCGCCTCAAGCTCCAGACGATAGAGACGCCCTCCCGCACCCTCTCCAACCTGTCTGAGATGGCTGAAGCCTTCTTTGTGTAGTTTCTCCATCAGCCTTTCTACCACCGCGCTCACCCGCCGAGTGCCCAGAGCCTTTTTCAGTTCAGATTCGGAAAGCTGCCCGTACTGGGTTAGCAACTCTAGAACGGACTGCTCCGACTTGCTCAGGCCTGGCACCGGAACCTCAAACCGAACAGCATCTCCGTGCCGCACTGCCTGAATAACGGTGCCCTTCGTAGCCGTGCTCACAGAAGCGGCCCCGTCGGCCAGGACCGACTTGTTCAACAACACCTTCTGCATGTCCGGAGAGAGGCTCACCAGGTACTGCCCGTCGAGCGAGAGCAGGTTGGCGGCCACACCCAGCAGATAGCGAAAGCGGTCCTCGGGCAACCCCAAGGCCGAGGCCAGTTGGCTCACTCCCGCTGCGCCGGCGTTCTCGTCGAGCGCCCGAAGCAGCTTACTCGCCCATTCGGTATCCGGTTCGTCCTTATGGTTTTTCCACTGAGAGGCGATGACCGGATGTTGGAGCGCTCGTTCCGCGAATTCCGGTAGCAAAGTGGGGGGCTCTTCGATCAGTAACATCTGACCCGATTCCGGGGCTTTCTTTTTGGCCGGCCTTTCCGTTTTCTTTGCCTGGACGGACGGACCGATAGTGACCGCCCGGTCCAACCACCAGACCGGCTTGCTGTAGGGGATCTCGTGCCAGCCTTCGGGAGTAGAGGAGACTGGTGCCAGCACCATGAGCGGGGCCAAAAGCTCGGCCGGATGGCAGCCGCCGTGATAACCGTTCTTCTTTTTTGTGTATCGGAGCTTTTCGGTCCAGGGCAGGATCACCCCGGACTCCTGGGCCAGGGCCCGCGGACCGGTGAGAAGAATCTCTCCCTTTTCGACCTTTTCCCCGCTCCGCCAGCGAGCACCGAACGGTTCGGATGCAGGTGCTCTTAGCTCTGCTCCCCGTTCCAGGACATGACCATGGTCACTGGTGAGGATGAGCACTCGCCCGGCTCGATGGGCCAGGGTGCAAAGATCGGTAAGGTAGCTTATCGAGTTCAGGGGCAGTTGCTCCCCCTTCTCCAGGTGGTCGTCAACAGCGTTCAGGACCACGGCTACGGCCTTATGTTTGGGGTCGGCGATTTTGCTTTCCAACTCGGTGGAGAGGTTGCCGTGGGCCCCCTCAAGATCGCCCTTGTGAAACACTAGAGGAGGGCACTTCTGGTTGCAGGCGGCCCGTAGGGTGGGGTGTTCCTTGAAGTCGCGGGTCTCGGTGGAGGCGCTACCCCGGGTGAGTTTTCCGGAGAAGAGAGATGCTCGGCTGCATTCAGTGATGCTGGGATAGGTGGCCAGAGCCGCCGGGTAGATCGGGCCGCCCTCCGGAGCCACGTGCTTCCAGGCCACGGCGGGGAAAGACTCCATGATCTCGTGCAGAGTGGGCCAGCCACATCCGTCGAGCACGATCATAAGGAAGCGTCCCCCCTTTTGGTTGGCCAGGGGCTCAAGTACCTTTGCTATGAGGTTTTCAATTTTAAGCACGCGGTGGTCGGGCTCCCCCGCTCGGTTCCAGGCTGCCAGACTACCGGCGAACGCCTCGGCTTCTGCTTCCAGCTTTGAGACCACTTTGTCCAGAAGGTCACAGACCGCCTGAGCCAGCAACGGAGGGCCCGTTCCTTCCACCTTTAAGCGAGCCCAGGAGGCGTAAGCGGTGCTGCGAGAATACCTTTCGATCTGCTCGTACAGAGGAAGCTTAGAACTTGGGCTGGAGGAATGAAGCCAACGAACCAGTCTCGGTATCATCTCCAGTCGTTCTGTTTGTTCAGCTTTTAGGCCCCGATGACTGAGGCATCGCTGGGCAGACTCCTGCAGTTCGGGCAGTGACGCCGGACTTTCCAAGGCAGCAGCGAGTGCTTGGCACAAGGGTTCGAACCTCTGCTCAAGGCCGAGGGGCAGATAGTCGCTGAGCTCACAGAGCGCTTCGGCCTGCAGGTCGCAGAGCAGCTTCTCTGCTTCATGCAGAACCGACAAATCGCCAAGCCTTTGGGAGCGATAAAGCCGTTCGGCGACCTCTGCCCACTCTCGCACGGTGGGTTGCTGAAGCGGTTTGTTTCCGGTGTACTGCTCCAGACGCAGCAACGCTCGCTCTTGCTCTCGTCGAAGCTTTTTCCCCAGGGCACACCCTAGCAGGCAACGCAGAGCAAGGCCCAGCGCCAGAGGAGAGACGCGACCGTCGTCTACGGTGTCTAGAATAGCCCGGCCGTATTCTCCGCAGATCTCGAACACCCGCTCTCGGGTGCTCTCTTTTAGATCGGCCGGAGCCTCCAGATAAGCTCGGCAGTCTCCACCGGCCCACTCCAACAAAGAATAAGTGTCCAGATAATCGGCCGGCATCTCCAGTCGGAAGGCAAAGAGACACGACCACACCTTGTCGGCCGTCAACAGATCCCCTTTGACTTTGGAGTAGCCACCGTGAGGCTGGGCTGCCAGCAAGTAATCGGCCAGGTGCCCAAGACGCAGTAAGCTGCTTTCAATGTTGCGACAGTCAAACAGATGCTTGACGGTCTCCCACGGGTCCACGCTGATGACTCGGCGCTTGTGCAAACGGCAACGAAGGTCGAGCCCTAACTCTCGACTATCAAGCTCCGTTAAACACAAAAGGGGCCTACCGGCTGCCTGGTCCAGATGGTCGTGGAACTCCAGAACCGAGCGGGCTCTACGAACGAGATAAGTGCGACCACGGCACTCCAGGGTGTCTTCGCTAAACTCTCCGGAGAGCGCTAGCGCTACGACATCGGGTCGGTGATCCTTGACCACAGTGTCCAATTGATTTCGGAGCTTGCTTACCGTCAGCTCGGAGCCTGATCTACTCATCCTTCCAGATCTTCCAGGTGATGTCGACACGGCATCCCTCGTCGGCTGACTCCAGGGCCTCTTCGAGCGCCTTTCGCGCCTCTGCGGGTGTCACGCTTCTGATAGCTTTTTCAGAGACCAGACTGGCCGTGACTGTTCCTCCACCTGGATAAACAGGATTCGGCTCCGTATCAGTTTTTGGCTTGATGGGCGGCTTGACCGGCAGTCTCACCTCCGCCCACGCTCGGTCCACGCACCCCTTCAGCCTGCGGGCCAGCGGCACCGCCAGTTCGTGCTCCCCAAACCCTTCTTCTAGCTCCGTGCGGATAGCTTCAGCTTCTGCTGTCTCTCGCTCTCGTAGTAGCTCGAAAACGTCCAGGCGAGTCTCTCGAAGCGCCTTGAGATTGCTGGCGGCGGTATGAACGGAGCGTGCCAACTCTTGAGGCGAGACCTTGAGACTCAGAGAACTGAGCGCTTCCACCAGGGTTTTCGGTTCTTGCTCGCCGCTGAAAACTTCCAGCACTCGACGAGCCTCGTGGGCAGCCTTTAGTCTCGGGCAGTCGCCCGCTTTCAGGCCCAGGCCGGCGAGGCCTTCGGCCAGAGCTCCGGGCAGGTCTTGCACGGCTTGCCGATTCTGGGCTGCCAACTCTTTGGCATGCTCGGCGAAGCGCGAAACCGTGTCGGCGTTTAAGAGGGAAATGGTGCGCAGTTCGAAGAGCTTCTCCACTAGGACTCGGGCGGCTTCCCAGTCTGACTCCGAAGGCATAGCCTGCACCACCAGCGTGGCGTCTCGGGAGATCCTTCCGATCTGCGGTTCGTATGAGACGCCGCGAAGCTTGAAGCTGCGATTGGTTCGGATGGCAAACGACATCACCACCAGATCACGAAGCTCGGAAGGCAGCCCGGTGGGGTTTTTATCGTCCATCCAACGATCCAGGTCGCGAACGGTGGGCTCTTGCAAGCCCTCCAGGCTGCTCCTCTTATCGAATTCGTCCAGCCAATGCCTGCTGCTGACGAAGTGCGTCTCCGCCATCTGACCCAGTTTCAACGGTTGAGCGATTGCCCGCATTCTGGGACGGAACTTTTTGTCGATTTCCAAACGCTCGCCACCGGCCTGGGACAGTCTCGACAACTCGTCCCACACCGATTTCACCTGGCTCACGGTGATCCGTGACTCGACTTCAAATTTTGGGTGACCGGGAAAGTCGGTTCCCAACGCCTGGGCCAGCAGATCCTCCAGAGCTTCTTTGAGATTGGCCCCAACCGGCACCCTGGGAGTGAATCCCCCCCAGAGAGACTGAAACTGCTCGGACTGCTCCAGACTGATGGCCGTGTTGATGACGTCGTCCTCCAGTCTGGAGGTAATGCCGTAGGCCATATCCAGATCTCCCATCAACCGCCGACGTAAAGCCGAGCGCTGATTTTCCAACAGAGACTGGGCCTGAGGCACGTCCTGGGGGGCGAGATGCACGGTGGCCTGTTTGAAGTTGTCGCCGCTGAGCACGTGCTCCAGCATGACCAGTCGGCCCAGCTCGGTCTGAACCTTGGTGGAGAGAAACTGCGGCAGCCAGACCAGAGTTTTGGAATTCTCTCCGTTCTTGCGAAACTGGTCCAGCTTGGCCAGATCGTCTCGAGGGCCGAACTCTTGCTGGTCGAAGGGGAAGTCGATCAGGAGTTGCCAGCCGTCGCTGGTGTTGCGCAGGGAGTCCAGAGTCTTTTCTCGCACGTTGGCAAACTCCACCGGAAACTCGCGTTGGGTGCCCCGCCAGAGCATGGTGTGAGTGTTCATGAGCTCCATGCTCGTGATCCCGGTGGCCTCCAGCACCAACTCTCGGATCTTCTTTTTGCGGTTGCCGGCGTTGTCTATGTGCTTGCTGTATTCCAGAATGCGCTGGACGTCGATCCCCACCAACTGCAAAGTGACGGTGGGATTGCTGCCTTCGGAGATCCGCAGTTCGCCGATCTCGGCCGCCCAGTTGCGAAGCTTGCGAAGGACGACCGTTCCCTCTTGACCGGGCAGCGGAGTGCTGATGGTTCCGTGGTTGAGGGCCGCTAGTCGCTGAGGCGTGAGGGCTCGAAAACTCTCTACGCCGGGAACCAATGAAGAGAGCAGCAAGGTCTTGACCAGCCGGGCATCATTTCGGTAGCGTTCGGCGTTTCTCAAGGTCTCCGGATCTTCGATGCCCCCGGGGTTGAGTGCAGCGCTTTCGCTGATGTGATACTCGCTTTCCAGCATGGGTCGAAAGCGCTCGTGATAGAGGCGCTTGGCGTTGTTGAAATGCTCGCGCATGCCCTGGGTGAAGACCTCGTCTCCATCGGAAACGATATCGAAGAGATCACCGACCGGGACAACCGATCCAAGAGTCAATTGGTCTCGTTGCCGAACCAGCAACTCCATGAGGGCCTTGATGGCGGTTCGGTTTCGTTGCAAGAGAGAGGAGGCCGCCACCAGTGTCTCGATGAGAGCGGGGCTGAAAGGATAGACCTTACGAAACATCTCGCGGTCGCCGTGGCTGGTCAAAAGCACATCCATGACTTCCTGCCGCACCCGGCTATTGGTCTCAAAAGCCTCGCTGATCTGGTCGACTGCTGTCTGGCTCTTCGGTCGCAAGACCCGTCCGGCCACGATATCGGGAAGGTTCATGTCTTCCAAGGTGATTTTGCTGAAACGACCCCCGCCGTGTCGCGATCCGTCGTCGAAATTCAACTGCTCCGCACCTGTCACATTCTCCCCTACTAGCTCGCGCAGGTCTCGCTGGCGGGCTATAAAGGAAACCAGGGGGATGGGGCGACTTGCCTCTTGAGCTTCGACAAGTTTGGCGAGTTTCTGAGCCTCTTGATGAACGAAGCTCATGTCGGCCGCCCGACTGGCCAGCCACAAGATGAGTTCGTCTAGAAACAAAATGATTCCGTCGTAGCCCAGCTCTTTCGCGTGATGGCTAATGACCGAGAGCCCCTGGTCCAAGGGCAGGTAGGCTTCCCCTTTTCCGGCTGTCAGGTGGCCGTGACCGGGAAAGGCGTAGGTCACGAGGTCTTCCACCAATCTTCGCCACTCGGCGCTACCGGGCGGCGACTTCCTGGCCTCTTCGAACGACTCGGCGTCCCAGCCGATGTCGTAGCCGAAACCATCATCGTCTTCCTCCGCATCCTCACCTCCGTTGAGCATCGCAAAGAATTGCTCGTCGGAGATATTCTGCCGATAGACATCCACATTTTCGAAAAGACCCTCGGCCAGATAGACGGCCGGGGACTTGGCCTCGGGATGCAGTTTCTTCACGAAACTGGTGTACTGGCTCAGGATGGCCTCTTCCAAACTGGAAGCACCGATCATGTGGTAAGGCACCATGAGCAGCTTGTAATTTTCGGTCCACAGGTTGGCCAGACAGATCTCCTGGAGATCCTTCTTGTTGCGCGCGGCCTTGTGGTTGGAAAGTATGAAGTCTAGCACCGCCATGAAGTGCGACTTACCGGAACCGAAGCTCCCGTGCAGGTAGGTCATCTTGCTGGAGTTCGTTTCCAGAGCGCTCTTCACGAAGGAAAGAGCCTCTCGAAAGCACTCCTGCAGTTGGGGTGTGACCACGTAGTCGTTCAGAGTCTGCTCGGGCTTATCCACACCCTCGGCCAGTTTCAGGACGAAATCGCCCTTGTAGATCTTTTCGGGAATGTGAATAAGGTCTTTGAGGTAGGTTGTCATTGAGTTTGTCGCTTCTAGCAGAGCGGGCGTGCTCCTGTTCTGACAGTCTAAAGCGGAAGGCGGACAGATCGTGTCAGTGGGGGGAGCGATCAGCTATGGACCGAGAAGTCTCCCAAAAGCAATTTGACTTGCTCGGCCCTCAGCATCTCGTAGGTTGAAATACACTTGATGCCGAGGCCCACGCAGACATCCGGAATCTTGATTCGCCGTTTCGATCCAGACGGTACTTCCAGCGTCACCACCGTATGACGTTAGCGTCGAGAAGATATGCCATCTAATAACCCACCCCGAATCGGCGCCCCAATTCCTCAAAGGTTTCCAGCTTTTTAACTCCCATCAATTCTATGGCTTCGGAAAAGGTGGTCCGACCCTCCAGGGCATCTGAGGCCAGGGCTGCTCCGAAGACGCGGCCGAGACGGAGAGCGTGAGTTGCGAAGAACTGGCCACCCTTGCTCTCAGTCTTCTCGTTGAGCGTCTCGATTCGCTTGAGTTCTGAATTGAAAGCACTCCAGAACTGGCCCTGGTCAAGAGCACCTGCATCTCGAAGCCGCCTTAAAATGACCAACGAACTCACCTTAAACTTCTTAG
>Ga0172382_10003654_pt1 | contig 24151 bp, 35 predicted proteins | sample Leawel138RmetaG_FD_122245 | JGI IMG/M metagenome (GOLD analysis project Ga0172382, IMG submission 122245) | Leachate microbial communities from a municipal landfill in Southern Ontario, Canada - Leachate well 138R metaG | ecosystem: Engineered > Solid waste > Landfill > Unclassified | place... | reverse complement strand
TTAGCACAGGCATATATAGATGGAGGATATCCATATCTTGCGATTTCAGTTCTTGAACCTAAAAAAGGTGAGATGCAGGAGTATATAGATGGAATGTATCTCTTAGGTAAGGCTTACTATGAAAGTGGTAAATATCAAGAGAGTATAGATACATTAGCAGGAGTAACTACTCTGAGTAATCTAAATCAATATCTTTACTGGACCATCGCAAGGTCTTACTATTTGTTAGATGATATTAATAATGCAACATCTTACTATGATAGTGCAGTCTCATATGCAGGAGATAGTGCAGATGTAAAAGTATATCAAGAGTATTTGGATTTATTGATGGATAATAATCAAACTACAAAGGCAGAGGAGATATTAAGAAAGGCAGAGAAGATATTCACTGATCCATGGGTAGATATCTATTACATTAAGCTTTCTTACTTAACAAAGCAGAATGAGAAGAGTGTTTACTACTCAAACAGGATACAGTATGAAGAGTTAGAGGGTAATTATAAAAGAGATTATTTATACTGGAAGACGAAGATATCAATAGAGAATTCGCAAATAGATGAAGCAAAGAGAACATTAGATGTATATTGGAATTTAGATAAGTATGATCCTAGGTATAACCTTTTAATGGGTCAATTACGCTTTCAAGAGGGAATCTTAGACGAAGCTAGAAGCTATTCTAAGAAAGCTATAGAGTATGATACAGAGAGGTTGGTTACAGATGAAGCACAAAAGCTATTGGCTAGGATTGATTAGTCTGTTATAATCCCCATTGCGTATGTAATCCTAATTTCCCATTAGGTGTTAAATTTTATTATTAATTATATGCAAACCTATGATGTAAAAATGCCGTTGGAATCTATCAGAAACATTGGAATTATCGCACATATTGATGCTGGTAAAACTACAACTACTGAAAGACTTTTGTACTTTACTGGTCAGATTCATAAAATTGGAGAAACACATGATGGAGAATCTACTACAGATTTCATGGAGCAGGAAAGAGAAAGAGGTATTACCATTCAATCAGCAGCAGTAACATGTTTCTGGGATAGGGATGGTAAGAGGTATAGGATTAACATTATCGATACACCAGGGCATGTAGACTTTACTGCAGAGGTAGAGAGATCTCTTCGTGTACTTGATGGTGCAGTTGTAATCTTTGATGGAAGAAAGGGTGTAGAGCCACAATCTGAGACAGTATGGAGACAGGCAAATAAATATAAGGTGCCTAGAATCTGCTTTATGAATAAGATTAATCTAATTGGTGGAGACTTTGAGAAGAGTTTCTCTACTGTTAAAACAAGATTAAGTAACAAAGCAGTTGCCATTACTCTTCCAATTGGAAGAGAGAGTGCATTACATGGATATGTAGATCTTTTAGAGATGAAGGCATATACATATGAGGATATTAATTCAGAAAATCTTGTTGAGATAGAAATACCTGCAGAGCTTCAAGCTATGGCAGATAGGTATAGGGCTACTCTTGTAGAAACATTAGTAGAAATGGATGATGCATTAATGGAGAAATATTTCGAAGGAAAGGAGATTACATTAGAGGAATTAAAAATTGCATTAAGAAAAGGGACATTGGAGAGTAAGATATTCCCAGTATTAGGAGGAGATTCTAGATCCCCTATGGCAAAGATATTACTTAACTATATAACTCTTTGTTTACCATCTCCATTAGATGTAGAGCCTGTACAGGGTGATCATCCTAAGACAGGAGCAGAGATAGAGAGAAAGCCAGATGAGAATGAACCATTCTCTGGATTAGTATTTAAGATTATAAATGATCCACATATTGGAAATCTCTCATACTTTAGAATTTATTCTGGAACTATCAAGTCTGGTACATATGTACTTAACTCTACAAAGAATGTAAGAGAGAGAGTAGGTAGATTAGTACTTATGCATGCAGATGATAGGGAGGAGGTTGATATGTTAAGAACCGGAGATATAGGGGCAATTGTTGGTCTAAAGGCATCTACAACTGGAGACACCATATGTGATGAGAACAATCCAATCATTTTAGAACAGATTACATTTGCAGAGCCAGTTGTTTCTCAAGCTATTGAGCCTGCCACAAAGTCAGATGAAGAGAAGATGTCTGAAGCATTAGCAAGGCTTGTTAAAGAGGATCCAACATTTAAGGTAGAAACAAATCATGAGACTGGTCAAACCATTATCTCTGGAATGGGAGAGTTACATCTTGAAATTATGGTAGACAGAATGAAGAGAGAATTTAATGTTGCTGCTAATGTAGGTAAACCACAGGTAGCATACAGGGAGACTGTAAAGGGAGTGTGTGAGAATGCAGAGGGAAGATATATTAAGCAATCGGGTGGTAAGGGTCAGTACGGACACTGTTGGTTAAAGATTGAACCTAATGAGAAAGGTAAAGGTTTTGAATTTATCGACGCTATTAAGGGAGGAGTAATTCCTAGAGAGTATATCCCTGCAGTAGAGAAGGGTGTAGTCGAATCTTTGAAGTCAGGTGTAGTTGCTGGATATCCAGTAGTAGATATTAAAGTTACTCTTTACGATGGTTCATATCATGATGTAGACTCCTCTGAAGCAGCGTTTAAGATAGCTGCCTCTATGGCATTCAAAGAGGGATGTAGAAGAGCAAATCCAATACTCTTAGAGCCAATTATGGATGTTGCAGTAGAAGTACCACAAGAGCATATGGGAGATGTAACAGGCTCTCTAAGTAGTAAGAGAGGTCAGATTCAAGGCTCAGAGGATATTGGTAATGGTATTACAGTTATTAATGCATTAGTACCTCTTTCAGAACTGTTTGGATATACAAGTGAATTACGATCTCTTACAAGTGGTAGAGGAAGCGCGAGTATAGAGCCTTCTCACTATGCAGAGGTACCCAAGAGTGTTGCTGAAGAGATAGCTGGAGTTCAAGCTTAGAATATAATTATGTAGATGTTCGAAATGTTAATTAAATACTTGCAAATCTTACATCTTTTTGATAATATTCAACGCAGGTTTGCTTACTAACAGTAAGTAACCTTTTATTAAGGTATTAACAATATATTTATATAATTTAATTAATATATATTCATGGCAGAATTTAATAGAACTAAGCCACATATGAATATCGGAACTTTAGGTCATATCGATCACGGTAAGACAACTTTAGTTCGTGGTATTCTAAATGCACACAATTCAATATTTGGATCAGATGCAGATAAGGCAAAGATGATTGATAAATTAGATAAAGATCCTGATTCAAGGGCAAAATCTATCACAGTCTCTGTTGCTCACGTAGAGTTTGAAACAGAAACAAGACACTACGCATTAGTAGATTGTCCAGGTCATAAAGATTACATTAAGAATATGATTACTGGTGCAGCACAGATGGATGGTGCAATATTAGTAGTATCTTCTGATGATGGCGCTATGCCTCAGACAAAAGAGCACTTACTTCTTGCAAAGCAAATCGGTGTTCCTAAGATTGTAGTATTCATCAACAAGTTTGGAGAAGCAGATGAAGAGATTTTAGAACTTATCAAAGCAGATGTACAAGATCTTTTAGCAAAGTATGGATTTGATGAGAATGCACCTATCATTGTAGGTAATGCATTAAAGGCAGAGAAAGGTGAAGAAGAGGGATTAGAGTCAGCAAGAGAGCTTATGAAAGCTGTAGATGAATATATTGAGATGCCAGAGAGAGATATTGAGAAGCCATTCTTAATGCCTATCGAAGATGTCTTCTCTATCGAAGGTAGAGGAACAGTAGTAACAGGAAGAGTAGAAAGAGGTGTAATTAAGTTAGCAGAAGAGGTCGATGTATTAGGAATGGGTAGAAAGCCACAGAAGACTGCTGTTACAGGAATTGAGATGTTCAACAAGGCGATGAAGGAGTGTCAAGCAGGAGATAACGTAGGTATTTTACTAAGAGGATTTAAGAGAGAGGATGTGGAGAGAGGTCAAACCCTTTCCAAGCCAGGTAGTGCACAAACTCATACAGAGTTTAAAGCAGAGGTATATATCTTAAGCAAAGAGGAAGGTGGAAGACATACTCCATTTGTAAGTGGATATAAGCCTCAGTTCTACGTTAGGACTGCAGATGTTACAGGTGAAGTAGTATTAGACGAGGGTGTAGAAATGGTAGCACCAGGAGATAGTACTCAATTTAATGTAACCTTAGTATCTCCAGTAGTAATAGAGAAGGGACAAGGATTTGCAATTCGTGAGGGTGGTCAAACAGTAGGTAAGGGTATCGTTACTGAGATTGTTAAGTAAGTAATGAGATGGGAGCGGGATAATACCCGCTCTCATACCTAAAGTTTAATTTAGCTCTTTAAGATAGAATGAGTGATGCAATAGCAAAAATACGAGTAAAGTTAAGAGGATATGATGCAGTAGTCCTAGATAAATCTGCAAAAAGTATCATTGAGTCAGCCATTAGCACAGGTGCTAAAGTTGCGGGCCCTATTCCTTTACCAACTAAGAAAAGAAAAATAGCAGTTACTAGATCAACATTCATCTATAAGAGTTCAATGGAACATTTTGAGATTGGAACTCATAAAAGAGTAATAGATATTATAAGTCCTACACCTAAGACAATAGATGCTTTACAGCATTTACAAATGCCCGCAGGAGTAGAGATTGAGATTCAATAAAGATAATAAATATATTAATGATATGAAGGCTATATTAGGAATAAAAAAAGGAATGACAAGAGTATTCGTCGAGGAGAAAGCAATCCCTGTGACGGTATTAGATGTTACCGGTTGTAAAGTAGCTAAAGTAAATGGCGAGAAGATAGAGTTAGGTTTAGGTCAGAAGAAGAATGCTAATAAAGCTATACAGGGTCAGTATAAAGAGTTAGGTTTTGTTCCAAGATATACGAAAGTATTCGATGGAGTTTTACCTGAAGATTTAAAAATAGGAAGTGATATATTACCTGAGACCTTTGTAAAGGGAGATACAGTTACTTTAAGTGGGGTATCTAAGGGAAAAGGTTTTGCAGGTGTAGTAAAAAGACATAAGTTTAAGGGAGGTCCTAGAACTCACGGTCAATCTGATAGACTTAGAGCTCCAGGTTCAATAGGTGCAGGTGCTACTCCAGGAAGAGTTCTTAAAGGTACAAGAATGGGTGGAAGAATGGGAACAGAGGTTGTCACTATTAAAGGAAAGAAAGTAGTTGATATTAAAGAAAACTATATATTAATAAGTGGTCCTGTACCAGGTTCTAAAGGAGATTTAATTGCAATATTTACTGAATAATTGAAATGGCTACAAAAAAGACAGAAACAATTAAAAAAACAAAGACAGTAGAAGAGGTATCTCTTAATCCTAAGGTATGGGAAGTACCATATAATGAGGATTTAGTAGCTCAAGTTATCTATGTGTATAACAGTAATGAGAGAAAGGGAACATCTTCAGTAAAGGGAAGAGGCGATGTTAGAGGTGGTGGTAGAAAACCTTGGAAGCAGAAAGGTACTGGTAGAGCAAGGGTAGGATCCACAAGATCTCCTCTATGGGTAGGTGGTGGTATTACATTTGGTCCATTTAATAGAAATTGGAAGAGAAGTATTAATAAGAAGATGGTTCAGAAGGCTACATGTATAATGCTCTCTAAAAGATTAGCAGATGAAGTATTAAACTTTGTTGATATAGAGAAAGGGAAAGAGATAAAGGATGTAAGGAGTAATTTTGTAAAAGATATTGATTCTAAAACATTACTAGTATCACAAGATGAGAATGTTTTCTTAGCACTAAGAAATATCTCTAATATTAATGTAGTAGATCCTATGAAATTAAATGCTAAAGATATTGTTGGTTCTAAGAAAGTATATATAGATAAGGAATCTCTTAAGATTTTGGAAGATAGGTTAACAAATGGAAAATAAAAAGATAGATTTACAACCAGTTATATCAGAGAAGAGTTACTCTCTTGCAAATACAAGTGCTAAGTACACCTTCTTTGTAGAGAGTAATGTTAACAAGATCGAGATTAAACAGGCAGTTGAGGAGAAATATAAGGTAACAGTTAAACTTGTAAATATCATTGTAAGGCCAGGTAAAATGAAAACAGATTGGAAAACAAATAGGAAGAATAGAAGTACTGATAAGAGGAAAGCAGTTGTAACTCTTAAAAAGGGAGATAAAATTGATGAGTTTTTAAATAATTAATAATGGCAGTAAGAATATTTAAAGCAACAACTTCTACACGTAGAGGCACAAGGTTAGAAGATAGATCCGCACTTGAGAAAGATGGCGGACCAAGAAATCTAACTATACCTAAGAAGAAAAGAGCAGGAAGAAACAACCAAGGGAAGATAACCATTAGACATAGAGGTGGTGGATTTAAGAGAAGGACTAGGATTATAGATTTTAAGAGAGAGAAGTTTGATATTGAGGCAAAGGTAATGGGGCTTTACTTTGATCCAAATAGGACTGCGCATTTAGCACTTTTACAGTATGCAGATGGTGATAGAAGGTATATAATTGCACCCAAAGGAGTAAAGACAGGTGATGTACTAATCTCTGGGGAGAAAGTAGATATCCTTCCTGGTAATGCAATGAAGGTAAAAAATATTCCATCAGGTACAGTTGTACACTGTGTAGAAAGTAGAGTTGGAATGGGAGCTACATTTGGTAGATCTGCAGGGCAAGAGATTGTTGTTCAAGGTATTGATCCAAGTGGTAAGTATGTTCAAATTAAGCTTTCATCTGGGGAGATTAGATTAGTACCTGCAGATGCTATGGCCACTATTGGACAGGTAGGTAATGAAGATAAGTTAAATGTTAAGTTAGGGAAAGCAGGTAGAAGAAGAAACTTAGGGTGGAGGCCAGTAGTAAGAGGTATGGCTATGCATGCAGTAGAGCATCCACACGGTGGTGGTGAAGGTAAAGGTGCTATAGGTAAGGCTAAGGATATTTGGGGTAATAGGATAGGTACTAGAACAAGAAAGAATAAGAGAACAGAAAAATATATAATTAAGACGAGAAGGCCTAAAACAAGACCTTTCGCTAAGAAATAATTTATTGATAAATAGGTATGTCAAGATCGCTTAAAAAAGGACCATATATAGATAAGAATGTAGCTAAGAAGGTAAAGCAAGCCTTAGATAGCGGCAATAGAAAACCTATCAAAGTATGGGCAAGAGAATCAACAATTACACCAGAGATGGTGGGTTTAACATTTGGAGTATATAACGGTAAGAAGCATGAAGAGGTATTAATAGAGGAGTCAATGATAGGACATAGATTAGGAGAGTTCTCTCAAACTAGAAAGTTTAAGGGGCATGCTAAGAAGGGTAAGTTAGCAAAAGTATACGGTAGTAGTGGTAGATTTGAAGCATAAAATAATAAACATATTTAATGGAAGTTAAGAGTACAAAAGTAAAAGTTAAGAATGTAGCACATACCCCTCAGAAGTTGAGGCTAGTTGCTGACTTAATCAGAGAGAAAGATGTAGATGATGCATTAGATATACTGCAATTAACAAATAGAAAAGGTACTGTAACATTAAAGAAAGCAATATTAAGTGGAATTGCAAACGCTAGAGATCTGTTCGGTGTAGATAAATCAGAGTTAAAGATTTCTCACCTATCAGTAGATGGAGCCCCTTCTCTTAAAAGAGTAAGGTTTGCATCTAAGGGTAGAGTATCAAGAATAACGAAGAGAAGGTCACATATTAATTTAGAACTAACTGTAAAATAATGGGAAGAAAGATTAATGCCATCGCATTAAGGATGGGTATAAACAAAACATGGGATTCAGTATGGTACGCAAGGAAGGCACTTTACCCAGCTATTTTTGCAGAAGATATGAAGATTAAAAAGCTTGTTCTAAAGAGAATGAATGATGCAGGTATTGATAATTTAGGTATAAAGAGGACATTAAATAAGGTAGAGGTAGAGTTACATGTAGCAAGACCGGGTGTTGCAATTGGTAGAGGTGGAGAGGGGATAGATGTATTACAGAAAGAGCTTTCTAGAATGTGTAAGAAAGAGGTAGAGATTAAGATTAGAGAGGTTAAGAAAGCAGATATATCTGCAAGTATAATAGCGAAATCAATTGCAGAGGGTATCGAAAGAAGACAGCCTTCTAAGCTACTAGTAGCTAGTGCAAGAGATAAAGCTATGATGGCAGGTGCAAAGGGAGTAAGAATATGGGTATCTGGACGTATTAACAATGCAAGTCAAGCTAGAACAGTAAAGGTAAATGCAGGTTCTGTACCAGCTCAAACATTGAAAGCAGATATAGACTATGCAGAGGCAACAGCTCAGACATTTAATGCAGGACTTATGGGTGTTAAGGTATGGGTATATAAAGGGGATAAGACAGGTATAGAAGAAGAATAATATATTGATTTAACTAATTATGTTACAACCAAAGAAAAGAAAATATAGAAAAGACTTTAGAGGAAGAATGGGGGGAATAGCTACCGTTAATAATACGGTATCCTTTGGAGAGCATGGTCTTAAATCAATGGAGAATGGATGGATAAAGTCTAGAGAAATAGAGGCTGCTAGAAGAGCTATAACAGGCTCTATTAAAAGAAAAGGTAAGGTATGGATTAAGATCTTCCCTCATAAACCGTATACACAGAAAGGTACCAACAGTAAAATGATTGGTGGTAAGGGTGATGTAGAGGGATATGTTGCAGTAGTAAGACCAGGCACTATGCTTTTTGAAATTAGTGGTGTTGATAGAGAGGCAGCAATGGAGGCCATGAGACTTGGAGCACAAAAGCTTTCTGTACAGACTAAGTTTGTATCTAAAAAAGAGCTTTAGACTTGAGATAACTGTGTAATATTGGTAGAATACTAGCCGTTTTACATACATAAAATATATATAAACGTGAATGACAACTAATACAGAGAACAAAGGAAAGAAAAGAGAGCTCGCAGGGATTGTTGTAAGCAACAAAATGGAGAGCACAGTAAGAGTACGAGTAGATACTACTCAGGCTCACCCTATATATAAGAAGGTAGTTAACAAAAAGAAAATATTTTTTGCTCATACAGACCAAGAGTTAAATATAGGGGATAAGGTTGTGATAAGAGAGTCTAAACCTTACTCTAAGAATGTAAGATGGGTAGTTATTAATAATAAAGAATAATGGTACAGAAAGAGAGTCTAATAACAATTGCAGATAACAGTGGAGCTAAGATAGGTAAAATTATCGGTATTCCTGGCTACTCTAGAGTTAGATACGCTGGTTTAGGAGATCTTGTAAGGGTCGCTATTCAGAAAGTTTTAGCTAATAGCGGAGTTAAGAAAGGTGAGATATTAACAGCAGTAGTTGTTAGAGTTCATAAAGAGCAAAGAAGAAAGGATGGTTCATATATTAGATTTGACGATAATGCAGCAGTAATAATAGATAGTAAGAGGGCTCCTAAAGGTTCAAGAATATTTGGACCTGTAGCAAGAGAGTTAAAGGAGAAGGGTTTTGATAAAATAGTTTCTCTTGCACCAGAGGTTTTGTAATTTAAAGATAAAGATAATGAAGATTAAAAAAGGAGATGTAGTAAAAGTTTTATATGGTAAAGATGCTGGTAAGCAGGGTAAGGTTGTTGCGCTAGATATGAAAAAGAGCAAGGTTGTTGTAGAGGGTGTTAATATATTTAAAAAGCATGTTAAGGGAGATGGTAGGACTAAAACATCTGAGATTTTAACAATTGTTAAACCTATGGATGTATCAAAGGTAATGTTGATTTGTCCTAACTGTGGTAAAGCAACTAGAGTAGGAGTAAGAAGAGAGGAAGGAAAGGTATCAAGGGTATGTAAGAAGTGTAATAAAGTAATAGAGATTGTAAAAGAAGTAGAGAAGAAAGAAGAGGTTAAGAAAGAGAGTAAAAAGAAAGTAGCTAAGAAAGAGGAAGTTAAAAAAGAACCAGTAAAGAAAGTAGCTAAGAAAGCTACTACAACAAAGAAGAAAGTAGTTAAGAAGAAAGAAAGTAAATAATAATGGCAAGATTAAGAGAAGAGTATGACAATATAATAAGGAAAGAAATTATGAAAGAGTTCGGATATACCAATATAATGGAAGTCCCTACTCTTAAAAAGATTGTTGTAAATGTAGGTGCAGGTGACTCTATTAAAGAGAGTGAAGCATTAGAGGATATTGTAAACATGATTACTCAGATAGCTGGTCAGAAGCCAGTAGTAAATAAAGCAAGAAAAGCGGTGTCTTCTTTTAAGGTTAGAGAAGGAATGGATATAGGTGTTTCTGTAATCTTAAGAGGAGATAGAATGTGGGAGTTCTTTGATAAGTTAGTTAATGTAGTATTCCCAAGAGTCAAAGACTTTAGAGGATTAGATCCTAAATCGTTTGATGGAGCTGGTAACTACTCAATAGGTATTGAAGATCAAACAGTATTTCCTGAGATAGATGCAAACAACATTAGGAAAGTAAGAAGTTTAGAGGTTACAATAGTTACAACAGCGAAAGATGATAAAGGTGGTAAATTACTTTTAGATAAATTTGGGTTTCCATTTAAGAAAGATGTCAACAAAAGCTAAAGAGCATAAAGCAAGACAATTGAAGATAAAATCAAAGTATAAATCAAGGGTATATAACAGATGTGAGCTTTGTGGTAGAGCTAGAGGATATCTAAGACATTACGGTGTTTGTAGAATATGTTTTAGGAAATTAGCAAGTGAGGGGCAGATCCCTGGAGTCAAGAAAGCAATATGGTAATTTTAGAATAAAATTTTTTGGTAATTTTTTAAAAATAAACAATGAACGATTTAGTAGCAGACTTTTTGGCAAGAATGAAAAATGGAATAGATAGAAAGAAGGAAACTGTAATAGTGCCATCTACAAAGATGAATATTGAAATATTAAAAGTATTAAAACAGGAAGAGATGATTGTTGGATATGAAGAGGTAGAAGGAATGATAGAAGTAGAAATTCTTTACTATGACGATGAACCAGCTGTTACACAGTTTAAGAGAGTAAGTAGTCCTGGTCAAAGAATATATGTAACAAGTAAAGATATTGTACCCGTTATGAATGGAAGAGGTATTTCAATAATATCTACCTCTAAAGGATTGATGTCAGGTGCAATGGCTAAGAGTCAAAGTATTGGTGGAGAATTAATCTGTAAAATTTGGTAATTAAAAATGTCTAGAATAGGGCAAGAGCCAGTAACAATTGAAGAGGGAGTTCAAGTAAAGATAGAAGGTAATGTAGTTACTGTATCAGCTAATGATAAAGAGACAGTTTTAACTTTACCAGAGAAACTTAAAGTAGAGATTAAAGAGGATCAGATATTTGTATCTAAGATTGATGAGAGTAAAGAGGCTAAATCTTTACACGGTACATATAGAGTGTTAATCGCAAACGCAGTTAAGGGTATTAAGGAAGGGTTTGAAAAGAGATTAGAATTAGTAGGTGTTGGATACAGAGCAAGAATGGAAGGTACTACATTAGTAATGAGCTTAGGATGGAATCATCCTGTTAAGATTGAGAGTCCAGAGGATATCACTATTGAAGTTCCTGAAGAAACAAAGATTGTATTAAAAGGATATGATAAACAGAGGGTAGGAGAATTTGCTGCAAAGATAAGGGCAATTAGAAAACCAGAACCGTATAAAGGTAAAGGTATTAGGTATGAGGGTGAATATGTTAGAAAAAAGAGTTCTAAATCTAGTGTAGGGGCATAATTGTTAACAAAGAAATATGATATACAATAAAGTAGAAAAAAGAGAAAAAAGAAAAATGCATATTAGGAAGAAGGTAAGTGGTTCTTCTACTAAGCCAAGAGTTTTTGTCTTTAAAAGTAACAAATTCTTTTATGCAGGTGTTGCAGATGATAACAAGGGAATTGTTTTAACAAGTAAAATAGCTAAGAAGAATAGTGAGGAGATATTAAAGATGGCAAAACTTTTTGCAACCAATTTAAAGAAAAAGAAGATAGAGGTTGCTGTATTTGATAGAAGTGGGTATAAATACCATGGTTTAATAGCTTCTTTTGTAGAAGAGTTAAGAAATAACGGAATTAAGATTTAGTTTAAATAAATAGATGTTTGATAACAGAAGAAATCAAAAAGAAAGATCACCATTTGATAAGAAGACTGTCTCTATTAGGAGGGTTGCTAAGGTTACAAAGGGTGGTAAGAGATTAAGATTTAGTGCAATGGTTGTTGTAGGAGATCATAATGGTTCTGTTGGTGTTGGTCTTGGAAGAGGAATAGATACTAGAAGTGCAGTAGAGAAGGGAGAGAGAGTAGCTATTAAAAAAATGAAAAAGATTCAGTTAGCTGGAGACACAATTCCACATGAGGTGTTACATAAAGAGGGTGCAGCTAAGGTTTTACTTAGACCTGCTAGAACAGGTACAGGTGTAATTGCCGGTTCTTCTGTAAGGACAGTATTAGAGTTAGCAGGTATTGATAATGTATACGGTAAGTTACTAGGTACTACAGATTCAATAGCTTCTGCATATGCTACTTTTGAGGCTCTTAAGAGTTTAAGAAATACAAGAGTTCTCTCTAAGATGAAATATATGAGAGATAGAGTTGAAGCAAAGAAAGAAACAGATAAAGAGAATAAAATTAAAGATGAGAAAAGGAAAGCAGCCAAAAGGATAGAGAAAAGAGGTGAGAAGAAAGATTTTAGAGGTAGAGATAGAAGATCTAATAGTAATAGAAGAGAAAAGAAATAAAGTTAATAATATATTGAAATGTACTTAGAAAATATTCCAAAAAGAAAGAAGAGAATAGGAAAAGCTAAGAGGCTTGGTAGAGGTTACGGCTCTGGTGTAGGTGGTCATACATCTACTAGGGGTATGAAGGGTCAGAAATCTAGAGCAGGTCATAAGTCATTACTTTTCTTTGAGGGTGGTAATGTACCTTTCTTTAGAAGAATGCCTAAGACTAGGGGTTTTAATAAAGTAAATAAAGTAGAAGCTACTGCTATAAATCTGAATACTTTAGAAGAGAATTTTAAAGCAGGAGAGTTAGTAACTGTAGATAGTCTAAAAGAGAAAGCATTGATAGCAAAGAGAACTGTTTCAGTAAAGATATTAGGTTCTGGAGAAATTAGTAAAAAGATAGTAATTGAAGGTATCCCTGCCTCTCAGACAGCTAAAGAGAAAGTAGAAAAAGCAGGGGGTACAATAAAGTAACCTCTACAACAATGAATAAATATTTCGAAATCTTTCGAAGGATCCTTAAGACAGAAGAGATCCGTAAAAAAATAATATTCTCATTAATAATACTACTTGCATATAGATTTTTGGCTGCTATTCCTGTAGCTGGTATTCCTGCGGACGCTATTAAGATGCTTTTTGAGGGTAGTAGCTTTGGAGATATGCTTTCTACAGTATCAGGAGGTGTGCTTGAGACTGCCTCTATTGCAGCTATTGGTTTAAGTCCATATATTAATGCATCTATCATATTCCAACTGCTTGGTTCTGTTATTCCTAAGATTGAAGAGTTAAGGAATGAAGGTCCTGAGGGTAGAAAGCAGATTAGTATGTATACAAGATTACTTACTGTTCCATTAGCAATCATGCAATCATTTGTAATATATTCAACCTTAAGAGGGTTTGGATTGATAGGGGAGTTGGAAATATTACAATTGATAACAATGGTTGCTACATTAACAGCTGGCTCTATCTTAGTGATGTGGTTTGCAGAGCTAACATCTGAGAGTGGTGTGGGAGGAGGTTCTTCCTACTTAATATTCCTAGGTATTGTAGCTGGTATACCAGGTACATTAAGGTCTAACTTCACACTGATGGATCCATTTCAAAAAGGTGTATTTATATTCGTTACCTTGCTATTAATAGTGTCAGTAGTATATGTGACGGAGGCGCAAAGAAAGGTACGTGTACAGTATTCACGTAGAGTAAGAACTGGTGGTGCTATGGATAGCTATATACCGATAAAGTTAGTACAGTTTGGTGTAATGCCTGTTATCTTCGCAGTCTCCCTACTTTCCTTCCCTCAACTTATTGGTAAATTCATACTAAGTAGGGATATGGGAGATAAAGTGATTAACTTCACTACTAAGGCTATGACTTTAATAGAGAATCCATATTTTAATAATATACTTACTTTCCTGTTCATTGTAGGCTTTGCATTCTTCTATCTTACTGTTGTATTTAAGACAGATGAGCTTGCAAAGAACTTACAGCAACAGGGAGGCTTTATACCAGGAATTAGACCAGGTAAGAATACTTCTGAGTACTTACGTAGGGTTGCATTTAGATTAGCTACAGTGGGAGCAATATTTCTAGGCTTTATATCTATACTCCCAAATATCTTAATATCTTTAGACCTTATGACTGCTACAGTAATTACAGGTACAGGCTTACTAATTATGGTAAATGTTGTATTAGATATACGAAGGCAGGTATCTTCTATGGTAGTTGCTAGAGATTATGATAGATATCTGTAAATATTTTCATATTGTTGTGGTATTATTACTTAATTAATTAATATATATACATATTATTGTATGAAAACAGTACTATTTCACGGACCCTCTGGAAGTGGTAAAGACACTCAGGTAGAGCTATTAGAAAAAGAGTATGAGTTTGAGAATATTGGTACAGGAGATATGTTTAGGTCTATGTATAAAGAGGCTGATATAGAGGCTCTGAGGGCATATAACTACTGGTCTAAAGGACAGTGGGTACCAAATGAATTGGTATACAGTATGTTGAATAAGTGGGTGACTAAGTTTGATAAAGAGAAGCATTGGGCATTTGTTTCAGTAGTTCGTGATGTAGGTCAAATAGAGATGTTTGATAAGACATTAGAGAGTGTTGGTAGGAGTTTAGATCATTTTATCCATTTTACTCTCTCAGAAGATATCGCAATAGAGCGTATGTCTCTTAGATGGGTATGTCCTAACTGTGATAGTACATATCATGAGAAATACAAGAGAGAGAAAGTAAAAGGATACTGTGATAGGTGTGGTACTAAGCTAATACAAAGGGAAGATGATCAGCCAGATAGGATTAGAAACAGGATTAGGGAGTATAATAGAACAATAGAACCGATAGTTTCAGTATACAAAGAGAGAGGCATTTTAATTGAGATAGATGCTACTCCAAGTATTGAAGAAATTCATAAAGAAGTACTGTTAAGCCTAGGGTTGTAAAAAGTTTCTCTTTTTGATATGCTTAACTCGTCTTTGTAGGGTTTTAGTGGTATTTCAAGGGAAAATAGCTTTAAATCTTTGAAAAAAGCTTATACTTTTGATATAATGCTCTGGACTCTATTTATTACAAGGATGCTAAGTTATGAGTGTTGAGACAAAGAAAGTTTACGAATTTGAAGGAGAGGTAAAGGAGTGTTTACCTAATACTAAGTTTTTGGTTGAAATAGAGGTTAATGGGGTTAAGCATGATGTAATTGGATATCTTTCTGGTAAGATGAGAATGCACTACATTCGTATCTTAGAGGGAGATAAAGTAAAAATAGAAATGACCCCGTATGATAAAACACAGGGTAGAATAACATATAGAATGAAATAAAATGAAAGTACAGGCTTCGGTAAAAAAAAGGTGTGCAGATTGTTATACCGTTCGAAGGAAGGGTCGTGTGTATGTTTATTGTAAAAAGAATCCTAAGCATAAGCAAAGGCAAGGATAATATATAACTGTATTTAATTAATATACTATGGCAAGAGTAGCAGGAATAGAAATACCAAATGATAAGAGATTGTGGGTCTCCTTAATGAGCATATATGGCATAGGAGAGAAATCTGCAAAACTTATCTGTACTGATGTAAAGATTGATGAGAATACTTTTGTTAGAGATCTTGATGAAGCACAGTTAGACATTATCAGAGGATACCTAGATAAGAATATCCAGGTAGAGGGAGAGTTAAGGCAGAAGATCTTTAGAGCTATTAAGAGATTAAAAGATATTAAAAGCTATAGAGGTATTAGGCATAAATTAGGACTTCCAGTTAGAGGTCAGAGAACAAGACATAATGCTCGTACTAGAAAAGGTAGGAGTATGCCTGTAGGTGGTTTAAATCGTAAATTAGAAAAGACTTAGCATATTATGGCAATTACTAAAAAGAAAGCTAAAAAGACAGTATCTTCTGGTGTAGTTACAATACAATCTACATTTAATAATACGATAATATCTATTACAGATGTTAATGGAGATGTGTTAGTACAGGGTAGTCCAAGTGTTGTAGGATTTAAAGGGGCTAAGAGAAGTACAGCCTTTGCAGCTACTAAAGCGGCTAGTGATGCAGCAGAGAAGGCAATCAAAAGATATGGGCTTAAGGATGTTAAAGTAATAGTTAGTGGGCCAGGAGCTGGTAGGAATGCAGCAGTAAAGGGTTTAGACTCTGCAGGATTAAAGATTACTACATTGATAGATAGAACCCCTATTCCTCACAATGGATGTAGGCCTAGAAAGGCACCAAGAAAGTAATAATATTTATAAATATTTTAAATGGGTAGATATACAGGACCAAAAGAAAGATTAAGTAGAAGAGAGGGTGTAGAGTTACATCTTAAAGGTTCTAGATCTTTTTCAGATAAGGCTGGTTTAAAGAGGAAACCCTTTGTTCCAGGACAACATGGAAGTAAGAGAAGGGCAAGACTTTCAAACTACGGTCTTCAGCTTAGAGAGAAGCAGAAGGTAAAGAGAACATATGGAGTTAGAGAGAGACAGTTTAAGAGTCTTTACGAAGAGGCAGATAGAAGATCTAAGGTATATGATACAGATAAAGGGCTTGAACTTTTAAGAATGTTAGAGACAAGGGTTGATAATGTGCTTTACTATGCAGGTTTAGCTCCTTCAAGAGCAGCAGCAAGACAGTATGTAGTACATGGTCATGTTCTTTTAAATGGTAAGAAATTCACTATTCCTTCTAAAGAGGTAAAAGAGGGAGATTCTGTAGAATTAAAGATGGCAAAACTTGCATCTACAGAGAAACTGTTTCCTGTCCCTGATTGGATAGAAACTAAGGAAACTAAAGTAACGGTAGCAAGATTGCCAATTAGAGACGAAATAGATGAAGGTATTCGTGAGAACCTAATCATAGAGTACTACTCTAGATAATAATTTGTTTAAAAATAATAATGGAAGCATTCAAGGATATAAAGGTAACAGTTAAAGAAGAAGAGAATAACTTTGGTGTGTATGAAATATCACCTCTCCCAAGAGGATACGGTCATACCTTAGGTAATGCTCTAAGAAGGATTCTTTACTCTAGTCTTAAAGGTTCTGGTATTACAAGTATAAAGATTAAGGGAGTTAAGCATGAATATTCTACTCTTCCTGGAGTAAAAGAGGATGTAACCTCCATTATTCTTAATCTTAAGCAGGTTAAGTTTAGAGTAGATTCAGAGGATATAAAGAGATGTAGATTAGTTGCAAAGGGTAAGAAAGTAGTAAAGGCATCAGATATTGAAGTAGAGGCAGGAGTAACAGTTGCTACACCAGATGTAGTCATTGCAAACCTTACAGATGCTTCTGCAGAGTTGATAATAGATATGGTTGTAGAATCAGGTATTGGATATAGGGATGCTAGATATACTGATAGGGAAGAGGTAGGAATAATTCCTTTAGATTGTGACTTTACACCAGTTGAGAAGGTAAGTTTAACTGTAGATCAGGCTCGTAAGGGTCAAGAAACAGATTTAGATTCTGTAGTCATTCGTTTAGAAACAGATGGTAGTATTGCTCCAAAAGATGCACTGCTAGAGTCTTCTAGAATATTACAGGAATTCGCTGGTAAGGTAATGATTGCAATGGGAGTATCTAAAAAAGAAGTTGAGGAGAGAGTAGAAGAGATTAATCAGGTTGAAATAGTAGAGGAAGAGGTAGAGGAGCATGACGAAGTTAATGATTTAAGAATAGAGGATTTACCAATATCAAAGAGATCTAAAACAGGATTACTTTCTGGTGAATATAAGACATTGGGTGATTTAAAAGGTGTTACTGTAGATGATTTACTTTCTCTTTCAGGATTTGGAAATAAGTCTTTAAATGAGGTAGTAGAACTTTTAAGTCAGTACGGTATTAATATAAGGAATGAATAGTTAAAGAGGATGTATAAAAGAAATAGTATTAAAAAATTAGGAAGAACAACATCTCATAGGAAAGCATTGATACAGAATCAGTTGCGTTCATTAGTAGAGAGTGGAAAGATAAAGACTACTTCTCCTAAAGCAAAGGTAATGAAGGGAGAGATAGAGTCTTTAATATCCAAAGTAAGAACTACAAAAGATGGTGATTTGAATTTAAGAAGAAGATTACAGGTTGTTTTTGGTAATACAGAGTTAGTTAATAGGTTTGTTGATATTGCTAAGAAGGATGATACTAAGGTTCTAATTAAGAAAGTTGGTTTTAGAGATGGGGATAATGCTCAGGTTTCAGTACTTGAAATTAAAGGACTTAAGGGTAAGGGAGCAAAGCGAGTTACTAAGAGTAAAGATGTAGAGAAAGATATAGTAGAGGAGAAGGTAGTAGAGAGTAAAGAGAAAAAGAAAAGTATATTAGATTTAGGTTCTAAAAAATCAGTTACTAAAGGAGTAGGACCAATTAACAAAGAGAGAGCAAAATCTAGATCAGGATTATAATTTATATACAGATAAATAGATGAAGTACACTACACAGTGGACAAAAAAAGAAGATATAAAGAGAGAGTGGCATATTATTGATGCTAAAGATTTAATAGTTGGTAGAATTGCTACTAAAATAGCTTCTCTTCTAATTGGTAAAGAGAAACCACAGATAGTTCCTAACTTAGATTGTGGTGATTATGTCATTGTTATTAATACAGACCAGTTAAAGCTTACAAGAGGGAAGGAGAATAAGAAGATGTATTACAGCTATTCTGGATATCCTGGAGGTTTAACAGAGACAGTATTTAAAGATCAGATGAAGAAAGATTCTACTAGAGTAATACTTTCTGCAGTAAAGAATATGTTACCTAAAAACAAGCTTAGAGATTTGAGAATGAACAGACTATTTGTATACAAAGATGATGTTCATAAGCATCAAGCTCAGAGTCCTAAAGAGTATAAATTATAATAGATTAAAGAGTGAGTAAGGAGAAATATTTTGAAGGAATTGGTCGAAGAAAAACATCTACATGTAGAGTAAGAATTTATGCTGGAGATAAGGTTAGTACTGTAAATGGTAAAGCTATTACTGATTACTTTGCAAGTATTCCAGTATCAACAAATACAATAATGAAACCTCTTAATGTAACAGAGCTAGAGGGTAAGTATTACTTCACAGCCGTAGTCTCAGGTGGTGGAATATCATCTCAAGTTGATAGTGTTACATTAGGTTTAGCAAGAGCGCTCTATTCAATGGATGAGTCTTTGAAGCCAATCTTAAGAAAAGCAAGATTAGTAACAAGAGACTCTAGAGGAGTAGAAAGAAAGAAATATAGTCAGCTTAAAGCTAGAAAAAAGCCTCAATTCTCCAAACGTTAAGTACATGGAAAGCACCGCAAGGTGCTTTTTTTTCCTAAAGTGGGTAATATATATCAATATATATTTTATCTTTTTTAATATGAAAAGAACAACATTTTGGGTATTAACTACCGTAGGTATAGTAATATTTGGGTTTTTAATAGTTCAACTTTTCTCTCTCTATATATATGGAGTAAAGAGTTCTGTGAGAGTAGAAGATAATTTCCTCCCCTCTTATATGTCTGAAGACAGTATTTCGTATGATCCCTATCAAAGAGAGATTGGTTCTACACAGGATTCTGCAACATACAATGATGATGAGGGTTCTAAGGTACAGAAAACAGGATCTATTAATTTCTTAGTTAGAGATCTTGATAGTGCAGTTGATAATGTGCAGGTTGTTAATGTTAAATACTCTGGTGTAGTGACTAATATATATGATTATGGTAGGGGCAATGATAGGACTGTACAGTTAACAGTGAAGGTTCCCGTTAAGGGATTTGAAGAGTACTATGAAGAGCTTCGTAAACTTGATGGAGAGGTTACATATGCAAATATAGATACAAATGATTTAACGGAACAGTATATTGATATTACATCTAGGTTAGAGAATTTAAAGAGTGTTGAGGGCCAATTAGTGGGTATATTAAAAGATGCTAGTTCAGTACAGGATATACTTGCAGTACAAAAGGAACTAAATACAGTAAGGGGAGATATAGAGAGTTATGAAGCGCAGAAGAGATACTTTGATAATCAGACAGATTATTCATATGTTTCTTTAACTTTTAATATTGATAAGGAGGGGTTAAATATCTCTGATAAGCCATGGAAACCACTTGGGGAGTTTAGAGTTGCATTGAATGCTTTGGTTTATATACTTAAAGGAATTGTTAATGTAGGTGTATGGGTACTTGTATTTTCACCAATAATTCTCATACCAGTAGGTATAGTTTTGTATATTACTAAGAGAAAAAGTAAGTAAACTTATAGGGATGCCCTATGAATAGTTTGTTACTCATAGATGGCAAGAATACAGGTGAATGATTAGGGATAGGGTAGTTCTTGAGGTAAAGAGTATGGGGATACTATCATTATTCTAACTACAGGTAGTCATGAGGGGAAATCTTCTGTTTATAAGCAATATCTAGTATAATATATAGCGTAAGTATCATATACGATCGCGCTAATTAATAATTAGTGAGGAAAGTCCGGACTCCATGTAGCCTCTGACATATTGAGGTAGGTGCCAACGAAAGTTGGGAGGGAGTGATCTTTCGGAGAAAAGGGCAACAGAAAGTTATACCGCCTAAGCAATTAGGTAAGGGTGAAATGGTAGTGTAAGAGACTACCGGGTACTGTAGTAATACAGTATTGCGAGGTAACCCCCCCTGGAGCAAGGTTTAACCGCATAGATAGATGATCGTTTAATACAGAATCCGGCTTATTTGGTACTTACGCATCTCATATTTAGTTACAAGTGGCCTTACCTATGATATTATAGGATACTAAATTCTTTATTTTTAAATATGTCAGATACACTAGAACCTCAAGATATTGGACCAGAGGGTGAGAACAAAAGAGAGTCAGAAATAGAGGAATTAAAGAAGAAAAGAATAGCTATCGCTTACTATTACAGGCAAATATCAGAAGATAACCCCTCTGATGAAAATGGATATACTGCATTCGACCAACTAATTCTCTACGAGTTTGATATAGCAAATGAGGAAGATCTGTATGATCAGGTAGAAGAGTTAAAGGATGATATTGTCTTTATTGCACAGTCATTAGATGAAGGTACTGAAGATATAGTTATTGAATGTATAATAGATGAAGAGGAGGTTCTATTAAGAATAGCTAAGGGCACTTTGGAAGGGTATATAACTGATGATACAGTTTCTCGTTGGACAGGTCTTACCTCTATGGAGCAGATAATACTGTATGAGTTTGGAGACATGGAAATAGATAGAATGGTAGAAATAAAGAAACGATTAAAATCAATAGCACTTAATTTAAGAGGTGGGAGTATAATGAGAAATAGAGATGATTTTGAAGATTTCTTACCTCTAGATATTTTCTAATCTAAAGAATCTGTCGTCCAACCCCATTTAAAAAATCTTTCTCACTCACTCTGTTCTTACCCTCTAGCTGTAAATCTAATACCCTAATTGAGATATTGGAGTCTTTTGTTGAAAAGAGTAACATATCATCCTTTGTATAAAGAGTCCCAGGCTTTTTAGAGGAATTTATTCTAACAAGCTCTACCTTAAAAAGTTTTAATATCTTTTCTTTATCTATTACACTCCAAGCAACTGGCCATGGGATCATAGCTCTTACTAATCTCTCAATATACTCAGGATCCATATCTTCCCACTGAATCTGGGCACTCTCTTTTGATATATCTTTTTGCCAACAGTATGTAGCTTTAGAGCTATCCTGTTTAACAGGAGTAATTTCACCATTAATCCATCTCTCAAGTACATCGCCCAATACTTGGGCTGATTTACTAACGAGTCTCTCTCTAAGAGAAAGATTTGTGTCATTTTCAAGTATGGGTTCTTTGAATATCTGTAAGATATCTCCTTCATCTAACCTTTCAGACATTAACATTATAGATATCCCTGTCTCCTTCTCTCCATCTAATATAGCTTTCTGAATTGGAACAGCACCCCTATATTTAGGAAGCAAAGAGAAGTGAACATTAATAGATTTGTATATGGGATATTCTAAGAAAAAAGCAGGTACTATCTCTCCAAAAGCTTTACAAACTACTAACTCAGGTCTAAAAATCTCTAGAGCCTTTTTGTACCTCTCATTCTTTCTTTCCGTATGAAAAACCTCTATCCCATTCTCTAATGCATACCCTTTCACTTTAGAAGGAGTGAGTATCTGCTTCCTACCGACAGGCTTGTCCACTGTAGTAATCACCCCGATAATATTAAACCTCTCATCCTCATTCAAGGCCCTCAAGCTCTCTGCCGACTCCCAATCTGTTCCTAAAAATAGTGTTTTAACAGGACTTTTCATCAACAAATTCTACCACATAGGATAGGGGTAGAGAAAGTGCTTTAGTTAAGGGAAGTAGATATAGACCTGGGGTATGCTCTTGGCAACCTTTTCCTATGATATAATAGCGAGTTAACAATGAAATCAAAGATATTTAAATACAATTTGCCGGAGGAGTTAATAGCAAAATATCCACCTAAGGAGAGAGGAACATCTAATCTCTTAGTTTTGGATAAAGAGAGTGGAGATATCAATCACAAAAAGTACTTTGATATTCTTGAATATATACAAAAAGGGGATGTTGTAGTTCTTAATGAAACAAAAGTATTAAATAGTAGAACCTTTTTCTTAACACCAAAGAAAAAAAGAATAGAAGTCCTCTTTCTAGAAAATATTGGTAATGAGATATGGTATGTGTTGATTGGTAGAGCAAAGAATGTAGAAATAGGGGATGTAATAGAGAATGAAGTAGAACGTGATATTAAGATATTGGTAAAAGAAAGAAAAGAGAATGGGTTCCTAATAGAGTTTGTGCAAGGAACAAGTAATACTCTCTTTGAGGAATATGGTCATACTCCCCTTCCCCCATATATGAAAAGAGAAGACGAGGAGAGTGACAAAGTAAGATACAATACCGTTTTCTCTAAAATAGAGGGTGCAGTAGCAGCTCCTACAGCGAGTCTAAATCTTACTAAGGAGATATTAGAGAAGATAGAGAAGAAAGGAGCTAAAATTGTAAAAGTAGAGCTAAGGGTAGGATGGGGAACGTTTGCTCCTATCCGAGAGGAGAATATTGAAGATCATCAAATACATACTGAATATATAAATGTGAGTAAAGAGGTTGCAGAAGTAATAAATAGCAGAGAGGGTAAACTGTGGGCATTTGGTACTACAGTTGCAAGAACTTTGGAAAGTGTAGCTAAGTTGGATACAAAAAGTGGAAGGCACAGGATAGAGAGTTTTAGCGGTCATACTACACTCTTTATCTATCCCGGGTTTATGTGGAGAGTGGTTGATGGTTTGGTTACGAATTTCCATATGCCAGACTCATCGTTAATCTTGCTTGTTAGCTCTTTTGCAGGGATCGATAATATTAAAAGGGCGTATACTGAAGCTATAGATAAGAGGTATAAGTTTCTTAGCTATGGAGATAGTATGTTAATTGGTGCTAACTTAAGTAAGTAAAATACATGAACTTAGACATTCTGAAAGAGAAACATTTCTTTATGCCAGATGCTACTAGAGGAGCAGTAAGAAATTTAACAACAAAACAGTTGAAAGAAACAGGTACCCAAGCACTAGTAACAAACACCCTCCACCTACTAATACATCCAGGACCAGAGGTCATAGAAGAACTAGGCGGTATAAAGAAGATGATGGGTTGGGATGGTATTGTCCTTACAGACTCAGGAGGTTTTCAAGTCTTTTCTCTAATTCATTCTAAGAAATGGCAAGGTAAAGTACATGAGAATGGTGCAACATTTAAATCCCCAAGGGAGGGTAATACATATGAATTAACACCGGAGAGCTCCATAGATATGCAAATAAAGATTGGCTCTGATGTATTGGTATGTCTAGATGACTGCAGAGATACCGACCTAAGTAGGAAAGAGGCTGAGATATCTGTGAACAGAACTATTAAATGGGCTAAAAGATGTAAAGATCATTTTGAGAGTGTATACGGTGGTACTGCTAAAACGGGTAAGCTTTTAACATGTGTAGTACAGGGTGCTAACTATTTAGATCTTAGAGCTATGTGTGCACAGGAG
>Ga0172382_10003652_pt1 | contig 24153 bp, 22 predicted proteins | sample Leawel138RmetaG_FD_122245 | JGI IMG/M metagenome (GOLD analysis project Ga0172382, IMG submission 122245) | Leachate microbial communities from a municipal landfill in Southern Ontario, Canada - Leachate well 138R metaG | ecosystem: Engineered > Solid waste > Landfill > Unclassified | place... | reverse complement strand
CGAGGGAACGAAAGCGCGGACCGGGCATTGTCTCTGCGTCAGGCAATCAACCGGAACTAGGAGGCTTCATGCGTTCGCTCATCCTGTGGCTCATCGGCATTCCGATCCCGATCATCATCCTTCTCTGGTTCTTCATGTGACGGCGCGCGGGGCCCGGTCTGGAAAGCTCCCGCAAAGCTTTGTTAACCCTAACATTGTGTAATCGTCCCCGAACTTTCTCGATGTGGTTTGGGTGCGTTCGTGACAGGGATCAGACAGGCCGCCGTGTTCGGCCGGCGCAAGGAGCCGCACACGGTCATCATCGCCCGGGGCGACGATATCAGGCATTTCACGGTCAGGCCGTGGCTGGCCGCCTTCGCCGGCTCGGTTCTGGCCGCGCTCGCCATCGGCTACCTTCTCGCCACCACCTATCTCGTGCTGCGCGACGACCTCGTCGGCGCCACCGTGGTGCGCCAGGCGCGGATGCAGCAGGCCTATGAGGACCGCATCTCGGCGCTGCGCGCCCAGGTCGACCGCATCACCAGCCGCCAGCTTCTCGACCAGCAGATCGTCGAGAGCAAGGTGTCGGAGCTTCTGGCGCGCCAGAGCCAGTTGACGCTGCGCCATGGCCGGCTCGGCCCCATTCTCGACCGCATGTCGGGCGATGGCGCGGGGCCGGCCCTGCCCGTCTCGGGCGTGCCGGTGCCGCAGGAAAAGCCGGACGTGCGCGCCCTGCTCGATTCTCCCGGCGAGGCCGGCGGCGGGGCGCTCGCCGCGCTATGGCCGATGCGGCAGGGCCGTGACGAGCACGAAAGCGCCGCCGACCGCGCCGACAAGCTGTTCGTCGCCATCAACAGGTCGCTGCGCGCCATCGAGGAAGAGCAGATCGAGGGGCTGGACGCGCTGGCCGAAAACGCCTTCCAGACCGCCGACACCATCGCCGAGGCGCTCGCCGCCGCCGGTCTCGACGTCGCGCCGGCCGGCGAGGCCGAGTCCGCCGTCGGCGGCCCGCTGGTGCCGCTGGAAGCCGGCCGCGCCTTCGAGATGCGAGTGCGCGAGCTCGACGAGGCGCTGGAGAAGCTGGAAACGGTGAAGGCGGCGGCGCGCGCGCTGCCGATCCACAACCCCGCGCCCGGACAGGCGGTGACCAGCAGCTTCGGCGTCCGCCGCGATCCGCTCCTGCGCACGCCGGCGCTGCATGCCGGCATCGACTTCCGCGCCCCGATCGGAACCCCGGTCAAGGTGACCGGCGCCGGCACCGTCGTCCGCGCCGGCTGGAACGGCGGCTACGGCCGCATGGTCGAGGTCGATCATGGCCACGGCCTGACCACGCGCTACGCCCATCTCAGCAAGATCAGGGTCAGGCGAGGCCAGCGGCTCGATCGCGGCGACATCGTCGGCGAGGCCGGGTCGAGCGGCCGCTCGACCGGCCCGCACCTGCACTACGAAGTGCGCCGCAACGGCGACGCCGTCGATCCACTGCGCTTCCTCAAGGTCGGCAAGACCATCGCCGACCTGCTTTGATCACCTTCGCCTCAGAGGCCGAGGCCGCCGATGCAGACATATTTGGTGTCGAGATAATCCTCGATGCCCTGATGCCCGCCCTCGCGGCCGAGGCCGGACTCCTTGACGCCACCGAACGGCGCCTCGGGCGTGGTGATGATGCCTTCATTGACGCCGACCATGCCGTATTTCAGCCCCTCCATGACGCGGAAGGCGCGGCCGAGATCGCCGGTGTAGAAATAGCAGGCGAGGCCGTATTCGGTGTCGTTGGCGAGATTCACCGCCTCCTCCTCGGTCTCGAAGCGGAAGACGGGCGCGACCGGGCCGAAGATCTCTTCCTTGGCGAAACGCATCTTCGTCGTCGCCCCGGCGATCACGGTCGGCTCGAAGAAGGAGCCGCCGAGCGCGTGGCGCTTGCCGCCGGAGACGATCTTGCCGCCCTTGGCGGAAGCGTCGGCGATCAGCTCCTCGACCTTCTCCACCGCCTTGTCGTCGATCAGCGGTCCCTGCTGCACCCCATCCTCGGTGCCGGGGCCGACCTTCAGCTTCTTCGAGGCGGCCGCCAGCTTCTCGACGAAGGCGTCGTAGATGCCGGCCTGCACGTAGAAGCGGTTGGTGCACACGCAGGTCTGGCCGGAATTGCGGTACTTAGCGGCGACGGCGCCCTCGACCGCGCGGTCGATGTCGGCATCGTCGAACACCAGGAACGGCGCGTTGCCGCCCAGCTCCATCGACACCTTCTTCACCGTCGAGGCCGCCTTCCCGATCAGGATCTTGCCGACCTCGGTGGAGCCGGTGAAGGTGATCTTCTTGACGATCGGGTTGGTGCAAAGCTCGTCGCCGATCTCGCCCGCAGCACCCGTGACGACGTTGACCACGCCTTTGGGGATGCCGACTTCCTCGGCGAGCGCGCCCCAGGCGAGGCCCGAATAGGGCGTCTGCGAGGCCGGCTTGACCACCGTGGTGCAGCCGGCGGCGATGGCCGGGCCGATCTTGCGGGCCAACATCGAGGACGGGAAGTTCCACGGCGTGATCGCGGCGATGACGCCGACCGGCTCCTTGGTGACGAGGACGCGGCGGTCGCGCCACGGGCTCGGCACCACGTCGCCATAGGTGCGGCGCGCTTCCTCGGCGAACCACAGTACATAGGCGGCTGAAGCGCCAACCTCGCCCCTCGCCTCGGTCAGCGACTTGCCCTGCTCGAGTGTCAGAAGCTCGGCCAGCGCCTCCTGGTTGTCCATGATGGCGTCGTGGAGCTGACGCAGGAGCTTGGAGCGTTCCAGCGCCGAGGTCTTGCGGAAGGTCCTGAACGCGCGCTCGGCCGCCTCGATGGCGCGGCGGGTCTCGGCGCGGCCCGCCTTCGGCACGGTGCCCAGCTTCAGGCCCGTCGCCGGATTGATCACGTCGATGGTGGCGCCGGAATCGGCCTGGACCCACTCGCCGTCGATGAGGTTCGCCTGGCGCATGAACTGGCTGGCTTTCTGCAACATCTCGTTCTCTCCTTTGCGGCGCGACGGCGCCGGATATGATTTTCCGCGATTACAATGAAGCGCAATCGCGTCGATTCCAAGTCGTCAGCCGAAAACGGATTGGGCCACGGCGAGCCAGAATCCTGTCGTCAGCACGGCAAGAATGGTCGAGACCGTCATGGTGTTCGAGGCCAGCACCTGGCCGGTGCCGAACCGCGAGGCGATCAGATAGGGGTTAACGCCGGTCGGCATCGACGCGGCGGCGACCATGACCTTGGCGGCCAGCGGCGGCAGGCCGGCGACAAGAACAGTAACGAGCACGATCGCGGGCAGGACGACGAGCTTGAGCACGGCAAGGACGAGGGCCGGCTTGACGTTGCCGGAGATGCCGAACTTGCGCAGCCCGAGTCCCATCGAGAACAGCGCGACGGTGCCCGCGATGCCGGCAAAGGCATCGACGAAGCGGCTGCCCAGAGCCGGCATGGCGAAGCCGGCGGCGCGCCAGGCCAGTCCGGCCAGGATGCCAATGATCAGCGGGTTGGAGAACAGGTTGCGCAGGAAGTCGCGCAGCACCGTGAGCGGGCTCGCCGCCCTGCCCTCGCCGCGCCGCGCCCACTCGAACATGACGATGGAGGCCGCCATCATGATCGGCAGATGGACGGCGAGCAGCAGCGACAGCACCTCGACCCCCGGCCGGCCGTACACGCCCTGCATGAAGGGAAGGCCGAGCAGCAGCACGTTGGAGAACGAGGCGGCGATGCCGGCGACGACGCCGACGGCGGCATCGCGCCCGAAGAGCCGCGTGGCGGCGAGATGGCCGCCCAGCCACGCCACCGGCACGGCGGCGAAATAGGCCAGCCACATCGCCCAGGGCGCGGAGCCGGCAAAGTCCATCTCGATCATGGTGCGGAACAGCAGCGCCGGCACGGCGACCGAAATGGCGAAATCGGCCAGCGCGTCGCCGACCTGCGGCCGCAGGACCCCGGCCCAGCCGGCCAGATAGCCCAGCGCGACCAGCCCGAACACGAAAAGGACGGTTTCCATCATCGGCGACATCGGCGAGGCGGTACCCCAATGCGCGGCCGCCGGCAAGGCGCGAACAGTCCGCCAAAGCGGCCTTGCCTTTCACGCCGCGATCCCGTCCCCTATATGAGCAGTCGCACAAAGGGGGCAGGATGCTTCGTTTCCTCACACTCGCGCTGGCGCTTCTCATGACCGCCTTGCCGCCGGCGCATGCCACGGAAGCCGGATGGGCGCTTCTGCGCGAGGGCGGACAGGCCGTGCTGCTGGTCAACGCCAACGCGCCGGGCACGGGCGATCCGGCCCGTTTCGACATCGACAACTGCCGCACCCAGCGCAACCTGTCGGAGCGTGGGCGCCAGCAGGCGCGACGAATCGGCGCGCTGTTCGCCGCCCGCGCCGAGCCGGTGGAAACGGTCTACACCAGCCGCTATTGCCGCGCGGCCGAGACCGCGCGCCTCGCCTTCGGCGACCGTCTGGTCGAGCCCATGGCGGCGCTCGATTCGATCGCCGGACACGAGGACGCCGCGGAAGCCGCGAACGCCGAGGTGATCGCCGCCATCCGCGACTATACCGGCTCGGGCAATCTGGTGCTCGTCACCCACCCGGAAAACGTGCTCGCTCTTGCCGGCGTCCGGGCGCGCGAGGGCGAGGCCGTCATCGTCGCGCCCCGAGACGACGGCCTCGCCGTGATCGGCCGCATCGTCTTCAACTGACGCGGCCCGGCGGGCGGGTTTTTGGTCCGTGCCCTTTTCCTGCCGCCAAAAACCGACTAGACAGCCGCCATAGCCGAAAAGCCACCCCGACCATCGAGGGAAGAACCGTGACCACGACATTCGACAAAGTCGCCGACATCATCGCCGAGACGAGCGAGATCGACCGCGACACCATCACGCCCAAGAGCCACACGATCGACGATCTGGGCATCGACAGCCTCGACTTCCTCGACATCGTCTTCGCCATCGACAAGGAATTCGGCATCAAGGTGCCGCTCGAGAAGTGGACGCAGGAAGTCAATGACGGCAAGGCTCCGGCCGAGGAGTATTTCGTCATGGAGAACCTGTGCTCCAAGATCGACGGCCTCGTCGCCGCCAAGAACGCCGGCTGAACGCCGCCCGATCCTTGAGAACCGCCCGGTGAGGCCAGCATGAGCGCCAACGATGTCGTCGTCACGGGTATCGGCCTCGTCTCCTCGCTCGGCGAGGGGGCGGACCGGCACTGGCAGGTCCTGTCGGCGCCGGGCGCGAAGCCCGTCATCGAGGCCGACCGCTTCATGCCCTATACGGTGCATCCGCTGCCCGAGATCGACTGGAGCCTCCAGATCCCGAAGCGTGGCGACCAGCGCCAGATGGAGACGTGGCAGCGTCTCGGTACCTATACCGCCGGGCTGGCGCTCGACGATGCCGGCATCAAGGGCGACGAGGCCCTGCTCGCGACCATGGACATGATCGTGGCCGCCGGCGGCGGCGAGCGCGACAGCGCCGTCGATCAGGGCATCCTCGACGCCGGCCGCACGCGCAACGACCGCGAGCTGCTCCTGAACGAGAAGCTGACCACCGAGCTGCGGCCGACGCTGTTCCTGGCCCAGCTTTCCAACCTTCTCGCCGGCAACATCTCCATCGTCCACAAGGTGACGGGCTCGTCGCGCACCTTCATGGGCGAGGAAGGCGCGGGCGTGGCGGCGGTGGAGACTGCGGCCGCGCGCATCCGCGCCGGCCAGTCGAGCCACGCGCTCGTCGGCGGGGCATTCCAGACCGAACACCCCGACATGCTGCTCGGCTACGAGCTCGGCGGCCTTTTGCACCGCAAGCGGTGGAAATCGGTGTGGAAGCGGGCGTCGAACGACGGCGGCAGCGTCATCACCGGCTCGGGCGCGGCCTTTCTCGTTCTGGAATCGCGCGCCCATGCCGAGGCGCGCGGCCGCAACGCCTATGCCGTCATCGACAGGATCGAATCGGGACGCGCCCGGCGCGAGCAGGGCAATCTCAGCGAGGCGATCTCCGGCCTCGTGCGGGCGCTCGAAGCGCCGAAGGGGCGGCTTCTGGCGCTCTCCGGCGCGTCCGGCGCGCATGCCGCGACCGGGGCGGAGCGTTCGGCGCTCTCGGCCGCCGGCGACTTCGCCGTGCGCGGCTTCTCGTCGCTGACGGGGCACATGAAGGAGGCGCAGTTCCCCTTCGCCGTCGCGCTTGCCGCGCTCGCCATCCATAACGGAGCGCCCTACCCCGCCTTCGACCCCGAAAACGAGGCGACTGCCGAGGGCGCGCCGCAGGCGGCGCTGGCGACGGCCGTGGGGTATCGCCGCTTCGAGGGCGCCGCCCTCGTGGCAAAAGCCTGAGGACGAAAGGCAAGCGGACATGGCACGCACCACCGACCATATGGGCAGGCCCGTCGTCGCCGTCACCGGCGTCGGCGTCGTCACCTCGCTCGGCCAGGGGGTCGCCGACAACTGGGCGGCGCTGACTGCCGGCAGCTCCGGCATCCGGCCGATCACGCGCTTCCCGGTCGAGCATCTGGCGACGACGATCTCGGGCATGGTCGATTTCCTGCCCTCCAGCGACAAGGGCGCGGGCGCGCTGACCCACGAGCTGGCGGAGACGTCGGCGCTCGAGGCGATGGCCGGCGCAAAGCTCGACACGACGAATTTCGCCGGGCCGCTCTTCCTCGCCGCGCCGCCGGTCGAACTCGACTGGCGCGACCGCTTCGGCCTCTACGGCGAGGCCGATCTCGACCTGCCCGAATATGAGCGGCTCCTGGTTTCCGCGCGCGAGCATCTCGACGAGACCGTCTGGGATTCGACGCAGTTCGGCACCATCGCCGACCGGCTCGCCGACCGTTTCGGCGCGCGCGGCCTGCCGATCAGCGTCTCCACCGCCTGTGCCTCGGGCGCGACCGCGATCCAGCTCGGCGTCGAGGCGATCCGCCGCGGCGAGACAGACCGCGCGCTCGCCATCGGCGCCGACGGCTCGGCCACCGCCGAGGCGCTGATCCGCTTCTCGCTGCTTTCGGCTCTCTCCACCCATAACGACGAGCCGGAAAAGGCGTCGAAGCCGTTCTCGCGCGACCGCGACGGCTTCGTGCTGGCCGAGGGCTCGGCGGCACTTGTGCTCGAATCGCTCGAAAGCGCGCGGGCGCGCGGCGCCAGGGTGCTCGGCATCGTCGCCGGCTGCGGCGAGAAGGCCGACGACTTCCACCGCACCCGCTCCAAGCCCGACGGCTCGCCGGCCATCGCCGCCGTGCGCGCGGCCCTTGCCGATGCGGGCCTGGGCGAGGACGGGATCGACTATGTCAACGCCCACGGCACCTCGACGCCCGAGAACGACAAGATGGAGCATCTGTCGCTGTCGACCGTGTTCGGCGAGCGGATGAAGACCATGCCGATCTCGTCCAACAAGTCGATGATCGGCCATACGCTTTCGGCCGCCGGCGCGGTCGAGGCGGTGTTCTCGATCCTGACCATGACGGAAGGCGTGATCCCGCCGACCATCAATTACGACCAGCCCGACCCGTCGATCGAGCTGGACGTGGTGCCGAACGTGAAGCGCGAGGCCGAGGTCTCGACCATCCTGTCCAACTCCTTCGGCTTCGGCGGCCAGAACGCATGCCTTGTCATGGCGCGGGAACCCGGCTAACCCGCTCCGCGACAGCCCAAGACAACAGCGGACACCATTCTCATGCGCGCATTGCAACTCGTCGAGGACCGGCGGCTGGAAGCCGTCGATCTGCCGCCGCCGCCGCCGCCGGGCATCGGCGAGGTCACGGTGCGGATCAGGGCCGTGGCGCTCAACCACATCGACGTCTGGGGCTGGCGCGGCATGGCCTTCGCCAAGCGCAAGATGCCGCTCGTCGTCGGCGCCGAAGCCGCCGGCGAGGTCGAGACCATCGGCGACGGCGTAGCAAACCTGCTGCCCGGCCAGCTCGTCTCGATCTACGGCGCGCGTACCTGCGGGCGTTGCCGCGCCTGCCGCGAGGGTCGCGACAATCTCTGCGCCCATGTCTCGGGCGTCCACGGCTTCCACCTCGACGGCTTTGCGCAGGAGAAGGTCAACCTGCCGGCGCGGCTGCTGGTCCCCGCCCCGCCCGGCGTCGACGAGATCGGCGCGGCGGTCGCGCCCGTCACCTTCGGCACGGTCGAGCACATGCTGTTCGACAACGCGAAGCTCGAGCCCGGCGAGACCATCCTGATCCATGCCGGCGGCTCCGGCATCGGCTCGGCCGCGATCCAGCTGGCGAAGCGCATGGGCTGCACCGTCATCACCACGGTCGGCTCCAACGACAAAATCGACAAGGCCAAGGCGCTCGGCGCCGACCACGTCATCAACTATCGCGAGGACCGCTTCGAGGGTGTGGTGCGCAAGCTCACCAAAAAGCGCGGCGTCGACGTGGTGTTCGAGCATGTCGGCAAGGACACCTGGGCCGGCTCGATGTTCTCGCTGAAGCGCGGCGGCCGGCTCGTCACCTGCGGCTCGACCTCCGGCGTCTCGACCGACATCAACCTGATGATGCTGTTCCAGCAGCAACTGAAGATCCTCGGCTCGTTCGGCTGCCGCATGGAGAACATGGTCGATGCCATGCAGAAGATGGCGGCCGGCATCGTCAGCCCGGTGATCGACACCGAGGTCGGCTTCGACGACATCGGCCGCGCGCTGGAGCGCATGGAAGGCCGCGACGTCTTCGGCAAGATCATCCTGCGGATCGGCTGATGGCGCGTGGCGCGACGCCTTTCCTGCGGCCGCTCGCTGCGCGGGCGCTGAAGATCGCCAAGCGGGTGGAGCACTGGCTGGTCGGCCAGCTCGCCTTCGCGGTGCTGTGGCTCCTGCGCCTGCTGCCGCCCGACAAGGCGCTCGCCTTCGCCGACCGCACGGCGCGGCGCATCGGGCCGCTGGTGGGTCGCCACCGCGTCGCGCTCGACAATCTGCGCCGGGCCTATCCCGAAAAGAGCGAGGACGAGATCGCGGCCATCGCCTCCGACATGTGGGGCAACATGGCGCGGCTCGCCGGCGAATATCTCTATCTCGACCGCATGTTCGACATCGAGCCGCACGACGGCGAGCCGGCGCGGGTCGAGATCGACGGCATCGACATCTTCCTGCGCCTGCGCGAGGAGAAGAAGCCGCACATCTTCTTCACCGCCCACACCGGCAATTTCGAGCTGCTGCCGGTCGCGGCCGCCACCTACGACCTGCCGGTGACGGCGCTGTTCCGCGCGCCCAACAACCCCTATATCGCGAAATACATCTTCTCGACCCGGGCGGAAGCCATGGGCGAGCTGATCGCCTCGCGCGCCGGCGCCGCCTTCGGGCTTGCCCGCGTGCTTGATCGCGGCGGCAATATCGGCGTCCTCGTCGATCAGAAATTCCGGCGCGGCGTGCCGACCACCTTCTTCGGCCTCCCCTGCAACACCAGCCCGCTGCTTGCCCGGCTGGCCCGGCAGTACGATTGCGAGGTCTATCCCGCCCGCGCAATTCGCTTGCCGGACAACAGGTTCCGGCTGGAAATTCATGAAAAGCTTGATTTGCCACGCACGGAAAAAGGCGTGGTCGACGTTCCCGCCACCTGCCAGCTACTCAACGACGTGGTCGAGGGATGGGTGCGCGAGCATCCGGGCCAGTGGATGTGGTTCCACAAGCGTTGGGAGCTCGACGAGGGCCAGAGGGGAAAGCCGCCCCCGCGCCTCAGTCCTGAACGATGATGCGCGTGTTGCCCGGCCCGACCTGCCGCACCAGCCGGTAGAAGGTCTCGGCATTGGGCGTCGCCAGCCGCACGCAGCCATGCGAGGCCGGGCTGCCGAGCCGCGACACCGCCGAGGTGCCGTGCACCGCCCAGCCGCGGTCGTAGAACACGGCGAACGGCATCGGCGACATGTCGTAGGTGCGCGAGTGCCACATCTTGTGGATGCGCTGCGGCCGGTATTCGCCGCGCGGCGTCGTGTAGCCGGCCCGCGCGGTCGAGACCGGCCATTCGTGCAGCACCTTGCCGTGATGGGTGACGATCATCTTCTGCGCGGCGACATCGACGCGGGCGACGAGCGTGGCCGCCTGCGCCGGAAGCGCCCAAAGGACGAAGCCCGCCGCCACGGCCGCGATGAAACGCCTGCTGCCCGCCATGCCCCCGAATCCCTTGTCCCGTCGCACGAAAATCATTGCTGCTGAATCCCCTTGCGATCAATCTTCGCGCGCATCCTGCCGCCAATTTCCTAACAGGACGTCGCCGAGGCATGGTCAAATCCGTGTGAGGCGCTGGACCAATCGCGGCATCTTGCCAGAGCTTCGCGACGCTGCTCTATCATGGCTCCCATGAACGAACGTCTTTTCCGCGCCGTCGACAGCCGCCGCGACGATCTCGTCGCCCTCGCTTCCGACCTGATCCGCTTCCCGACCGTCAACCCGCCGGGCGAGGCCTACACGCCCTGCGCCGAATATATCGCCGCGCGACTCGTCCGGCACGGCTTCGAGACGCGGCTGATCCGCGGCGAAGGAACGCCGGGCGACAACGACCGCTATCCGCGCACCAACGTCGTGGCGCGGCGCGAGGGCAGCAAACCCGGCGCGGTCGTGCATTTCAACTCGCATATCGACGTGGTCGAGGCCGGCGAAGGCTGGACCGTCGATCCCTATGCCGGCACGGTCAAGGATGGGCGCGTCTACGGGCGCGGCGCCTGCGACATGAAGGGCGGCCTCGCCGCCTCGATCATCGCCGCCGAAGCCTTCATGGACGTCTTTCCCGACTTCCCCGGCGCCATCGAGATTTCCGGGACCGTGGACGAGGAATCGGGCGGCTTCGGCGGCGTCGCCTATCTGGCGCGGCAGGGCTTCTTCTCGCGGCCCCGCGTCGATCACGTCATCATTCCCGAACCGCTGAACAAGGACCGCATCTGCCTCGGCCATCGCGGCGTCTGGTGGGCGGAGATCGAGACCAAGGGCTCCATTGCCCACGGCTCGATGCCGTTCCTCGGCGATTCGGCGATCCGTCACATGGGCGCGGTGCTGCACGCCTTCGAGGAGGAACTTTTCCCGGCGCTCGACCGCAAGCGGACCGAGATGCCCGTCGTGCCGGAGGGCGCGCGGCGCTCGACCATGAACATCAACTCGATCCATGGCGGCCAGACAGAGGACCATTTCCCGGGCCTGCCCTCGCCCAACGTCGCCGATTCGTGCCGGGCGGTGATCGACCGCCGCTTCCTGCTGGAGGAATCGCTCGACGAGGTGAAGGGCGAGGTCACGTCGATCCTCGACCGGCTGAAGCGCGAGCGGCCGAAATTCGACTATTCGATCCGCGACATGATGGAGGTGCTGCCGACCATGACCGAGCGCAACGCGCCGGTGGTGACGGCGGTAGCCGAGGGAATCCGCCAAATCTTCGGCCGCGAGCCCGACTACGTGATCTCGCCCGGCACCTACGACCAGAAGCACATCGCCCGCATCGGCCACCTGCACGACTGCATAGCCTACGGCCCCGGCATCCTCGATCTGGCCCACCGGCCCGACGAGTGGGTCGGCATCGACGACATGGTCGAATCGGCCAAGGTGATGGCGATCTCGCTCGACGCACTGCTGCGCGGCGCGCGCGCCGAAGGCCACCACCACCATCATCACGGGTAAGAGACCGATGCGGCGCGACAAAGTCGATTTACTCGCCGGGCGTTTCGCGCTTTGATCGCCGCCGAACCGGAACCCGCTTCAGGGAGTAGAGCGATGAAGCCGTTGAAATCCATATTGGCCGCCGCAGCGATTGCGCTGGCCGTCTCCACCGTCGCGCCCGTGGACGCCACGGCCGCGCGCACCGATGTCGTCATCGGCATGGTGCTGGAGCCGCCGCATCTCGACCCGACGGCAAGCGCCGCCGCCGCGATCAAGGAAGTCGGTTACGCCAACATCTTCGAGGGCATCACCCGTATCGGTCCCGACGGACAGGTTCAGCCGGGGCTGGCCGAGAGCTGGGAGATTTCCGACGACGGCAAGACCTACACCTTCAAGCTGCACACCGGCGTCAAGTTCCACGACGGCACGCCGTTCAGCGCCGACGACGTGAAGTTCTCCATCGACCGCGCCATGGCCGAGGATTCGGTCAACCCGCAAAAGCAGCTCTATTCGGCCATCGACACGGTCGAGGTCGTCGATCCGGCGACCGTCAAGATCACGCTCAAGCATCCGCAGGGCGCGTTCCTGTGGAACATGGGCTGGGGCGAGGCCGCGATCGTGTCGCCGGCTACGGCCGACAACAACAAGGAGCACCCGGTCGGCACCGGCCCGTTCAAGTTCGAGAGCTGGGCCAAGGGCTCCTCGATCAAGCTGGTCAAGAACCCCGACTACTGGGGCGAGCCGGTGGCGCTTGAGCGCGCCGAGTTCCGCATCATCCCCGACGCGGCCGCCGCCATTCCGGCGCTGCTTTCGGGCGACGTCCACGCCTTCTCCAACATGCCGGCAGGCGACGCGCTGCCGCAGGTGCAGGCCGACCCGCGCTTCAAGGTGGTGATCGGCTCGACCGAGGGCGAGACGGTGCTGTCGACCAACAACAAGAAGGAGCCATTCGACAAGCTCGAGGTGCGGCAGGCCATCGCGCACGCGCTGAACCGCGACGAGATCATCGCCGGCGCCACCGCCGGCCTCGGCGTGCCGATCGGCTCGCACTTCGCGCCGCACCACCCGGCCTATGTCGACCTGACCGGCACCTATCCCTACGACCCGGAAAAGTCGAAGGAACTGCTGGCTGCCGCCGGCCTGCCCGACGGCTTCTCCGCCACGCTGAAGCTGCCGCCGCCGCCTTACGCCCGTCAGGGCGGCGAGATCATCGCCTCGCAGCTGCGTCAGGTCGGCATCGACCTCCAGATCATCCCGCTCGAATGGGCCGACTGGCTGGAGCAGGTATTCAAGGGCAAGGACTACGACCTCTCCATCGTCAGCCATGTCGAGCCGAACGATATCGAAATCTATTCCCGGCCCGACTATTACTTCCAGTACCAGAACCCCGAGTTCAACGCGGTGATGGAAGAGCTCGAGACCACGATCGACGAGGCCAAGCGCAACGAGCTTTACGGCAAGGCCCAGCGCATCCTCGCCGAGGACGCGGCCGTCGGCTTCCTGTTCCAGATGCCCAAGGTCGGCGTCTGGGATGCCAAGCTCGAAGGCATGTGGGAGAACTGGCCGCTCTCCGTCGCCGACCTGACCAAGGTTCACTGGACGGACTAGCATCCGCCTTCCCGAATGCCTTCCCCGCGCCCGCCGCGGGGAAGGCTTTTCTTCACGGCAAGCCCCGGCATGATCGCATTTCTGGCAAAACGCATCGGCATCGGCGCGATCACGCTGATCGTGGCGTCCATGGTCGTGTTCGGCGTGCTGGAAATCCTGCCGGGCGACCCCGCCCTCCTGATGCTCGGCATGAACGCCACGCCGGAGGCGCTCGCCTCCATGCGCGAGCAGATGGGCCTGAACGAGCCGGTGCTGGTGCGTTATCTCGGCTGGATCGCCGGGCTGCTCGCCGGCGATTTCGGCCGCTCCTTCACCTATTCGTCGCCGGTGATCGACCTGATCGTCGAGCGCGTCGTCGTCTCGTTGCCGCTGGCGCTGATCGCGCTGGCGCTGTCCACGGCCATCGCCATTCCCGTCGGCATCTTTTCCGCCGCCCGGCGCGGCCGCGCCGGCGACACGGTGTCGATGGGCATCGCCCAGCTCGGCGTCGCGGTGCCGAATTTCTGGTTCGCGCTGCTGCTGGTCTACGTCTTCGCCGTGTGGCTCCGGCTCCTGCCCTCCGGCGGCTTTCCGGGCTGGAACGCCGGCATCTGGCCGGGGCTGAAGGCGCTGATCCTGCCGGCCGTGGCGCTGGCCCTGCCGCAGGCGGCGATCCTCGCCCGCGTCACCCGCTCGGCCATGCTCGAAGTGCTGGGTGAGGACTATATCCGCACCGCCCGCGCCAAGGGCATGCCGCGCCGCTATGTGCTGTGGCGGCACGCCCTGCGCAACGCCATGATTCCCGTGCTGACCATCATGGGTCTGCAATTCTCCTTCCTGCTCGCCGGCACCATCATCATCGAGAACGTGTTCTACCTGCCCGGCCTCGGCCGCCTCGTCTTCCAGGCCATCACCCAGCGCGACCTGATCGTGGTCGAGGGCGTGGTCATCCTGCTGGTGGCGAGCATCGTCCTCGTCAACCTCGTCGTCGACATCCTCTACGCGGTCGTCGACCCGCGCCTGAGGACGCGCTCGTGAGCGCGGAGACGCAGCCGCTCGAAGCGCCGCCGAGGGGCCTGCTGCGGCTCGCCTTCGCCAACCGCTCGTTCCTGACCGGCTTCGTCATCACCGCGCTGATCGCGGCGATGGCGCTTCTGTCCTTCCTGTGGACGCCCTACGACATCACCCATCTCGTCGTCGCCGACCGCATGAAGCCGATATCGTGGCAGCACCCGTTCGGAACCGACCATTTCGGCCGCGACATCCTGTCGATGATCATGATCGGCGCGCGCAACTCGATCGCCGTCGCCATCGTCGCCGTCGGCATCGGCATGGGCATAGGCGTGCCGCTCGGCTGCTGGGCGGCCGCGCGCGGCGGCTGGATCGACGAGGCGCTGATGCGCTTCAACGACGTGGTCTTCGCCTTCCCCGCCCTGCTCTCGGCCGTCATGATCACCGCGATCTTCGGCCCTGGCGCGGTCAACGCCATCATCGCCATCGGCATCTTCAACGTGCCGGTCTTCGCCCGCGTCGCACGCGCCGGGGCGCTGTCGCTGTGGCCGCGCGAATATGTGCTGGCCGCGCGCGCCTCCGGCAAGGGGCAGGCGCTGATCACGATCGAGCATATCTTGCCCAACATCGCCTCGATGCTGCTGGTGCAGGGCACGATCCAGTTCGCGCTCGGCATCCTCGCCGAAGCGGGCCTGTCCTATCTCGGCCTCGGCGCGCAACCGCCGATGCCGTCATGGGGCCGCATGCTGTTCGACGCCCAGACGCGGATGATGGTCGCGCCGTGGCAGGCGATCTTTCCGGGACTGGCCATCGTCATCACCGTGCTCGGCCTGAACCTGCTCGGCGACGGCCTGCGCGACGTGCTCGATCCGAGATTGAGGCGCGAGCGATGAGCCTGCTCGAGATCGAGAAACTGACGCTCTCCATCGGCAAGACCCGAATCCTGAAGGATGTGGACCTCGCCGTCGAGCAGGGCGAGGTGGTGGGGCTGATCGGCGAATCCGGCTCGGGCAAGTCGATGACGGCGCTGACGGTGATGCGCCTCCTGCCGCAGATGATGCAGGCGACGGGCCGCGTCGCCTTCGACGGCATCGACATTCTGGCCGCGCCTGAGGCCGCGATGAACCGGCTGCGCGGCGACGACATCGGCATGGTGTTCCAGGAGCCGATGACGGCCTTGAACCCGGTCAAGACCATCGGCGAGCAGGTGGCGGAGGGCATACGCTGGCACACCGGCGCTTCCCGCGCCGATGCCGAAGAGCAAGCGCGACGAATCCTCGACCGCGTCGGCCTGCCGGCGGAAAAGTTTCCGCTGTCGCGCTTTCCGCACGAGCTTTCCGGCGGCCAGCGCCAACGCGTCGTCATCGCCATCGCCTGCGCGCTGAAACCCAAGCTGCTGATTGCCGACGAGCCGACCACGGCGCTCGACGTCGTGCTCCAGGCGCAGATCCTCGACTTGCTTCGCGATCTGGTCGAGGAGCGGAAGATGGGGCTTCTGCTCATCTCGCACGACCTCGCCGTCGTCGCCGACATGGCCGACCGCATCACCGTCATGCGCCACGGCGAGGTGATGGAAACCGGCAAGGCGGCGAAGATCCTCACCGAGCAGGCCCATCCGTATACGCGCCAGCTCGCGCTCGCCTCGACCCATGTGCCGGATCGCCGCCCGCCGCGCGCGGACGCTGCGCCTCTTCTCGAGGTCGCTTCGGTGACGAAGGATTACCCCGGCCGCCACGCCTCGCTCCTGCGCAGGCCCGCCCCGTTCCGCGCCGTGGACGACGTGTCCTTCTCTGTTCGCGAGGGGCAGTCGGTGGCGTTGGTCGGCCGCTCCGGTTGCGGCAAGTCCACGCTGGCGCGGATGATCCTCGCCCTCGACCGGCCGACCGGCGGCGCGATCCGGCTCGACGGCGTCGAAACCAGCGCGCTTCCCGAGGCGGCGCTGAAGCCGGCGCGGCGCAAGATGCAGGTGGTGTTCCAGGATCCCTACGGCTCGTTCGACCCGCGCCACAAGGTCGAGCGGCTGGTGGCCGAGCCGCTGCATCTCCTTGAAAAGCAGCCCACCGCCGCCGAGCGGCGCGAGATGGTTGCGGCCGCGCTCAACGAGGTCGGCCTCGCCCCGCGCGACATGGAGAAATATCCGCACGAATTCTCCGGCGGCCAGCGCCAGCGCATCTCGATCGCGCGCGCCATCATCACGCGGCCGAAGCTGGTGGTGGCCGACGAGCCGGTCTCGGCGCTCGACGTGTCGATCCGCGCCCAGATCCTCGACCTGTTCGCCGACCTGAACGGCAGGCTCGGCGTCGCCTATCTGTTCATCACCCACGACCTGACCGTCGCGCGCGCCGTCACCGACGAGGTGATGGTCATGCATGAGGGCCGCATCGTCGAGCGCGGCGGGACTGGCGCGGTGCTCGACGATCCGCAGTCCGACGCGGCCCGGGCGCTGGTCGCGGCCGCGCCCGACCTGTCGCGCGCGCTGGCGCGCCGCCTCGGCCAGCAAGGATAGCCATGTTCGCCGAGATCGGTCTCGATGTCCTGCTTCTTCTGGCGCTGGCGGGCTTCCTCGGCGGCTTCATTGATTCCATCGCCGGCGGCGGCGGGCTGGTAACGGTCCCTGCCCTGCTGCTGGCCGGGCTGTCGCCGGTCGAGGCGATCGGCACCAACAAGGCGCAAAGCGTGTTCGGCGCCGCCACGGCCAGCTATGCCTATGCCTCGGCCGGGCTGGTCGACGTGAAGCGCCAGCTGCCATCGGCGGCGCTTGCCTTCGCCGGCGCGATCGCCGGCGCGGCCCTCGCCACCGTGCTGCCGGGCGATTGGCTGCACACCGCGCTGCCGATACTGCTCGTCGTCATCGCGCTCTACTTCGCCTTCAAGCCGGACATGGGCGATGTCGACCGGGCGCGGCGCATCCCGCCCATGCTGTTCGGACTGACGGTCGTGCCGACGATCGGCTTCTATGACGGCGTGTTCGGCCCCGGCGCCGGCTCCTTCCTGATGCTCGCCTTCGTCGCGCTGGCCGGCTACGGCGTGCTCAAGGCCACGGCCCACACCAGGTTCCTCAACTTCTCGTCCAACCTCGGCAGCCTGATCTTCTTTTCCGCCGCCGGCGTCGTCTCATGGAAGATCGCGCTGGTGATGGGCCCGGCGCAGATCGCCGGCGGCCGGCTCGGCGCGCTGCTGGCGATGAAAAACGGCGCGCGCCTGATCAAGCCGCTGCTGGTCGCCACCTGCGTCGCGCTGGCCGTCAGGCTGCTGTTCGGCTGAGGCGACCCCTTCCTCACATCGCGCACGTCGGCTATCGCAATCGCGCACAACGCTTTTGCAGGCCGGCTTGTTGCACGCGACCGGCGATGGAATAGACTGGCGCCGATGACGAACCGGGAGGATTTTCGATGGACGCTGTGACCGCTGCCGCCATGCAGTTCGAGCTGAACGAGGACCAGCGCGCCATTCAGGAAATGACGGCTGCATTCGCGGCGGAAAAGGTCGCACCCTTCGCGCTCGAATGGGACAAGGAGCGCTATTTCCCCTCCGACGTCATCCGCGAGACCGGCGCGCTCGGCTTCGGCGGCATCTATATCCGCGACGATGTCGGCGGCTCGGGCCTCGGCCGGCTCGACGCGGTGCTGATCTTCGAGGCGCTGGCCGCCGCCTGCCCCGGCTTTTCCTCGATGATCTCCATCCACAACATGGCGGCGTGGATGATCGACACCTTCGGCTCGGAGGAGCAGCGCCAGCGCTTCCTGCCGCCGATGATGTCGATGGAGTGGCTGGCGAGCTACTGCCTGACCGAGCCGGGCTCGGGCTCCGACGCCGCGGCGCTGAAGACGCGGGCGACGCGCTCGGGCGGCAACGGCAGCGACTACACGCTGAACGGCACCAAGCAGTTCATCTCCGGCGCCGGCGATTCCGACATCTATGTCGTCATGGCCCGCACCGGCGAGGACGGCCCCAAGGGGGTCTCCACCCTCGTCGTGCCCAAGGATGCGCCGGGGCTGAAATTCGGCCCGGCCGAGAACAAGATGGGCTGGCACATGCAGCCGACGCGGCAGGTGATCTTCGAGGACTGCAAGGTGCCGGCGGAAAACCTGCTTTCGGGCGAAGGCGCGGGCTTCCGCATCGCCATGGCGGGGCTCGACGGCGGGCGGCTCAACATCGCCGCCTGCTCGCTCGGCGGGGCGCAGTCCGCGCTCGACAAGGCGCTGGCCTATGCGGGCGAGCGCGTCGCCTTCGGCAAGCCGATCAACCAGTTTCAGGCGCTGCAATTCAAGCTCGCCGACATGGAGATCGGGCTTCAGGCCTCGCGCATCATGCTCTACGCCGCCGCCTCGAAGCTCGACCGCAAGGCGCACGACGCCGGCAAGTGGTCGGCCATGGCCAAGCGCTTCGTCACCGACACGTGCTTCGACATCGCCAACGAGGCGCTGCAGATCCACGGCGGCTACGGCTACCTGCACGAATACGGCGTCGAGAAGCTGGTGCGCGACCTGCGCGTCCACCAGATCCTCGAAGGCACCAACGAGATCATGCGCATGATCGTGGCGCGGCACCTGATCGGAAGATGAGGAAGAGAGCGAATAGGGAGTAGCGAATAGCGAATAGGGATTTTTTCCGATCCGCTTCAGCTTCGTTCTTTCCCCTATTCGCTACTCCCTATTCGCTACTCGCTCTTTTTTCTGGAGGACACCATGACCACCATCGCTTTCATCGGCCTCGGCAATATGGGCAATCCCATGGCCGCCAACCTCGTCAAGGCCGGGCATGTCGTGCGCGGCTTCGACCTGATGCCGCAGAATCTGGAGACGGCGCGCGGCAACGGGCTGGAGATCGCGGCGAGCGCGGCCGAGGCCGTCGCCGGCGCGGACGCCGTCGTCACCATGCTGCCGGCGGGCAAGCATGTTCTGGCCGTCTACGCCGATATCGTGCCGGCGGCCGCGAAGGGCACGCTGTTCATTGATTCGTCCACCATCGACGTCGAATCGGCGCGCAAGGCGCACGCGATCGCTTCCGGAGCCGGGATGCTTTCGGTCGATGCGCCGGTCTCGGGCGGCGTCGGCGGCGCGGCCGCCGGCACGCTGACCTTCATGGCCGGCGGCGCGGCGGACGCTTTCGCCAAGGCCGAGCCGCTGCTCCAGCCCATGGCCGGCAAGATCGTGCATTGCGGCGATGCCGGCGCCGGCCAGGCCGCCAAGATCTGCAACAACATGATCCTCGGCATCTCGATGATCGGCGTCTCCGAGGCCTTCGTGCTGGCGGAAAAGCTCGGCCTGGCGCCGCAGGCGCTGTTCGACGTCGCCTCGACCTCGTCGGGCCAATGCTGGTCGCTGACCACCTATTGTCCGGTGCCCGGCCCGGTGCCGACCTCGCCCGCCAACCGCGACTATCAGCCGGGCTTCGCCGCCGCGCTGATGCTGAAGGACCTGAAGCTGGCGCAGGAAGCGGCGCAAAGCGCGGGTGCGGTAACGCCGCTCGGCGCGGAGGCAGCCCAGCTCTACGCGCTGTTCGAGGCGGCCGGCTACGGCGGCACCGATTTTTCCGGCATCGTGCGTTTCCTGCGCGGCAAGGCGTGAGCATTCGCCGGCAAGAAAAACGACCGATTCAGGATTGCTTAAGCTCTCGATAACCGCCCGGTAACGATGTCGCTGTAGAAGGGAACACGAGGCGGCCAACGCAGCCGCCCACCGCTCCCGGATCAGGTATCGCGTACCGGGGCCGTCGGTTTCGCAAGCGTGTCGAGTATCTGCGAAACGCCATGCGTATCTATGGCAAGACCGCGTTTCTCCCCGCCCGGAGAACGCGGCTCTTGCTGTTTCAGCCCTTCCCTTTTGCGCTCAATCGCTCTTTCGAAGGCGTCGGTAGTTCTTCTTCACCTGCCGTCCCGCCGGCTTCAGCGCGGCATGGACGGCGCGCTCCAGCGCGACCCCGTTGAGCAGCGAAGGCGTGCGCCCGCCCCACAGCTCCAACCAGAAGTACGAGGACGAGCGGACCAGCGACAGCTGGGCCGCGACCATGCCTTCGGTCGCGGCGGCGAGCTTCTCGCCGACGGCGCGCGACGTCTCCACGCGCCACGGGTCGAGCTTGGCGGCTTCCGCCGCCAGCAACGGCGCGCGCAGCGCCATCACCGTCGGCGCCAGCATCAGGTTGCCGGCAAGCGCGCCGGCGGCGCGGCGCGAGCGGGAGGGTTTTCTCGGCATGGCGGCGCTTTCCCGGCCGCTCAGCGCGGCTTGAACTTGACGTCGACCGGCGGGCGCAGGCCGTTCGACAGGCGGTTGGTCTCGTTGGCCATGCCGACGACGGCGAGCAGCTCCATCAGCTGCGCGTCGGTCATTCCCTTGGCGCGGGCGGAAGCCGTGTGCGAATAGGTGCAATATTCGCAGCCATTCGTCGCGGAAACGGCGATGTAGATCATTTCCTTGGTGAGCGGGTCGAGCGTGCCCGGCCCCATCACCCGCTTCAAGTCCTCCCATGTCCGCTTCAGCAGCGCCGGGTCGTGGGCGAGCACCTTCCAGAAATTGTTGATCCAGTCGATGTTCCGCGTCTCCATGATGTCGTCATAGATGGCGCGGACCTCCGGCGAGGCATCGTCATATTCGATCGGGGGAACAATCGGCTTCTCGGGCATCGCTCGTCACTTTCTCAATTCGGCGGCGGCAAGGTCCAGCGCCCTGCCGATCCGCTCCACCGCCATGTCGATCGTCTCGCGCGTCCAGATCAGCGGCGGCGACAGGATCATCGTGTCGCCCGTCGCCCGCAGCATCATGCCGCCCGCGATGGCATGGTCGCGGACGACGACGGCGGCCGCGCCGTCACCGGGGAAGCGCTCGCGCGTCTTCTTGTCCTTGACGATCTCGATCGCGCCCATCAGGCCGAGCGCCCTCACCTCGCCGACAATGTCGTGGCCGGCGATGCGTTCCGTCAGCGCCTCGATGAAATAGGGGCCGGTATCGTCGCGCACGCGCTCGATCAGCCCCTCGCGCTCGATGATCTCCAGATTGGCCAGCGCCACGGCACAGGCGACCGGATGCCCGGAATAGGTGTAGCCGTGATAGAACTCGCCGCCCTTGTCCACCAGCGTGCGGGCGATGCGCTCGCCGACCAGCAGCGCCGAGAGCGGCTGGTAGCCCGAGGTCAGAGCCTTGGCCGTAGTGATCGTGTCGGCGCTGATGCCCATCGACTGCGCGGCGAACCAGGCGCCGGTGCGGCCGTAGCCGGTGATGACCTCGTCCAGCATCAGCAGCACGTCGTATCTCTTGCAGATGCGCTCGATCTCCGGCCAGTAGCTGGCCGGCGGGATCTTGACCCCGCCCGCCCCCATCACCGGCTCGCCGATGAAGGCTGCAACCTTGTCCGGCCCGGCCTCCAGGATCGCGTCCTCGACCGCCTTCGCCGCGCGCAGGCCGAAATCGTGGTCGCTCTCGCCCGGCAGTGCCAGTTCGTAGGCATAGGGCATCATGACGTGGACGATACCCGGCACGGCGCCGCCGAGCTGGGCGTGCATGGCCGCCATGCCGCCGAGCGACGCGCCGGCGACGGACGAGCCGTGATAGGCGTTCCGGCGCGAGACGATCAGGTTCTTCTCCGGCCTGCCCTCCAGCGCCCAATAGTGGCGCACGAGCCGGAGCGCGGTGTCGTTGGCCTCCGACCCGGACGAGCCGTAGAAGACCTGCTCGAAGCCGTCGGGCGCGATCTCGGCCAGCTTCTTCGCCAGCAGCACCGGCGTCGGTGTCGCGCAGCGGAAGAAGGAATTGTAGTAGGGCAGTTCCTTTATCTGCGCATAGGCGGCCTCGGCCAGCTCGTCACGGCCGTAGCCGACATTGACGCACCACAGGCCGGCCATGCCGTCGAGGATCTCGTGGCCTTCCGAATCGTAGATGAACGGCCCTTGCGCGCGGGTGATGATGCGGCTTCCTGCCGCGCGCAGATCCTTGTGATCGGTGAACGGGTGCAGGTAATGCGCCGCGTCGATGTCCTGAAGCTGCTTCAGGGAAAAGTTCTGATAGGTCATGGGCTCAAGAACTCCCGTTGAATCGGTCCGGCCGTCGCGCCGGGGCGGATTCAGGCAGGGAGATGGGGCGAATAGCCGATGCGGGCGCACAGCCGCAGAAGCTCGCAATGGCGCGTGCGCGGCGACGGCGTCATCGCCACGGCGAATGCGGGACAAAGATGGGCGCGCCGCGTCAGCATGGATGAAAGTCTAGTCGAGAACGGGCGCTGCTTTCAAGCGGCGGCCATGGGCGCATACCGGAAGCGCCCGCCGGTGTGAAGAACCGGGAAGTCGCTGCGATTTCATGGAATTGGGAATGGTGGGTGATGTAGGGATCGAACCTACGACCCGCTGATTAAGAGTCAGCTGCTCTACCAACTGAGCTAATCACCCGGAAAGGCGACACATCAAGGTCGTTACCCGGCCCTATAGAGGGTCTGGCCGTCGCTGTCTAGACACAAACGGCGGCGATTGGACGAAATCTCGGGCGACGACGGCATATCCGTCATCAAAGGGAGGCACGGGCTTGCCCCGAACGGGCGACTCCTCCCATGACAGCATGAATGCACGCCTTCACGCATGGTCGAGGTCCGTCATGCCTGCACCGGCCGCCGCGCCAGATGCGCCCCCTCTCCCGGCCCGCCGCGACGCGAATGGCCGGCTGGAAGCCGCGCCTGTTGGCGGGCTTCAGACCCAGCGTGTCTATCACGGCGACTTCCTCGAAATGGCGAAGGAACTGCCCGACCGGAGCGTCGACATCATCATCGCCGATCCGCCCTACAACGCCAGCAAGGGCAATGACCTGTCGCTGGCGAGCGGCGCCCTCGCCGGCACCGGCGGCGACTGGCGCAAGATCGGCCAGGTCTGGGACGACATGCCGCTTGCGGACTATCTCGCCTTCACCATGAACTGGTTGGCACAGGCGCGCCGCATCCTGAAGCAGACCGGCTCGATGTGGGTGCACGGCACCTATCACAGCTCAGGCATCGTCAACGTCGCCATGCAGATGCTCGGCATCGAGATCATCAACGAGATCGTCTGGTACAAGCGCAACAGCTTTCCCAACCTCGCCGGCCGGCGCCTGACCGCCAGCCACGAGACGATCCTGTGGGCGCATCGCGGCGGCAGGCGCGCCTATCGCTTCAACTACGAGCATTCGAAGGCGGGCGACTTTTCGGACGACATCCTGAAAGCGCCGGGCAAGCAGATGCGCACCGTGTGGGACCTGCCCAACAACAAGCCGCGGCACGAGCAGGCGCACGGCAGGCACCCGGCGCAGAAGCCGGTGCGTCTGGCGCGCCGCTTCATCCAGCTCTCCGCCCGGCCGGACGACCTCTGCGTCGTGCCCTTCGCCGGCTCGGGCAGCGAATGCGTCGCGGCCCGGCGGGAGGGCCTGCACTATATCGGCTTCGACACCGACGAAACCTATGTCGGGATCGCCCGCGCGCGCCTGAGCGACGAGGAGGACGGCGCATGAGCGCCGGGATGAGCGCCGGCGTGCCCTCGCTCCTGAAATGGACGGGCAGCAAGCGCGGCCAGGCGGCGCGGATCGCGGCGCTGGCGCCCGCGCACGACCGCTATTACGAGCCGTTTCTCGGCGGCGGCGCGCTGCTCTACATGCTGGGCCGGCCGGGCGCGGTCGGCGGCGACCTCTACGGGCCGCTCATCGCCTTCTGGACCTTGGCGCGCGACGACCCCGGGCGCCTGATCGACGACTACGCCCGGCAATGGGCCGCGCTTCAGGCCGACCTGCCCGGCTATTTCTATGCCGTGCGCGACCGATTCAACGCCGGGCGGCGGCCCGAGGACCTGAATTTCCTCATGCGCACCTGCGTCAACGGCATCGTCCGCTTCAGCAAGAAGGGCGATTTCAACAACTCTTTCCATCTGTCGCGCAGAGGGATGGCGCCGTCGCGCTTCGCAAGCATCGTCCGGCAATGGTCCGCGCGCCTTCAGGGCGTCGAGTTTCGCGAGGGCGATTTCGAGCAGACCACGGCCGACGCCAGGGCCGGCGACTTCCTCT
>Ga0172382_10003648_pt1 | contig 24177 bp, 23 predicted proteins | sample Leawel138RmetaG_FD_122245 | JGI IMG/M metagenome (GOLD analysis project Ga0172382, IMG submission 122245) | Leachate microbial communities from a municipal landfill in Southern Ontario, Canada - Leachate well 138R metaG | ecosystem: Engineered > Solid waste > Landfill > Unclassified | place... | reverse complement strand
GACCTTCTCCCCGTGAACGGGGAGAAGGGAGCCTTCGCCTTTGCTTTCGCAAGCGTCGTAAAAGGGGTGCGACGATGCGGCCGGCATTCCTTCTCCCCGTTCACGGGGAGAAGGTGGCCCGAAGGGTCGGATGAGGGGCGGCGCCGACGACCGGGGACAATGTACCAGCCTATCTGGCCATCAGCACCGGCAGCGGCGGGTTCTCGATCATCGAGCGGGTGACGCCGCCGAGGATGCGCTGGCGCAGCCGCGAATGGCCGTAGGCGCCCATGACGATCATGTCGGCGTCCATGTCGCCGGCGTGGCGGGCGAGGACCTCCGCCACCGGGCGGCCGGAGCCGGGCAGCCGGTCGACGCCGACGCGCACGCCGTGGCGCGCGAGATAGAGCGCGGCATCAGCCCCCGGCTCATCGCCATGGCCGGCCTCGCCCTCTTCGGGATCGACCAGAACCAGCCGCACCTCCTCGGCCCCCTTGAGGATGTCGAGCGCCTCGCGCACCGCGCGCGAGGCCTCAATGGTCGAATCCCACGCCACCATCACCCGCTTCGGCTCAAGGCTGGCGGCCGCGCCCTCGGGCACCAGCAGCACCGGCTTGCCGGACGAGAACAGCGCGCCCTCGATCGTCTTTTCCTTCAGCGTGCCGGCCGCGAGCAACTCGGGGCCGATCAGCGTCAGGTCGCAATAGCGCCCGCGCCGGCCGATGGCCTCGTCGGCCCATGCGATCTCCGGGCAGTCGCAGGCGATATCGGCCGCGACCGGGCCGGCGGACAGGCGCGCGGCGAGCGCGGCCATGCGCTCCTCCAGCCGCGCCGAGTCGGCCTGGCGCTCCTGCACCCAGGCGTCGGAAACCACCGCCGCATAGGCGCCCATCGGCGGCGGCGCGGCGAAGGTCACCAGATGGACGCATAGATGCGCCGAAACCTCTTCACAAAGTGAGGCGGCGAGTGCGATATCGTGATCGCCCTGGTCGAGCCCGGCGACGGTGAGGATGGTCTTGAAGCTCATGCGGATGATCCTTTCCTGCCGGAAATCCCCGGATTTCACCTTCTAGTCCCTGATGCGGCCGCGCTCCTTGCCCTGAATCAAACAGGGCGGCCGGCGCGCGGGCGCGGTTGCCTGTCCGCGCGTCTTGCCGTATCGACGCCGTTGAAGAAGCCGCGCCGCAACGGCCGCCGCTTCAACCGCTGGAGACCTCGCATGAGCCTGCCCTTCATCGACCTCGCCGCCCAGCAGGCCCGCCTGCGCCCCGCGCTCGAAGCGGCCTATGCCCGCGTGCTCGACCATGGCCAGTACGTCATGGGCAAGGAGGTCCGCGAGCTGGAGAGCCAGCTCGCCGCCTTCTGCGGCGCCAAGCATTGCCTCGCCTGCGCCAACGGCACCGACGCGCTCCAGCTTGCGCTGATGGCGCTCGACGTCAAGGCCGGCGACGCGGTGTTCGTTCCGTCCTTCACCTTCGCCGCCACGGCCGAGGTCGTGCCGTTGACCGGCGCGACCCCGGTTTTCGTCGATGTCCTGCCCGACACCTTCAACATGGACCCCGAAAGCCTCAAGCGCGCCGTCGCCCATGCGCGGGAGATCGGCCTCGAGCCGGCCTGCGTCATCCCGGTCGATCTCTTCGGCCTGCCGGCCGATTACGATGCAATCATCGCCATTGCCCGCGACAACGGCATGAAGGTGATCGGCGACAGCGCGCAAGGGTGGGGCGGGGTCTATCACGGCCGCGTCACCGGCTCGCTCTGCGACATCTCCACCACCTCCTTCTTCCCGGCCAAGCCGCTCGGCTGCTACGGCGACGGCGGCGCGGTGTTCACCGACGACGACGCGCTCGCCGCGCTGATCGATTCCTACCGCCAGCACGGCATGGGCAGGGACCGCTACGAATATGCCCGCATCGGCATCAACAGCCGCATGGACACGATCCAGGCCGCGATCCTGATCGAGAAGCTGGCGATCTATGCCGACGAGATCGAGGCGCGGCAGGACGTGGCGCGCCGCTACAACGAGGCCCTTTCCGGCCGCTACGGCACGCCGGTCGTCCCCGAGGGGCTGAAGAGCATCTGGGCGCAATACACGATCACGACGGCCTCGACCGCCGAGCGCGAGGCGTTGCAGGCGCGCTGCCGCGACGCCGGCGTGCCGACGGCGATCTACTATCCGATCCCGCTGCACGTGCAGGGCGCGTACGCCGATTTCCCGCGCGACCCGGCCGGCCTGCCGGTGACGGAAGACCTCGCTGGCCGCGTCGTCAGCCTGCCCATGCACCCCTACCTCGCCTCGCAGGTGCAGGACACCATCATCGCTGCGGTACTGGGCTAGAGCCTGCCGTATCTTGTCCGAAGGGGCATTATCTTCCACCGTCGCGCCGCCCCTCATCTGGCTGCCGCCACCTTCTCCCCGTGAACGGGGAGAAGAACGCCGGCCGCATGCTTCTGCCACGCTTGCGATTGGCGAAAGCGGAGATGAATGGTTTCCTTCTCCCCGTTCACGGGGAGAAGTGCCCGGCAGGGCGATGAGGGGCAGCGCGAACGGTTGAAATCGGGTGCCGGTGACAGGCTGTAGGTCTACCCAGCCAGTGCCTGTTCCAGATCGGCGATCAAATCGTCGCCGTCCTCGATGCCGGCCGACAGCCGCACCAGCGAATCGGAAATGCCGATCGCAGCGCGTTGGGCCGGCGGGATCGAGCCGTGCGTCATCAGCGCCGGGTGCTCGATCAGGCTTTCGACGCCGCCGAGGCTCTCGGCCAGCGTGAACAGTTGCGTCCGTTCGAGAAAGCGCTTGGTGCCGGCGAGGTCGCGGTCGAGGTCCACCGCGATCATGCCGCCGAAGGCGTGCATCTGCCGCTTGGCGATGGCGTGCTGCGGATGGCTCTCCAGCCCCGGATAGAACACGCGCCGCACATCGGCGCGGCCCTCCAGCCAGCGCGCGATCTTAAGCCCGTTCTGCGAATGGCGCTCCATGCGCAGCGCCAGCGTCTTCAGCCCGCGCAGCGCCAGAAAGCTGTCGAACGGCCCCGAGATCGCCCCGACCGCGTTTTGCAGGAACTTCAGCCGATCGCGCAGCTCGCGCTCTTCACCCACCACCGCGACCCCGCCGACCATGTCGGAATGGCCGTTCAAATATTTGGTGGTCGAGTGGACGACGATGTCGATGCCGTGCTCCAGCGGCCGCTGGATATAGGGGCTGGCGAAGGTGTTGTCGGCGACCGTAACCAACCCCTTGCGCTTGGCCAGCGCGGCGATGGCTTCGAGATCGGCGACCTTGAGCAGCGGGTTGGTCGGCGTCTCGATCCACAAGAGCCGCGTTTCCGGCCTTATCGCCGCCTCGATGGCCGCAAGGTCGGTGAAGTCGACGAAATCGGCCGTCAGCCCGGCAGAACGGCTGCGCACCTTGTCGATCAGCCGGAAGGTGCCGCCGTAGATGTCGTCGCTAGCCACGATATGGGTGCCGGCGTCGAACAGGTCGAGGATGGTGGCGATCGCCGCCAGCCCCGAGGCGAAGGCGAAGGCGTCCGTCCCGCTTTCGAGGTCCGCCACCGCACGCTCGAAGGCGAAGCGCGTCGGGTTCTGGCTGCGGGCATATTCGAAGCCCTTGTGCACGCCCGGGCTCTGCTGGGCGAAGGTCGAGGTGGCGTAGATCGGCACCATCACCGCGCCGGTGGTCGGGTCATGGCTCTGGCCGCCATGGATGGCGCGGGTGGAAAAGGCCAGCCGGTTGCTGCCGCTCGTGGTCATTTGCTCGAACGCCTCAGATGGTTGATAAGGTCGATGCGGGTGATGAGCCCGATGAATTCGTCGCCGTCGAAGACGATGGCAACCTCGTTGCGGTCGAAGACCGGCAGCAGCGCGTCGAGCGTCTGGCTGGCCTGCAACGTGTGAAGTTCCGCTGTCATCGCCATGCCGACCGGCGCGTTGAAGCGGTCCCAGCGCCCGTCATAGGGGCCGTCGACGCGCGCCAGAATGTCGCTCTCGTCGATGATGCCGACGAGCCGCCCCTCCTCCAGCACCGGAAGCTGCGACACGTCGGCCCGGCGCATCCTGCCGTAGGCGGCGAGCAGGCTGTCGCTTGGGCCCACCCACACCGTGCCGCCCTCGCGATGCGAGCGCGCGACGAGGTCGCGCAGGTCGCCATGCTGCTCGCGCTCGGCCAGCCCCTGCTCCGCCAGCCAGAAATCGTCGAACACCTTGGACAGGTACTTGTTGCCGGAATCGCAGACCAGCGTGACGACGCGCTTCGGCGTCTTCTGCTCGCGGCAGTAGCGCAGCGCCGCCGCGAGCAGCGTGCCGGAGGACGAGCCGGCCAGGATGCCCTCGCGCGACAGAAGCTCGCGCGCGGCGGCCATGCTCTGCCGGTCGGGGATCGAGTACGCCTTCCTGACCACCGAAAGATCGGCATTGGGCGGGATGAAATCCTCGCCGATGCCCTCGACGGTCCAGCTTCCGGCCTCGGTCATCTCGCCGGTCTTGATATAGGGCGCGAGCACCGAGCCGGCCGGGTCGGCGAGGATCATCTCCGTCTTCGGCGACACCTTGGCGAAGAAGCGCCCGAGCCCGGTCAGCGTGCCGCCGGAACCGACGCCGACGACGACCGCATCGACGTCGCCGCCGAGTTGTTGCCAGATTTCCGGCCCGGTCGTGGTCTCGTGCGCCAGAGGGTTCGCCGGGTTGGCGAACTGGTTGACGTAGAACGAGCCCGGCGTCTCGGCCGCGATCCGCTCGGCCATGTCCTGATAATAGTCGGGATGGCCCTTGCCGACATCGGAGCGCGTCAGCACCACCTCCGCGCCGAGCGCGCGCAGGTGCTGCACCTTCTCGCGCGACATCTTGTCGGGAACGACCAGCACGATGCGGTAGCCCTTGGGGATGCCCACCTGCGCCAGCCCGAGGCCGGTATTGCCGGCCGTCGCCTCGATGATGGTGCCGCCGGGCTTCAGCGCGCCGCGCTTCTCCGCATCCTCGATCATCGAAACCGCGATGCGGTCCTTGATCGAGCCGCCCGGGTTCTGGCTCTCCAGCTTGACGAACAGCCGGCAGCGGCCGGTGTCGAAGCGCGACAATTCGACCATCGGCGTCCGGCCGATCAGCTCGAGCAGCGAGGCGTGCGGCGGCCCCAGCCGGGAGAAGGCGGATGTGTCCTGGTCGGTCATGGCCTCGCTCATTGTCGCGGCAATCGAATTCGTTTCCCGTTTGGCGCAAAAAACGGGGCGTTCAAAGCAAGGGCGCGCCAAGATAACGGCGCAACGGGGAATGTCGTTCCGGCGCGCGCGGCGCGGCCGCCGGCTTCTGCGGGCTCGCGCCGGAAATTGCGCTTTTCGGACTCTGGCCAGCCGGGCCGTCACGTTTTAAGCAGGAATCCGTTGCATTTTATCTTCGGTTACCATTCCTGCCGCATCTTCGGGCGGGATGGTTTCCGGGGCGCGCCGGACGGTTTCAGGGTCCGCTGCCGCGCAATGCGGCGCCGGCACCGCCGCGCGCCCGTGCGGATGTCATGTTGCGAGGGATGCCGGAAGCCGCGCGAAGCGGCGGCCGGCCTGGTGGGGAAACATGGCGTGCCGGCCCCGACACGCCCAATAAGGGAGCGCCTCGTGAAGGTGAGCAGATACATCTGGCCTGTCGTGGGCCTGGGAGCGGTCGTCTTCTCGATATGGCTGCTCTATCACGAGTTGCGCGGGCTTTCCCTCGACGAATTATGGGACAGCCTCGCCGCCATTTCGGCGCGCGACTGGGTGCTGGCGGCCGCCGCCACGCTGGTCGCCTACGGCGCGCTCGCGGCCTACGACCATCTGGCGCTGCTCCACCTGCACCGGCGCGTCGGCTGGCTCTATATCACCATTGCCTCCTTCACCACCTACGCGCTGTCGCACAATATCGGGGCCTCGGTGTTCTCCGGCTCGGTGGTGCGCTACCGCGCCTATTCGGCCAAGGGCCTGTCCGGGGCCGAGGTCGGGGTGCTGGTCGCCTTCTGCTCCTTCACCTTCGCCCTCGGCACGGTGATGCTGACCGGCATCGTCCTCATCCTGGAACCCTCGCTCACCGAGCGTTTCGTCGACGTGCTGCCGGTCGAGGCCTCGGCTGCCACCGGCGTGTTCCTGCTGGCGCTGGTGGCGCTCTATGTCGGCGGCAGCGCGCTCAGGCTGCGCCCGCTGAAGCTCGGCCCGGTCGAGATCACCTATCCGCGGCTGCCGATCGCGCTGCGCCAGCTCGTCATCGCCCCGATCGAGCTGATCGGCGCCGCCGCCATCATCTATTTCGCCCTGCCCGCGGCCGGAAATCCCGGCTTCGCGATCGTGCTCGGCATCTTCCTCGTCTCGTTCTCGGCAGCACTTCTGTCGCATGCGCCGGGCGGGCTCGGCGTGCTGGAGCTGGTGTTCATCACCGGCCTGTCGGAGATGGACCCGGTCGACGTGCTGGCCGCGTTGCTCGTCTTCCGGCTGCTTTATCTCATCGTGCCGTTCGTCATGGCGCTTTTCGTGGTGCTCGGCTTCGAACGCTGGCAGTTTTCCCGTCAGGAGGAATAGCCGGCGGCATGCCGGGCCAGCGTATCGGCACGTTCTCCGGCGCCATCGACCCGCCCGAGACGATGAAGGCCATGGCGTCGTTCTTGGTCCAGTCGAGCCAGACCAGCCGCGAGGTCGGCACGATCTCGACGAAGCCGGAGGTCGGGTTGGGCGTCGTCGGAACGTAGACGGCGGCGAGTTCGGGGTTGTTCTCCGTCGCCGGGAACATGCGGGTGACGATGCCCACCGCGCGCATGTGCTCGGACGGGAACTCGATCAGCACCACGCGCTGGCCGGTCGGCTTGCCGTCGCCGCCGAGCGAGCGGATCAGCGTCTGCGTCGCGCCGTAGACGGTGCGCGCGAAGGGCACGGCCTCGACCAGCCGGTCGAAGGCGTGGAGCAGCCGCCGCCCGAGCACGGCGTTGGCCGTGCGGCCGATGAGGTAGAGGAACAGCAGCGCCAGCACCAGCGCCACCGCCGACTGGAACCAGCCTTCCAGCACCAGCTCGGCAAGATCGGGCCAGGTCGGCCACAGGGCGGTCGACAGCGCGAAGGTGGCCGGCCGGCCGATCCAGATCAGCATGTCGACCGCGAACCAGAGGATCCAGGCGGTGACGCCGAGCGGGATGATCGTCAGCACCCCGGCGATGATCTGGCGCGTGATCCCCTGCATGGCCGCTACCGCCCCTTTCCGGTCATGGCGCGGCCGCGTCCGGCCCGGCCGCCGGCTCCTCCTCCTCCGAGGCGAGGAGCGAACCCGGCGCCGGGTCCATCGCCGGCACGTCCGGGTTCTTCTCGGCCCGGTCGCGATAGAGCGCGGCGCGGCCGAGCAGCATCAGCGTCACCGGCATCGTCACCGTCACGAAGATGCCGATGAGGATTTCATGGACGACGAGGCGCGATTGCAGCACGGTGAAGCAGATCATCGACGCCATCACGATCGCCCCGGTGCCCCAGCTCGTCCCCAGCGTCGGCGCGTGGATGCGGTCGTAGAACGATTTCAGGCTGTAGAAGCCGTAGGAGCCGATCAGCGCCAGCGCCGCGCCGACCAGCAGGAACAGCGCGACGAGGATCGCGGCCCACAGCGGAAGCTCGGCGGCGTGGCTCATTCGATCACCTCGCCGCGCATCAGGAACTTGGCCAGCGCCGCGGTGGCGACGAAGCCGAGGATCGCGATGACTAGCGCGGCCTCGAAATAGAGCGTCGAGCCGGTGCGGATGCCGAAGACGAGCAGCATCAGCATGGCGTTGACATAGAGCGTGTCGAGGCCGAGCACCCGGTCCTGCGCGCGCGGCCCGCGGATCATCCGCGTCAGCGCCAGCGCCATGGCGACGGCCAGCATCGCTTGCGCGGCGGTGACGGCGACGAGGAGCACCATCTCGCTCATTCGAATATCTCCATCAGCAGATGCTCGTAGCGGTGCTTGATCAGCTCGCGCCAGCCCTCCTCGTCGACGAGGTCGAACACGTGGATCAGGAGCATGCCGTGCGCCGAATTGTAGTCGAACCACGCCGTGCCCGGCGTCGAGGTGATGATGACGGAAAGCACGGCGAGCCCGGTCGGGTCGCGCAGGTCGAGCGGGATCGAGACGAAGCCCGAGCGGCGCTCGCGCCGCGGCCCGCCGAGGATGATCGAGGTGACGGCGACGTTGGAGCGCACGATGTCGTAGAGCACGATGGCGACCAGCTTGGGGATCATCGTCCAGCGCCGCAGGCGCGGCTTGGCCGGATGAAGCAGCGCCAGCCCCTGCCCCGCTATGAGCGCGACCACGACGCCGACGACGAACTGCCCGAGCGTGAAGCCGGTCAGGACCAGCCACACCGCGACCAGCGAGGCCATCATCAGCGGATAGGGCAGAACCCGGCTCATCGCTCCGCCTCCGGGCGCACCGTGGGCGGCTGCGACATCACCTTCTCGACATAGGACCACGGCTGGTGCAGCCCTTCCGCCGTCGCCTCCATGAAGCGCATGACCGGCCCGGCCTGCACCGTCAGCGCCACGGTCGCCGCCAGCAGCAGGCCGACCGGCAGGATCTCGATCAGGAGCACGCGCGGCACCACGGCGTCGACCGGGGCCCAGAAGGCGCGGATGCCGGCGCGGCTCATCGCGATCAGGGCCGAAAGGCCGGACACGATCAGCAGCGCCGTCAGCCACCACGTGGCCTGTCCGATCTCGGCCTCCGTCCCGGCCCCGCCGAGGCCGGCCGGGTTGAACATCGCCGTCAGCATGGCGAACTTGGCGAGGAAGCCGGGCAGCGGCGGCAGGCCGGCGAGCAGGATCGCGCACAGGCCGAAGCTGATGCCGAGAATGGCCAGGGTGCCGGGAATGGTGACGCCCACCTCCGCCTCGACCTCCTCGTCCTCCTCGCCCTCGCCGAAAGCCTCCTGCGTCACGGCCAGAACGTTGGCCAGCGTGTCCTGCCCGCGCTCGACCAGCTCGATCAGCAGGAAGAAGGCCGAGATCGTCAGCGTCGACGACACGAGATAGAACAGCGCGCCGGCGGTCACGCCGGTCTGCGACAGGCCGATGGCCGCCAGAAGCGTGCCCGACGACACCAGCACCGAATAGCCGGCCAGCCGCCCCAGCGCCTGCGAGGCGAGCACGCCGATCGTGCCGAAGGCGATGGTGGCGAGGCCGCCGAGGAACAGCAGCTGCCAGCCGAAGCTCGACGTGCCCTCCGGCATGCCGGCGGCCGAGAACAGCAGCGACAGTCGCAGGATGACGTAGACGCCGACCTTGCTCATGATGGCAAAGATCGCCGCCACCGGCGCGGGCGCGGCCGTATACATGGTCGGCAGCCAGAACGAGAGCGGCCACATGCCGGCCTTGATCAGGAAGGCGACGCCGAGGATCGCCGCCCCCGCCTCCAGCATCGGCCGGCTTTCGGCCGCCACCGCCGGGATGCGCAGGATGAGATCCGCCATGTTCAGCGTGCCGGTGACGCCGTAGATCAGCGCCACGCCGATAAGGAACAGCAGCGAGGCCGCGAGGTTGATGGCGATGTAGTGCATGCCCGCGCGCACGCGCTGCGTGCCCGAGCCGTGCAGCGCAAGGCCGTAGGAGGCCGCCAGCATCACCTCGAAGAACACGAACAGGTTGAACAGGTCGCCGGTCAGGAACGCGCCGTTCAGCCCCATCAGCAGGAACAGGAACAGCGTATGGAAATGCGGTCCCGCCTTCTGCCAGCGGCCGACGGAGAAGGCGAGCGCCGGGATCGCCAGCACCGACGACAGCACCAGCATCATCGCCGAGAGCCGGTCGAGCACGAGCAGGATGGCGAAGGGCGGCGGCCAGTTGCCGACGAGATAGACGGCGACGCGGCCCGCGCCGGCCTCGCCGTCGGCATGCGCCCCGATGAGCAGCATCACCGAGATGGCGAGCAGCGCCACCGCGGTGAGGATCGAGATCGTCGCCTTCAGCCGGCGCTCGCGGTCGTCGAAGAACAGCAGCAGCGCGCCCGCCACCATCGGCAGCACGACCGGCGCGATGACCAGATGTTCGGGAGCGGCGATCATCGTTCCGGCTCCCTGCCGTCGACATGATCGGTGCCGGTCAGGCCGCGCGCGGCGAGCAGCACGACGAGGAACAGCGCCGTCGTCGCGAAGCCGATGACGATCGCGGTCAGCACCAGCGCCTGCGGCACCGGGTCGGTGAAGGCGGCCGGGTCGATCTCGGCCGCGCCCGGCAGCACCGGCGGCGCGTTGACCGTCAGCCGCCCCATCGAGAAGATGAACAGGTTGACCGCGTAGGAAAGCAGCGCCAGCCCGATGATGACCTGATAGGTGCGCGGGCGCAGGATGAGCCACACGCCCGAGCCGGTCAGGATGCCGATGCCGAGGGAAAGGACGAGCTCCATCAGCCCTCCTCCTCGGCCTTGGCCGCCTCGACGGCGCGCACGCGATGGCTGCGCACAGACTGGTGGGCGAGCGCGATCAGCATCAGCACGGTCGCGCCGACGACCAGCGAGAACACGCCGAGGTCGAACAGCAGTGCCGAGGCCGTCGGCACCTTCCCGATCAGCGGAATCTCGGTGTACTGGAAATAGGAGGTCAGGAACGGCATGCCGAACAGCCATGCCCCCATGCCGGTGAAGGCCGCCATCAACAGGCCCGCGCCGATCCAGCGCACCGGCAGGATGCGCAGCCGGTCCTCGACCCAGCGCGTGCCGCCGCCGATATATTGCAGCAGGAAGCCGATGGCCATGACGATGCCGGCCGCGAAGCCGCCGCCCGGCAGGTCGTGGCCGCGCAGGAAGATGTAGGCCGCGAGCAGGATCGTGACCGGGAACATCCACTGCATGATCACCGCCGGCACCATCAGGTAGTCGCGCACCGTCTCGCCGACCTCGCGGTCGGGCCGCTCGTCGTCGAACTCGTTCTGAATGCGCTGCTGCTCGGGCCTGCCGACGCTGTCGGCCGCCGGGCGGAAGCGGCGCAGAAGCGCGAACACGGTCAGCGCGACGATGCCGAGCACCGTGATCTCGCCGAACGTGTCGAAGCCGCGGAAATCGACGAGGATGACGTTGACGACGTTGGTGCCGCCGCCTTCCGTATAGGCGCGGGTCAGGAAGAAGTCGCCGATGGTGTCGGGCAGCGGCGTCGTCATCATCGCATAGGCGATCATGGCCATGCCCGTGCCGCACAGGGCAGCCAGCGCGAAATCGCGGTGGCGGCGCATCCGCGCCACCGGCCGGGTCGAGTTGTCGACCTCCTCGATGCGCTTGGGCAGCCAGCGCAGGCCGAGCAGGATCAGCACCGTGGTGACGATCTCGACCACGAGCTGGGTGACGGCAAGGTCGGGCGCGGAGAACCAGACGAAGGTGACGCAGGTGACGATGCCCGCCCCGCCCATCAGGATCAGCGCCGCCAGCCGGTGATACTTGGCCTGATGCGCCGCGCCGATGGCGCAGATCGCGCCCACGGTCCACATCGCCGCCAGCACGGGATCGACGCCGGCGAATGTCGGCCAGCCGGGATTGAACCCGGCCGAGAACAGCGGCCACAGCGCGGCGACGAAGGCGATGGCGACGACGAGGCGAAGCTGCGGTTGCAGCCGCCGCGTGCCGAGATGCCCCTCCAGCCACCGCGCCCAGCGCCACGAGATGGTGACGAGGATGCGCTCGAAGATGCGCTGGCCGCGCAACTCGCGGAACAGCGGCGGCCCGTCCTCGCCGCGCGCCAGATAGGTGCGCAGCGACAGATAGAGCAGCACGCCCGCGACCAGCGCGATCGTGCTCATCAGCAGCGGCGTGTTGAAGCCGTGCCAGACGGCGAGGCTGTAGCGCGGCGTCTCGTCGCCGAGCACGGCGACGACGGCGGCGTGCAGATACGGCCCCACGGTCATGCCGGGAATGATGCCGACGATCAGGCAGATCAGCACCAGAAGCTCGATCGGCAGGCGCATCCAGTGCGGCGGCTCATGCGGCTCGCGCGGCAGGTCGACCGGCTTCGGCCCGAAGAACACGGTGTGGATGAAGCGCAGCGAATAGGCGACCGCGAAGGCGCTGGCGATGGTAGCGGCGTAGGGCGCGGCGCCGTCGAGCAGCGAGCCGTGATGCTGCTCCAGCGTCTCGGCGAAAAACATCTCCTTCGACAGGAAGCCGTTGAGCAACGGCACGCCCGCCATCGCCGCGCTCGCCACCATGGCCAGCGTCGCCGTGATCGGCAGGAAGGAGTAGAGGCCGGAAAGCCTGCGCATGTCGCGCGTGCCCGCCTCATGGTCGATGATGCCGGCGGCCATGAACAGCGACGCCTTGAAGGTGGCGTGGTTCATCATGTGGAAGATCGCCGCCACCGCCGCCAGCGGGCTGCCCAGGCTGAGCAGCGTGGTGATGAGGCCGAGATGGCTGATCGTCGAGTAGGCGAGCAGGCCTTTGAGGTCCTGCTGGAAGATGGCGAAATAAGCGCCGAGCAACAGCGTCGCCATGCCGGTCAGCCCGACGATCAGGAACCATTCGTCGGTGCCGGACAGGACCGGCCACAGCCGCGCCAGCAGGAACACGCCCGCCTTCACCATGGTCGCCGAATGCAGATAGGCCGAAACCGGCGTCGGCGCGGCCATGGCGTTGGGCAGCCAGAAATGGAACGGGAACTGCGCGCTCTTGGTCAGCGCGCCGAGCAGGATCAAGAGCAGCGCCGGCGTGTAGAGGTCGTGATCGCGGATGGCGTTGCCCGAGGCCAGCACCACGTCGAGGTCGTAGGAGCCGACGATATGGCCGATCAGCACCAGCCCGACCAGGAGCCCCAGCCCACCGACGCCGGTGATGATCAGCGCCATGCGCGCGCCGTCGCGGGCGGCGGCGTTGTGGTGCCAGTAGCCGATCAGCAGGAAGGAGAAGATGCTGGTCAGTTCCCAGAATATGCCGAGCAGGATCAGGTTGCCCGAGATCACCATGCCCTGCATCGCGCCCATGAAGGCGAGCAGATAGGCGAAGAAGCGCGGCACCGGGTCCTTTGGCGACATGTAATAGCGGGCATAGATGACGACGAGCAGCCCGATGCCCGTGATGAGGATGGAGAACATCCAGGCGAAGCCGTCCATCCTCAGCGTGAAGTCGAGGCCGAGCTCCGGCATCCATTCGACGTCGCGGCGCACCACGCCGCCATTGGCGACGCGCGGAAACATCGACGCCGCGATGGCGAAGGCCGCCACCGCCACTCCTGCCGAAAGCCACGCTTCCCCGTTGCGCGCGTTGCGCGGCAGCATCGCCGCCAGCGCGCTGCCCATGAAGGGAAGCAGGATCAGGAGCAGGAGCAGGTTGGCGTCGTTCATCCGTCGTGCAAGCGGTCCAGGGCTGCGGCGCCGGGAGCGGCGCACCGGGAAAGTAGAAAGGTTATGACATCCCCGATCCCGTCAAGCCTGAATTCGGCGGGAGCGGCGATGTGCAACATGGAGCTGATGCGGACTCACAATGGCAGAATCCGGGCGGGATGAACAGGCTGGACGCGACAAAAATGCGTCGAATCAGCGTCTTATTCGGCCCGTTGCAAGGGTGGATGACGCGGCGGCGCCCCGGCGGCGGCCTCGGCCGCCTCCTGCGCGCGCATCTCGTGCAGCCACTCGCGCCAGATCGCGACCAGGAGCGCCATCAGCACCGGCCCGATGAACAGGCCGAGGAAGCCCATCGTCTTGACGCCGCCGATCAGCCCGAAGAAGGTCGGCAGAAACGGCAGCTTGATCGGCCCGCCGACCAGCTTCGGCCTCAGCGTCTTGTCGACGATGAACAGCTCCGTCGCCCCCCAGGCGAACAGCGCGATGCCGGCCAGCGGCGAGCCGGACGCGACCAGATAGGCCGAGACCAGCGTGAACGACAAGGGCGCGCCGCCCGGGATCAGCGCCATGACGCCGGTGATGACGCCGAGCGTCACCGGCGACGGCACGCCCGCGATCCAGTAGGCGGTGCCGAGCACGATGCCCTCGCCGATGGCGATCAGCGTCATGCCCATCACCGTCGAGCTGATCGTGGCCGGCACCACGCGCGAGATGCGTTCCCAGCGTCCCGGCAGGATGCGCTCGCCCAGCGTGTCGAGCTGGGCGACGAAGTTCGCGCCGTCCTTGTAGACGAAGAACAGCGCGATCATCATGAACAGCAGCGTCAGGAGCAGGTCGAACAGGCCCGTGCCGGCGGCCAGCACCCCCCGGTAGATCGAGCCGATATTGGCGCCGCTGACGATCTGCACCAGCTCGCCCAGCGCGCCCGGATGGCCGATATAGCGGAACCATTGCTCGTCGAGCCACTGGCCGACGCCCGGCAACGCCGCGATCCAGTCCGGCGTCGGCGCGCCGGTGCGGTTGGTCTCCACCGCCCAGGTGAACCAGATGCCGAGCTCGCTGATCGTGTAGCTGATCGCCATGACCAGCGGCACGACGAGGAAGGCGAGGATCAGCAGGATGGCGACGGTAGCGGCCAGCGCCCGGTTGCCGCCGCAGCGGCGCAAGATGTCGCGATAGACCGGCCAGCTCGCGAAGCCGATGACCAGCGCCGCCAGCACCGGCACCAGGAAGCCGTGAAAGAAATAGACGCCTGCGGCGATGACGAGGACGAGCAGCCACCGCGCCAGCGACAGCGGCGCGATGAGCGCCAGCCGCGACGGCGCGGTGTTGCCGAGCCAGCGCGGCTCCTGCTGGGGGCTTGGCCTTGCGGTATGATCCATCGCCTGCCGTCGTTTCTCCGTCTCGCACCTCTCGCGCGAAGCATAGCTCACGAATTGTGTCGCATTCGCGAAGAAGCGCGGTCAAGCGATGATTGCAGGGACGACGATTACAGGCCCGGCGATTATGAACTCAGGCCGCAGCCGGACGCGGGTTGGGCTGGCGCGGCTTCAGCCGCGGCCTCGCCACCATCGGCCCATAGCGCAGGGCGAAGCCCAGGAAGGCGGCGACCCACAAGGTCGCGGACAGGTGCAGGAACATGGTCTCGCCCGGCATCAGCGCGGCGGCGAAGCGCGCGAGCGTCGAGGCCACGACCGCGACATAGATCGCGCAGGTGGCGCGGTCGGCCTTCAGTTCGCGCCCGGTATGGCCGAGCGTCGCCCGCGTCATGACCGCGAGCGTCATCGCCCCGATCGCGCCGACGCCGAAGACGTGGATGCCGGCGACGGCCGGGATAGCGCCCGGAAACAGCGCCGCCACGCCCGAGGCGAGGAAGCCGAGCGGCACGAAGGCATAGGCGGCATGCAGCACGACGACCAGCCCGTCGCGCAGCGTCCTGTCGCCGGCCCAGCGCGCCAGCCGCGCCACGTTGAGGCCGCCGGCCACGAGCAGGAGAAGGCCCGTCGCCGCCCCTTCCGGCTGCAGCGTCCACAGCGCCAGCGCCAGCACGGAGACGACGATGACGACGCCGTCGAAGCGCCCGAACGGGATCGGCAGCCGGCCCGGCCGCTCGCGCGCCAGCCAGTTTCGGGTGAAGCTCGGAATGATGCGCCCGCCGATGATCATGATCAGCACCAGCGCCGCCGACAGCGCCAGCCGGCGGCTCATGTCCGTGGTGCCGAAGATGTCGGCCTCGGCATGGAACAGCACATTGGCGAGAAACAGCGCCAGCACCGGCGCCAGCACCTTCAGGTTGCGCCAGTTGCGCCCGGCGACGATCTCGATGCCGGCGGCGGTCGCGACGGCGAGCAGGAAGGCACAGTCGAGCGCCATCGCCGCCAGCCAGCCGATCTCGGCGGAGCACCACACCGCGACGCGGCCCGCCAGCCACAGCACGACGAGGCCGAGAAGCGGATAGCCCTGCACCGGCAGCCGCCCGGTCCAGTTGGGTATCGCCGTCAGCAGGAAGCCGGTGACGATGGCCGGCAGGAAGCCGAACAGCATCTCGTGCGCGTGCCAGTCGATGGGCGAGAACAGGCTCGCGGTCTCCAGATGCCCCGTCAGCATCGGCACCCACAAAAGCACCGCCAGCGCGCCGTAGACGGCGCCGAACAGGAAGAACGGGCGGAACCCATAGGACAGGATCGCCGGCAGTCCGTCCGGTCTGGTGCGCGGTATCGCCATCGGGGTCTCCATGCGGCGCGGCCAAAAGTGGTATTGAAAATATCTCTTATCAGCCCCGCCCCCGCCGCCACAAGCGCGAAAAGGTCGCAGACGCGCGCCATCTGCGCTCCATCGCCCAAGCCCGCGCCGCCCCTCATCCGGCCCTTCGGGCCACCTTTTCCCCGTGACCATCGCATCCCCTTCGTCATCCCGGAAGCCGGAGCGCAGCGGAGGCTATCCGGGACCCATTGAGCGGCGCGGCCGGGTTCAAGACTCGCGATGGCGGTCCCAAAGCACGCCGAGGCGAGGACCGGGTCGTTCCTGACGATCGTGCGGCCACTGGATCCCGGCTCGGCGGGCGCTCCGCGCCCTTGGCCGGGATGACGCGGAGGTGGGCATTTACATATGCGATAGCTCTGCCGTGAACGGGGAGAGGATGCCGGCAGGCGAATGAGGGGCGGCGGCGGCTTGTCCGGCCAGCCCCTACTTCACCGTCATCGGCAAGCCCGCGACCGTGAGGACGACGCTGTCGGCCCCGGCCGCGACCATCTGGTTGAGGCGGCCGGCCTCGTCGCGGAACCGCCGCGCCAGCGCGTTTTCCGGCACGATGCCCATACCGACCTCGTTGGCGACGACCACCCACGGGCCGCGCGGCGCGGCCAGCACCTCGGCCAGCCGCCGCGTCGCGGCATCGACGTCGTGCTCCGCCAGCATGACGTTCGACAGCCACAGCGTCAGGCAATCGACCAGCACCGGCGCGCCGTCCGGCATCGCGGCGAGCGCGTCGGCGAGATCGAGCGGAATGTCGAGCGTGCGCCAGCGCCCGTCGCGCCGGGCGCGATGGTGGGCGATGCGCTCGGTCATCTCGTCATCGAGTGCCTGCGCGGTGGCGACATAGGTCCATGGCGGCGGATGCGCGCCGATCAGCGCCTCGGCATGACTGCTCTTGCCGGAGCGCGCGCCGCCGACCACCAGCGTCAGGCTCGCCTGCCTCTCGACCATCGCATCACCTTTCATCCCTGCACGCCGCAAGGACCATAGCCCGAATCGCCCTTCGCGGCCATGGCCGGCCCCGCGTTGACAACACCGAGTCGGCGCTTCCGCCCCGACCGGAGCGGCAACCCCGGTAGCCTATCCGCCGCCCTCGCGATCCTTCCCGGCGATATCGGCGTCGCGCTCCGCCTCCGTGCCCGCCTGGCGATGCAGGCTCGCGGCCATGAGGCGTGCGCCTTTGCCGGCACGCAATGGGCGCCCCGCTCGCGGGACAGGAAATCTCCGCTTGCAACCATAGGCACAGCCTGCCCGCCGCCCGCGTTGACAGCACCGGCCGCCGGCTTTCGCCCCCAATCGCAGTAGCTGTCCCTGCGATCCTTCCCGGCGACATCGACGTCGCGCTCCGCTTCCATGCACGCAAGCGGCGAGCGCCTTCGCCGACAGCCAACAGGCCGTCTGCCCACGGGACAGGAAATCGCCGCCCGGAACCATGGCCACAGCCTGCCCACCGCCCGCGTTGACAGCGCGGCGGCATCGCCCCTAAATCGGCGCAGCCGATCCCGGCCGGAGCCGAAATCCCCGTGCCCTCTCCCGTCCCCGCCCCCGCGATCCTGCTCGGCGACATCGCCGCCATGCTCGGCTTCTATACGCGTCTGCCCGTGCCGCTTCGCGCCCATGAAGGCCGCGCCTTCGCCGACAGCCAGTGGGCGGCCCCGCTCGCCGGGGCGGCGGTCGGCCTCGTTTGCGGCTGCGGCCTGTGGCTGGCCTCCGCGTTCGGCCTGCCCGCGCCGGTCGCCGCAGCACTCGCGTTGGCGCTCGGCGTCGCGCTGACCGGCGCGCTGCACGAGGACGGGCTGGCCGACGCCGCCGACGGCTTCGGCGGCGGCCGGAGCCGCGAGGACAAGCTCGCCATCATGCGCGACAGCCGCGCCGGCTCCTACGGCGTCGTCGCCATCGTGCTGTCGCTGCTCGTCCGCTGGGCTGCGCTTGCCGCGCTGGCCGCGGCCGGGCCGGTGGCAGCGCTTCTGGCGCTCGTCGCCGCCCACGCCGGCTCCCGCGCGATCCTGCCGGCCTTGCTCGCCGCCATGCCGCCCGCGCGCGCCGACGGGCTGGGCAACGGTGCCGGCCGTCCCGGCAACGGCACCGTCTTCGCCGCGCTCGCCATCGGCTTCGTGGTTCTCCTGCCCGGCGGCGTCGCCTTCGCACTGGTGGCCGCGCTGGCGCTCGGCCTTGCCGCGCTCGCGGTGGCGCGGCTGGCGCTCGCCCAGATCGGCGGCCAGACCGGCGACGTCCTCGGCACGGCGCAGCAGGCAGGCGAGATCGCCGTGCTCGTCGTGGCGAGCGCGCTTCTCCTTCCATGACGGACCACGCGATGAACCCCACCACCCTCGACGCCATCCGCGCCCTCGCCGCCTCGCTCCCCGCCGGCAACGAGGAAGCGGCGGCGGAAGCCGCGCGGCGGCAGGACGTGCTGACCAAGCCGCGCGGCAGCCTCGGCCGGCTGGAGGAGCTGGCGCTGTTCCTCGCCCGCTGGCAGGGCCGCGCCCTGCCCCGGCTCGACCGCGTCGAGGTGCTGGTCTTCGCCGGCACGCACGGCATCGCCGCGCGCGGCGTCTCGGCCTATCCGCCGGAAGTGACGGCGCAGATGGTGGCCAACTTCGCCGCCGGCGGCGCGGCCATCAACCAGCTTGCCCGGCAGGCGGGCGCGGCGCTCAAGGTGATCCCGCTTTCCCTCGACCGGCCGACCGCCGATTTCACGCAGGAACCCGCGATGGACGAGCGAGCCTTCCTCGCCGCCGTCAACGCCGGCATGGATGCGGTCGATGCCGAGGCCGACCTCGTCTGCCTCGGCGAGATGGGCATCGCCAACACCACCGCCGCCGCTGCGCTCGCGGCAGCGTTGTTCGGCGGCGACGGCGCCGGCTGGGTCGGGCGCGGCACCGGGGTGGACGACGCCGGCCTCGCCCGCAAGGCCGGGACCGTCGATGCCGCGCTCGCCCTTCACGGCGCGGCGCTCGCCGACCCGCTCGATGCCTTGCGCCGCGTCGGCGGGCGCGAGCTGGCCGCGATGTTCGGCGCCGCGCTCGCCGCGCGGCTCCGCTCAATCCCGGTCGTCATCGACGGCTTCGTCGCCAGCGCGGCGGTCGCGCCGCTTGCCCGGCTTCACCCGCAGGGGCTTGCGCATGCGCTCGCCGGCCATGTCTCTGCCGAGGCCGGCCATAGCCGCCTGCTCGGCCATCTCGGCCTCGTCCCGATCCTCGATCTCGGCATGCGGCTCGGCGAGGCCTCGGGCGCCTGCCTCGCGGTCAACGTGCTGCGCGGCGCGCTCGCCTGCCATGAAGGCATGGCCACCTTCGCCGAGGCCGGCGTCGCCGGCGGGTGAATTACAGCCGCTTCTGCCAGAACTCCATCGGCTTGACGGTTTCCTGCGCCGCGCCGACATCGCGCCAGGAAAAGCCGGTCTCCAGCCCGTCGATGCGGGCATAGCCGCGCTTGGTCCAGAACGCATCGAGCGGCACGTAGCCGATGGGACGCGCCGGATGGTCGGCCGGTCGCACGACGGAAGAAAACACGCAGCGCGGGAAGCCGGCCTCGCGCGCCGCCCGCTCCCGCTCCTCGAAGAAGCGCACGCCGACGCCGCGCCCGCGATAGCCCGCTTTCAGCACCGATTCGCCGAAATAGAAGAATTCGGCCGGATCGAGCCCGGCATCCGCGAACGGCGCGGCGAATTCGTCGAAATGGTCGGAAAGCGGCGATGCGGTCGCCGCGCCGACCAGCCTGCCCCCGTCGAGCGCGCCGATCACCACCGCGCCGGGCGAGGCCATGTAGGTGGCGAGATAGCGCCGCTCATAGTCGAAATCCCCCTCGTAGAGATAGGGGAAGTCGCGGAACACCTCGATGCGCAGCCGCGCCAGATCGTCGAAGGCGTCTTGCGCTTCCTCGCGCGAAAGCCGCCTCACTTCGACCACGAGACTCAACCTTTAGCGACCTGCGCCGTCCAGTCGGCGAGGTTGTAATAGGTGGTGACGCGCGAGATCAGGCCGTCATCGACCTCGAAGAAGATGCCGGCCGGCAGGGCGTAGGTCTGGCCGTTCGCCTCCGGCAGCCCCTCGGCGGTGGCGAGATAGGTGCCGTGGACGGTGAACTCGGCCGCCCCGCGTCCGCCGCCCTGGCCTGCCATCGCCACCACGTCCTCCAGCCGCTCGCGATAGTGGCGGTCCATCATGCCGAGGAACCAGCGGAACTGGTCCTTGCCGATCTGGCGCTCGCCCTCATTGATGTCGTGGGCGACGTCGTCGGCAAGGCAGGCGAGCATGGCGTCGCGGTCGCCGGCGTTGAAGGCGTCGATATAGCGGCGGATCAGCGCAATCGTGTCGGCTTCGCTCATGGTTCTTCCTCAAGCATGTGGTCGAAATAGTCTTCCGGCTCGGCCAGGTCGTCCTCGCTCGCCGTCACGCGGCCCCGCACCGAGATGCCGGCCTCGTGCACAGTCTCGCGGCTGCCCGAGACCAGATGATGCCACCAGTAGAGGTCGCGCCCCTCGGCGACAAGCCGGTAGGCGCAGGTCTGCGGCAGCCAGGAGATCGAGCGCACCTTCTGCGGCGTCAGGCGGATGCAGTCGGGCACGGTGGCGAGGCGGTTGGGATAGTCGCGGCAACGGCAGGTCGCGCCGTCGAACAGGCGGCAGCCCACGGTCGTCCAGTGGATCTCGCCGGTGTCCTCGTCCTCCAGCTTGGCCAGACAGCACTTGCCGCAGCCGTCGCACAGCGCCTCCCACTCCTGCGGGGAAAGCGCCTCGAGCGTCTTTTCTTGCCAGAACTCCTTCATGGCGGCCGGTTTGGGCGTTCGCGGCCGCGCGGTCAAGCCCTGGCGGGCCGCCGCCACGCTTGCGCCACGAAATCGCCCCGGCTCCGCCCACAACCCAGCCCGCCCGGAACAAACTGGTGCAATTGGTGTTGCTTAGGCGAAGGGGCAAACGGACAGGAGACCCACCCATGACTTCAAGAGCAGGCTTTGTCGCCGGCACCGCGCTGGCGCTGCTGATGGCGGGCGGACACGCTTTCGCGACGCCGGCCGCGACCACCCTTGCCCCGGCGGCCCCGCAGGCAAAGGACGTTCCGTTCGTGCTCGCCCAGGCCGCCACCGAAGAGGAAGACGAGGAACGCCCCCGCGAGCGACGGGCCGAGCCGGAAGAAGCGCCGGCCGAGGAGCCGCAGGAAATGCCGGACGCCGGAGAGGCGCCGACCCCGCAGCAGGCGCCCGCCGAGCGTCCCGCCGAAGCGCCCGAGCAGCCTGCCCCGCCGGCCGCCAATGATAACGACGACGACGCGCCCGCGCCTTCCGAGCGTCCGGGCAATGCCTCCCCGCCCGCCGCCGAGGAAGAAGCGCCGTCCGCGCCGAGCCGAGGCGACGGGCAGCGCGCCGCGCCGCCGGCCGACGATGACGCAACCGATGGCGAGGCCGCACCGACGCCCCGGGAACGCCCGGCCGCCGAGCGCCCGGACCGGGCGTCTCCCCCCGCCGACGAGTCCGAGCAGCGCCGCGACCGCCGCGAACGTCGTGACGACGAGCAGCGCGCCGCACCGCCGGCCGATGAGGGCGAGGCCGAGTCGCGCCGCGATCGTCGCGACCGCGACCGACCGGCCGCTGAGGACGAGGCTGCGCCGACGCCCGGCGAGCGCCCGTCGCGCGACCGTGCGCGGCCGCCCGCCGATGATGACACGCAAGCCGAGCCGCGCCGCGACCGTCGCGACCGCGATCGCGATCGCGAGCGGCCGGCGGATGAGGACGAGGCCGCGCCGACGCCCGGCGAACGGCCGGCCGACGCCGCCCCGCCGCGGGCGGATGACGACGACCGCCGTGGCCCACGCGACGATGCCCGGCCGCGCGACGACGATGCCGCCGGCTCCGGCCGCGACGCGCCGATCCTCGACAGCGCCAAGGAAGCGGAAGACGCCGCGCCCGAGGGCGAGGCGCGACAGCCGCAGCCCGAGGAGCCGGCCGGCCCGCCGCCGACGACCGACGCCGAGGCCCAGCAACTGGAGGCTCCGGTCGAGGTGCAGTCGCTGCGGGGTGAGGAAGGCCGCCGCATCGAGCGCCGGCAGGAACGGCGCGAGCGGCGTGAAGGCGCCGACGTGCTGCGCGAGATCGGCGACCGGCTGGTCATCCAGCTCGGCGGCAACCCCGTGGTCCAGAGCGACGACCGCCGCCGCCTCGAGCACGACGCCAGCGACGTCTACTATGAGGAGCTGCCGCGCGGCCGCACCCGCGAGACCGTGGTGCGCCCCAACGGCGTGCAGGTGGTGACGATCCGCGACCGCTACGGCGACGTCGTGCGCCGTTCGCGCGTCATGCCGGACGGGCGCGAGCATGTGCTCGTCTATGCCGGCGACGGGCCCGACCGCGAGGAAAGGCGCGGCTGGCGCGATCCCGGCCTCGACCTGCCGCCGCTCCGGCTCGGCATCCCGGCCGAGGAATACATCCTCGACGCCCGCCGCGCCGACGACGAGCGCGCCTATTACGAGTTCCTCGACCAGCCGCCGGTCGAGCCGGTGCGCCGGCTCTACTCGGTCGACGAGGTGCGCTACTCGGCCCGCGTGCGCGACAGCGTGCGCCGCATCGACCTCGACACCATCACCTTCGATTTCGGCTCGGCGTCGATCGCCGAGGACGCGATCCCGCGGCTGGAGACGCTGGCCGAGGCGATCGGCCGCCTGCTCGACGAGAACCCGGCCGAGACCTTCCTGATCGAGGGCCACACCGACGCGGTCGGCTCCGACCTCGCCAATCTGGCGCTGTCGGACCGCCGCGCCGAGGCGGTCGCCGCCGCACTGTCCGACGTGTTCGGCCTGCCGCCGGAGAACCTGGTCACCCAGGGCTATGGCGAGCGCTACCTCAAGGTGAACACGCAGGAGCCGGAGCAGGAGAACCGCCGCGTCGCCGTGCGCCGCATCACCCCGCTGGTCGCCCCCGTGGCCTCCAGCGAATAACGGAAAAGGCCCGGCGGATCGCTCCGCCGGGCCTTTGCTTCTGTGGTCGCAGACTATGTCGCGGGACATGCGACACGGAGACTCCGATTTTCCGACGACCGCGGATCTGTAGCGCGTTTCAGGAATTTCACGACACTATGGGCTTCCGGGCTCTCACGGAAGCGACATAGGCGCGTTCCGCCCAGGAAAGTAACTTTTCGTTATCCTCGATCACGTCGGCTGGAACCTCCCAATAGGTTTTGAGGGAATGGTTTTCGCCTTTGCTCTTGTAACCGAGCGTATGGGAATGAGCCGCCTCGTAATCCGCTTTGGACTCATCATCCACCTTAAAGTACAGCGCGCCATTCCAGATCATCGCGAAGACATGCTCGTTGCGATAAAGTGCGACAGCTCCAAACAGAGGCCGCGTTGAAATCTCCCACCCCGTCAGGAGATCAATGTAGTGCTCGGCAAGCTGTCTTGTTTTCTCAGATTGCTTCGCCATCTTCATGTTCCTGTTCAATATGGCCGCTTCGCGCGTGACACGCGACACGTTCTAAAGGCCAGACGAGCAGCAGGCCCCGAATCTTCAGGGTCGGAAGCGGAAGAGCCTTTCGGCAGTCCTTCGGGAAGCCCGTCACCCCAGCGCGCGCATCACCTCGGTGTCGCTGCGCTCGAACACCGCGTCCGGCACGAAGAAGTCGGCGGCCAGCGGCCCGGTCGCGCCCGGCGCGTAGACGGAGAAGTCGCTGACGCCTTCGGCGCGCAGCACCTCCTCGTCGATGAAGAAATTGCCCGTCACCTCGCGTGAAGGTTTCGTCAGGATCGCATGCGCGGCGTCGGCCATGATCGCCGGCGAGCGGCTCATCGCCGCCACCGTCTCGCCGCCGAGCAGGTTGCGCACGGCCGCCGTGTCGATCGCCGTCAGCGGCCACAGCGAGTTGACGGCGATGCCGTCCTTCGCGAACTCCGCGCTCATGCCCAGCGTGCACATCGACATGCCGAACTTGGCCATGGTGTAGGCGACATGGCCCTTGAACCACTTGGCCTCCATGTCGAGCGGCGGCGCGAGGTTGAGGATGTGCGGGTTCGCCGCCTGCCGCAGATGCGGAATGCAGGTCTTCGACACGAGGAAGGTGCCGCGCGTGTTGATCTGCTGCATCAGGTCGAAGCGCTTCATGTCGGTCGACAGCGTGTCGGTCAGGCTGATGGCGCTGGCGTTGTTGACGCAGATGTCGATGCCGCCG
>Ga0172382_10003647_pt1 | contig 24178 bp, 21 predicted proteins | sample Leawel138RmetaG_FD_122245 | JGI IMG/M metagenome (GOLD analysis project Ga0172382, IMG submission 122245) | Leachate microbial communities from a municipal landfill in Southern Ontario, Canada - Leachate well 138R metaG | ecosystem: Engineered > Solid waste > Landfill > Unclassified | place... | reverse complement strand
GTAATCCGAGTCTTGCGCAGCAATCCGTTTCATCCGTGTTCTATATACCTCATTACTAATAAAGTTGGAACGCGGATAACGCCGATTCATAAATGAAAACACAGATAGTCACGGGTTTTTTCTGCGTTAATCCGCGTCTTGCGCAGCAATCTGTGTCATCCGTGTTCTATATACCTCATTACTAATAAAGTTGGAACGCGGAAAACACTGATTCATAAATGAAGACGCAGATATTCACGGATTTTCTCTGTGTTAATCTGTGTCTTGCGCAGCAATCCGTGTCATCCGTGTTCTATATACCTCATTACTAATAAAGTTGGAACGCGGATAACGCTGTTTCGTAAACAAGAACGCAGATAATCACAGATTTTATGTGGTCATTCGTGTTCTATGATACATAGCCTCCAACAATCCTTTTTATAGGTATCAAGCATCTTAATTTCATCAATTTCCACAGCATTTTCAGAAAGTATTTATCAGCGAAGTTGAAAGCCTGATTTACAATTTGGGAAATGATGCTGAAATAACGATTGAACTTCACAATTGGTTTGTCATTGATAAAGTATATGATTTCACCTCAGTATTTTTTGATGACCTTATCGAGCTGCTGATTATTTCAGAGTTTCAAGAAATAAAATTATTTTCAGGGTTGTCAAAAGCAATCGACGAAATTGTCAGTATCTGGAAGTTTTATGATTAATTTCTGACTCTCATCGGTCTTTTCTCGCTGTATTTTAAGTGTTTTTCCCTGTGTTATTGAAATTATAGACTTGTATCTTTATCAAAATTGTTAAAACTCAATGGCATGAAAATCAGATCTTTTGTTATTCGTCTTGATTCTAATCACTTTTTTAACGATCAGAATAAAATCAATTCATTTATTGGCAATGTCAAATTTGTCAAATCTTCGGTTTCATTTGTTGATGGGAAATCAAAATTCTGGACACTGTTGATTCACTACAGAGAATCGGATTCAAAATCTGAAACTCTTGAAAATCAAATCCAAGAATTTTCAAAGTCAGAAACCGGAATTATTTTGAATCCTCCTGATTTACTTCCGAAAGAAAAGAAGATCACCGAACGTTTAAAAGAATGGAGACGGCAGAGAGGTGAAAAAGAGCGGCTGCCTTTGTTTATGATTATTACAAATTCGGACATTGATACAATAGCCAAAAAACAACCGAAAGATGTAAGTGATTTTTTTGGTCTCAAGGGTTTTGGTCAGAAAAAAATAGAACGATATGCATCGGATATAATTGCATTATTGAATTCAATCTGAAATTTTATTGTGGAATTCCAATAATTGACAATCAAAAAAAGAGCTTTTATAATCTTTTTTGATCAGATTGAAAAGCTCTTTTTCAGGAAGGTTGGTTTTTTTGAATAAATCAAAAATCTTAGGTTTAGGTTTAATTTTAATCAGTCGATTAATCTTAATTAAAATTTTAAATTGAATTTAGGCTGGTTGCATTATGTTGCGAATTTCAATTGTTTTTTCTTTACAACATACTTTATTGGTGTAGTCTGCGGGTAGTTTCTCAAACTACCCAATGGGTAGTCGCGTTCAATCTACTGATAGTCAATCGTTAATCTAAAACCCATCGATTTTAAGTAAACTGACTATTGTTCGGATAATTTTTTTGGATCGATATTCTGTTGACCTTTTGAAGTCGAAACGGTTGAATTATTCAAATTTTCTTAATTTTTTATTTACTTTTGTTGGTTACGCAATCAAATGATATACATCCTCACCATCGCTTATCATTGATTAAAACGTTGTAATACAGGTTTATTAAAAAAAATTAATTGATTTGAAAAAGAAATATCGTTTATTGATTTTTCTGATATTGGGCCTCGGAAGACTCTTTTCACAGTCAATTGATCCAAAAGTAATTTATGATGAGATTCAGGACCTGAATCGAGAAAACCGGTTTGAGGAGTCGATTATAAAACTTGAAAATATAATCGACTCAAAAGACAGCAGCCCGTTTGACAAGTACCACGCCTATCTGTTGAAAGCACAAACCTACAAACGTGTTTTTGATTATTTGTCAACTTCAAAAAATCTTGATCTGGCCTATGCGGAAGGCATGAAAACCGATCATAAATCCGAGGTTGAAACCAGGATTAAAATTGAGAGAATGTTTGTTGAGTTTGACCAGCAGAAATATCACAAAATCAGAGACATCATCAGTGATGTTACACAGGAAGGCCTTGATCTAATGGACGGAACCACACTTGCTTTTTATTACAATATGCTGGCAGCAGCCGATATGCAGGAAGGAAAGTACGAAAATGCTGAAGATATACTCAATCAGGGAATCGAGCTGCTTGAGAAAAACGACCCTCAGCATCTGCCCGCGGTTTATATAAAACTGATTGAGCTGGCGGAGTTTACAAATGATGAAAAGGCGGCGCTTGACGCATTCAAAAAGGGATTGTATTTTTCGGATGAAAAGAAAATGATGATTTATAAAGTAAATCTTTACAGGCAGTTAAGTCATTTTTATGTGAAGCGGGAAGATTTTAAAAACGCATACAATCTCTTTATCATTGGCACTAAATTAATTGGCTCTTATGATGCGCCCTCCAGAAGCGGAAAATTGAATTCGGTTGAAAAAGAGCTGGCAATGGCAAGAAAGGATCTGGAGCTGAGAAATGATAGAAACAAACTGATTTTTGTTTCTGTATTTTTAATCATACTGATCATTCTGATTGCTGTACTCTTTCAGTTGTTCAGAGTCAATCGGAGATCCAGAATACTGGTTGAAAAGGAAAATGACCGAATCAGAGCAGAACTTGAAAAACTGACGGTTGAGCTGTCAAAAAATGATTATTCAAAGAAGGATTTAAGCGTTTACAATCTGACCGACAGACAGCTTGAAATCATAGAATTGATCAAGGCAGGCAAATCAAACAAAGAAATTGCGGCAGAATTATTTATTTCCGAAAATACGGTCAAATATCATCTGAAGATCATCTATAATATTTTGGGAATAGACAACCGGGTGAGACTGAAGTAGTGAGTCCGGCAGAAACTTCAATTATTGTAATAAAAAATAACCCTTCAGAATATTAAGTATCCCGAAGGGTTTTGTATTTGAATTTTTCGGTGTTTTAGAATCTGACCGAAAAATATGGTTCAGAAAATTACAGACCTGAACCTGAACAAACCTGCTGCATTGCAGCTTTAATTTCTTCCCAAGACTCACCGTCCATAGGAATGTTTTCTGTCTGACCTGCAACAGTCATTGTGTAGAAATCATCACCATCTGTATGACAATAAGTTGCAGTAACGATCAAATTACATTCAAAACAATCTGTTCCACCGTTGTTGTCATCATCGCTTGAACAGTTGGTAAATGCCAGTGATCCTGCAAGGATCGTAAAGATAAAAGCAATCTTTTTCATAATTAATTGATTTTTTTGGTTTTTAATTGTCGGCAAAAATAGGATTTAATTTGATTATTCAAGGTCTTAACGAGAATTTAACAATTAAAAACGCTAAAAATTTTAATAAAATTAAAAAATTACAACGATTTCCTTTCATTGAATTCCACCTGCCCATATTCAAATAATCACTTCTTTTTTACATTGGTTTCGAAATTTATAAATACTTTAACCGCTTAAAATTTTATACATCATCTCTCATGGGCAAAATTATCGACTTTCTGATGTCAGTCATTTGGAGCACTCCGCTGATCATTCTTTGTATTGTGGCCGGTCTCTATTTCTCAATTCGTACCCGATTTGTACAGATCAGACTGGTCAAAACCATGGTTCTGGAATTGTTCAGAGGCCAGAGTTCCGACAAAGGAGTCAGCTCTTTTCAGGCATTTTCGATTGCAATTTCGGGCAGAATCGGAACCGGAAATATCGCAGGTGTGGCAACAGCGATTGCAATTGGCGGGCCGGGCGCGGTTTTCTGGATGTGGCTGATTGCATTTGTGGGCGCATCCACAGCCTATGTGGAAGCAACTCTGGGTCAGATTTATAAGGATGTGAGAGATGGTGAATACCGGGGTGGTCCCGCTTACTATATCGAAAAAGGATTGGGTGTAAAATGGTATGCGATGCTGTTTGCAGTCATCACTCTGGTCAGCTGTGCATTTTTTCTGCCGGGTGTGCAGAGCAACAGTTCGTCGGCTGCGATAAAACTCGCATTTAACATTGACCCGTTGTATTCGGGTTTCGGAACTGCTGTGCTGCTCGGTGTCATCATCTTTGGTGGTGTCCGCAGGATTGCAAAGGCAGCCGAACTGATTGTTCCATTTATGGCAGGCGGTTATATACTGATGGCTTTGGTGATCATCGGGATGAACATTTCAGAAATTCCAGCGGTTTTCAAACTGATATTCAGCAGTGCATTTGGAATCGATTCAACCTTTGGCGGAATTTTGGGTTCTGCCATTGCGATGGGGGTCAAACGCGGTTTGTATTCAAACGAAGCCGGTCAGGGGACTGCGCCTCATGCTGCAGCTGCGGCCGAAGTTAACCATCCTGCACAGCAGGGACTGGTACAGGCTTTTTCAACCTATATCGACACTTTGTTTGTGTGTACTGCAACCGCTTTGATGATTCTTTTTTCGGGACTTTACAATGTAGGTGACGGAAGCGGAGGTTTTTTGGTTAACAAATTGCCGGGCGTTGATTCAGGACCTGAATTCACACAATATGCGATCAACAGCTTCTTTCCGTCAATTGGAACCGGTTTTGTTGCCGTCGCACTTTTCTTCTTTGTATTTACAACTCTGATGGCCTATTATTATATGGCTGAAACCAACCTGAGTTATATGTTCAAAGACAAGATCAATCCTGCCGCACTGCTTACACTCAGAATTGTATTGCTGCTCACCATTTGTCTGGGCTCGCTCAATACTTCGGGTCGTGCATGGGATCTTGGAGATATTGGTGTCGGTCTGATGGCATGGCTCAACTTTATCGCCATCCTTCTGCTTCAGAAACCCGCAATCCGTGCATTACGGGATTATGAAAGACAGCGAAATAATTCAAAATTAAATTTCAATCCGGAAAAACTGGGTATCAAAGGAGCCAAAGCATGGGAAAACAAAGAAAAGCTTGAAGATATTTAACTTTCTGACGCTTTGATTTCTGAATCCGTCGAATTGGTCATCACGGATTGATTCCGTTTTTTTGACTCAGTCAGGATTCACCGGATTTGTGCCGATACAATTCAAACTCAATATTGATTTCGAATCAGAACAATAATCAGTTTCGATCATGCAAATCATTTATTATCAGTGTTTTTTTGTAATAATTTTTAATCATCTGTTTTTTAATTTAAATTTGATGAAATTTCTGTCATGAAAAAATTCTTAACTCTTTTCCTGCTGACTTTTTTTGTTTTTGCCAATTCTCAGGTGGTTTATTCGACCAAATGGAAATCAGATGCAGATGTGGTTGTCTATGTTTCTGACTGGAAAAGCGATGCAGACCTGGTGGTGTACAAAACCGAATGGAAGAGCGATGCTGACAAAAATTCGGGAATCTGGTTTTTTACCGAATGGAAATCGGATGCAAAGAAGGTGATTTATTTTACAGAATGGAAATCAGATGCGGATGTGATCATTTATTTTTCAGATTGGAAAACCGATGCAGGCTGGAAAAACACATCAAAAAGATATTATTTCGACTGAACAGCCGACGACCGTCCTTTGAAGTTGAGCCGTCTCAGATAAACCTTTGAACTTTTTCCCAATTCAAGCATGATGCTGAGATAATTTCCATTCATATAATGCTCGGGAATATTGGTGGTTTCAAATGAGAAAAATACAAATTCTCTGATTTTTTCTTTTGGAATATTCAGATCATCCACAAAATAGCTTTCGCCAAAATAATCTTTGATGTTTTGTATCCTCTTTTCCCTGTCTTCAAACTCATTCAGATTTCGTTTTCTCCTATTGTCACCTGTAATTGCACCAAACAAACCTTCCACATTCAGTTTGAAAGGTTCATATTCGTTCCAGGGCAACAGCGCAGTCGAATCTTTGGTCTTTCCGGCATCCGGATTAAAGCCAAGATCTTTGTACAGTTTTGCTATTTTGTCTTTTGAAGGATCATATTTTGCATCAATATCGAGATAACCTGTCAGCTTTTTGGTGAGGACGGCTTCATCAAGTATGATTGGTTGAAGATTGAGGTGGATGGTGACCAATTTGCTGTTGAACACATTTTTTCCGAGTATAAATTTTCGTGATTCGTATATATACGAACGGATCAGCAGTTCGTCTCCTTCCTGCGCATGCAGGGTGAAACTTCCGGTCAGATCGGTGACAGCAGAAATTCCGGTTCTTGAATTGGTGACATAAATTCCGTCTGCTGATTCATTTTCAATATCGATGATGATCCGGCCGTTGATCAGTTTTTCCTGTGCATCCGAGAATGACCACAAACCGATCGAAAAAAATAAAACGATCAGAAACCGCATTCTACTGAGATTTGATGGATTTGACTTTCGATAACAACCGAATCTTGTGTAAATATTTTGTTTTCGGTCAAAAACAGTCTGTTCAATTCAGATTGGTTTAATTGATTTCAATACAAAGAAAACAAATTCCGTCTTCAACGGATTCGATTTCATAAAGTTTAACAAGGAATTAATAATTGTGATGATTTGGGAGCGGATTGACGCTTCCCGGGTGTTCTTCCTGCCTGCCATTCTTCTATGACCTTTGTTGAAAACCTCCTTCTAAAACAGGAACAACACCCAAAAAGCTAAAAATACTAATATGAGAACAACTCCCTTTGCTTCATTAACGAAAACGGGCTGGTATTTATTGTACTGATTTGAAAAATTATTTTTTCAATCCCAGACGACCCAGGATTCCCTGCAGGCGAAGCTTTCGGATAAATCTTCCTTCCTGTTTTGTAACTGCTTTTGAATCAGAATCCAATGCCGATTTGAAGTAACCTTTGATGATTGAAATGAAGACCGAAATTTTTCTTTTCTTCCAGCTGTCTTTTGAGGCAGCAATCAGACTGATGAAAAAACCGTAGTCCATTTTGTAGAATCCCTGACCAGTTTTTTGGGCATGGATTTTTTTGTAATCGGTTCCGGTCGGTTTTTGAAGTTTCACCACAAGGTCAGTCAACACTTTGATTTTGAAACCATGGTATTGGGCAATCATTTCATCCAGGGTATCCCATCCGATGGTCCTTCTGATTCCGCCGATTTTTTCAAAACATTCTTTGGTATAGGATTTGAAAGGTCCGCGAACCTGTTTTTTATTTCCGATATTTTCAGCTGTCCATTTGCCGTTTTTTTCAATAAATGCAATACCGCCTGCAATTCCGATTTTTGGATCAGACTCAAAAGTTTCAGAAATTAATTTGAAATAATTTTTTGTGAGAATCACATCAGCATCCAGTTTCACAATAAATTCCCAATCCTTAGAAATCAAGTCAAATCCTTTATAAAAAGCATTTACGATTTTACTGCCCGGCTCATGCGACTGTGATGAGGCACCCGAAGAAACCAACCTGATTTTGTCCGATTTTCTTTCAAATTCATTTGCAATCTGAGCAGTCCGATCATCAGAATTATCATCGACCACAATGACTTCTTCAGGCTGATGCAATTGTGCAATAACCGATTCCAGACATGCTGTCAGAAAACGTTCTTCGTTATGCGCCGGAATGATGATGCAGTATTTCAAATTCAAAATTATAGGCTGCTAATTTAATGTTAAATCGGTTTTGAAAAAAGTCAGATGATTGGAACGGTTGAATTCAATATTCAATTTTGCCAAATTCTTCAAATCTTTTGTCTGAAAAGTTCGGTTGCTATATATTTACCCAAAATCATGGAATGAGAACGATTGTTTTAATTTCTGCTGTTTTGCTGTCATTTTTCGGATTCGGACAAAATAATCCGATTGAAGAAAAGATGTATAAAGAGCTCTGCAATGAATTCAAACAAAAAACAGAAAAAGCAGATACCATCTTAATTCAGAAAGCCTATGAAAAAGTGGTTTTCCCTTATTTGGACAAATGGAATGAGGAAAAATGGGACTCTGTCAGTTTTTCGATTTCAGTCAGACTGCAGAAAGAATGCCCTGAATATAGGCAGCTGCTTGAACGTATTTACCCTGTTGAAACAGAGGAGGTTAAATTTTTTGACAAACCTCAGAAAAGTGTGATTTCTGACACAGAACTGCAGGAATTCAAAGACGAAAAGTATTTTTACTATCTGGCTAATTATGTAACAACCTATCTGATCATCGACAATGGTATGTGGTTTGAATTTTTTGAAGACAAAACTTATTCAAAAAATCTGATGGAGTGGGACGATCGCAACAAATTCACTTTAACATTTGTTGAAAGCAATAATTTGATGAAAAAAGCGTACAGTAGAGAAGGGGATCAGTATCACTACGAAATTATTTCGAAAGAAAATGACTGGTATTGGATACAGATGCCCGAACCTGGCGGAAATCGTTTTGTGAATTTAAAAATATATATATTGGTGAAAAATGGTGCAGATGAATAAATACAGGTTGAGACTGAATCGAAGGATCATCGGTTATGCGGAGGAAACCGAAGACGGGCTGCTGTTCAGAGGTAGGGAAGGTCTGTGGTGGATGAGAGGAAAACCAAATTATGACAAAGTCGATCTTTATGTCGGGTTTCAGGATAAATTTCATCGCGATGTCTATGAAAACGATCTGGTCAATTACAGACTGAATGCCGAAGCGCAGATGCGAAAAGGAGTGATTTCAAAAAATCCTTACAACGGTATTTTTGGAATTTTGGATTTGGAGAGCAAACATTTCACCCAACTTTTTGTCAACGGACTTTGTCTGTTTCAATCCGAAAAAATGGAAATTTATTCACATTTGTTCAATCATCCCGAATTGGAAGATATCATTCATAAATATTAAAATATGAAACCGACGCTGATCAGACTTAAAAAAAGAAAATTCATACGGGTAGCAGTCATCAGTCTCATCTTTTTTATAATGAGCCTTTTGTTTGTGGCAATGCCCAATCTGTTTTTATCAAAAATCATCAGCAGTAAAATCGTGATTTTGGTTTTTGGAATTTTGGGACTGCTTTTTTTTGGGCTGGCACTGATGTATTCCTACAGAAAACTCACCCGTAAAAATCTTGGTCTGTTGATTGACGATGAAGGGCTGATCGACAGCTCAAACGCATATCGTTTTGGTCTGATCGAGTGGCAGGACATCAAAGGATTCAAACGAATCTTAATTTCAAATTCAAATCTGATTCTGATTGAAACCGATCAGCCCCATAAATATCTTCAAAAGATTCAAAGTCCGGTTTTTCACAAATCGGCCGAACAATACCTGAATCTGTACGGTACACCGCTGATCATCTGGTGCTCGCTGCTTGATTCAGATCCTCTTGAATTGGAAAATCTGCTGAATTCAAAATTGAAATCCAAAAAATAATCTGCTTTCTTTCAGTCATTTGTTAAAAACTTGAGATTTTCAATTGGCAACATCCGCCAAAATAGTTTAATTTTGATAATTAATTAAAATCGAAATACTATGTCATACGGATTATTGAAAGGAAAGAAGGGTATTATATTCGGTGCGCTCGACGAACATTCGATCGCATGGAAAACCGCAAAGAAATGTCATGAAGAAGGTGGTGAATTCATTTTGTCAAATGCGCCGGTTGCCCTCAGAATGGGCACTTTGAACCAATTGGCAGAAGAAACCGGTTCTGAAATTATCGGTGCCGATGCAACTTCAATGGAAGATCTTTCAAATCTGTTTGACAGTGCATTGGAAAAATTCGGAAAACTCGACTTTGTACTGCATTCTATCGGTATGAGTGTCAATGTGAGAAAAGGCAGACACTATACCGATTTGGATTACGGATATCTGGAAAAAGGCTGGGATATTTCATCGGTTTCGTTTCACAAAGTGATGAAAACCGCTTGGGACAAAGATGCGATGAACCAATGGGGCAGCATCGTTGCGCTGACCTATATCGCCGCACAAAGAGTGTTTCCCGATTATTCTGATATGGCAGACAACAAAGCCTATCTGGAATCAATCACCAGAAATTTCGGTTACTTCTGGGGCAAAGAAAAAAATGTAAGAGTCAACACAATTTCACAATCGCCTACGCCAACCACAGCCGGGCAGGGTGTCAAAGGTTTTTCCGGTTTTCTGAGATTTGCAGATGAAATGTCGCCGCTTGGCAATGCAACAGCAGATGAATGTGCGAGCTATGTTGTGACCATGTTCTCTGATTTGACCAAAAAGGTGACCATGCAGAACCTGTTTCACGACGGCGGTTATTCAACCACCGGAATTTCGCAGGAAGTTGCAGATAAATTTTTGTAAAAAATTAAATCAAATATAAAAAAGCCGGAGTTCAATCTTCGGCTTTTTTGTTTGAATCTTCCTGAGTCGGAATTTCCGAAAGATTGATTTTGACCGCATAACTTGTCGGCACAATCCCGTCTCCAAAAACTTTTGAATGTTCTTTTGTGAATTCTGCACCGTAATAAAGAATCGCAGCCGAATAATAAACCCAAAGCAATAGCAGTATGATTGCACCCGCCGCGCCAAATGCACTGGCAGTTGCGTTTTGCTGAAGATAAATCGAAATCCCGTAACGGCCAATCATAAACAGAATCGATGTAAACAGCGCACCCCCGATGATGTCCCTTTTTCTGACTTTTGCATCGGGTAGAAATTTGAAAATAAATCCAAAAATCAGAGTGATTATTACAAAGGTCAGCCCCGAATTGATGTTGTCAAGCATCTGATTTGAAATGCCGGGAATGATCTGGTTGAAATAATTCATCAGCACCAAAATGACTGAATTGATCAGCAAAGAAGCAATCAGCAGAAAACCCAAACCGAGGATCATCGACAGTGAAGTCAGCCGGTTGAGTATAAATTTCAGCCAATTCTTTTTTGGTTTGGGTTTGATGCCCCAAATGATATTGATCGAATCCTGAATTTCAACAAAAACAGTTGTTGATGTGAAAATCAAAGTGCCCAAACCGACGATGATCCCGACTTTTGAATCGGTTGCCAGACTCAGATTCTCAAGTGCACTCTGAACCAAACCGCTGATCTGACTGCCAAACATTTCGCTCATTTCCTGCATCACTTCTTCTTTTGCAGAACTGCCCTCTAAATGCTCGCCGTAAAAGAATCCAAGCGTCCAGATCACAATCATCAGCAGCGGCCCGATCGAAAAAATGGTATAATAGGCAAGTGCAGCGCTCATCTTGAAACAATGATCATCTATAAAATTCATTGCTGCCCGCCACGAAATATTCGGAACCTTTTTCCAATTTGAAAGTTTGAAATATTTCTTTAATAAACTCATCGACTGTCAGACTTATCAATTATAAAAATAAGATTTATTTTAAATTTTGAGTTTCAACTTTTTGAATTGTGTTTTGATATTAATTTTCAAAAACCTTTAAAAAGTCAAATTTCAGATTTTTGATTTCGTCGATCAGATCATCAAAAACCTGCTGTACCGATTTGATTTCGTCAATTAAAGCTGATGACTGACCCGATTGGAGTTCACCGATTGTCAGATCGCCTTCAAACATTCCTTTTTTTGGCCTCGCCCTGCCTAACAATTCTGCAAGTTGTTCTTTGGTCGCACAATTTTCATAAGCTTCAACCACCTGATTGTAAAATTCGGTTTTCATCATTCTGACCGGCCCGAGTTCTTTCAATGTCAGTACGGTATCTCCTTCGCCTGACTGTACAATCTGATTTTTATAATTCAGATGTGAAGACGATTCATAGGTAGCAGCAAATCTTGATCCCAGTTGTACACCGTCTGCACCGAGAACCATCGCCGCCGCAATCTGACTGCCTGTAGCGATTCCACCGGCTGCAATCAGCGGGATGTCAATATGACGTTTCACATTTGGTATCAGACAGAAGGTGGTGGTTTCCTCTCTGCCATTATGACCGCCCGCCTCAAAACCTTCGGCCACAACCGCATCGACACCTGCTTCCTGCGCTTTGAGTGCAAATTTCACACTGCTCACCACATGCACCACCGTGATTCCTTCTTTTTTCAGAATTTCGGTCCAGGTTTTTGGATTTCCGGCAGAAGTAAAAACGACAGGAACTTTGTATTTGATGATGGTTTCTATGTGTTTGTCAATGTCCGGATACAGCATCGGCAGATTGACGCCAAAGGGTTTGTCAGTAGCCTGCTGACATTTTTTCACGTTTTCCTCAAGTACATCCGGATACATGCTTCCGGAGCCGATCAGACCCAGTCCGCCAGAATTGCTGACCGCCGATGCAAGTCGCCAACCGCTGTTCCAGATCATACCTCCCTGAATTACAGGATAATGCACTTTTAATAGTTCAGTTATTTTATTTGTCATTTTTTCGATACATTTGCCCAAAATTATAAAAATTAAAATCAAAGACTGACATTATTTTTTTGGCAGATTTTTTGATTGGACCGAAGCGGCTGATTCATTGGGCAGCCATGTGATTAAATAATTGAATAACCTGTAACTTAATAAAGTTTTTTAGTATGTATTGGACTTTAGAATTGGCATCTTATCTGAGTGATGCACCTTGGCCCGCAACAAAAGACGAATTGATTGACTATGCAATCCGTACCGGAGCACCGCTTGAGGTAGTCGAAAATCTTCAATCGATCGAAGACGAAGGAGATTCTTATGAAAGTATTGAAGAAATCTGGTCAGATTATCCGACAAATGAGGATTTTCTGTGGAATGAAGATGAGTATTAACGAGTATTGAACCAAAGCCCTGAGTGGGCTTTTTTATTTCTAATAATTTCGCAAACGCCTGACAACGGCATTTATTTGTGATCAAACACCTGCCGGCACTGTGATGCCGAAAAATTAAGATTTATGAGCATTGTAGAAAAAGTATTAAAAGGTTTTTTGGGCGACAAGAACAAGAAAGACGTCAAAGAGCTGCAGAAGTATGTGGAGAAAGTTCATGAAGCTGAAAAAACAGTTTCAGCAATGTCAAATGACGAACTGAGAGCCAAAACCGAAGAATTTAAAATCAGATTAAAGAAAGCCACTGAGCCTCAAAAAGAAGAAATTGAAAAATTGAAACTCGAGGCGGAAGCAATGGAAGATTTTGATCAGAAAGAGCTCGTTTATGAGCAGATTGATAAGATTAACCGTGACGCATACGAAATCGAAGAAGGTATATTGGATGAAATCCTGCCCGAAGGTTTTGCGGTGGTAAGAGAAACTGCAAGAAGATTTGCAGCCAATCCCGAAATAGAAGTTACCGCAACTGCTTACGACCGCGAACTGTCCGGCTCAAGAAGTTATGTGGAACTGGTTGGCGAGGACAAAGCAATTTGGAAAAATCATTGGGATGCTGCCGGAAAAGAAGTGGTATGGGACATGGTTCATTACGATGTTCAGCTAATCGGCGGTTCTGCACTTCACCAGGGTAAGATTGCAGAGATGCAGACCGGTGAAGGTAAAACCCTGGTTGCGACGCTTCCGGTATATCTGAATGCATTGACCGGACGCGGTGTCCATCTGGTAACCGTGAACGACTATCTGGCAAAACGTGACTCTGCATGGATGGGGCCGATCTTTGAATTCCACGGGTTGAAGATTGACTGTATTGACAATCATCAACCAAACTCTGAAGGGAGAAAGAAAGCCTATATGGCAGATATTGTGTACGGAACCAACAACGAATTTGGTTTTGACTATTTGAGAGACAATATGGCAGCTTCGCCAGACGGACTGGTTCAGAGAGAATTGAACTATGCAATCGTGGATGAGGTGGACTCTGTATTGATCGATGATGCGAGAACACCTTTGATCATTTCGGGCCCGGTTCCTCAGGGTGACCGTCAGGAATATGACGCACTCAAACCAAAAGTCGAAAAAATATACAACATACAGCGCGAGGAACTCGGAAAAACGCTGAACAAAGCTAAAAAACTATTTGAAGAAGGCGACAGAAAAGACGGAGGATTCAATCTGTATCAGGTTTTTAGAGGTTTGCCAAAGTACAAACCGCTGATCAAATTTCTGAGCCAGGAAGGAATCAGAGCACAGATGCAAAAGACAGAAGCACATTATATTGCTGACAACAACCGTGAAATGCCGGAAGTTGATCAGCATCTTTATTTCGTGATCGACGAGAAAAACAATCAGGTTGAACTTACCGACAGAGGAATCGAATATCTGTCTCAGGGTATGGAAGACCCGAATTTCTTTGTTTTGCCCGAAGTCGGAAATGTGCTGGCTGAAATTGAGGCTAAAAATCTTTCAAAAGAAGATGAATTAAAAGAAAAAGAAGAATTCTTCAGAGATTTCTCAATCAAATCCGAAAGAATCCACACCCTGACCCAATTGCTGAAAGCATACACACTTTTTGAAAAAGATGTTGAATATGTGGTGATGGAAGGTCAGGTGAAAATCGTTGACGAACAAACCGGACGTATCATGGACGGACGTCGTTATTCAGACGGACTCCATCAGGCGATTGAGGCAAAGGAAAGCGTGAAAGTGGAAGCTGCAACCCAAACTTTTGCAACCGTAACGCTTCAGAATTATTTCAGAATGTACAACAAACTTGCAGGTATGACCGGTACGGCAGAAACCGAAGCAGGTGAATTCTGGGAAATCTACAAATTGGATGTGGTTGTGATTCCGACCAACCGTCCGGTGATCAGAAAAGATTTGAACGACAAAATTTATAAAACCAATCGCGAGAAATTCAATGCGGTCATTGAAGAAATCGTTGATTTGTCACAAAACCAAAAACGACCGGTACTGGTGGGTACGACCAATGTTGAGAACTCTGAACTGTTGAGCCGTGCGCTTCAGCTGAGAAAGGTCGAACACAATGTACTGAATGCAAAATTGCACAAAAAAGAGGCGGATATCGTAACCGAAGCCGGCCGTCCGGGCGTTGTGACCATCGCAACCAATATGGCGGGTCGTGGTACCGACATCAAAATTACACCCGAAGTCAAAGAAGCAGGCGGTCTTGCGATTGTCGGAACAGAAAGACACGATTCGCGTCGCGTGGACAGACAGTTGAGAGGTCGTTCGGGACGTCAGGGTGACCCCGGAAGTTCGCAGTTCTATGTGTCGCTCGAAGACAATCTGATGCGTATTTTCGGTTCAGAGAAAATGGCGAAATGGATGGACAAAATGGGACATCAGGAAGGCGAGATGATTCAGCATTCAATGCTTTCAAAATCGATCGAAAGAGCACAGAGAAAAGTTGAGGAAAACAACTTCGGTATCAGAAAGAGACTGCTCGAGTATGACGATGTGATGAACAAACAAAGAGAAGTCGTTTACAGAAGAAGAAAGAATGCATTGTTTGGTGAACGTCTGGATCTGGACATTGCCAATATGATTTACGATACCTCACTGTCGATTACTTCTGAGGCAAAAAACAATGAAAATTTTAAACAATTCGAACTCGATCTGATCAAATATTTCACAATGGATTCACCGGTTGACGAAAGCGGTTTCAAAACGACTTCGGTTGCCGATCTGACAGTGAAAGTGTACAAGGCTGCAATGGAAGATTATCACAATCATCTGCAGATGCAGGCAGAAAAAGCTTTTCCGATCATTGCGAATGTGTATGAAAACCCGGCCAATCATTTTACCAGAATTCAGGTTCCGTTTACCGACGGAAAACGTACGCTGATGGTGATTACAGATTTGAAAGAATCATACGAAACCCAAGGCAAGAAACTGCTCAAAGATTTTGAAAAGGGAATCGTTTTGAGCCTGATCGACGAATACTGGAAAGAACACCTGAGAGATGTGGATGATCTGAGAAGATCAGTTCAGACCGCATCTTATGAGCAGAAAGATCCGCTTGTGATTTACAAACAGGAATCATTCTATATCTTCCAGCGAATGATTGACCGTGTGAACAAAGAAATCGTTTCATTCCTGTTCAAAGGAGAACTTCCTACACCTGACCCGGATCAGATTCAGCAGGCAAGACAGCAGAAACAGGAAAAAGTTCAGACCAATCAGAATCAGAGAGAATCAGACAGTCAGAGCGGTGGCGGCGGACACAATTATTTCAACAATTCGTCCTCCTCTACAGGCGGTGGAGCACCTCAGAGCAGACCCGAAATCACTGCGCCGAGAACAGTAGTGAAAATTGGAAGAAACGAAAAGGTAGCCATCCGAAATGTCAACACGGGTGAAAAACAGGAGATGAAATTCAAACAGGCACAGCCGCTGATTGAAAACGGCGAGTGGGTGCTGGTTGAAGATTAAAAACCGGAAAAAATCCAAATCAAAACAAAAGACCTGTCAGATGAAGAAATCCGACAGGTCTTTTTTGATGAATAAGTTTTATGTTTGTACACAGGAATTAATCCAATCATAAATGAAAAAAACAGTTTTGCTGACAGCCTCGGTCTATGGGATGACCGCTGTGATTTTGGGCGCATTCGGTGCTCATTTGTTCAAACAATTTCTTGCACCCGAAAAGTTGGTCGGTTTTGAAACCGGTGTCAGATATCAGATGTACAACGCAATCGTGCTTCTGGTGCTGGGACTTTTTTTAAAATTTGAAACTGCCTATGAGAAAAATGCGGTAAGCTGTCTGATTATTGGCGGTTTTCTGTTTTCGGTCAGTATCTATTTTTTATCCTTTTCAGAATTCTGGGGCGTGAATCTCAAATTTCTGGGACCTGTCACACCGCTGGGCGGACTGCTCATGATCGTTGGCTGGTTGCTGCTGTTTTTGTATTTCCTGAAGAATAAATCAAATGTGCTGAAACTATAAATTTCAGTCTGTACCGATGTTTTCCGATTCATCGCTTCCGCCTTCTGAATGGCCGGATTTTTCGATTTTTGAATCATTTTTTGACATCGAATCTGAATCCAAAACTTCACCATCGGGCTGTGCCAGTTTCAGCGAATCTTCTTTTGATTCGGGTATCGGAGCCGGAAACGAATACTGATGAAACAGACTGACCAGACCCATGCTTTCATAAATCGATTTGTTCAGCCGATTGCCAAGCGCAATCACACAGACTTCATCTTTGTAATCTCTGACATAAGTTGATCTGTTGCCGTGCCACAGACCTTTGTGATAGAGCAGTTTGTCGCCGTTGTCCCATTCGAGAATACGAATTCCAAAACCGTAATTTTTGATTCCCTTTTTCTCGTAACTGTATCCTTTCCAGGCGATTTCCTTTATTTCATTTGGCAGAAATTTGGGAGAATACATCGCGATATCCATTTTTAATAAATCTCTCGGTGTGGAGTAGATATTTTTGTCGCCATATGTTTTGTCCAAATGGTCATAGCCCCATTCTCTGCCGTTATTGTAATATGATTTTGAAACCCGGTTGGCGTCTTTGTCAAATTCCATTACAAAAGTATTGGTCATTCCGAGCGGATCAAAAACCATTTGTTTCATCGCCTTTGGATAACTCATGCCGGTCACCTTCTCAATGATCATCGCCAGCAGCAGATAATTTGTATTGTTATATGTGAACTTTGAACCTGGCAGAAAACTGACCGGCGGTTTTTTGGTGATCAGCAGATTGAGCACATCCTGATTTGACATCATCTTTGAATTGTCCCAATAGGTCTTGTCATCTGACAGACTCAGATAATTGGGCAGTCCGCTGCGGTGGGTGAGCAGATCGATCACTTTGACATTTTCGTAGGGAAACCCTTTCAGATAACTGCTGACTTCTGCTTCAGGATCCAATTTTTGAAACTGAATCAGTTTGAGCACTGCCAGTGCAGTCAGCACTTTTGAAACAGATGCGATGTGGATGGGTGTGTTGGCATCAATCGGCGTTTTCTTTTCCCAATCCGAATAGCCGGTATAACCTTCAAAGAGGATCTGACCATTCCAGGCGACGATCAATCCGCCGCTTGCATTGGTCGGAATCCATTTCTGATCAAAAAAGCGACTGATTTGTTCAAACTTTTCTCTTTTTTCTGCAGACGTTAATTTTTCAAAATGAACTTCTTTTGACCAGTCAATCGAATCATAAGCCGGAACTGAACTTTCAGCCGGCTGAGTCTGTCTGACAATTTCATTTTCAGAACTTTTACACGATGGAATGATGATAAAAAGTATTAAAAAATAAACCCAAACACCCAATTTCATTTTAACCGATAATGATTTTGCGGTCTAAATTAGCAGAATCAGTTTGGCTGACCTAATAAAGGAAGGTTAAAATTTTAATAAAATCCAGAAGCTCTTTCACCGAGTATGATACTCAGAGCCATCGCCACATTCAAACTTTCGGTCTGCTGAACGCTTCCCTGTCTTGGAATTGAGATCTTCCGGGTAATGTGCTGAAACAGTTTCTCAGAAATTCCGTTTGACTCATTTCCCATGATCATCAGTCCGTTTTCCGGAAATTTGGTTTTGTAAATATTTTCACCCTCCATAAAAGTTCCCAATACCGGATGCGGATAGTGCGAAAGAAATTGATCCAAATCGGTGTAATTCACATTCACCCTGAGAAAAGAAGCCATGCTCGACTGAAGCACCTTTGGATTGTACAGATTTACGGTTTCGTTTGAACAGATAATCTGATCAATCCCAAACCAGTCTGCCATTCGGACGATAGTGCCCAGATTTCCCGGGTCCCGGACATCGTCCAATGCAATGATAAATCCGTCGGTTTTGATTTCTTTTGGTTCGGGAATCTCACACAGCGCCAAAACAGTATTCGGATGAACCGTCTGACTGATTTTTTTTAATTCTGATTCTGTAATCAGTTCAGTAACAGATTCAAATTTTTCAAAAATCAATTCAGTTGCAAAAATTTTGTGAACTTTGATTTTGCTTTTCAGCACTTCATCCGTAATTTTAATTCCTTCAACAATAAACTTGTTGTATTTTTGCCTAAATTTTTTTCTGACAAGTGAATTGATTAGCTTGACTTCGTTATTGGTTAGCATTTGAAATGAGATTTCGTACCGCAAAGATAATATTATCCCTTTTAATCCTGATGTTCATCATCGGTTGCAGCGCAGTGAAGAAAGTGCCCGATGGCGAATATCTGCTGACCAAGAACAATTTTGAGTACAAAGGAAAGGAAAAACCGTTCAGCTCAAATCTTCCCGATTATGTGAAACAGCGACCAAATGCAAGCTTTCTCGGATTTCTTCCGCTCAAACTGATGCTTTACAATTCGGTCAATCCGAAATTTGACACCACCTTTATCGAATACAACGATTTGAGCAAAGCCCGAAAAAACCAGAGAGCACTCGACAGCCTTCTGGTCAAAAACGGTTTGGAAGAATACACAGGGAGAAGTCTTTGGCTGAAAAGATTTGTTTTCAATCAAGGTGAACCGCCCATACTGCTCGATTCGACCCTGTCTGATTTTTCTGCTGAAAATCTTGAGAATTATTTCTTTGACCGCGGTTATTTTGATGCCGAAGTCAAATCATCATCAAAAACGGACAGTCTGAATAAGAAGGCAAAAGTTACCTACACAGTGGAGCCGGGTGAAATGTCGATCATTAATTCATACAATTATCAAATCAAAGATTCTGTTCTTCAAAAAGATTATGAGAGAATGCTGAGCTGGGTACCCAACATCAAAGTGGGGCAGCGCTATGATATGGACAATTTTGTGGCAGAAAGAGACCGAATTGTCAATTATCTCAAAAACAGAGGTTACTGGAAGTTTAATGATGACGGACAGGCGATAGAATTTACGGCAGATACAACACAAACCGACAAATCACTTGATATCACACTGCTGGTTCCAGTCGAAAAAGACAGTATTTTTGTCAAACAGAAATTTGCAAAATACAGATACGGCGAAATTCACATTTATCCCGACTCGGATCCGCCAAAACGGGGCCAGCCCGAACCCGAATATCTCGTCGATACGATTTATGACGGTTACCATCTGCATTACGTCGATCAAAAAATGAAATACAGACCGAGATTTTTCACAGACGGCATTGTTTTCAAAGAAGGGGATCTGTATCAGATCAATCTGAACACCCAGACCCGAAGAAACATTTCAAAACGTGAAGGTATAACTCTGACCGTATTTGATGAATCCAGAGATTCTGCCAGGGTGATTCAGGGCGACAGTGCGTTGTATCATAAAATGTATTTCAGACCCAAAAAGAAATATGATTTCTTCTACGGTGCCGAACTTTCCTGGTCTGAATTTATGAATTTTGGTGTATCTCCAAGAGTATCGCTGGTTGCAAGAAATCTGTTCAAGGGAGGTGAAAATCTGGAAACCACATTGAGAGGAACTTTGGGAAATGTAAACCGAAGATTTTCTGATGCACACGGCTTTTTCAATGCATTTGAAATGTCGTTTCAGTCCAAAATGACATTTCCGTATTTGTTGTTTCCGATCAAAACCGGCGGTGTATTTCCAAAAAGATTTTACAAACAAACCGATTTCAGGATCGGATCAACGCTTCAGCGAAATATCGGTCTCGGTCGTATAACCTATTCCACCGGATTGGATTACAATCTGTCGCTGAGTGACACCCATTCGCATATGTTCAGTATTTTCAATACCGAATTTGTGAGTAATCTTCAGAAAGACAATTATTTCACAGTATTTGACGGTGACAACAACATCAAGAATAATTTCTTTGACAATTATTATTTTATATACAATCCAACTGCGGCAATTCTGCATTTCAACGGTACATTGTCGGATGATGAAGTGATCGAAATGGCGCTCAACGACCCGCTGTTTTTGCAATCATTGGACAGTCAGGGATTGGAATCACTGTCTGTATTTGAAAATATGAATTTCAGAAAACAGACCATCACCCAAAACGTGCTGATTTCTTCAATGATCTATCAGTACACACTGAATCAGAGCGAAAAAAACTGGCTGAAGAATCCTTGGTTTTTCAGAGGAAGAATAGAACTGGCCGGAAATCTGCTCAGTATACTCGATCATGCCTTTGGTTTTGAAAAAGTGAAAAGCTCGACAGGCGAAGAAATGGGAACAGTGTTTAGCATTCCATATTCACAGTTTGTAAAACTCGATTTGGATTTGAGAAAATATGTAAGTGTCGGATCCAAATCGACCTTAGCAGGAAGGGTATTTGTAGGCGCAGTTCTTCCATACGGAAACACAGATTTTATTCCGTTTGTGAGAAGTTACACTGCTGGAGGCGCAAACGATATTAGGGCATGGGCACCTGCAACCTTGGGTCCTGCCGGAATTCCGAGATATGAAGGCGGCGACGATGTATTTGCAATCGATCAGCTCAAGATACTGATAAATGCCGAATACCGTTTCAATGTGTCAGGAAGGATTAACGGTGCATTGTTTGTTGATGCCGGAAATATTTGGGGGATCGACAAAAAAGATGAGTTGTCTCGCTTTAAATTCGGAAATTTCTTTAACGAGTTAGGGGTAGGAGCGGGCTATGGTTTTAGATTTGATTTCACTTATTTTCTGCTGAGGCTTGATCTTGCCTACAAAATGCATGATCCCAGCTATGCTCAGGGAGACAGATGGCGTTTTCAGGATTTTCATCTGTTCAAACCGAGACTTGCATTTGGTATAAATTATCCGTTTTAAACATAAGTTCTCTATATTTGTATATTCAACAGGGATAAAAAAAAATAATATTATGGGAAGAAAATTTCCAGCCGGTGTAGCTTCCGGCTCTTTGATTCAGGAGATTATCAGAGATGCAAAAGAAAATCAATACGCACTTCCTGCCTGCAATGTAACCGGCTCAGACACGGTCAATGCAGCAATGGAAGCAGCTGCCGAAGTCAATTCGCCACTGATTATACAATTTTCAAACGGCGGTGCTGCTTTTAATGCCGGCAAAGGTCTGAAAGGTGAAAATCAGTTTTCTGCCGTCAAAGGAGCTGTTGCAGGAGCGCTTCATATTCACGAACTGGCGGAAGCTTATGGCGCGACCATCATACTGCATACCGACCACTGTGCAAAAAAACTGCTTCCCTGGATGGACGGAATGATGGATGCAAATGAAGCTTATTTCAAAAAGACAGGCAAAGCACTTTACAGTTCACACATGCTCGATCTTTCTGAAGAACCGCTGAAAGAAAATATGGAGATATCAAAAAGATATCTCGAAAGAATGTCAAGAATCGGGATCACCCTTGAGATCGAACTCGGTATCACAGGGGGTGAAGAGGACGGAGTTGACAACACCAATGTGGACAACAGTCTGCTCTATACCCAGCCTGAGGAAGTTGCTTATGTGTATGAACAGCTGAAAAGTGTGAGCGATAATTTTTGGGTGGCTGCAGCATTCGGAAATGTTCACGGTGTGTACAAACCCGGAAATGTGGTGCTGACACCTAAGATTCTGGACAATTCACAAAAATATATTGAACAGAAATTCAATACCGGCAAGAATCCTGTTGATTTTGTATTCCACGGCGGTTCGGGCTCTTCGCATGATGAGATCAGAGAGGCAATCAGCTATGGAGTGATTAAGATGAACATCGATACAGATTTGCAGTTTGCATTTATGGAAGGCGTCAGAAAATATTTTGATGCCAACAAAGACTATCTGCAGTCACAAATCGGTAACCCTGAAGGTGATCATTCGCCCAACAAGAAAAAATACGATCCGCGTGTTTGGCTGAGAGAAGGTGAAATATCTTTCAAGAAAAGATTGATTGAAGCATTTGAAAACTTGAACAATGTCGGACGATTGGGATAATTCGGAACAAATAACGAACGAAGATTTAGAAAAAATGGCTTGGTTTAGAAGAACGAAGAAAAATATTACAACGGAACACAAAAAAGATGTTCCAAAAGGCCTCTGGTACAAATCACCAAGTGGAAAAATTGTTGAAACAGACGAACTCAAAGCAAATCTGTATGTAAGTCCGGAGGACGATTTCCATGTTCAGATCGGCAGTCAGGAGTATTTTGAAATCCTTTTTGATGATGCAAAATACAAAGAGTTAGATGTAAAGGTAGTCAGCAAAGACCCGCTGAATTGGGAGGATACAAAGAAATACAAGGACAGAGTCAAGGAAGTGAAAAAATCCACCGGACTAAGTGAAGCAGTACGGACCGGATATGGCAAGATGAACGGTGTCGATGTGGTGATCGGTGCTATGGATTTCAAATTCATCGGAGGTTCGCTCGGATCTGCGATGGGCGAGAAACTGGTTCGAGCCATTGACCATGCAGTCAAAAACAAAACTGCATTTATACTGATTTCACAATCGGGCGGTGCAAGGATGATGGAAGCAGCGATTTCGCTCATGCAGATGGCAAAGGTTGAAGCCAAGCTGGTCGAATTGTCAGAGGCAGGACTTCCCTATATTTCTCTGCTGACTAATCCGACTTATGGTGGTGTAACCGCATCTTTTGCTTCGGTCGGAGATTTGGTGGTAGCAGAACCCGGTGCTTTGATCGGTTTCGCAGGGCCAAGAGTGATCAAAGAGACCATCGGAAAAGATTTGCCAGAAGGTTTTCAGACTTCAGAATTTCTTCTGGAAAAAGGATTTGTGGATATGATTATCCATAGAAAAATTCTGAAAAACCAACTGTCTGAGGCAATTGAGATGATGATGTATGCAGACGCCGAAAAGCCGGCTGATAAAGTTGCAGAAAAAACAAGGACAAAAAAGTAAAAATTATTTGTTCAATAAAAGGGATTGATTATATTTGCGTCCCAATTGCGAGAATAGCTCAGCTGGTAGAGCACGACCTTGCCAAGGTCGGGGTCGCGGGTTCGAGTCCCGTTTCTCGCTCTTTTTTTTGAAATAAACTTTCCCGCCCTGGTGGTGGAACTGGTAGACACGCAGGACTTAAAATCCTGTGGCCATTATGGCCGTACGGGTTCAAGTCCCGTCTGGGGCACAAAAAGTCTGATGATCTTTATAACCTGATGTCAGTCTTTTTTTGTTTATAAGCTAATCAGTCAAATGAAATTCAATTACTCAAACAAAAGACTGTTCACACTTTTTCTGATCAGATTCCTGCCTTCACTTGTCTTTTGGTATTTTGCGCTGCTTTGGGGAGAAATCTTTTGGATCATTACCATCCTTATGTGGATTGAAGCTGTCGCTGAGACCATCCTTTGGAAGAGAAGAGGATATCTCACTGTCGATGAAAATCAAATCCAAAAACATCTTCTTTTTTTGACAGACAAACTCAATTCAGATGAAGTGGATGAAGTTTTTGCCTACGGAAATGAATGGACATTCACACCAAAAAATAAAAAT
>Ga0172382_10003646_pt1 | contig 24179 bp, 23 predicted proteins | sample Leawel138RmetaG_FD_122245 | JGI IMG/M metagenome (GOLD analysis project Ga0172382, IMG submission 122245) | Leachate microbial communities from a municipal landfill in Southern Ontario, Canada - Leachate well 138R metaG | ecosystem: Engineered > Solid waste > Landfill > Unclassified | place... | reverse complement strand
TTGCCTTGCTATCTGCAAAGCTAGTTGATTGTGCGGTAATCCGGATCCTGAAAATATAGGAAGTTTTTGCCCCCTGATTAGTGAGTTCATTCCATCAATAGCAGACACACCAGTCTGAATGAATTCATGAGGGGGTGCTCTTTTGTAAGGATTTATTGGAAGCCCATTGATATCCAATCTGACTTCAGGTATAACTTTTGGCCCACCATCGAGTGGGTCCCCTGAACCAGAAAATATCCTTCCAAGCATATCAGGTGAAACTGGAACTTTTAATACATCGCCTGAAAACTTAACATAAGCATTTCTGTCAATATTTCTAGTTCCTTCAAAAACTTGGACAACTACTTTACTCTCTGATGTATCTAATACTTGGCCTCTTTTATTACTTCCATCGGAAAGAGTTATATTGACGTATTCTCCGTATCCTATATTCTCAGTATTCTCTAGAAAAATAAGAGGCCCAGTTACTGAAGTGATAGTTTTGTACTCTTTCATCTAATCATTCCCCCCTAGAAGTAACTTGAATTCTTTAGACATTGTTTCGTTAATTGAGCCTATTTTACCCTCAAAATCTTTCCTATATCTTACTTTGGATATTTCTGCTCTGGACTCAAGTTTTAGTATCTTATCAATTTCAACACCGTTTTCAATTGCGTTATTTCCTAATCTGGAAAATCGGATAATTGCATTTAATAGTGAAAATTGTCTCTTTAATGAGTGAAATTCATCCACTTCATGGTAAGAATCCTGTTGTAAGAATATCTCCCTTAACATTCGAGCGATTTCCAATAAAAATTGTTGATCTGGAGGCAGTGCATCTGCACCTACTAGCTGTACAATTTCTTGCAACTCTGATTCCTTCTGTAATATTTCCATTGCTTCGGCTCTCGTTCTATCCCAATCGACAGATATTTTACTTTCGAACCATTCTTTTAAAGAATCATAGTAAAGTGAATAAGATTCAAGCCAATTAATCGAAGGGAAATGCCTTTTTTGTGAAAGGTTTGAATCTAATGCCCAGAAAGTTTTTGTTATTCTAAGAGTATTTTGGACTACTGGCTCTGAAAAATCTCCTCCAGGGGGTGAAACAGCACCTATAACGGTTACTGAACCTATTTTGCCCCCCAGGGTAACTACGATTCCAGCCCTCTCATAAAAACTTGATAGTCTAGAAGAAAGATACGCAGGATAGCCTTCTTCACCGGGCATTTCCTCTAATCTTGAAGATATTTCTCTCATGGCTTCTGCCCATCTGGATGTGGAATCTGCCATGAGCGCAACGTCATAGCCCATATCCCTATAATATTCGGCGATGGTGATCCCGGTATAAATTGAAGCTTCTCTTGCGGCCACAGGCATATTTGAAGTATTTGCTATAAGTACAGTTCTATTCATCAATGGGCCGCCTGTTACAGGATCCACTAATTTAGGAAATTCTGTAAGAACATCAATCATTTCATTTCCTCTTTCACCACACCCGATATAAACAACAACTTTGGTATCGCTCCATTTTGCAAGCTGTTGTTGTGTTACAGTTTTACCGCTACCAAAAGGCCCGGGAATTGCAGCGGTGCCGCCTTTGGCCAAAGGAAATAAAACATCGATAATCCTCTTGCCTGTGACCAAAGGAACATTTGGAATCATTTTATCTTTGAAAGGTCTTGGAACTTTAACAGGCCATCGTTGATACATCTTAATTACTGCACCGTTATCTAATCTACACAGTATTTCCTCAACAGGATATTCTCCTTTTTCTAAAATCTCAACAATTTCTCCAGATATGTTTGGCGGTGACATTATGAAATGTTTTGTGTATTCATTCTCGTTGACATAACCGATTATCTCTCCAAAATTTACTTTATCGCCTTTTTTCTTTGATGGGAAGAATTCCCACTTCTTCTCTCTGTCGATTCCAGGGGCTTCGGCACCCCTCTTAATGAATTCTCCCATTAACTGTGAGAGTTTTGGTAATGGCCTTTGAACTCCATCATATATGGAGCCTAATAACCCCGGTCCCAAATCAACTGATAATGGCATTCCAGTTATAGTGACCTCATCACCTGGTTTAAGAAGAGATGTATCCTCGTATACTTGGATAATTGTTTTATCGTAATCAATTTCTATTACTTCTCCAAACAGTTCTTCTTTTCCAACTCGAACTAGCTCATTCATCTTAGCATCTATATTTGTTGCCACGACTACAGGCCCAGATACTCTGTAAATTGTACCTTTATTTTTCAAATTAATTACCCCACAGGTCAACTCCAATTACATGTTTTATTTTGTCTCTCAAAATATCGCTTAATTTTTCTCCCAATACAATTACTGTTGGTTTGACTGAAATGTCGACCTTTAATTTACTTTTACTTGAAAGATTTTTGTAATATTCGGGTTGAATAATTATAATCCCTACTTCTTTATCCTTAAACATATCATTAAGATGATCTTCAAATTCTTGATCGTTTACTATTCTCTCACTTTTTTTAATTCCTAATAACTTAAATCCCATAACAAACTCCTCATCGCCAATTACTCCAAATTCCATCAGATCACCAAGCTATCCTCAATTGTTTTCTTTTCAAGATTAGAGGCTTTTCCCCTAGATATTTTTCGGATATTCTCAACTTCAATTTTTTTGGAGATAATGTAGTGGAGAACAGGCATTATGGTAAAAGGATCTCCTATAAACTGTTCTTTTGCAGATTTCATTAGATATTTTTCAAGAGATTCTTCTAGATAAAAGAGGGTTTTTTCTTGCCAGTGTTTTTCTATAATAATCCCATAAGGAGTTTTTTTCACTTTCTTTAAAAAATCATTATCAGAGGATCTTAAGAGATAGTCTAGATCATCAATGCCAAAAAATAATCCCCCTTCGATCATATTTTTTTGTTCTTCTTCTGGAGCAAATCCGTATCTTCTCATTCTCATTGTATTTTTTATATTTGTGATATCAATCTCTGTACGAATAAATTCAACAAATAGAGATTTTTTTTCCTTCTTAAAAGTATCAATAGTATTCTTGAAGTACATTTTGAAAAGTTCTGATTCTATATCGGCTATTTCTTTTGTTTCATCTAAAAAATTAAATTGTTCTAACTTTTTTAATTTCTTGATAACATCTTCATAGCTATAGTTTTTTAGAAGGGACAGTATAAAACTAAAAGGTATCTCCCCTATCGGGATCAGGGTCTTTTCTATTTCATAATCAGTTGCTTTTGAGTATTTACCCCTCAAAATAGAGATTATGTTATGGATGTCCCATCTAGTCAATATTGCAAAAGCATATACTGAAGCTTTTTTACCACTCATTTTTATTAGCTTATGGTAAGTATTCCCTAGATTTTTATTAAGTGAATGTTCTATTAACTCTACACCCCGATAAGTTCTTGATAAAGAGTCAATTTCTTCTTTGTAGTTTCCTTCGCCCAAAAATCTAGCTATTTGAGAAACTTCCATGTTCAAGAGTTTAATATATGCATCACTCTTGAATAATTTACTTTCCATGGCCCTTACCCTAGTGTTAAGGTAACTATAATTAGTTTCTCCAAGCCAGTTTTCAGAGGATACTACATTTGAATCCATACTCGGCCTCACCAAATAAAATATCTCTTATCTCTTTGAGATTATTCTCAAAAACATAGTTTAGGGTAGCTTCAAAAGTAAAGTCTTCTTTTATTTTTCCTGTTGGATCTTCAGTTGAAATACCGCCTATAGTATTAATGTTGCCTTTGTATTTTTCCCCAACTAATTTTCTCGCATATTTTTCATCGTTTTTATTTGAAAATATGTATTCAAGCTCTGCCACTGATATTAATTTCTTAAGGATAATCTCTCGTTTTTTTGGTTCGATATTCTCTAGCTTAGTTTTAGTGATTGCAAATATCTTTTCGAGTACTTCTTGCTCCATTCTTAGCCTTTTTCTTTTAATTTCAAGATTGACCCCAGAAGCCTCAGTTCTAGCTAGTAAAGATATCTTTTCTTTAAGAAAATATTGTTTTTTTATCTTTAGTTTATCTACATTATTATCGATATCGTGTAATTTACTCTTCTTTTTTTCTTCAAGCTGCTCGCCATATTCTTTTGCTATTTTTTTAGCATCCTCTATCACTGTATCTGCTACTGTACTTTTCCCCATTTTACCCCCCCTTAAAGGAGTTGAGGCAGTACAACAAAGAGAAGAACTAGTGATACTGTAAGCCCAAAAATAACAATTGTTTCTGGTATTACAGTGAGAACTAATCCCTTACTGAAAAGCTCCTCTTTTTCTGTCATTGCCCCAATTGCAGCAGATCCTATATGTTTCTCTGCCCATGCTGCAGCCAGTCCTGTTAATATGACTGAAGCAACAGAGCTCAATACCACCACTATTACTGCTAATTCTGCCATCATATCACCTCTTTAAGATTATATACCAAACGGTTTATACTTAATACCTCCCCCTTCATAGAATTTTGTGAAAAATTCAACATAATGTAATCTCAAAGCATGTAAGAAACAGGCTAGAATGCCCAATAAGATGTTTCCTATGTGCCCCACTATTAACACTGAATATCCCAATAATACAAAAACACCGCCCATTGGGAAAATTATATCCACAACAATGCTATTTATTACAATTGCTATGCCTACAGAAGATAGCCCTATGGCCATTAGTCTCACATATGATAGGATATTACTCATTATACCAAATATCTCTATTAATCCTATAAATCCATCTCCAACCACCAATAAAACTATTGAAACTAGGAGTAGACCCACTCCAAAATATAGTAATATACCTGGGAAATAGATACTGCTTGCTAGAAATACTATTGAGAATATGAGTACAATCCATCCACCTTTTTTTAATATGGCTTCTTTTAAGTTGTGCACCCTACACACATTGATAAATCCAAATACAAGACCTAATAGAACATGTATGACCCCAATTGAGATAGACAGAATCATTATTGGCATGAAATCTACAATTCTATCTAGAATAGGCATAGGCAAACCAAGTATTTCTTCAATAGTCAAAAGATGAAATATATTAAATCCAAAAAACTCACCATAAATAAAACCAAATGCCATTGTATAAATACTTGAATATTCTAAAATACCAAGTATCATTTTCCAGCCTTCAGTTTTAAATTTTGTTTTCATGAATAAAGAAGCAAAAAATATAACTAATCCATAACCAATATCTCCTAACATTATTCCATAGAAAAGAGGAAAGGTTATAAAAATTGCAAAAGTAGGATCAATTTCTCTAGTCTTAGGGTATTCGAATAACTCTAATAGTAACTCGAAAGGTTTGACTGGACTTGGATGTTTAAATTCAACAGGTACTGGCTCCTCATCACTATATTTAATCTTATCAAGATTTACTCTATCGCCAAATCTTTTCATTAAAATACTTTCTAACTCTTGGTATTTTTTTTCAGGTACCCACCCTTCAACTATGAAAGTATTTTTGGTAGTTGTGAATCTTAAAGGAGCCTCCATTTTTTCTATTTCACTTGATAAAAAGTCTTCATATTGCAAAAGATATGCTGATTTTTCTTTTATCGTGAACTCCATCTGATCTTTGAATATATTTCTTTGTTTTTCAAGTTCTGATTTTGAAGATACTAAATCATCAAGTGAGGCAACTATTTTTTTTTGTATTCCTATATCCCCTACGTTACCAATTGACTTAATTTTTTCTATCTCGTTTAGTATAAGATTTATTTTAGATATTTTCTCGTTGTAAGATTTGATAACATTTTCCGCTTCAAAAACTTCTTTTTCTAATTCTCTTGATACTTCTCTTTTGACATAGGTTGTTTTAATATTGTCGGGTCGGATATCAAACTTACTCAAAAATGCCCTAATAGAAAGCAGGAGCTCAGAAAACTTTGAGACGTCACCTAATGACTTTCCTATCTGAAAGCTCTCATCTTGTTCTTTAAAATCTACAATATGGATTATCTTTAATGAATGAAGGATCCCAATAGTCTCTTTCATGGTATCTTTAGTTCCAACTAAAGTTATTTTAGTCATCCTTTCGTTGGAGCTCATCAATGTACCTCATGAATTTATCAAGAATAAAATTAATAGCTTCATCTTTTTTTTCTAATGCTTCTTCTCTAACTTTCTCTATCTCCCTTACACCTTCAGAAATCACCCTTTGTTTTTCCATGAATATTCTATCTGTTTCAGTTCTAAGTTGTTTCTCAATTTCTAAATCAATGTCACTTTTCTTTTTCTCGAGAAGCTTTTCCATTTCTACATTCAGTTCAACTAAACGTTTTTTGTAATTTTCTTCAGCATCTGTTATGATTTTCTTTGCAGTTTCCTCTGCTTTTTTTATTTCTAAGAGAATCTCTACTTTTTCCATGAAATCACTATCTTATAACTTACTTTAGTTGAGAAAAAATTATTTATATATTTTTTGATGTTTACTTGGATTCTTTATGCCAAAATAATTATTTTTTGTAAATAGTGGGCATAAAATAAAATAATAGCGGCAATAAGAATTATGCTAAACCTTCCTCAATCAAAGATTTTTTAACACGTTCAATTGCTTTAATAACGTCTCCTTCAGTTTTTGCACCTGTACATACAACTTTGCCACTACCAAAAAGTAGTAGAACTACCTTTGGTTCTTTTAATCTATAAATTAGCCCTGGAAATTGCTCAGGTTCATATTCACAATTTGGGAGTGTTAATATAATATCGTCAAGGTTTAGTTTCATTTCGAGATCGCCAGACGCCACGATATTCTGTACAACAATATCTGGTTCTTTTTCCATTGGAGTGCCATAATCCCTCAAAATTTCAATTATTTTGAATATGGCTCTTCTTGATTCTTCTGGAGATTTAGCCCCTGTGCAAACAAGTTTGCCACTACCAAAAACTAAAGTGGCGGTCTTTGGTTCATCAAGCCTGACTACCATCCCAGGAAACTGTTCTGGCTCATATTCGATGTTATCTAAAGAACTTGCGGCTTTAACAAGGTCAATTCTGTTAAATAAGTTAGCAGAAGTAACGACATTTTGAACCGTCATTTTATACTTACCCAATTTAGATTCAGACAAAGAATACCTCCAAGATTATAATATAATTTATAAGGAGTAATTTATAAATGTATTTATAAAAGTTGTGTAATATAGCCGTTCCTCCAAAATTGGGGATATAAATTGAAAAAATATAAATCAAATATTGAATTTGATATATTTTTTGACTTTTTTTTCGACTAGAAATACTATAATTGATTTCACAAAATCTCCAAAAATAAAGGGAATTCCTCCCACAAGAATAGCTTTTTCTAGCGACATCCCAGTAATAAACGAAAGCCAGAGTACCCCTATTGCATATATTGGAACTATAGATAGTACAAGTCCGGAAAAATGGATTTTATTGTTGTTAAATTTTTCATAAAATAAACCAGCCAAGTAAGAACCTGGCACAAAGCCAATAATAAAACCACCAGTTGGGCCAAACAAAATTCCGATTCCGCTTGTGAAATTGTGGAAAACTGGTGCCCCTACTGCACCTAGCCCAAGGTATATTATCTGACTTAACGCACCTAATTTTTTACCTAAAATTGCACCAGAGAGTAAGACAAAAAATACTTGAAGAGTCAAAGGTACAGGATAAAAAGGAATTGAAATAAATCCTCCAATCGCAGTAAGTGATGCAAACAATGCAACAAGAGAAAGTTCTTTTGATTTTAGCATTAATACACCTATTGTAAACTTAAATATTTTATTAGTTTACAATCTATTTAAAAAGTTTTCTCTTGTGCTTCATATATTTCAAATGCACGAGATATTGTATCAGAATCATAGGCATCTTTGTCATCCCTTATTCTTAATACCCGAGGGAATCTCAATGCAAATCCACTTTCGTATTTAGGAGAATGCTGCATTTCATCATAAAGAACTTCAACGACAATTTTTGGAACTATGGTTACTATTTTGCCTTTTTCTTCCAAAATCAAGGGAGTTAGTTGTTCTGTGATCTCAGTGAAAAGTTCATCTGAAAGCCCTGTTGCTACTTTCCCTATTGTTAAGAATTTACCTTCTTCATCCCTTATACCAAGGAGTAAAGACGAAAGCCATTTTTTTCTTCGTCCTTCTCCCCACTCAGCCCCGATTATAACTAAATCCAGTGTTTCTAAGGTACGTTTAATTTTTAGCCATTTTTTACCTCTTGCACCAGGTTGGTACTGGGATAAGTAGTCTTTTATCATAATGCCTTCATGCCCATCATTGATAGATTTATTGTAGAAATCTTTAATCTCTAAAGGATCTTTTGATATCTTATTTTCGGCAATTTTTACAAGTTCTGATTCTTTTATTGAGGAAACTAAAATATCTCTTCTTTCTTTTAATGTTAAATCGATTAGAGATCTTTTGTCAATTAAAAGACAATCAAAAAGGAAAAGTTTCAATGGTATTTTTTCAGATAGTTCTGAAATCTGATATTTTCTTCTGAGTCTTCTTAAAACATATTGAAATGGTGCTATCTTTCCATCTTTATATGCGACTACCTCGCCTTCACATATAATTGTCTCTGGGATTAACGCCTGTTTTAGTTCAGACAAAACTTCAGGCAGTGCATCTGTAATATTTTCTAAACGCCTAGAGAATATTTTTATTTTATCTCCAGATTTGTGTACTTGGATTCTAGCCCCATCATATTTTACTTCCATTTCTGGCTCATCTATGTCTTTAAGGGCTAACTCGATAGAACCTCCTATCTGGGCAAGCATTGGTTTTAAGGGCCTTCCAACAGTTACGTCCAATTTAGAGAGTCGATCTATACCCTTTTTAGAGTAGAGAGCTATTAATCCTAAATCATTTGTCAACAGATAAGCTTTTTCAACATCTTTTTTTGGAATTCCTGAAAACTTAGATATTGCATCAATAATTATTCCTTCTGCCGCCCCGGTCCTCATCTGTTCAAGAATTGTCTTGGATAGATATCTCGCCTCAACTGGTGATGCTGCCGAAAATAGTTCAGAAAGATACTTTATTTTTTTGTCTTGTGAGCCCTTTCCCCCACATGCAGAAACTTTTTCAAAAAGATCCATTAAGTATGTTATTTCAATTTTAATGACAAAAAATGTTTGTTGTTTTTTTTGCCCTATGGCCTTTTCAATCCCTTCTCCAAAGTCCCCAGAAGCATATACAAATTCTTCAACTTTTTCTTCAACTATTCCTGTTATCTTAGATATTACTTTCAATAAAAGTTTTGGACCTATACCCAGCTCCTTTTCAGTCCATTTGGGGAAAACATATCCTGCCAATAGACCTGTAACAAAAGGTAAAATCTCATCAGGCACTACTAAAAAGAAATCAGATAAAATATCCCTCTTCTCAAGTTTAGAGTTAGTTGAAGTTAATTTTTCATATACATCTACAAGCTCTTTGTAGAGCATTTAATACCCTCTGTAGTTGAGATATGCAACTGTTACCAACATGGCAATATATGTTGTAAATACCATTTCTAATATGGGGATTCCATATATAATAAATTTTCCTAATAAATCAGATGAAAAGAAGTAGTACAGGAGAGATGAAATAGATATAGGGATTGCAACTAATACAAAAAATGAGAAGACGAAAAAGAAAAAAGAAGGTGTTGTATAATGTAAAGCTAACAATATGCTATTTTTTATCGCTTTAAAGGGAGATAAATTATCTATTATTACTGAAGGTGATACAAAACATAAGAAAGGTGCCAAAAAGAATCCCATTATTATAAGAATAGGGTGGACAGTGTAGAATAAAATGCCTGTTAAAAATATAATAAAGGCCATTGTATTAACAATCAAAACTTTAAAAATCTTAGAATATGCCTCTTTTATTGAATTAATATAGTTCTTTTTACCGTTAGTTGCAAAGTCCCTTAATAAAATTGAAGAAAGATTAAATGCAAATATCATGAGAATTAAATAAATCAATAATGCAATTAAAATAAATATGGTCCATTGGTAGACAAATGCTAGTACATCGCCACCTTTTTGGAATAATAGTAGGCCGTCGCCGAGATATTGAAAAAGATAAGACGTAGTTAGGATATAGAAAAGCGTTGGAAGTAAGAAGGGCAGGAATATCTGAATATGAAGGCTCTGGCTTGAAACAGAAAAAACTTCTTTTAATGAAAGTTTGGGCATAATGAGAGAGTAGGATATTGATTAAAAAACGTTTTGGTCACTTAAGCAGTAGGAAAAATAGTAGCAATACTATCAAAAGTAAGAACCCTATAAGGATACCCCCATAGAGAAGCATGTTATTAACAGAACTTATACCTTTGGAGGATTCGAGAAGTTTGTTGCATTTTGATATATAATCTTCGCATGAAGATACTTTCCCCACATCACTAAGATTATTGAATTCAGCGCTTGCTTTTTGGAAGTATGATTTTGCATTTTGGTAGTCTTCTGAAGAAAAATAGCTCTTTCCCATGTCGAAGTATTTCAAAGCTTTCTTATAATTATCAATTTTTAACATGTAATTCTGAATAAGAGTAATTTTTTGATTATCTCCTAACTTTTGGTAAATAACAAGCGCATTATTGTAGGTTGAATATGCTTTGTCAAAATTTTCTTCAGAAACATATTTATTGGCCTCATCCATATAATTCTTGGCTTCCAGATACCTATTTGCCTTTTCACTCATCTCATCTGCTTTTAATGCCGCATCAAAGTCTTGTTTGTTAATTGATGCTTTTTTTGCCTCTTCAAAATAAAGTATTGACTTCTGGTATTCTCCCATGTCAAAGAAATATACCCCCATTTCATAAGATGAACCAGTATTCAAAAAAAGTTCACATTTTTGAATATAATCGTCTGCTTCTAAAGTTTTGTTAGTATTTTTATCTTTTTTATACTCTTCTCTTGCTATTTTGAAATATACAAGAGCGTCTCTATAATTTTCATTGTTGAAGGAATCCAATGCCTGACTGAAATACATATCGGCCTTATTTACGCCCATCATGTTTTCATAGCCTGAAATAACGTTGGAATAATCGGCTAAGACTAAATCAAGAGTTCCGTTGTGATCCATATCTTTGATAATGACATACTCAGTCATATAATTATCAGTAGAGTGCCATAAGAGATGACCAAGCCCATCTAACAAAAATATCTCTCCATATGCTTTATTAAATCTAAAGGTGTATGAAGAGCCTGCAACAATTTCTCCATATCCATCTTCATTAATATCAGAAGAATGTACGTTAGATATCGTCTTGCCTAGATTGCTTTCCCATATCCTTGTCCCTGTTTTATCTAAAACATATACCTTTTCGCCTGCCGCAATTATTTCTAGATTTCCATCACCTAAAACATTGGACACCATAAGATCGTTCCCTTGTTTTATTGGGTAAAGCCACAAAAGATTAAGAGTTTCAGATTCTTTTAGGTGAAAACAATATACATATTTTTCAGATAATGCAATGATCTCTATTTTTTCATCGCCTACTTGATATTCACTGCCATCATCAAGATTAACAGCTATGACCTTCTTAATAGGCATGCCCACACCGGTACTGTAAGAGTAAGTTTTAGTCCACTTTGAAGTTGAAGAGTTATAATCATAAACAGATATGTTTCCTTCACCTGAGCTATTTTCTCCTCCGATGATAATCTCTCTTTCAATGTCAGAATCTAGATTCGCAGAGGTGATACTATTTATAGGTTTTGATGGTTTTGTAATTGTAGAAAAAACATAATCATAACCATTATAGCTAATCATGCTTGCATTGACACCGGCTAAAAGGGCCACCTCTTTACCGTCACCAAATATATCTCCCGATTTTATTTCACTTACAGGGACAGATTTAAAATATTTTTTAGATATGCCTTGTTCAGTGAGAATATAAAAATGTGATTCGGTTAATAATAAAATATCCTTTTGTCCATTACCATTAAAATCTATGCCATATGCGTCTTTTGGATAAAATCTTGAAGAATTTATATTAGGGGGATCAATAAGTGAATCCCTTATTGAAGCCATTGTAGTGTCAACATTTCCTATTTCCTTATTCCAGATTATTTGGCCATTATAATTGAAGAGATAGATATACCCATTTTCGTAGGATTCTCCTCTTTTGAATCCAGTTGTGACAAGAAGTTTCCCCACGGAATCTTGAGAATGATCAATTAATCTCATTGACATTATCATATCGCCTTTCGGCTTGTTTGTGAATTTCACAGACATTTCATTGGCAGAAACTACAGATATGAGTATCAAGGCTATAAAAAATATAGGAATGACTTTTGATTTTTGAATATTTAAAAATTTTATTTTGGCCATATTCATATGTTAATGCCCTCTATTTTTTAGCTAATGATACCCTATAATATCATTAATATTAATTATTATTGCTATACTAATATATAAAGTTTTCGCTAAAAAAAGTAAACAATGTAAATATTAGAAATTAGATATTGCTAAACAATAATAAAAATAAAAAACTAATTTTTTTAAAGATTTAGAAGGTCCAGGTTGGTCGTTCATAGAGATTTTATCGTTAGAATGGAACTTTTAGATTGTACATCTTTCTTTTCTCTATTTTCTTTTTACTTCTGTTCTTTTTAATCTTTGAAAGTTTTTTTACAAGCTCTATATCGACTGACATCTTAGCTTCTTTTCCTATCTCAAGGTACCCTTCTTGAACCGCTGCTTCAAACGCTTTCTGACCAGTTTTAGTTCTTACAATGACAGTATTCCACCCTTCTGCCGCACCAATTGAACCAATGGATATATCTGATAGTTCTGCAGTAAAATCTGGGCAGATTGAACAACTTTCTTGTTCATACTCCCTGACAATGTCAATAGGTATCTTCTGGATATCCCCAGAAACAGAGTAAATAACGTAATTACCTGCACCTATATCTACTTTATAGGTATCTTCAGCCCGTATTTCACCTAACTCTTCCATCATTTTTAGCATAGCATTGTACCTGAAATTATGTGTACAAAACAATCCAACTCTAAGGGAAATTTTGTCAATTACACTTCTAAGAGACAGAGGATATATCTCAAGTTTTCTTACTGCCTGATGAACACATGGAAGGCCAACTATAGCTATATTTTTGAGATAATTTGAAGTTGCTGCATGTTTAAGTATGTTTAATGTTGGGCAGAGATTGTATGTTGTCCCGGTTGTTTCAAGAAGTTCATCGTAATCAGTTACAAGTGCAGACCTTGCAAGCCAGTACTTCTCTTTGTCTTTGCCGCCTGTTAAAATACCGTCAATTATTCTAGAGTCAAGACAATAATTCATAAGAGCTGTTGTCGTTCCCCCACTTTGTGCAGTTTTTAATATCTCTTGATTAGTAGCCCTTACGGTATAGATTGCTTTGTATCTCCCAAGATATTCATCAATGGAGGTGCTTTCATCTTTAAAAACCGTTTCATTTATGTATTCTAAAGGCATGTAACTTCTTGGACATTGGAACCTGCATTCCCCACATTTTACACATATTTCGTCTCTTAAAACTGGCTTTCCTTCTACATCTGATAAAGCCAAAGTAGGGCATACTGCAGTACAAAGCCCACACGAAATACAAAGTGCTCTTTGAGTTATGTATCTAATGTTAATCTCCGAATTCTCTTCAATATTTGTGAAAGCCTGGAGATATTTTTCATCGTTTCGTAGAAATGCATCAAAAAATCTTTCAATAATTTCAGGACTGGGTGGACATCCAGGTATGGCATAATCTACTTTTACAAGTTCACTAATTGGTAAAAATGCATCTGTTTCTGGCATAGGCATTTGATTTCCTGCCGAATGCATTAGTATTCCGGTAGTTACAGCACATGCACCTAAAGCTGCAACTTTTTTTGATTTTTGTCTTATTTCTGTTACAAGCTTCATGTGCCCTTTTTCAATCGTTCCTACTGCCCCTTCAAATACGGCCAGATCTAATTCTTCAGGAATTTTTCGAGCATCCATAACTAGCGGGTAATATTTTACATCGTATTCATCAAGAAATTCTGTAATTTTTCCAGTATCTAGATGGGACAAAAGGCATCCCGAACATGATGCTAGCTGAAATACGCCAACTTTTGGTTTCACTGCACTCCCTCCATAAAACTAATAATAATATTTTGAACTTTATCAATAGCGTTCCGAACTTCTTCATTCATTTCAAGGCCCATGCTGTTTGGGTCTACGTTTCCCTGAACTAATATTAACTTGACATTAGAAGAAAATCTGTTTATTTCATGCGGAACATTCATACAATGGGAAGATTTTACGAAATCTTGAGGGGCTATCTCTTTTCCATCCAAAATCAATAAATCCCCAACTTTTCCCTTGAAATCTCCACAGTCAATTATATACAGATTTTTAATTTTGTGTTTTGAAGAGTTGATTAGATTTAAAAAGGGCGATATTGTAGAACCACAATCTATCACAGCGAGATTGTTAAACTTATCTTCAATTTTTTCATTTTTGATTTTTCTGACAAATTCAGGCCCAAATCCGTCATCACCAAAAAGAGGATTGCCGCAACCCAATATAAGATTTTCTTTTATCAGATAGTTCATTACAAATACCTCCTTTCGATGACCTTGCCATCTGTATCCTTAACAATTATACAATGCGTTGCACAATCAAGACATGGATCATATGATCTCATAATGAGTTCAGCATATTCCTGAGGCGAACCTTCTATGGCCTTGCCTATAGTTGGGATATTCCAAGTTGTAGGAGATATTATCCTGTAATCTCTCATTATGCCGTTGTGGTCCGTTTTCGCCATATGTATTAAAGTTCCTCTTGGGGCTTCGTAAACGCCTACCCCTTTCCCTTCTTTAACTGTAATGTGATCTGGTTTTGTTTTGCCATTAACATCCAACTGATCCAAAAGTTCTTCAGCTCTATACACCATAACTAGCATTTCTCTTGCTCTTGCAACGTTGATATATAGAGCTGAATCCCCAGAAAATCTCTTAAATTTGATAAATCTTGCTCTCGGGCCTGTTTCAACTGTTTCCCCGTAATAAAGAGGAATCATTGTATTTGTTGTTCTGCCTTCTTCCTCTTTTCCATAAAATCTAGAGGGGATTACTTCTCTTATTGCTTCGAGATTAATTTCTTTTCGATCCCCGTAAGTCATGTGTGTGGCTAAAATACTAGAATTAGATATACCGATATTATTTGGTAAATTTTCAAGTTTCTTTTCAATTGTTTCAACAAACAAATCTTTTTGTAGGTGTGCATTCTTCTCATACTTTCTTACAAGCCGATACAAACTTGCAGCTGCTCTCTGGCTTATATTTGTATTAAATCCACCTACACAGTAATTTGAAGGATGAATTGCTTCTCCACCTACAATATCCTTCATTTTTTGCCCGATTCTTCTAAGTTCTTGAATCCTCCCTATGGACTCCTTTTTAATTTTTTCGTCATATATTAGGTCATCAAGAATTAGAAATTGGTGAAGTGCATGATCTTGCATCTTACTTGCAAGACCTAGAATCTCTCTCAATATTAATGCATCTTGGGATATTTCAAGCCCAAATGCCTCTTCGATGGCTTGGCATGATGCTTCCGCATGAGATACTGGACATAATCCACATATCCTCATTGAAGCTCTTGGAGTAAACTCATAAGTCCTACCCAAAGTCAATGATTCGAAGCTTCTTACCATTGTCGTTGAGATATAATATGCTCTTTCAACTATCCCTTCCTCATCTACATGAAGAACAAGTTTTGCATGCCCTTCATGCCTAGTTGTTGGATCAAGGTTTACAAGCCTCTCCCCTTTGCTTTCCATATTATTCCCCCATAATATATATTCATTATATTTGTATACATTTAAATATTGCGGTAATAAAAAAATAAAATTTTTGATTTTTATACAATAAGAATAAAAATAGTCGGATATTACTTGTTTTCTATTCTAGATTCCAAGAATTTCTTTAATTTTAAATAGTCATTTTCTATTCTTATCGGACAACCTTGCCTCATATCTACATCTTTCATCGATTCTGGTAATTCTGGTTCAAATCCTAAGAGTGACTTAATTTCTTCAGGAAATTTTGCAGGATGTGCTGTTTCTAAAGAAATTGATAATGGGTAATCTCCATTATTGTGGCAATATGATTCAAGTCCAGCCCAGCCCACAGCCCCATGAGGTTCTAGGACTACATTGTATTTTTCATAGACATTTTTTATTGTATCCCTTGTTTTCTGGTCAGATATGCTTACCGAAAATAAATTTGTTTGCATTTTTTTCAAGTCAGGATATTTGAAAACTTTACCTGATTTGTCAACAGTTCCCCCATAAAGATCAAAGAATCTTGCTAAATTTGAGGGGTGTCCTACATTCATTGCACTAGATATACATGCCTTTGAAGGAGAAAGTTTTTGATAATTTCCATTGTTTAGATATATAGGAAACTCGTCATTTTCGTTTACTGCCATTACGAGTTTATGAAGGGGCAATCCCATTCTCCTCCCAAATTCGCACCCAAGGGAATTCCCAAAGTTTCCTGATGGAACGGAAATTAGAACTTTTTCCCCTTCTTCAGATTTTTCAAGATATGCGTAAAAATAATAAATCATTTGTGGGAGAATTCTTCCTATGTTTATTGAATTTGCAGAGGTTAGGTTCAAATTGGACAAGTCTTTGTCCTGAAATGCCATTTTTACAAGATTCTGGCAATCGTCAAATTTACCATCAACTGCAAGTGTTGTTACATTATCCCCTATCGTATCAAGTTGTTTTTTCTGTCTGTCTGATACTTCCCCCTCGGGATATAAAATAAATACATTTATCCCTTTTACTCCTTTGAACGCTTCGCCGACTGCACTGCCTGTGTCCCCAGAAGTTGCAACAAGAATATTCAATGATTTTTTTTCATCTTTTAGTGCGCCCATGAGTCGTGCCATCATTCTAGCGGCAAAATCTTTAAAGGAAGCAGTTGGGCCCTGGTCAAGTCTTAGAACATACCTTCTATCGTGTACTTTTTCAATTGGCACTCTAAAATTGTATGCTTCTTTACATAATTTTAACAGATGATCAGATTCGATGTCAGCATAAAGGAATTTTTCTAAAATTGTGTGGGCTACTTCAAAATATCTCTTTTCTCTTAGATCTTCAAGCTCCCCTTTTGAAATATTGGGGATTCTTCCGGGCATGAATAATCCTGCGTCAGGAGCCTGCCCCATCATAAGTGCATCTTTAAAACTCACAAGCCCCTTAAAGGGTATAAATCCGGCTTCATTGATATTCCGATTAGTACTATAATATTTAATTCCGCCCATAAAGTATGCTTATTCTATAGAATTTATAAACTTTGTTCAATAATATTTTTTAATAAATATGAATTTGAATCTTTATTTGGCATAAATATGAAAAAACAATCTTAAAAAAATAAATAAAATATTTTCTATGGTTCAAGTCTTCTTCTATCATGAGGGAATAACACTCCCTCTCGTATATTCTCTAAATTTAACATTTGCATTATGAGCCTATCTATACCAAGACCAAACCCACCATGTGGCGGCATTCCATATCTAAAAGGCTTGAGATATGCTTCAAATGACGATACAGAAAGCCCTTTTTCTTTTATTCTTGTTTTAAGAACTTCTACATTATGAATCCTCTGGCCGCCAGAACTTATTTCAACACCTTTATAGTCCAAATCAAATGCCCTTGCTGTCTCGCCATCAAAATTAGTATAAAATGGTTTAATGGATAGGGGATATTTTGTCAAGAAGTAGAGATCATCACCATATTTTTTCTTGACAACGTTTCCTAAGGCTTTTTCTGATTCGGTACCTAAATCTTCACCGTAGTGAACATTAAATCCACTTTCTTGGAGAAGAGAGATTGCCTCTTCATATTTTATTCTTCTAAAAGGTGTAGAAGGTGTATTTACTTCGACCCCCAATAACTTGAGTTCGTTCTTTTTATTATCGTTAACACATTTCAAGATGTGAGAAACTAGATTCTCAAGAATATAAATAACATCATCTTCGTTTTCAATAAATGACATTTCTATATCTACAGCATCAGATTCTGAAAGGTGTCTTCGTGTGTTGGACTCTTCAGCTCTGAAGTAGTGAGCCATCTCAAAAACTCTATCCATTCCGGTAGCCATCATAGTCTGTTTGTATAGCTGGGGAGACTGTGCTAGAAAAGCTTCTCTTTCAAAATATGAAAGCGGAAAAAGTTCAGTTCCACCTTCAGTACCTGAAGCGCTTATCTTTGGGGTTTGAATTTCTACAAAAGCTTGGCTCAAAAGGTACTCTCTTGCAGCGCTTAAGATTTCACTTCTAATCTTAAAGATAGCGGTTACTCTTGGTTTTCGTATATCCATAAATCTGTTGTCTAGTCTTGTGTCGATGTCCGCATCAACTTTTTCAGATGGATCAAGTGGTAGATTTGCTTCTGCCATACTTATTATTTCTATTTCGCTAGGTATCACTTCAAGCCCCCCTGGAGCTTGAGGAGATGCTTTTGTATTTCCTTTAACTGCAATAACCCATTCTCTTCCTAAAGAATCCATTAATTTAAAAATCTCATCAGAAACTTTCTTTTTGGGAGCAGTAATCTGGGCAATTCCCTCTCTATCTCTTAACAAAATGAATTTAATCCCGCCAAGGTCCCTCCTCTCATGAACCCATCCAGCGAGTATAACTTCTTCGCCATCTTTTAAATTATTTGAATAACATGTTCTTTTAATCATTTAGGCCACCGCACATAGTTTATCTTTAAGTAATTTTATTGTTTTTGAAGGTTCTGCCCTACCTTCTGTTTCATTGACAACTTTGCCAAATAAAAAGTGTAATGCATTTTGATTTCCAGATTTAAAGTCTAAAACAGCTTTTGGATTCTCGGCTATAATCTTTTCTATTATTCTAACTAATGTGTCCTCAGTACTAATCTGATAAAAGTTCTTTTTACTCATGAGAACTGGGATTTCTTCACCCGTATCAACAGCATCTTCGATAATCCATTTAGCATTTTTTACAGAAAGCTCTCCTCTTTCAATGAAACCTACCATATCCGATATGTGTTTTGGATTAATTTTTGATGTTGAAACTGACAAGTTTTTTTCATTTAATCTTCGTTTAAGTTCAGTTGCGCACCACTTACCCGCTTCAAGAGGATTTGAATTTTTTGCAGACTCTTCAAATAAATCAGATAGATAAAGATCAGATATCAAAGAATCAACTATTTCTTCTCCTAAGGAGTATTCTTCTATAAATCTCTTCTTTTTCGCATGGGGGAATTCTGGGAGTACAGACTCAATTTCATTTAGCATCTCCGGGCCAATATAAACTGGAACTAGATCAGGATCAGGGATGTACCTATAGTCAGCAACTGTTTCTTTTTTTCTCAAAGTTTTAGTTATCATGCTTGCTTCATCAAAATGCCTTGTCTCCATCGTTATTGCTCCACCTCGCTGTAGAACAGCCTTCTGCCTAACAATCTCATATTTCAAGGCTTTGTAGATTCCCTTCACAGAGTTAACATTTTTTATTTCAATTCTGTTTCCACCCATTATCGAGATGTTAACATCCGCCCTAATAGATCCTGATTCTCCTCTTATCACACCTAAATATTCAAGGGATAACAAAAGGTCCCTCAAAAATTCTCTTGCATACTCAGGAGATTTTATTTCGGGCGCAGTTACTATTTCTGCTAGAGGTACACCGGATCTGTTAAAGTCAACTTTACCTTCTCTGAGATCATATCTGCCTGGATCTTCTTCAATATGTATCTCCCAGATCCCAACACCCATAAATATCCCGTTCCCTAAAATAGGCTGTGATGTTCTCTGATAATTTGAAGGCAGGTCGGGATAAAAATAATGTTTTCTTTGGATATAGAAAGGTTTTTTGTATGCTTTGCAACCTAAGAATAAACCTATTTTTAAGAGATTCTCTAGTGCCGTTTCATTTATCCCCATCGGTTTTGATCCAGGTTGTGAAGTGCATATAGGGCAAATATTATTGTTCGGGGGGGAATTAATATAGTCTGAGGAGCATTCACAAAAAATCTTTTGATTAGTTTTCAATTGAACATGTATTTCAAGTCCAATTTTTAAGTTCAAATCTTTGTATTTATCTTCGTGAAGCTGCAATTACATTCCCCCGCAGACTATTTCTACTGCCCTCATGCCTTTGATTAATTTAGACTCAGATAAACTATCAGCGTGAAGTTGTAATCCCACAGGAAGGCCTTTTACATAACCAACAGGCTGACTTGAGGCACAAGTACCTGCAAGATTTGCACTTGCAGTAAGTATGTCTGAAGAATACATAGCGAGTGGATCGGAGATTTTTTCTCCTATTTTCCAAGGGAGTGTAGGCATAGTTGGACCAATGAGTAAATCATATGAATTAAAAATTCTTTTAAAGTCCTCTTTAATTGCGCTTCTTGCCTTCAGAGCTTTTGTGTACCATCTTCCTTTAAACTCTTCCATAGTAATAAAAGTTCCAAGTAGAACTCTTCTCTTGACTTCAGTTCCCATTGAAGTTTCCCTTGTATTGGAAACGGCTTCTACTATATCTTGCCCTCCGGTGTAATGGCCGTATTTAAATCCATCAAATTTCGACATCGCTGATGAGAACTCACTGAAAACAACTAAATAATATATAGGTATAGAGTATTTTATGTTGGGAAGTGAAACTTCTTCTATTTTTGCACCTTGGGATTCGAGCATCCCAATTTTGTCAAGTATCATGTTTTTTATATTTTCATCTACACCTTCAAAGAACTCTTTAGCATAGGCAATATTCATGTTTTTGATATCACCATCTTTGAAGTTTTCAACTATTTTGAGATATGAGTTATTACTTTGAACGGTTACCGTATCCCTAGGGTCTTTTCCAGAAATGACATCAAGTAAAAGCGCTATTCCATAAGTATCTTTTGCAAAAGGCCCAGGACCTTCTAGGCTCATGGCCATATCAGAAAGACCATATCGAGAAACTAATCCATAGCTTGGTTTGAATCCATATACACCACAAAAACTTGCAGGACCTCTTATTGAACCACCTGTATCGCTACCTATAGAAAAGTCAGAAAAATCTGCGGCAACTGAAGCTGCACTTCCTGAAGAACTTCCTCCTGGTACATAATCAATATTTCTAGGATTTTTAGTTGGACCAAAATAAGAAGAAGTCCCATCTGAGCCACATGCAAATTCATCCATGTTACACTTACCAATTATAATTCCATCTTCCTTCTTAATCAAGTTAATAACCGTTGCATCGTATGGCGCTATATAATTTTCCAATACTTTTGAACCACAAGTCATTCTAGTATTAGAGACTGCAATGTTATCTTTAATAGAAATAACAAGGCCAGAAAGCTTTCCCTGAATCCCATCATTTATTTTTTTCTGGATTTCCTTTGAAGATTTTTCAGCTTCCTCGGTACTCAAGGTAATAAAAGCATTTATTTCCTTATTCCTTTTATCAATCTCTTCAATTTTATTATGAAGATGTTCTTCTACTGATTTGGATAATAAATCCTCAATAAGATCTCTAGTAAACATGATATCACTAAATCAAAGATTTCTTGGAACGACTATAAAATCGTCTTCTATTTTGTTAAAGTTAGTTCTAATTCTGTTAATATTACTGAAGGGTTTTGGTTCTGAATCTTTTCTCAAAACATTCACATTTTCCACGACATAATAAAGCTCTTTTTCACCAACTTTAATTTCATCAATAATTGAAAATTCTTCAAGAATTTTCTTGAATTCCTCACGGAATTTTTCTTTTTCTTTATCAGAAAGCTTTAATCTAGCAATTTCTGAAACTCTCTCTATAATGCTGTCATTGATAATGGTTTCTACCATTTTTACCCCTTCAAAATTTAAAGTTGTTGTCTTAAGATTGCATATAAATGTTTCTCTTATAATCTGGCTAGATTAAGCCTTTAAAAGCCTTGAGAATATCAACATCTCTTAGAATACCAATAAGCACATTATCTTCTCCAATTACGGCGATATACCTTGTTCCATCTTTTTGAAGCGTTTCGATTGCTTGGGATATTGATAAATTTTGATTAATTGTTGAATACTCCTTTTTCAAGTAGTTTGAAACTGGCTTATTTGGCAAATAGAAATTACTTGTGCCGATTAGCACTGAGGCTTTCCAGTTCCAATCCCAATCATCTCCAGACTCACCTTTTGTAGCATCTGATTCAGTTATTCCACTTATTATTTCTCCTGAATGTATCATATCTGTGGTATCTAATAATCCTACAAATTTTCCTTTATCGTCAAGAACGCCAAGAAATGAAACTTTAAAGTTTAACATTACTTTAGAAGCAATATATGTGGGAGTTTTTTCCCAAACACTCATAAAATGATTGTGATTTATATACTCGGCAATTGATTTTTTAAGTTTATACTTTTTATTGACTAAAGGAAGTAGTTGTTTTAAAGAGATAATACCAATAACATTGACATTATCAACTATGGGCAGATAATAAAAATCTCCACTTAAAAATAATGAAATGACTTTCTCAATGTTATCTTTCTTATTTATAACTGGGATTTCCCTCCTCATTATTAAAGCCAATTGTTCTTCTTCTGGTTTTGAAAGTATATCATTGATATATATAATACCAAGGAATGTGTCAGTACCTTCTTTAAATGCGATTAGCTCCGATATATCATTTTTCTTCATTGTTTCTATTGCAAGAGCCCTATCACTAGGTATACTGAATTTTAAGAAATCCCTTATTATAATCTCATCTAAAGTCATTTTACTCCCTCATTACGATAAATTTATATAATGAATAAACTTTTTTTGTTAGTGATTATATGGTAAAGAGAAAACCACAGGCTGTTGGGGGCGCAATGCCCGCAACTGGTGCTGGACTCATCAGATATTTTGATGAAGACGAAGGAGGATTAAAAATCCGTCCTGAAGTAGTAGTCGTGATCTGTGTTTTCGTCATAGTGGTCGGCATACTATTACAGATTTTTGGGGCAGAACTATTAGGTTTTTAATATATTTTATAGATCGTCCTCTTTTGTATATTCTTTATTAAATTTTCTAAATGGATTTTCTTTTCCAAATGACTTGCTAGATACACATTCATTGTCCTCGGTAGAAGTTTCGTTTGCCGGAATATTTCTTTCTTCTTTGGTATCTAATCCTCTCGGTTCATTTTCTAACTTCTCTTCTTCTCCAAAAAGAGCAAATTCATCCTTCATAATCTCATTAAATTTATTTTGCTTATCTTGATTGAACGTTTCTTCAATCTCATCTTCGATTGATTTATACGATGATTCAGAAGCAACAAATGGAGAAGGGTTTATTACGGAATCTTGAGTATCAAGTTTTTGAATAAATCTTTTAGATGCCTCTAATTCTCCCTCTTGTTTTGCACATTTCAGTCTTAATTCGCTGAATTCTTCTTCCATCTTAAGCATTTTATTCAATTTGAATTCAAGTTCAGATTTATCTTCTTTTAAAACTTTCAGTTTTCTCAACGAGTTTTCAACTTCATTATTTAACTCGTTGAGCTTTATTTTCAGACTATCATTTTCTGCTTTGTACATTTTTGCTTTTTTTATTTCTTCTAATGGTGGAAGTTTCCCCTTTGATACCACTATACAATCTTTTCCTACAGACACTATTTCATCTGCTACTATCGTTATCTTTGTTTCAAATCTCAAAAGTTTTGATTCTGAACGGGAAAGGCCATAACTCTCGGCACTCTGCCCAAGTTTCATATGAATAAGAATTTTACCTTCAATCATCTCAATATCAACATTCTTTACAAATCCTTTTATCGTACCAGAAATATCTACTAATAGTTTATTAGTAAACTGGCCTTCAGTACCGGACATTAAATCCATAAATACCCCTCTTTAATCATTAAAATATAATATTTATAAGTGAATATATTATTTAAACTTATGGTTTTTTTCGGCTGTGGGACATAATTCGGCCAAACACTAGTCTTTTACAATAATCACATAGGCTCGATAGCCTATGTATTTCTTCTGTGCATCAACTTTGGCATTATTGCTATAAGCAGTGACTTTTCGCTCATAAATCTGAACAACTGCTTCGCCAAAATTAAACGGACCATTCACTATAGCTTCTACGTTACGTGACATGTTTGGTCTATACATAGAAAGACTTATAAAGCTTAGGGTTACTAGTATCCCATGCTGACAACTGAAGCGGTCAGAAGACGGATCAGAGTTGTA
>Ga0172382_10003643_pt1 | contig 24195 bp, 26 predicted proteins | sample Leawel138RmetaG_FD_122245 | JGI IMG/M metagenome (GOLD analysis project Ga0172382, IMG submission 122245) | Leachate microbial communities from a municipal landfill in Southern Ontario, Canada - Leachate well 138R metaG | ecosystem: Engineered > Solid waste > Landfill > Unclassified | place... | reverse complement strand
TGCCTTTGGTAAAGATGGTACCCAAGGTGATAACGCAAATTTAAAAGCTTTAGTACAGCTTGCGAATAAAGAGCTGAGTTTTACTAGCCTTGGCAGTAATACAAGCTTGGCGGAATCCTTCTCCAGCAAGGTTGGCCAGTTAGGTTCTGCTTCTCGCCAAGCGATTTCATTTGCTAAAACCAGTGTAGATTTGCAAAAAGATGCGCAGTCCCAATGGGCGAGTACCAGTGGTGTGAATCCCGATGAAGAAGGGATTAATTTGATCATCTATCAGCAGTCATATATGGCAAATGCGAAGGTGATTTCCACCGCAGATCAACTGTTTCAAACTATGCTTAGTAGCTTTTAAGGACTTTATTCATGCGTGTAACAATGCAAAATTTATACACTAACAATTTAAACAGTTTGCAGAACACGACCTATGATGTGGCACGTTTGAATCAAATGCTCTCTAAAGGTGTTTCAATACTATCGCCTTCGGATGATCCTATTGGTGTTGTTCGGGTTATGGATAACCAACGCGATTTAGCACTAGTACAGCAATACATTAAAAATATCGATTCCTTAAGTACCAATATGAGCCGATCTGAAACCTATTTATCGAGTATGGTTGAGACGCAGCAGCGGATGAAAGAAATCAGTATTGCGACTAATAGCTCGAATCTCTCGAAAGAGGATAGAGCATCCTATGCTTCTGAAATGGAAGAACTCTTAAAGGGGTTAGTGGATAATATTAACGCCACTGATGAGTCGGGTAATTATCTCTTTTCCGGTAATGCGATTGAGAAAGCTGCGGTAGTTAAGGATGCGGTTGGGCGATACGTCTATCAAGGTGATGCTAGCGAGAGAACGGTACAAACGTCTAGCTCTTCATGGACTACGGCTAATGTCACCGCCGAAAAAGTCTTGTTCTCCAATGCTGGTCAAGATATTTTGAATCAAGCAATGGACTATATTAACGTATTAAATGATCCAAGCTTATCACCAAGCGATCCTGCTTTTAGTGCGGCCGCGAGTGGAATACAAACAGCGTTAAGTGAAACCTTAGATAGCATAGGTGCGGCTATTACCGATTTCGGTGGCAAGCAAAATAATCTCGCTTTAGTTAAAAGCTCCCATGAAGAAATGGTGTTGTTTAGTAAACAAGTGATAGGTGAAACGCAGGAGCTCGATTATGCCGCTGCCACTGCCGAGTTCAATGTCAAATTAACCGCATTAAAAATTACCCAGCAAACTTTTGTACAGATAAGCCAGCTGTCCCTTTTCAATCATATGTAGGTAATGAGTTAAATGATCAAAGGGATAGGTGAGTCACTTAGTCAGTTACGTCAAAGTCAGACGGTAACGTCTCATTATGTTGCACCGATATCAGGTGTGCCTCGCAGTGCACCGAAAGCGAGGCCCATACCTAAGCATAGATTGGAAGCCTATGGACGTTGGGCTAAGGTGACTCAAGAGCAACATAATATTAGTGCATCGCAAGTGGTGTTACAGAGCTTGATTTCTGCCAAGAGTATCCTAGGTCAACTGAACAAACAGCTACAAACCTGCTTGTTAAGTAAAAACACAGTTGTTGAAGATGCATTACATAAAGCGGAGGAGTGTCGAAGAAAATTAATCGAGATTAGGCCTTATTACCAAGAAAAGCGTTTACTCGATCATCACTTGAATTTGATTTCAGCATCCCAGCCTGCGGCATTACATTTTTTTAGGTTCCGACGAGTCGATCTCACATCACCTAAGAACCGCGATGAGCGGATTACGCTTTTTACAGAGAAGCAAACATTGCATTTGCTTTTGCCTGCCAATAAAAATCGCTTAGAGCTACAAGATATCATAGAGCCTGTTTTAGCTTCGATTGGGATAAGTATCGACCGCTTATCGACCAATGACACAGTGTTTACAGCACCGCATGAGACTTGGATGAAGCTCAATGGGGGGATTTTAATGGTCGGCGAAGGGCAAAGGTTGCCAGCAGGTGAGCCGAGGAATATACCATTAGAAGAGAAATTTAGTTGGCAGGATCCCCGTGAATGGAATTTTACGGATACTGAAAAGTTAAAAATGACATTGGCTAAAGTGTCAAAGGTAGATAAAAAAGTCACAGTGCAAATTGATGATATTAAAGCATCCCACCGTTTACTACTGGTGAAGGTTAAGCAATTGACCGCATCTAGTCAGCCCAAATTTGAACTCCAACATTTGCATAAATTTATGCAACCCTATCCTTTTGCCTATCAAGTGACATCTTTGATGGCGCAGGGAAATACGAACCGCGAACAGGTTAGCGCTCTGCTGCTCTAATTTTTGAAGCGAATCCTAAGTGTGATTATTTAATTTTTGAAAATAAGCTATTTGGCTTCAGTGAAGAGCTTTTCATGTCGCCTTAATGAGTTATGCCTGGATTCAGGCCTAACCAAAACAATCGTTATTTTCTGGAGAACTACTATGTTAGGTGTTCATACTAATTACGCTTCAATCGTTGCGCAGGGTGCTGTAAATAAAAGCAATAACCTTTTAACTAATGCTATGGAGCGTTTGTCGACGGGTTTACGTATTAATAGTGCATCTGATGATGCTGCTGGTCTGCAAATTGCTAACCGCATGAGCGCTAACGTAAAAGGTATGGAAACGGCTTCTCGCAATATTTCTGATGCGACCTCTATGCTACAAACCGCTGATGGTGCGTTAGAAGAATTAACGACCATTGCTAATCGCCAGAAAGAATTGGCTACTCAAGCATCTAACGGTGTTAACTCAGCGGATGATTTAACTGCTCTGAATGCTGAGTTCACGCAATTGAATGCCGAAATAACGCGTATTGTAGAAAATACCACTTATGCTGGTAATAAATTATTCGATACTGGTGTATTGACCTCTGGTACTGGTGTTAAATTTCAAATTGGCGCCGGAACAACGGAAACCATGACTGTTAAATTAGGCACAATTCCTAAAACGGTTGCAGGTACTTTAACTGGTGGTACTGCCAATGCTGCCATTGCTCTTGTGGATACCTTCTTAGCCGCAGTGGGTACTGAGCGTTCTACCTTAGGTGCCAACATTAACCGTCTTGGCCATACTGCCGCTAACTTAGCGAGCGTTACCGAAAACACTAAAGCCGCTGCAGGCCGTATTATGGATGCCGACTTTGCGGTTGAATCTGCCAATATGACGCGCAATCAATTATTAGTTCAAGCAGGTACAACGGTACTGTCTTCAGCTAACCAAAATACGGGTTTAGTTATGGGCTTACTGCGCTAATTTTATTCAATTAGTCAGTGTTAGTTTTAATACCAGTAAGCTTAGCTTGCTGGCATTTTTTATGGTGTTTGTGCATGCCATTTCAGTCTAGTTTTTATAATGTCATACACTCTATTTTTAAATAGGTTTTAGTTAAGCGCTTGTGTGGTCGCTTTAGTTAGTTATCCCTGAACTCAGGTCTAACCCCGCTACTCGTTATTTAATGGAGAACTTATATGTTAGGTGTTCACACTAATTACGCTTCAATCGTTGCTCAAGGTGCTGTTAACAAAAGTAATAACCTACTGACTAACGCCATGGAGCGTTTGTCTACCGGTTTGCGTATCAATAGCGCATCTGATGATGCTGCGGGTTTGCAAATTGCTAACCGCATGAGCGCTAACGTTAAAGGTATGGAAACCGCTTCACGTAATATTTCTGATGCGACCTCTATGCTACAAACTGCAGATGGTGCGTTAGAAGAATTAACGACCATTGCTAATCGTCAGAAAGAACTCGCCACTCAAGCGGCAAACGGTGTGAACTCTGCTGATGATTTAACTGCGCTGGATGCTGAATTTCAACAGCTAAGTTTGGAAGTTGATCGTATCGCAAAAAATACGACTTATGCGGGTAATAACTTATTCACTGCTATAGCTGGTACTGTGACTTTCCAAATTGGTGCAGACAAGGCTGAAACGATGACAGTGACAAGTGCAGCCCCAGTTGCGTTGGCCGCTACTGTGAAACTGGATTCTGGCGATAATGCAAGGTTAGCAATTACTGCAGTTGATGATTTTATTAAAACTGTGGGCACTTCACGCTCAACTTTAGGTGCCAACATTAACCGTCTTGGCCATACTGCGGCTAACTTAGCTAGCGTAACTGAAAACACCAAAGCCGCTGCTGGCCGTATTATGGATGCCGATTTTGCGGTTGAATCTGCCAATATGACCCGCAATCAATTATTAGTTCAAGCAGGTACAACGGTACTGTCTTCAGCTAACCAAAATACAGGTTTAGTGATGGGTCTACTGCGCTAATTACAATTAATTAGTCAGCTTGTTAGTTTTAATGCCAGTGAGCTTAGCTTACTGGCATTTTTTATGGCGTTTTGAGCATGCCATTTCAGTCTGATTTTTACAGCGCTAATGCACTCATTTTAAAATCGGTTTTAGTTGTGGGCTTGTGTAGTCGCTTTAGTTAGTTATGCCTGGATTCAGGCCTAACCAAAACAATCGTTATTTTCTGGAGAACTACATATGTTAGGTGTTCATACTAATTACGCTTCAATCGTTGCACAAGGTGCTGTTAACAAAAGTAATAACCTACTGACTAATGCCATGGAGCGTTTGTCGACGGGTTTACGAATCAACAGCGCATCTGATGATGCTGCGGGTCTGCAAATCGCTAATCGCATGAGCGCTAACGTAAAAGGTATGGAAACAGCTTCACGCAATATTTCTGATGCGACCTCTATGCTACAAACCGCTGATGGTGCGCTAGAAGAATTAACGACCATTGCTAACCGCCAGAAAGAATTAGCGACTCAAGCCTCTAACGGTGTTAACTCAACAGCTGATTTAAAAGCGCTGGATGATGAGTTTAAGCAATTAAACACCGAAATTACCCGTATTCTCGATAATACAACTTACGCCGGTAATAACCTATTCAGCACATTAGAGACTGGTGTTACTTTTCAAATTGGTGCAGGTACGGGTACGGGTGAAAAATTGCTCGTTAAAACAACCGTCATAGATGCCGCCGCATTGGCTGCTGGTGATTTAAATACTGCTGCGAATGATGCCATTGATCTTGTGGATACTTTTTTAGCAGCAGTCGGTACTGAGCGTTCTACCTTAGGTGCCAACATTAACCGTCTTGGCCATACAGCGGCTAACCTTGCCAGTGTGACTGAAAACACTAAGGCCGCAGCTGGTCGTATTATGGATGCCGATTTCGCGGTTGAATCAGCTAATATGACCCGCAACCAATTATTAGTTCAGGCGGGTACAACGGTACTGTCTTCAGCTAACCAAAATACGGGTTTAGTCATGGGTCTACTGCGCTAATTACAGTTAAGCCAGTCAGTTTAGTTTTAATGCCAGTGAGCTTAGCTTACTGGCATTTTTTATGGCGTTTTGTGGATGCCATTTAAGTCTGTTTTTATAGAGGTGATCCCATCTATTTTTAAATAAGTTTTAGTTTTGCGCTGTTGCTGTCGCCTTAGTTAGTTATGGAGCGATGCTGAGATTCAGGCATTGCCAAGATAACCGTTATTTTTCAGGAGAACTGATATGTTAGGTGTTCACACTAATTACGCTTCAATCGTTGCACAAGGTGCTGTTAACAAAAGCAATAACTTACTAACTAACGCCATGGAGCGTTTGTCGACGGGTTTGCGTATCAATAGCGCATCTGATGATGCTGCGGGTTTGCAAATCGCTAATCGCATGAGCGCTAACGTGAAAGGTATGGAAACGGCTTCACGCAATATTTCCGATGCGACCTCTATGCTGCAAACTGCTGATGGTGCGTTAGAAGAGTTGACGACCATTGCTAATCGCCAGAAAGAATTGGCAACCCAAGCGGCTAACGGCGTTAACTCTACTGATGATTTAACTGCATTGGATGCTGAGTTTAAACAGTTGAACGAAGAAATTACCCGTATCCTCGAAAATACAACTTATGCAGGTAATAATTTATTCAAAGATACTACAGGCGTACTTGTTAAAACTGATGGTGTTACCTTCCAGATTGGCGCTGGTAAAGATGAGACATTGAAGGTTGAACTCGGCGCTATTGATACAACAATCACAGGCGATTTAACTACATCTGCAAACGCCAATACCGCAATTACAGCAGTTGATTCTTTCTTAGCCAAAGTAGGTGCAGAACGTTCAACCTTAGGTGCCAACATTAACCGTCTTGGCCATACTGCGGCTAACCTTGCCAGCGTAACTGAAAATACTAAAGCCGCTGCCGGCCGTATTATGGATGCCGATTTCGCGGTTGAGTCAGCCAATATGACGCGCAACCAATTATTAGTTCAGGCGGGTACAACGGTACTGTCTTCAGCTAACCAAAATACAGGTTTAGTCATGGGTCTATTGCGTTAATGTTATTGGACTGGTGATGTTTTGGTCACAGCTAAAATGCCAGTTAGTTGCGCTGACTGGCATTTTTATTTTAGCCACGGTTTATGTATTGGGCGGTAGTCGCTAAACCCGAGATTGAAACCTATAAGGTTCATGTTTTAGTGGGTAATTTTCGATAACACAAAGTGGAAGATGGTTTTCCTGTTTAAGTGTCCATGCGGAAGTATTTAGCTGTGTTTGGGCCAGTTAATTATTTAAATCTCTTTAAAAACAGTAACTTGTTTTTGGCATGCGTTTTGCTCTAGAACGAGTGGAGGTAGTCATGATTTCAGGTATGAATGCAGCACAATTTGCTCAGCAACTGATTGGCGCAGACCGCGCAGGTAAAGATACGCTTTACAAAGGTAAGCTAACTGCCAGCAAAACACAGTTAGATGCTTATACGTTGCTCGAAAATAATATGAAGAAAATGGCCACTAAGCTGAGTGAAATGGGTGGCGATGCAGCTAAAGGCAAAATTGCTACGGTTACGGGCGAGAATGCGACCGCGACAGTTAAATCTGATGCGCCTAAGGGCAACTATGATTTGAGCGTGCATAAACTTGCGCAAGCGCATCAACTGACTAAAGCCTATTCCTCTGAAAGTGAATTGTTGCCAACGTCGGGCATTATCAGTATTCAAGTTGGTAGTGATCCGACTAAGCGCATGGAAATTGATTTGGCAACGGTTAATGGCGGTGCGGCTATTTCTGTGTCTCAGTTACGCGATGTGATCAATAAACAAGTGGGTAATCCTGGTGTACAAGCGTCATTAGTGCGCACAGGTAACCAAATCGAATTTATGCTGTCTTCAAAGGAATCGGGTGTCGCGAATCAAGTGAAGGTTGAGTTTAACGGTGCCGATTGGGGCATGACAGAACGTCGTGCAGCACAAGATGCGGAACTTACATTAAACGGTATCAGTATTACCAGCAGTAGTAACTATCTAGAAAATGTTGTTGATGGTGTAAGCCTCGAATTAGTCAAGGTGCATGCGGTTGGTGAAAGCAGCATGATTAAAGTCACAGACGATTTTGAAGCGAATAAGAAAGCGGTTAAGGATTTTGTCGATTCATTTAATTCTTTAATGACGCAAATTAATCAATTAACTCGTTCTATGGGCGTTAAGACCTCTGACTCTGGCTCTTCCGATAAAGATAAGGAAGACAAAACCACTGCAGTGAGTGAAGCGCAAATTGGAGTGTTGAAGGGGGATACCTCTATTCGCCTTCTCCAGTCTAAATTACGTGATTCTGTATTTGCAACGGCTGCTAATGGCATGCGTTTGTCTGATATCGGGATTGAGATTGGACGAGACGGAAAACTAAAAATTGATGATGCTAAGCTGACCGATAGCTTTAAAAGTGATCCAGAAAAAGTACAAGCCATGTTTACTGGTCCTGACAGTTATATCAAAAGCATAGAAAAGACCCTAAAACCTTTTACACAGTTCAATGGCTATATCGATCAAAAGCAGGAAGCGCTAAATAAGCAGATTAAAAGTGTGAATGACAGTATGGCGCGCCATGATTATCAAATGAATCAAAAGTATCAGATTTATTTAACCCAGTTTACGGCAATGGAATCCACCATTAATCAGTTTAATTCCGCAAGTCAGTTGTTTTCATAGGAAGCAGTAAAAAATGTTAAATGAGTACGATCCATTTAATGCCTACAAGCAAACCGCTTTAGATGCACAAGTAGCGGCAGCAACAACCCATGACATGGTGCGTATGCTACTTGATGGTTTATTGGAAGAACTAGAGCGGACCGCTGGCCATATGGAATACCAAAGGTTTGAGGCGAAAGGAATGAGTATCCATAAGTGCCTTAATATCGTGCATGGCTTGGACTCTATGCTTGACCTTGAAAATGGTGGTGAGGTTGCCGTGAGTTTACATCGTCTCTATGACTTTTGTAGCCGTCAGCTTGTCAGCGCCAGTGTCGAAAACAGTGCTGAAGCGCTAGTTCCAGTGACTCAGGTGATTACTAATGTCAGAGAAGGATGGACAAATCTCAATTAAGCAGTGGGCGCGTTTTGCGAATGCTTTACGCCAATATGCAGATGCTCAGGATTGGGAAAGCGTCCGAAAAGTGAACATCGCTTTGATCAAAGCACTGCAACAGGCTGGTGAGGCTCATGATATTGAGCAGAAATTGGCACGTGCAGAATTAAAGCGGGTTCATTCCCAAGTGCTACAAGAGTTGATCTTGGCTCGTGATGAATTAGCCGCTGAAATGGGTCGCTTTAAGGCGCAACAACCAGGTTTAGCCGCCTATCAATTAACACAAGTAAGTGGAGCTTTGGATGATCTCTGATCTTCTTTCAACTCGTCCTGTTGGCACAAATACCAGCTTGACGACTAAAGTGGCAAGTGCAGTTGATCAAGATAAATCAGAGTCATTTACCTTGTTGGGGTTGCCAGTCGGATTGTCTGCAGCGCCTCTCCCGTTAGAGGGGACTCAGTGGACTCAGAATGCCGAACATGCTTTAGAAAGAGATGCTGATACTTTTTTAAATCAATATGTTAATAGCAATTTATCTGACTCAGTATCTTTTGTTCCTGTTGTACCAGGAGTATCTCCGTCACTGTTAAATACTGAGATTAACTCAGCGCCTATTATTCAAGATGGCTTAGCCGCCACGCCTCAGAACAGTCTCGTTTCACCGACTGCTGTCGCGCCGTTTGTTCCTGTGATTTTTCCTGCAGAAACGGTTAAAACGGATCCGATAGGTCGAACTCCTGCGTCTTTAATTGGGCTTTCAGCCACAGATCAAAGAGGAACGCTATTTAGTTCAGGGATGACCTCATCTATGGCTCTTGCAGGAAGTCGTACTCAGCCTGCGGGTATGAGTGGCGAATCCTTGAAAATGAGCGGCGTATTTACGCAGGATTCAACGCTGGCAACTTTCTCTGGGGATTTTGAGCATTTGAAATCTGACTCGTCAGTGTTTCAGCGTGTGTTGGCAGAACTTAGGGGGCATGAAGTTAAAGATATTAATGCGATAGGATCTCAGCAGGTTGCGGGTACGCAGGCTGCAAGTGCTACTCAATGGGGCCCTGTATCTCTCACTCCCATGGCTTCTTTAGCGCAGCACTCTCAGGAGATCCTTACTCCCTTAAGAGAGCATCTTCGTTTCCAAGTCGATCAACATATTAAGAAAGCCGAATTAAGGCTAGATCCGCCAGAGCTGGGCAAGATTGAGCTCAATATTCGTTTAGAGGGCGATCGTTTACAGGTGCAAATGCATGCAGTAAATCCGGCAATTCGAGATGCATTACTCAATGGTTTGGATCGTTTGAGAGTGGATTTAGCAATGGATCATGGCGGTCAAATTGATGTCGATATTGGCCAAGGAGAATCGCAACAGCATCAACAGGAAACTGCATTATTCTCCTCGTCGATAGCGGCTGAAACTACAACGGATAATGTAGTCGATGTGATGGCGAGAGAGAAATCTCAATTAGATTTATTGGCTTAAGTGCCGGAGTCGTTTAATGGCAATTTTAAAATCTCGTTTAGTAAAGATAATTTTAGCGTTACTTGTGCTCATTAGTTCGACCGCAGGTGCATTTTGGATTGGGACAAGTAGTGGAGATTGGAAGCTAGCAGAGCTTTTTGCATCGGAACCTGAAGTCGAACCTGTACCAGTTGCCAAGTTTTACCCGTTAGAAAAGTTTGTGATATCGATTCCTGGGGATAAGTATCCCCATTACATGCTGCTTGAAATGTCATTAAAAAGCCGTAATCCCAATATGAAAACGGTGTTGCTGGAGTCAGATCCACTTATACGAAACGCTATGATGAAGATGTTCTCACGTAAAACATTTGAGCAGTTGAACCACTTAGATCAGCTTGACAGTTTACAATCAGAGGCGTTGATATTGATGGTTAAAGTGCTGTCAGATAACCAATTACCTTCAGATATTGATGAAGTACTCTTTACTCGCATGGTGATCCAGTAAGAGGCCTTATCATGACAGCAGCGGGCCAACTCGCATATCAACAAACCTGTGATTATCCAGCCGAAGAGCGTCAATCTGAACAACAGATTATTCGACAATACTTGCCATTAATCAAACGTATAGTCTCGCAAATGCGCAGTCACTGCGGCGTGATGTTATCACTCGAGGATATGGAGCAAATTGGCATGATGGCCTTGCTTGAGTCATCACGTCGGTATCCTGGCGAGCTGGATAATGGATTTATTTCCTTCGCTGGGCAACGGATTCGCGGTGCAATACTCGATGAGCTGAGGCGGCAGGATTGGCGTCCTAGACCTGTTAGACAGCAGGCCCATGAGCTTAATGATGTAGTTAGACGTTTGAGTCGAGAGATGGGACGTGAACCAAGCGATCTTGAAGTGGCCAGTGCGCTTGGGCTGAGCGCGGAGGATTATCGGGAACGTTTATACTCGACGCAAGCAGAGTCGATGAAAAGCTTAGATGAGTTGCTATTGGGTGGTGATCATCCAGTAGACAGAAGTAATGATGTTGAGCGGTTAATGCTGAAGCAAACTTTGATCAAAGTTATTTCAAAATTAAATGAAAGAGAACAGCTAATTCTGTCGCTTTACTATCATCATGAGCTGAATTTAAAAGAGATAGCTATGGCATTGGGATTGACTGAAACGCGTATTTGCCAGCTGCATAAATCAGCTATTTCACAGTTAAAAACAATATTGCAGCGCTAAAGTTTAAAAGTGAGAAGATCGTAATGAGTAAACTAGTTGGGCTGTTAATCATTTTAGCTTCTGTGTTTGGCGGATATGTTTGGGCGGGTGGAGCTTTGTCTGCATTGTGGCAGCCTGCTGAAATTTTAATCATTATGGGGGCCGGAGTTGGAGCGCTCATTATTGCTAACCCACAATCAGTGTTAAAAGAAATGCTTGAGCAGTTAAAAGAATTATTTAATAAGGGCAAAGAAGATCCTGAATTATATCCTCAGTTATTTCCTTTGATGGGCACTTTAATGGCTCAGATCCAATCTCAAGGCTTAAAAGTGCTCGATGAACATTTAGAAAATCCTCATCAGAGCTCTATTTTTCTAATGTACCCAGCTGTGCTCAATCACCCAAATGTTTTACAGTTTTTAATTGATAACTTACGAGTGCAGTCTATTGGGAAAATATCTCCCCATGACTTAGAGCATATCCTAGAAGAAGAAATTCATCGTATAGAAGAGGACAGATTACGGCCATCGGAAGCTTTTAGTAAAGTGGGTGAGGCTATGCCTGGCTTTGGTATTTTAGCTGCTGTACTCGGTATTATCATTACTATGTCTAATATTGATGGCCCAATTACTATGATTGGTGTCAAAGTTGCCGCGGCATTAGTCGGTACATTTATTGGTATTTTCGCGTGTTATTGTTTCTTCGACCCAATGTCAAAGGCATTAGAACATCTGGTTGATCGTAAATCGGCACAGCTTCGGTGCATAGCCGCTATTTTAGTGACCTTTTCAAAAGGTAAACCACCAATGATGGCTATTGATGCGGGACGGAAACAAATACAAAGTGAAAATCGTCCTTCATTTATCGAGTTAGAACGTTGGATGGAAGGGCAGAGAAGCTAATGCTCCATAAAAATGAGCCGATTATTATCAAGCGGCGAAAGCGAGGAAAGCGTAATCATGGGCATGGTGGTGCGTGGAAAGTCGCTTTTGCCGATTTCACGCTTGCTATGATGGCGCTCTTTATGGTGCTGTGGATCATGCAAATCGCTGATCAAAAAGAGCGAACCATGATAGTGCAGTATTTACGTGGAGATATGAATCCCACTGGTCCAATGAATCCATTTGAGCTAAGTCAGTCATCTTCGATTATTGATTTAGAAGGAAATATGTCTATTGCTCCTCCAATCATACCTTCCAATTCTATGCCTAGAGGTTCAGAGTCAGAAGGATTAGAGGAAGGTGCGCTCATCCCCGGGCAATTTGATACTCAGGCGCAATTAACTGTGCTCGCCAGAGAATTGAATCGAGTCGTGCAAAGCTCGAGCATGGCTGAGAACATTTCTGTGACTATTGTGCCTCAAGGCATACGCATCTTAATTCACGATAATGTGAATCAATTTATGTTTACGCGGGGCAGTGCACAGATGCAGCCCTATTTTGAAGAATTACTTTTATCTTTAGGGCCTATTTTAAAAAATATAACTAATAGCATGGTTATTTCTGGTCATACGGATTCAACGCCTTATGCGGGCAGTTTATTTACCAATTGGGAATTATCGAGTGAAAGAGCACTATTAGCACGAAGAGTGCTTGAGCGTGGCGGTGTTAAACGCGATCAGGTTATTCAGGTGACGGGTATGGCTGATCAGGTTCCTTACATCACTTCGGATACTGCTGCGGCGGCTAATCGTCGGATTGAGGCGCTTATTTTAACCTCCTCTGCTGAACAGTTATTAAGAGGCATGATTGGCGCTCCGAACGATACAGTCCCAAGTGGCGTTACAATCAACGAAATTAAGCGCCAAGCAAACACTCGCTAGTGTTAATACCTGCTCTCATTTGTTAGGGATGACTATGAATCTGTATGAAGAGTTTGTACATTCTGAGGATGAAGTTGAAGCGACCCCTGAGTATCAGATTATTGAATTTGATAATCGTCGAACTCATCAAAGATTTAGCCTGAGACGAAATAAAAGAGCGCCACTCGCATTTGCATGCGATGGCCTGACAGTAAATTTATCAACAACTCGCTGGTTTGTTATTACGCCGATTGGAACTGCAAATATAAAAGATATTAGCATTGGCGGTGTTGGGATTTTGTGCAATGAACCACTATCAGTAGGGAGGAGATTCTATATTGAACTTGAGCAAACACGAGTCTTATGTGAGGTAACTCGAGAACACACGATTAAAGGTCGATTGAAGTTCTTAGGCGCTCGCTGGATTTATCGTGATAAAGCTGAAGTCCAGAACTTGATTGATGCAATTAGACTAAGGGCGAAAATATAGGATATGCAATGGCTGCATCTTTTCATCGAAACGGCTCGGATAAATTACAGAAGGTCTTTCTGTATCTTATTCTGCTGAATTGGCTATTGCTTATTATTGTTGCACTCAATATGAATACATTACGCTTTAGCCATGGTGTTATGATTTCAATTATGATTTTTATCTATAATTATTTTCTGGCTCATTTATGTTTTATTCGTGCTGCCAGAGCGCAAGATGCTTATCTCATTTACCCAGTGGTTATTGGCGCACTCAGCTCCTTTTTCCTCGTTGTTTATTTCTTCTTTTTACTCTAAATCCCCTGCCTATAAAAATGAGTTGCGACTCATTGTTATAGGCTTTTGTTGAGCATTTTTGCATCTAGCTCACATGCTTTGTGGGTCGCTCGCATGGGAGCGACAACTTGGCCTTGTTTAGAATATTCATGCAGCTGGGTAGGTTTTGCCCGCGGTAATTGCGACAAGCCCAAAAGGGACCGAATCGACCATCCTTTAACAGCATATCGCCACCACAGAGGCTACAAAGTGGTGCTATATGACCACAGTTCTCATTCAAACATACCTTAAAGCCAGCAAAGCGTGTGCGGGTCATTGGGCTAGCACAGAGCTCACAACCTTCTTCCTTGTGATCGCAAAGGGGAAAATGTGAGCAGGAATAAAACGATTTAAATTTTCCCGTTCTAGGCTTAAGCGTTCCCGTGCTACAACGCACGCATTTTATGTCTTCAAATAACCTTTGTACTAAAGTGGTGCTGAATTCATCTTGTTCAATTGCGTAGCCTTTTGTAAGCAGTTCGGTGACGAATGGGCTCACGTCTGTCATATCGGCAATCACATAGGCGCGGTGTTTTGCCCGCGTTAACGCGACATAAAACAGTCGACGTTCTTCTGCAAATTCAAACGCTTCCGTTTTTGGTAAAAATGCATCTAGTATCGGAGGAGTGATTTTCATTGAAGGGAAGCTATGCATTCCCGTTTTCATCCCCATGATCACTACATAATCGGCTTCTTTCCCTTTCGAAGCATGAAAAGATTGGCACTCAATCTTCAAGTTGGGATATTTAGCTTTAAGTTGGTTAACTTGGATGTTATCGGGTAACTGAAACCAAAAACGTGCCAGTAAATAGACGCTTGCTACGCTGTTAAGTTTGTCACTTCTAGCGCTTATCCTTGCACTAATGGCCGTTAATGCTTGTTCCAGTGCATTTGGGCTTGGTTCATTTAGGCTTGACTGCTCGTTTTCTCCGCGGCGTAATATTGAGACTGCAGGGTAGGCTACCTGCATGAGGGAGCGAATGTCCTTCCTCAATTGCGTGGGATTCTGGGTGACAAACTGAGTGGCGACTTGCCCAATACTACTGTTAAACCTAAAAGTCAGATCCAAGTAGCTTTGGGTTGTTGGGCCAAAATATTGGCTAAATTGCGTTGTTAAACTCACATCTGCACCGCTAAAACGATAAATTGCCTGCCAGTCATCCCCGACACAAAATAAAGACGCCAACGCTTTAGAATGGGGTGCACAGGAATCTCTCAAGGCGCGGACTAAGCGGGCACGTGGTTCTGAAATATCTTGGAACTCATCCACCATAATAAAACGCCACGGGCTAATGAATTGTCCGCGTTGTAGATACGTCAACGCTTTGCCAATCATGTCCTCAAAATCAATGTCGCCATTTATCGCTAAATGCTGCTCATAGCGCGTGAGTATGGGCTCAAGCAGTTCGAATGCCTTGCGGGTCTGCTGAGCATCGGCGGCGCGAGCAAATACACCCTCAAGCCCATGTTCATCAAGGCAAGCTGCTTTATACAGCCCAATTAGCTGACTAAACATTTTTGCCAATTCAGTCACGCGGCCTAGTTCATGCAGGGTGGCGAGTATGGCTTCATCGGGTAAGGGCGCGTATTGCACTTTAAAGACCTGTAAAGCTTGCTCAAGCTTACTGATTAACAACCCTTTTTTATGTTGGTAATAAAATAGCTCAATACACTTAGTACCATGCTGTTGATGTAGCTGGCGTTTCCATACCATCGATTCCAAGTACTTTTGGTTATCGATATAAGGGGCGGTATGCTGGTGTTCATCAATACCATAGTATTCAAGATAAACTTGGTATTCAGGCAGATAGAAATCGGGTTGATACTGACGAAAATCAATACTGCGCACATCATGCTCATACTTAGCTTCATAAACATATTCGATGCCATTGCTAAATAGCCAGTTGGCAATGTAGAGCTCACCAAAGCTTTTGACTCGCTCACCTTTAAGACTGCGAATATCGTTATCATTCAAGTATTGAAAATAATCACCTTCCATATCGAACTCGAATGGGCTTTTTTCAACATAATAGAAACGGCTGAAATATTCGAAAAGTTGTTTACGGTAAGCCTCATCTTCAATCAAAGTCTCAAGGGTATTGTGCACCCACAGCTCTTTGGCTTTGTCATCCTCTGCCCAAGGGGACAAACTCGGTTTTGCTCGCTCAACGTCGGCGATAATTTTTGAGCCTAAACTGTGGAAGGTGCTCGCCTTGATATCATCCGTACCGAGCCTGTTTTTAATCCGCTCATCCATCTCGTCAGCCGCTTTACGGCCATAGGCTAATAGCAATATTTCATCGGCTTTTGCTTGACCACTCTTAAGTAAATATCCTGCTCGACCAACCATCACACTGGTCTTTCCCGTGCCTGCGCCTGCCAATAACAAGTTATTGTTATCATCGATAATACAAGCTCGGCGCTGTTTTTCGGTTAAGGGATTAGATTCTACATGCTCAAAATAGTCAGCAAATTTAATGAGCTGCGACTGAATATAATCTTCACGCAGTTGCTTTATATCGGCGCGAGTCCATCGGTGGATTTGCTTAAGCCTCGCTAACCCTGTGTGTAGATTTCTCGCTAATGGCAGGTTTTCACACCAAGGGAACCAACGCTGATATTCGCGCGCGACTCTGGCTTGTATCATTTCCACCCGTGATTCACGTAAATAAGTGTGTGTCAGTGTCTTATCCACTTTCGCCATTAACTCAGCAACGCGCGGCCCATTGGCATTTGCCCAATACTGTGCGATTTGATAGCTAAATTGATGTTGTGCAAAATAGCTGAGAAACGGCAGTTGATAGGCTTTGCCTAATACCGTGAAACCGAGTAGATAACCTAGTGGACTTAAGGTAAAAAATGGTGGGGAATCGAGCTGTTGCCAGGTAAAACATTCGTCAGCTGCTACTTTGTTAGCGCTGCGAGAGTGAGCAAAAAAGCCGCCTTTAGTGCGATTAATGCTAATACCACTCGTGGTGAGTTTTACCGCATCAGCTTTGCCAATAAAGAAACGGCCAAACCAACTGTGTTTGATATCTTGTTCAGAGTGATTCAATGACAATGTAAAACCTACGGCTAAAAAGTTTTAGAATTAACAGACTGATTTTTAAATGCATTATAACTTAAAACCCGATGGCTCGTGTCAAGGTTGTGCTATGGGCTGTATGGATTATTTATTAATTTTGGTCGCTAGAGCAGCTAAGTGCATTGTATTGGTGAATGATGTCTTAGTTGGCGTGAGAGGCGTGGCAAACCAAGCATGATGGTAACTGTGTAACTATGTGCATAAGAAGGGCGCGCATTAGAAAGGTTTACATTAGAAAATGGTGTATCAGAAAGCAAAAAAGCCTGAATCTCTTCAGGCCTTTTCTTTTTCAATACAACAGCTTAATCCTTGCGGATTAATTCATGCCGTACTAAGTCTTTTGATGTTTCCCTCTGTTTTATCTTGTTCAGTTTAGTTTATCTAATTCTTTATTTTTCCTGTGGTTAGCTAAACCAGTTAATCATTTGTGTTCTGTATTGTTCACCTTTATTCTAGGTTGAACAGGCTCAAGTGTGGGTTCAACTGTGGGTTCAAAATGGCGCTATCTGATTCGAAGTTAAAAGGCATGTTGAAAGGTCACTCTGATACTAAGCCGCGCAAAGTGGCTGATGGTGAAGGGCTAACTGTATTGTGGCGCAGTAGTGGCAAAGTGACGTTTGTTTATCGGTATCGTATCCACGGTAAACCTAAGAATGTATCCCTTGGCGAGTACAACGGTGAGGAAACAGGACTAACGCTCAAGAATGCCAGAACCAAGGCACAGCAATGTAAAGGTTGGCTAAATGAAGGGCATGATCCTGCTATTCAGCTAAAGATAGTGAAAGATGAGCGTTTAAGGCCAATGACGGTATCAGATGCGTTGAGTTATTGGCTTGAAAAATACGCAAATGAAAAGCGTGTGAATGCTGATACACATCGCCAGCAATTTAATAAATGGATTGTGCCTCATATTGGTGATTTACCGATAAACGCAGTTAGTAAGCACCATTGGTTAAGTTGTTTTGAAACCAGAGCTAAAAAGTATCCTGTGGCGGCTGGCTATGTGTTACGCAACGTACAGCAGGCGCTTAAGTTTTGTATTAAACGCGGTTTTGAGGTGAACAGAGATATTTTCGACCTTGACCATGAAGCAATAGGAGCAAAGAAGCAGGCCAAGCGTTCAAGGCGATTAGTCGATGATGCCAGTTGGGACGAATTTGCGCAGTTAGTACGCTGGGTTGACGAAGGCAAAATGCTGCCCTATTACCGCAATTTACTCGTGTTACTAATTAGCTTTGGTTGTCGCACTCAAGAACTCAGGCTATCAACATTACGCGAATGGGATCTTAATCGGATGATTTGGACTGTGCCCCCAGAGCACAATAAAACGAGTGATAAAGACCAGAAAAAAGGGGAAAGTGGCGAAATCATGCGGCCAATACCCCAAGCAATAAAACCGTTTATAGAGTCATTAATTGCATCAAGCCCTAATGAATACCTCCTTGGCGAGCTAAAACGAGCGCCAGCGGTGAGCGGTTGGGGTGGCAAGGTGTGGCAGCAGTTAGGGCATCAAAATCAGTGGAATTTACATGATATTCGCAGAACGGTTGCAACTGGACTAAATGATTTAGGCGTAGCGCCTCATGTTGTTGAGGCATTACTCGGCCATTCTATTCAAGGCGTTGCGGGCATCTACAACCGCAGCCAGTATCTACCCGAAAAACTCAAAGCACTTGAGCTATGGCAAGACAGATTGGGGTTATTGCGCTGTGATACTGAAAATGTGGTTATGCTAGGGAGGGCTGGTTGATGACATCGACTAAGTGTAAAAAGGGGGCAGCTTGTACTTGTATAAAAACGATTGATCAACAGATTGATTATTATTCTACGCAGTCATCCTGTCAGAAATCAGACGAGCCATTAACTGTATATGTTGATGAAGTAAGAGACGATTTTGATGATTTTAAAAATAGTCATGACTGGGTTTTGGGTAAATATAAGTCATATTTAATGAATGAAGCTTTATTTAATAATATCAAGGGTAAAGAGTCTAATTTAATTGGTTATATTGCAGTAATGTATGCTGCTGAGATTGTGGGGAAATTGGGACTTGGTACATTAGCAAATGATCTTAACTTATATGCCTTGCCTTTTTTGCGTAAAAAAGTCTGGTCAGATAGACATTTGAAGGCATCAAGTAACAAAGGTTCTATATCCATAAAGGATGAACAACGTGAAAGGCAAATCTTAGTTATAGAAGGTATGAAAACGGCGTTTATTGAATCAAACAATAAGAATTTACGCTTTAAATCTATGCTAAAAATTTTGGAGAAAAATGGAGTGTTAAAAAGTTCATATTCTGATGGAAACCAAGGGTTCTTTGATGTAAATGAAAATAAATTTAGTGAAAGGACTATTAGAAGGATTTTTAATTCAGTAAGAGAGAGTGTTAAATAATATTTTTGCCATTACCCCCAGTCTGTCATTTTTATCTTGCTAGTCTTGTTCGAACTTAATCAAACGAGGCTGTACATATGAAAACAAGCTCAACTCAGATCATTAATATCCCTTCAATGTGCCATAACCTAAACAAGGGGCGTACAACGCTATTTTGCTGGGTACGAGATGGCAAGTTTCCGCAGCCGCTTAGAATTGGTCGTAGGACACTTGGTTGGACATCACAGCAATATAACGAATGGCTTAACAGTCTGGAAGCCGCTAACAATGAGTAAAAAAACTTATTATTTAGCTAGTGCTGTGAGTGGCTGTTGCGGCTCGAAATACAATCAATTTAACTGATTTTTTGAGTGTCAGGTTTAGTCGCTGGTGGTTGCTCCAAAGTTCCACCAGCCTATAACAGCAGTTATACATGTTCGGTTTGTGACCTCTCGTTTTCGAAATGGATAAGCCAAAACTCAGTAATGGCAAGAGGCACAGAGAATAGGATGATCGGTTTGTGACCCGTTTAAATAATATCTATACAGGTTTACCCTCTAGTTTTAGACCAACTAATAAACCTTATTGTTTGGTAAAAGATCGAACGTTTGAGGTGTTGGATGGACATCTAGGCTGGTACCCTAAAATACTCTATCGCTTTATTGACCAGTTGGATGCAATGTTGAGTCATTGTCGCTGTGTGATGGTTGTGCGCATGGATTTACACATGGGTGGGTATACAGATGCAAATAAAGTGATGGCTATTTTTAGGCGCAGATTATTGAAAAAGCTCAAGTCAAAATATGTAGACCTGAAACTAGGCTATCTGTGGGTTAGAGAGGTTGAGCGTGCAAAAACGCAGCATTACCATGTAGCATTGATGGTAGATAAAGATCTGATCCATTATAGCTATCAAATAACTCAGGCAGTTGTTGATGTATGGAAGAATATGACTAATATACAGCCACACATACCTAAGCATTGTTATTACACCGTAAAGTGCGGTGCGTTAGATACCTATGCCGAATTAATTAAGCGAATTAGTTATCTAGCAAAAAAAAGAGGAAAAGGTTACAGGGCATCGCAGGCTAAGGATTTCGGTTCAAGTAGAATAACCGCTAAATTAAGTATTAATTAGTTTCTGTAAGTCACGTATAGAACCAAAAATGAGTTTTAGCAGATTAGAGATTTAATTTTTGTCTTGTTCTTTGGCACTAGTATCATTCGAAAAATTTTACTTTGGCTTATAGAACCGTGATATATACAATAAAAACATCCAGTGCAAAGGAACCAATGTATGAGCCTTACAGACCGAGACTTGTTAAATAGCTTGTTAATTCTCTCTACTGCTATTACTGAAATGATTGAGTTGGAAGCTCAAGTGATGGCTAAACGTCACAAGTCAAAGGACTTATTGGTAGCTAGAAAAGAGTATTTATCATTTTGGTTGCGGACTCAATCATTTTTTATAACTGCAAAAGCGTTGACTGATCAAGAACCATTTGAAGATTTTTACAATAGAAATATTTCCAAGGATTGGCGGCTTGGCATAAAGGCGATGAGAAATTTATTTTCACATGAGGTTAAGTTAATTCCCTCTGTTTACTCTTTTGTTCGCTTTATTCCAGAGGAAAGCGTATCTATCTCCCTTAAAGGATTTACGATTAGCGTAGATAACGCAAACATTTTATTAAGGGAGTGTATTGAAAGGGAAATTAAAAGAGAGTTGAATAGAAAGAAAAAGAAACTGTTATCTGATAATCAGAGACAGCAGAAGTTTGATGTAGGTATTTTGACTTTAAATTGTTGGAAAAGTAAGTCTGATCCCAAAGTCGTTTTCATCACTGATATAGCCACCCAGCACTACATGAAAATTTATAACTTACTCAGTGTGTTGCGAGCTGACAACAAAGTTATCGTTTCGGAATCAGAGCAACCTGATTCAGGCATCATTCCTCTTAAAGACAAATTACTATTAATTGATACCACCGTTGTTCAAGTGAAAGAGTATCGAGCTAATAAATTTATGCGGGATATCATATAAAGCGAGGCCTAATGGCAGTTTGATGCAAAAATAGCATTTTTGATTGGGCACTGCATACAGATTATTCGTGCTCTGTTGCCTCTTGGTTTTTCTCAAGTACCTTTACTTCATCGGATTAAGGTTGGACTTTTTTCGCACGTTACGGAGCTGTTAAGAGTTCTTCCTTACGGATATTTTTTGATTTAAAATAGCCCTTAAAAATAATGAGATAGTTAGCTTTAACAGTATGTAAAGCAATAATACTTGTAAGTCATATCTATAGTTAAAATCAAGTGTATTTAAATGTTATACTTTAGGTTGTATCGGTTTTTAAGGTACAATTCCGCGCACGTTAACGGGGTTTATGTGGTATAAAAAACGCTAGTAAATAGTACTTACTAGCGAGTGATTAATCGTCTGGATGGTAAAATTTCCATAGTTTCATTATTTAATTTTCATTAATTTCTTATTTAGCTTATCTATTCGTTTTTCATAATTATCTGTCCAGCCTTGCTTTAGTGCTTGTTTAGAGAGCCTTAATGCGCCTTCAATATCGCCTTCTTTCTCAAGAATAATTGCTAACTGCTTGTAGCCAGTATGGGAGGGTAGCATTTGAGGTTCATCATAATAAGGTAGGTTATGGCCTAATACATCACGTAAATTATCTAAATTTATTCCATTATCTGGTGGTTTTGGATGCTTAAATTTAGCCGCGGTTTGACTCGCCAGAGCTATTTGCATTTTGCAGAGTTCTTTAGCTTTTTCATAATGTTCCAGATTAGCCCTCAAAGAATAGTAATGCTTGATAAGTGATGCAAGGGCTAGGTGCATATCAATCAGATTGCTGTTGGTAGACTTGTAACATTGGAATAACTCGCTTTCAGCTTTGGTTTTGAGTATCTCTTTTGCTGGAGGTAATGCTATGTTCGATAAAGTAATCAATAGACCTAATTTACCTGCTCCATCGCTAAAATACGTATTATCAACGTTCTGGTAGATACCATAATTATTAGCAATTTGTTCCCTTTGGCTAGGTGTTAGTGCTTGTAGCCACCACTCTTTAAGATGATATTTATCTAATATGTCCATTTTCTACTTCTAAAAGTTAGGTGTGATTAACGGGTTAATGTTAAGGGTTATTAGCTATTTTATTGTGCTTTGTGTGTTCAAGTTCATGTTCATTGGAGTATGCGTTTCAGCAAAATTCAGTACAACACCATCTCTCATTAAAATATCAAGCGTATGAATAGTAAAATCAGAGGTGGTTTTCATTGTTAAGGCCTGAGTCGAAGCACTGCCCACTGTGTAGCTATAAATCCATTTTACATCGGTTTCATTTATAACAGTCTTAACTTGTGGTTGGCCTAAAAGAGCCACTAATTCACGATCAGTTGTTTTGTTTTTTACTATTTTAGCTGCTTGCTCAGAACTGAAATTAGTCCCTACGTTCATGTTTGAAGTATATGTACAAGCGGAAAGCACCAGTAGAACCGCTATCATCCCAATTAATTTCATGATTGTCCTTATCGTTATAAATATCCCCCATGACCATACACGGCGACTTTTGATAAATGCACTGTATAAAGATTACGAGTACTAGGCAAGCAAGATAAATTCTAATGCGAGTAGATCGCTAGCTGTGGGTTCAAGAGTGGGTTCAAAATGCAAAAAGGGTTAACCATTTCTGATTAACCCTTCTCAATACAACAGCTTAATCCTTGCGGATTAGTTCATGCCGTATTTTTTCAATTTTTTACGCAGAGTACCACGGTTGATACCTAGCATGTTTGCTGCGCGGGTTTGGTTGCCACGAGTGTGTTGCATGATGATGTCAAGCAGGGGCGCTTCAACTTCGCTTAGCACCATTTCATAAACTTCTTGTGCTTCCTGACCGTCCAACTGTGCGAAGAAGTTAGTTACGGCACGCTTGACGGCGTCACGTAATAACTGGGGCTTGATAGTGCCGTTTGCGGTTTCGATTTTGCCAACGGTAAGCTGGTGAACTTCTGTGTTAGTTGTCTGATCAAACATTCTATTCTGCTCTTTATTAATTCTGTACTAATTCATCAAAATAACATTCCACGAGGGAATACTGTTCTGCAGCGGTTTCCAGCCGATTAAAGTCAGCCCTAAATTGGCGCTGAGCTTCTTGGTCTAGGTACCATCCCATATGTTTTCTGGCGAAGCGGATACCCTTGTATTCACCATATAAGTCATACAGTTTGGTGAGGTGTTCCAGCATCACTTGACGCTGTTCGGCAACCTCAATGGGCGCTAGCTTATTACCCGTTTCCAAGTAGTGCTGGATTTCTCTGAAAATCCAAGGCCGTCCTTGAGCACCCCGTCCTATCATCAAGGCATCGGCACCGGTGTATTCCAGCACAAAGCGGGCTTTCTCCGGACTGTCGATGTCCCCATTGGCGACGACAGGAATCGAGACATTCTGTTTGATTGCTTTGATCGTGTCGTACTCGGCGTTGCCTCTGTACATACATTGTCTCGTGCGGCCGTGAACGGCGAGCGAGGCGATGCCACAATCCTCTGCAATCTGGGCGATTTGAACACCATTCTTGTGTTCTGGCTCCCAGCCGGTGCGAATCTTTAACGTGACAGGCACATTCACTGCGGCGACCACGGCTTGTAAAATCTCTTTTACCAGCGGTGGATTTTGCATCAGCGCTGAGCCAGCCAGCTTTTTATTCACTTTTTTCGCGGGGCAACCCATATTGATATCAATGATGTGAGCACCTTGTTCAACATTGAACAAGGCGGCTTGCGCCATTAAATCAGGATCAGCCCCTGCAATTTGCACTGAGCGGATGCCTTCCTCGCCAGAATGCGTCATGCGCTGGCGGCTTTTATCTGTATCCCAAACCTCGGGATTGGATGAAAGCATCTCGGAAACCGCTAAGGCTGCGCCATAACGAAGACAAAGATTGCGGAAGGCTTGATCGGTGACACCTGCCATTGGTGCCACGATCAGCTGATTGTTCAGTTGATAGGGTCCAATCTGCATTTTATGTTTCACCTTAGCTCTTCAAAGGGGCGCTATAG
>Ga0172382_10003642_pt1 | contig 24200 bp, 23 predicted proteins | sample Leawel138RmetaG_FD_122245 | JGI IMG/M metagenome (GOLD analysis project Ga0172382, IMG submission 122245) | Leachate microbial communities from a municipal landfill in Southern Ontario, Canada - Leachate well 138R metaG | ecosystem: Engineered > Solid waste > Landfill > Unclassified | place... | reverse complement strand
GGGACTGGTTTCGCCACCTGGGCCCTGACGAGGCGATCCTGGAGGACCGCTGGCAGGAACATGTCGCGGTTGAACAGTCCGGGCCCATCCGTTCGCCGCGTGATTTCGTGACTGCGCTCTGCGGCTGCCTGCCGGACTGCATCTTCCCTGCGGTGCACGGCATCAACTGCGAGGACGGCGCCCTGCAGGGCCTTCTGACCTTGAGCGGCATCCCGTATGTCGGCTGCAAGGTGCTGTCGTCTGCAGCTTGCATGGATAAGGTGCACGCCAGAAAGCTGTTCCGCGAGGCACGCCTGCCCCAGTGCCCGCACGTCACCGTCAGTCGCCGCGACATCGCGCGCAGGCCGCAGGCAGTTGTAGCGCGGATCGCCAAGATCTGCGGTTATCCCTGTTTTCTTAAACCCAGTAACGGCGGTTCGTCGGTCGGCACCTGCAAGGTGGAGCGGGAAAGCGATTTGCTGACAGCCTTGGAGCAGGTCAGCCAGTATGACCAGACCGTTCTGGTCGAAGCCTTTGTCGACGCCCGGGAAATTGAGGTGTCGGTCATCGGCCGGGAGCGGCCGAACACCGGATGGATCGGCGAGATTGACACCAGCAACAGCGCGGCGTATTACGATTACCAGGCCAAATATTTCCGCGACGACGGCGCGCGGATCCTGATGCCGGCCCCGCTGGAGGAGCCTGTCAGACGCAAAATCCGCCGCCTGGCGATCAAGGCCTACAAGACCATGGGCTGCACTGGCCTGGCGCGGGTCGACTTTTTTCTCGACCGCCAAAGCGGGGCGATTTACCTCAACGAAATCAACACCTTGCCCGGATTCACCCCGATCAGCATCTTCCCCAAGGCCTTTGCCGCGGCGGGGATGCCGATGCCCGCGCTGGTTTCCCGACTGTGCCGCCTGGCTATGCAGGACTTCGACCAGTCCAGGCGATTGGAGCACGTATGAGCGAGCCTGTGAACAAGCGTCCGATCGGCGTCTTTGACTCCGGTCTGGGGGGACTGACGGTGCTCAAGGCGGTTATGGCCCGGCTGCCGCACGAAGATACGATCTACTTCGGCGATTCCGGGCGGGCCCCGTACGGCAGCAAATCGGCGGACACCGTGACTAAATTCTCGCTGCAAAACGCCCGGTTTTTGCTCGAGCAGCAGGTGAAGATGATTATCATCGCCTGCAACACCGCCAGTTCCCGGGCGTTCGACGCAGTCAGCCAATCGGCCGGCCTGCCGGTTATCGAGGTCATCGGGCCCGGCGCCCGGGCGGCGGCACAGGCGACGCGGAACCGGCGGATCGGCGTGATCGGGACGCGCGGGACCGTGGACAGCCAAGTGTACCCGGCTGCGATCCGCCGCTGTCTCGACGGGCCGGCGGACATCTACCAGCAGGCCTGTCCGCTTTTCGTCAGCCTGGCCGAGGAGGGCTGGTGGGACAGACCCGTCACTTATGACATCGCCCGCATCTACCTTGAACCGCTGCTCGAGCGCGGCATCGATACCCTGGTCCTCGGCTGCACCCATTATCCGCTGCTCAGTGGCGTGATCGCCGCGACAGCCGGCCCTGATGTCCGGCTGGTCAACGCCGGCGCCCCGATTGCCGACATCGTCGCGCAGACACTGGAGCGAACGGGGCTTATCAATGACAGCCGACTGCCGGGCAAACATGTCTATTTCACCAGCGACAGCGTGGAGCAGTTCAAGACACTGGGCAGCGCATTTTTGGACGAGCCGGTTGAACAGGCCTACCGGATCGACATCGAGCGTTATTGATCCGCCTGGCCAAGGCAAGAAAGGACACGAACCGATGCAACCCAATGTGCTCCTGACCATCAGCGGACGTCAATGGAGCGGTGACGAAAAACCTCAGGTCATGAAACTGACAACGGAAGGCCGCCTGTCGCGTCATGAAGACGCCTGGCACATCGCTTACGATGAAAACCCCGCGTCTGGCATGGAAGGCACCCGGACGACCCTGCAGGTTTTCGACGACGGAACCGTGGCCCTGGCGCGGACCGGAACGCATGCGATGCGCCTGACGTTCCAGACCGGCAACCGCCACATCACGCGCATGAACACGCCGTACGGCGATCTGGATGTCGCTGTCTACACCAGCCTTGTCCAGAGCCAGATCAGCCAGGATGGCGGGTATGTCCGTCTCGGCTATTCGATCGACTTTCATCATCACGACCACCTGAACACGCGCCTGGATGTGGCCATCCGCCAGCTGGCGCAAGAGGAGGGAACCGATGCGGGAAATTAAGATTGACGACCATCACGCGAGCAGCCTGCTGCCCGAGGGGTATACATGGAAGCTGGCCTGGCATGACGAGTTCGACGGGCCTGTGCTGGACCGGTCCAAGTGGGGCTTTCGCCGTCATTTCTGGGGCAAGCGCTTCGACACGTTTGCCGGCGAAGAAGCGATTCGGTTTGACGGGAAAAGCAATATCGAGCTGCATCTGATTCGCCAGGGCGACGATTTTTCGGCCCCGCTGCTCCAGACCGGCTCGCTGACTTGGGACATCCCCAAGGACAGCCAGGGCTTCTGGCCGTTCGGCCGTTACGAGCAGCCGCGCTTCATGCATCGCTACGGCTATTACGAGTGCCGCTGCCGCCTGCAGCGCCAGCCCGGCTGGTGGACTGCCTTCTGGCTCCAGGCGCCGGGAATCGGTGCCACGTCAGACCCTGGCGCATCTGGCGTCGAGGTCGACATCATGGAGAGCTTCCAGCCGGGCGAGATCATTTCCCACGCCCTGCACTGGAACGGTTACGGCCACGATCACAGGGGCATGCACAGCAACGGCATGGCGCACATCGACCACAAACGCGATATCATGCGCCTTAACCTTGACGACTATCACTATTTCGGCGTCCACTGGGCGCGTGACGGGTACACCTTCTATGTCGACGGCGTCCAGAGCGGTCAAAAGCTGACCGATGCCGTCTCCAATACCGAGCAGTTCATCCTGCTGCACGGCGAGTGCAAGGGCTACCGCGTCGATGGCAAGCCCTGCGAGGAAGTCCGCACCGTTGTCTTGCCGGAAGCGTTTGTCGTCGACCATGTCCGTGTTTTCGACGAAGTCAACGTGTAGTTGACAGGCGGGCGATTCTATTAGATAATATTGTTCGCGTCTGTGGAGGTGTCCGATGCTGATTGATATTCACGCGCTATCACATGGCAGAGCCGCCTCCATTGAGATCGAAACGGAAATTCCGGCACATGAGCTGGCCGTTTCCTTGCAGGAGATCCGAGTCGACAGCCCTGTCCATTTTGTGGGCCGTCTGACCAATGCCGGCCGCGGTGCCATCCATTTGGAGGGAACACTGTCCGCCGAGCTGACCGGATTGTGCGCCCGGTGCCTGGTTCCGGTGACGCGGCCAGTTGTGGTCGCGATATCGGAAATGTTCCGTTCCGGGATGACAACGGACGGGGCCGAATCTGCTGACGGCAGTTATGGCTACCGGGGTTACACGCTGGATCTTCTGCCGCCCTTGCGGGACAACCTTGTCCTGGCCCTTCCGCAGCGCTTGCTGTGCCGGGAGGATTGCCTGGGCCTGTGCCCTGTTTGCGGAGCGGATCGGAACACGACGACCTGCGGCTGTGCCACGGCCGAACAGAACGATTAACGAACAGCCGGCATAGCGGCGAACCTGACGGAGGTGTAAGGAATGGCAAATCCAAAACGCAAGTGGTCCAAGGCCAGAACAGGCCGGGCTCGATCCAACTGGAAACTGAGTGTTCCCAGACTGATCGAATGCCCCCGGTGTCACACGCTGAAAATGCCGCACAAGGTGTGCAAGACGTGCGGTTATTACGACGGCAGACAAGTCGTTACGGTCGATAAGGACAAGGAAAAGGTTTCCTGACCCACCCTGGCCGTACGGTTGGTCCACGGATGCAGCGGGGATGACAGCATGCTCGCTGCTTTTTGTGTTGACGGACCGGGTTCATGAAACCTGGTGAAAAGACATGATGGAGTCTTCAGAACATCTGATCAGCGCGGTCGAACCTGGCAGCATCGCGTCGGACCTCGGGCTACAGCCCGGTGATTTTTTGCTGCGCCTGGATGGGGAGAAGCTGATCGATATCTTCGACTACCGCCTGCGCCAACTGAAAAGCGAGCTGGTCCTGACTGTCCGCCAGAGTGGCCGGGTGATCGAGTACGAGATCGAAAAAGACGAAGACGAGGACATCGGCCTCGCGTTCGCCAACCCGATGCTCCAGGACTGCACTTCCTGCTCCAACCATTGCCTGTTCTGCTTTATCGACCAGCTGCCGGACGGTTTGCGTTCCAGCCTTTATTTCAAAGACGATGATCTGCGGCTGTCGTTTCTGAGCGGCAACTACGCGACCCTGACCAATCTGACCGATGAAGCCCTGGACCGCCTGATCGGCTATCGCTTCTCACCGATGAACATCTCGGTCCACACCACCAATCCGGTTCTGCGCCAGAAAATGATCCGTCATTCCCGCGCAGGCCTGGTGCTGCAGCAGTTGCGGCGCATCGCCGCGGCAGGCCTGCAGATCAACTGCCAGATCGTCCTGTGCCCCGGACTCAACGATGGCCCGGAACTGGATCGGACTCTAACCGATCTGATTAAGCTGGGCGAAGCGGTTGGCAGCATTGCCCTGGTACCGGTCGGCATCACGCGCTACCGCCGGCAAAAAAAACTCTACCCGCTGCAGCCGTACAGTGCCGCACAAGCCCGTATGGTTCTGGAACAGGCGCAAGAGGTCCAACAGCGTATGCTGGCCCAAAGAGGGACGCGGTTGCTTTATGCCGCGGACGAGTTCTACCTGACCGCCGGATGGCCATTACCGCCTGTATCCGATTACGAGGATTTCCCGCAGTTGGAGAACGGCGTCGGCATGGCCTCACTTCTGAAGGCCGACTTGGATGGGTCCCTGGCCGGAGCAGACCGGCTGACGGCCGATCTCGTTTGGCAGGCTGAACCGTCCGGTTCGGCAAAGCGCAGCACCCCCACGGCACTGGTTCTGGCAACCGGGGTGGCCGCGGCATCCTTGCTGGAACCTTTCGCTCCGGCTATGGGCCGGCGCTGCGGCTGCCCGGTGTCCATCGCACCGGTTGTCAACCGTTTTTTTGGCGAGACCGTGACCGTGGCCGGGCTTTTGACCGGCCGCGACCTGGCCGAACAGCTGGCCTTGCCGCTCAAGGACCTGGAGAAAGCCGGCTTTAGGCCCGGACTGCTGCTCCCGTCCAGCATGTTTCGTGCCAATGAACCCCTGATGCTTGACGATACAACCGTTCAGTCGCTCAGTGACCAGCTCCGTGTACCGGTCCTGGTCAGTCGCCCGGACGGAAAAGCCCTGGTCGGCCTGCTCGACCAGCTGGCCCGCGAAAAGGAGAATGACCGCCATGGCTAAACCAATCGTGGCGATTGTCGGACGGCCCAATGTCGGCAAATCGACCCTGTTCAACTACCTGGCCGGGACACGGCTTTCGATCGTGGACGATACCCCCGGGGTTACCCGCGACCGGATTTACACCGAATCCGAATGGCGCGGCCGCGCCTTTTCCCTGATCGACACCGGCGGCATCGAACCCAACACGCAGGACGCCATCCTCAAGTCGATGCGTGCGCAAGCCCAGACCGCCATCGATACGGCCGACGTGATCATCTTCCTCGTCGACCTCAAAACCGGCCTGACCGCCGACGACCAGGACATCGCGACACTGCTGCGCCAATCCGGCAAACCAGTTGTCGTTGCAGTAAACAAGGCAGACCAAATTGGCGACATCCCAGCGGAAGCCTACGAGTTTTACAATCTGGGCCTGGGCGAGCTGTACACCATCTCGGCTGAGCACCGGCTCGGCGTCGGGGATCTGCTGGATGCTGTCCACAACCTCTTTCCGCCCCCGGACGACACCGGGGAAGCCTCAGAACGCATCCGGGTTGCTGTGATCGGCAAACCAAACGCTGGCAAATCGTCTCTGATCAACACGCTGCTGGGCGAAAACCGCCTGATTGTTTCGGATGTCCCCGGCACGACGCGGGATGCCGTCGACACGCAGCTGGACAACGCCTTCGGATCTTACACCTTGATCGACACAGCGGGCCTGCGCAAGAAAAGCCGCATCGACACGTCGATCGAGAAGTACAGCATGATCCGCTCGCTGGCGGCGATCGAACGGGCTGATGTCTGCCTGATCCTGATCGATGCGACACAGGGTGCGACCGAGCAGGACACCAAAGTCGCCGGGTTTGCGCATAATAAGGGCAAGGCGTCGATTTTGATCATCAACAAGTGGGACCTGGTCGAAAAAGAAACCGGCACCCTCGAAAGCTGGCAGGATCAGCTCCGCGCCACCTTTGCCTTTATGCCGTACGCGCCCATCATCTCCTTGTCAGCCAAAACGGGACTGAGGGTCCAAAAGCTGTTCGGCCTGATCAATGACGTCTACGAGCAGGCCGGCCGGCGCTTGACGACCGGCATGATCAACGACCTGCTGGCCGAAGCCGTCGCCATGGTGCCGACCCCCCAGGACAAGGGCCGCCACCTCAAGATTTACTACGGAACCCAGGTCGGCACCCACCCGCCGCAGGTCGCCCTCTTTATCAACGACCGCGACCTGATGCACTTCTCCTATGAACGCTACCTGGAGAACCAGTTGCGCAAGCAGTTTGGCTTTACAGGTACCCCCATTTGGTTCCTGCTCCGGCCCAAAGAAGAGAAACTCTAGCCGGATAAGCCGGCGGCCCGATCAGCAGCAGCGCCCCGTCACATGATACGAACGGGCGGCACATTAGGAAGGACAGAAACAAGCACGTGATCAAACAAATGAACCAACTGCGCAACATTGCGATCATCGCCCATGTCGACCACGGCAAGACCACGATCGTCGACGCCCTGCTTCGGCAAAGCGGCGTGTTTCGGGACAACGAACAGGTGGTCAGCCAGGTCATGGACTCCAACGACCTGGAGCGCGAGCGCGGTATCACCATCCTGGCGAAAAACACCGCCATCCGCTACGGCGATACGCGCATCAATATTGTCGACACGCCCGGACACGCCGATTTCGGCGGTGAAGTCGAACGCATCCTCAAGATGGTCGACGGGGTCCTGCTGGTCGTCGACGCCTACGACGGGCCGATGCCCCAGACGCGCTTTGTCCTGCGCAAGGCGCTGGAGATGCATCTCAAGCCGATCGTTGTGATCAACAAGGTCGACCGCCCGGACGCGCGTCCGATGGAGGTACTGGACCTGGTGCTGGAGCTGTTCATCGAGCTGGGCGCAACAGATGCGCAGCTCGACTTCCCGGTCATCTACGCGTCGGGACGGCTCGGGCTGGCCAGCGCGGATCTGGCGCAGCTCCTGGACGCGCTCGGTCAGCCGGTCGCTGTGGACAGCATCGGCTTTAAGTCCTTGCTTGAGACGATCTGCAATCACGTTCCCTGTCCGCTCGGCGACGATGAAATGCCGCTTCAGCTGCTGGTCTCCAACATCGATTACGACAATTACATCGGCCGGATCGCCATCGGCCGCATCGAACGCGGGCGTATTGCGAGAAGTCAAAACATCGTGTTGTGCGGATATGATGACGGGTCGCTGCAAAACGCCAAAATCGTCAAGCTGTTTCGTTTCGAGGGCTTGCGGCGCGTCGAGATCGACGGGGCGTCTGTCGGAGAGATCGTCTGCGTAGCCGGAATTCCGGAGGTTAACATCGGCGATACGATCTGTGATCCGGGCCATGCAGAACCGCTGCCGTTTGTCACCATCGACGAACCCACGATCGCCATGACCTTCAGTGTCAACGACAGCCCGTTTGCCGGACGGGAAGGCCGCTTCGTCACCTCGCGCCATTTGCGCGAGCGGCTGTTCCGCGAGATGGAAACCAACGTCTCGATGCGGCTCGAAGAGACGGATACGACCGAATCGTTTGTTGTCAAGGGACGCGGCGAGCTGCATCTGTCGATCCTGATCGAGACCATGCGCCGCGAAGGGTACGAGTTCCAGGTCTCCAAGCCCAAGGTCATCGTCAAGGAGGTCGACGGCATTCTTTGCGAGCCGGTCGAGTTGGTTCTGGTCGACGTGCCCGAGGCGTTCGTCGGCACTGTGATCGAAAAGCTCGGTTCGCGCCGGGCCGAACTGGTCACCATGATGCCGCCGGAGAAGGGCTATTCCCGCATGGAGTTCAAGATCCCCTCGCGGGGCCTGATCGGCTACCGGTCCGAGTTTTTGACCGACACCAAGGGCAATGGTATAATGAACTCCATCATCGCGGGATTTGAGCCGTGGAAAGGTGATATCGAGACACGCAGCCACGGTGTCCTGACCGCCTGGGAAAGCGGTGACGCCGTGACCTATGGCCTTTACAACGCGCAGGAGCGGGGCAGCTTGTTTATCGGGCCCGGCACCCCGGTCTATGAAGGCATGATCGTCGGAACAAACCCCAAAAGCGAAGACATCATGGTCAATGTCTGCAAACGCAAGCATGTCACGAACATGCGTGCTTCCGGGTCGGACGACGCGCTTCGGCTGTCGCCGCCGGTGATCCTTAGCCTGGAGCAGTGCCTTGAGTTTGTCGCCGACGACGAACTGATCGAGGTCACCCCGAAGTCGATCCGGCTGCGCAAGCGGATTCTCGACTCAGAACAGCGCGCCAAGCAGCGCGCCAGGAAAAACGAAAGTTAGCAGCGCCGCATAGCCTCGAGGAGACCAGTATGGTGTCGAAAAAAATCACCCGCACATTAAGCGTCATCGTCATCGTGTTCCTGCTGGTCAGCGTCACGGCCGCCGGTTTTTACTTTGGCCTCAATTATGTCCTCTCCCAAAACAGCCGCTTCGAGCAATTGGAGAAGCTTTTTGGGTCAGACGGTGCCGCGGCGATCAACAAGGATACGCCGGACGCGGTCGAGATCATCATCCCGCGGGCGTCCGACACGCAGCAGATTGCCGAGATCCTGTCCGACAAGGGCATCATCAAGAACGTGTTCATGTTCACGATCCTGTCCAAGTTCAACGGCTTCGACGGTGCTTACATGGCCGGAACCCATTTTGTCCTGCCCGGCATGGGCTACGATGAGATCATGTATATCCTCTGCCAGAACCCGCACGCGGTCCGGGTCACATTCCCGGAAGGGCTGACCTACAGCGAAGTCAAGGACCGGCTGCGCACGGCGGGCGTGCGTTTTGACGAGCAGGTGCTGGACGGCATGGTCCGCAACCCTCAGATCTTCCTCGACTATGACTTCATCACCCAGATCAGCAAAAAGGAAGGGCGGGACTGGACGTTGCAGGGGTATCTTTTCCCAGACACCTACGCTTTCGACGTCAACACCGACGAGGAGACCATCCTGCGCACCTTCCTCAACAACACGGAGCGCTACCTCAAGGAGGAGTACTTCGAGCGGGCCGAGCATATCGGCATGAGCATGGACGAAGTGATCACGATGGCTTCGATCATCCAGATGGAATGCCAGAAAGTCGAAGAGATGCGGACGGTTTCGGGCGTTTACTTCAACCGCCTCGAGCGCGACATGCTGTTCGGCGCCGACCCGACGGTCAACTACCTGCGCAAGGAAGCCGGTGAGGATGTCAAGCTTTGGCTGGAAACCGAGGACCTGTATACATACGACAGTCCCTACAACACCTACATGTATAAAGGCCTGCCGCCCGGACCGATCTGCTCGCCGGGCGAGTTTGCCATCCTGGCGGCTCTTTGGCCCGAATCGCATAAGAACCTTTACTTTGTCGCCAAGGGAGACGGGTTTCATGTGTTTGCCCGCACCCACGAGGAACACGAGCGCAACGTCGCCAAATATAAGAAACTGATCGAGCAGGGCCAGACCGAAACGACCGTCGATGACCGGGATGACTGACCTGGCCGCAAGACGCCTGGAGCTGCTGGCCCCTGCCGGCGACATGGAAAAAATGCGCACGGCGATCCGCTATGGCGCGGATGCGGTCTATTTGTCGACCGGCGATTTCGGCCTGCGGGCGGCGAGCGCCAATTTTACACCCGAAGAATTGGGGGAAGCTGTCGCTTATGCTCATGAACGCGGCGTTCGCGTCTACCTGGCGCTGAACATCCTGGCCCATCCAGAGGACATCGGCCACCTGAAAGAACAGCTGGACCGCCTGCTGGCGGCAGGTCCTGACGCCTGCATCGTCTCCGACCCGGGCATCTTCAGCTTGCTGCGCCGCCTGGCACCCGACATGGACCTTCACATCAGCACCCAGGCCAGTGTCACCAACGGCGAAGCCTGCCGTTTCTGGCACCGGCAGGGCGCCCGGCGCATCGTGCTGGCGCGCGAACTGACCATGGCGGAGATCGGCCAGATTTGTGCCGACACAGGGCCGGAGCTCGAGCTTGAGGTCTTCGTGCACGGGGCCATGTGCCTGGCCTATTCGGGCCGCTGCCTCTTATCCAGTTACCTGACCGGCCGCGATGCCAACCGGGGCCGCTGTGCCCAGCCGTGCCGCTGGCCCTATATGCTGGTTGATCCGGAAAACCCCGGGCGGTCGGTGCTCCTCGAGCAGGACCGGCGCGGCAGCTACCTGCTGAACAGCCGTGACCTGTGCATGATCGAACATCTGCCGGATCTGGCCAGCGCAGGCGTGAGCAGCCTTAAAATCGAGGGCCGCGTCAAGAGCAGTTTTTACGTGGCGACCGTCGTCAAAGCCTATCGAGAAGCCCTCGACGCCTATCTCGCCGACCCGGCCGGATGGTCGTGCCGCCCCAAATGGTTGTCTGACCTGAACAAGACGGTCCACCGGCCGTTCGACACCGGCTTTTTCTATGTAAGGCCGCAGGAAGACGCCAAGCTTTCGACAAGCCGGATCGACTGCCGGGAAGCGGCTGTCGTCGGCGTCGTCAAAGCCTTCCTGCCCGACAGCCGCCTGCTGCTGGTCGAACAGCGCAATAAAATACAGACCGGCGATCAGCTGGAGCTCATCCAGCCCAGGGGACGCGACATGACGATAAACGCGGACCAACTGCTGGATCTGGAGCGAAAACCGATCCAGAGCACGCCGCATCCGCGCATGCTTTTCTATCTGCCCTGCGACGAACCCGTCGCACCGGATTCTTTTATCCGCCGGATCGGCGACAAGGACCTGCCCCACCGGGACCGTTAGGGAACGTCAGGTGCTGATGCGGTTGAGCAGGTCACCCAAAAAGGCGCGCAGCTTCGTGTCGATGCCGTAAAGCGTCAGCACTTCCTTGCCGATGACCATAATGATCGGACCGAAAAGGATGCCGGCGACCCCGTAAACAGCGATGCCGATGATCATGGAAGCCAGTGTCGCCATGGGATGCAAGCGCATGGCATTACCCAGGATCGGCGGCTCGATGACACGGCGCACCAGGGTCATGACACCCAGGAGGATCAAGGCGCCCAGACCGCTGAGCAGCTGGCCTTGCAGGAACAGGTAGAGGGCGACCGGGACCAGCGTCGCGCCTAAACCGAGCACCGGCAGGAAATCGACGATCGAAGCGACCAGGGCGATGATCACCGCGTAGGGCATCTGAATGATCAGCAATCCGACCAGAGCCATGATGAAGGTGACGATCAGGAGCAGCAAATAGCCGCCGATGACGCGAAACAAGGTCGAGAACAGCGTGTTGATCAGGCGGACAGTCGTTTCGCGGAACTGCTTGCTGATCACGTTGCGGCGCAGGAAGACGTACATGCTGCGGCTGTCGGCGATGAAGTAGTACCCGGACATGATCGCGACGACGACCGCGAAGAGGATCAGGGGCAAATTGGCGGCGAAGCCGGCGATCCCGTTCAGGATGGCGGCCACGATTTCAGGAACTTTCTGCAGCAGGTTCTGCTGCAGCCGGACCAGTTCGTTTTCCAGCATTTCGAGCTGCTGCGGCTGGATCAGGCCGCCCAGCTTTTCTGACAGGCTCTCTAGGTAGTCGATGACGCGCCGGAAGATGTCCATGTCGTTGAAGATGACGGGCAGGTAGGCGGCCAGGGAACGCAGCTGGCTGATGACGGCCAGGATAATGCCGACGAAAAGCCCGATGATCAGGATGATCAGGAGGATGTAAACGAAAATGATCAGGCGCTTTTCGCCGCGTGAGCGGGCCAGGCCCTGGGGATAGCGGCCCAGCTTGCGGCGGCCGGTTTGCGCTGCAGATGATGTCTCAGCTGTTTGGGGCAGTTCACGTTTGGCCCGTCGCTTTTTCCGGCCCTCGCCGAGGTCATAGACCAGGTTCTTGGCGGAGGTGACGATCGCGATGGCCAGCCGGGCCAGGATGAAGCCGAAAACGAAGGGGAGCAGGATGGCAAAGATGCGAAAACCAAGGTAGATCAGCAACAGGACAACGGCGGTGATCAAGAAGTACTTGATGATCGCCAGGATGGTCGCCTTGTCATGCATCATCCGGTCAGGTTGGCTCATGCTTCTCCTCCGCGTAAAATGTCACGCACGTCGTATCAGGATTATTGTAACAATCTGCAGGAGGATTGCCAAGGCAAACTTCCAGTCGCCCGGGAAGACCGTCAGGCGTTTGGCCGGCCGCGGTGTTTCCGGCTTGAGCCCGAAGGTCAAAATCAGAATGGGCACCAGGGCGGCCGCGGCGATACAGGCCGCGATCAGGGAGGCATAGAGCAGGGAACTGGCCTGGCGCGTATGAACGGCCATCACTTGCTGGCTCAGTCCGGGAAGCAGCGAAGGCAGGGCGAAAAGCGTGAGATTGAGCGAAAAGTGGGTGACCATGGCCGGCCACAGCCGGCCGCAGCGATGGCGGATGTGCGCCAGCAGGAGACCGGCCAGGAAAGGCGGCAGCAGGAAAAAGACATTCTCATGGAACAGGGCGAACGCCAGAGCCTGCCATGTCATGGCGGACAGAACGGCCCCCCCGGACTGGAGCGAAGATAAGATGACCCCGCGAAAGAAAAATTCCTCAACCAGAGATGGCAAAGCAGCGCTCAGCAGCAGAACCAGAACGATCATTTGCCAGGGCCCGGCCAGCAGGTCCGGTAAGGTTAGCGCGCTGGACAGTCCGGACTGTGAGATGTCGACGCCGCTTCTGGCCAGCACATAGAGCAGCAGGTTGTTGAGGCCGTGGAAGACGACGGCGGCCGGGATGCCGGCAGCAAAGGACAGGAACAAGCTGCCCGGGCGGGCACGCTCGCCGACCAGTTCAGTCGTCGGCGGACGGCGCAGCCCAATGACCAGGACAGCCGGCAGGAAAATCAGCGCCCCCTGCATGAAAAGGACGCTGAATGTATAGACCTTCAGGCTCGATCCGTCAAGGTACGTGGCCAGCACCGGCCAGGAACGGCGCAGGATGATGAAGGCAAGATTAAGCAGGGTGTGCACCAGAAGCAACGTGCCGGCAAGGCCTGTGTAAGCTGGCCTTGCCGGTTCACCCAGACCGGCAATGCCGGTCGGTGCCCTGAGAAGGGGCGCCGATGCCGTTTTGCGCCGAATCATGCCGCCCTCACGCCAGCAGGCCCAGGTAGGCCTGCCAAAGCCCAAGGATCGGTTCGCGGGCTAAAAGGAGCAGCAGGGTGGCCAGCGAGATATAGGGGCCGAAGGCGATCTCCTGGCCGGCATCGCGGCGCCAGAGACGGCTCACCAGCACCGGAATCGCCACCAGGGCGGCGGTCAGGAAAGCGAGACAGAAGAGGAAGGGCAGCAGTTTGAGGCCTGTGATGAAGGCGCAGGATGCCAGCAGCTTGACATCGCCCATGCCCATGGCTTCGCGCTTCATCAGCTTGGCGCCCAGCCAGCCGCTGCCGAAAAGGACCAGCCCGGCCAGCAACGCGGCCAAAAGGCGGGTCAGGATGCCGAGCCCCCAGGCGGCCTCGCCCCGGATGCTGTCGATCACCCAGAGCAGGACGCCGCCCGGCAGCAGGGCCAGGATGAACTGGTCCGGAATGATGCGCGTTTTGAGGTCGGCGACGATGATCAGAAGCAGCGGCTGAACAAGGTACAGGACAACCGGCAGATACGGTCCGGATCCGAGCAGGAGCCTGCCGGCGCCGAAAAGGAATCCGTCGGCCAGTACGAGGAACAGGATGCCCGGAAAGAAAGTCAGGCTGTCCCGGGCCCGCCGCGCCGCATCCAGGTCGGCTTCGCCGTAGTCAAGCAGCCAGGCTGGCGGCATGACCCGGAAGATGAAGGCAATCAGCGCGCCTGCGGCCAGGCCGGCAGGAACATAGGGCATTGCTGCAATCATGAGATGTTACCTCCCACTGTGTCATGTCCATTTTAGCGGTGCGGCGCGTCAGATGCAACGCGCGCGCGTTTACAGGGACGGCCGCATTGATTATAATAGGTAGGCTGCACCCGCTGCAGCGATAACACAGGAGGAAAACATGATTTCGATACAAGAGCTACAAGACAGGATATCAGCGTTTATCAAGGCGGAAACAGCCCAGACTCCCGGAAAGGCCGCTCCGGCGGATTTCTGGCGTGCGCTGTCGCGGGCGGTCATGGAACAACTGACCGATCGCTGGGAAAAGACCAGCCAGCAATATAAATCCGGCCGTCAGGCACACTACTTCTCCGCGGAGTTCCTTGAAGGGCGCTCCTTGCTCAACAACTTGATCAACCTTGGCCTTTACGACGTGGCCTCGACGGCCGTGCGCGCGTTCGGCCACGAACTGGCCGAACTTGAGGAACAGGAGTCCGATCCCGGACTGGGCAACGGCGGCCTGGGCCGCCTCGCGGCCTGTTTTCTCGATTCCAGCGCGACGGGCAATCTGCCGGTCACCGGGTATGGGATTCTCTACCGCTACGGCCTTTTCCGCCAGGAGATCGAGAACGGCTTTCAGAAAGAATACCCCGACGCCTGGATGGAACAGCCTTACCCGTTCGTGGTTCGGCGCAGCCAGGAAGCGGTTCGTGTCCACTACCAGGACCTCGATGTCATTGCCGTTCCGTATGACATGCCGATCACCGGCTACAAGACGGAAAACATCAACACCTTGCGCCTGTGGAAAGCGGAACCGGCCCAGGAGTTCGATTTCAACTTGTTCAATTCGCAGCGTTTTGACGACGCGGTCATCCAGCGCAACCGCGTCAACGACATCTGCCGCGTCCTGTACCCCAACGACTCATCCTATGACGGCAAAGTTCTGCGGGTCCGCCAGCAGTATTTCTTTGTCAGCGCCTCGCTCCAGACCATCGTAGCCGACTACATCCGCCAGCACGGTGCTGATTTTTCAAAGTTCGCTGATTATCATGCGATCCAGCTCAACGACACCCATCCCGTCATCGCCATTCCCGAGCTGATGCGCATCCTTGTCGACCAGCAGCAGATGGACTGGACGGAGGCGTGGCAGGTCACGCAGGCTGTCTTCTCCTACACCAACCACACGATCATGTCCGAAGCGCTTGAAAAATGGGATGCCGGCATATTCCAGTTCCTGTTCCCGCGCCTTTTGCAGATCATCGAGCGCATCGACAGCCAGTTCCGCCAGGAGATTCGCCGCTGCCGCAACGAGGACCAGGTCAACACACTCAGCCCGCTGGGCGACGGCAAGATCCGGATGGCCTGGCTGGCGGTGTACGGCAGCCACGCGGTCAACGGCGTCGCGGCCATGCACACCGACATTTTGAAAAAGGAAACCTTAAGCGGCTTTTATGCGCTCTGGCCCGAAAAATTCAGCAACAAGACCAACGGCGTAACGCCGCGCCGCTGGCTGAAGGTCTGCAATCCTGGCCTGGCCGGCCTGCTGACAGAGCTTTCCGGCAACGACGACTGGATCCGCGACCTGGATGCCCTTGAGGCGCTGAAACCATCCGGCGACGACCGGCAGGTCCTGGAACAACTCCTGGCGATCAAGCAGGCCAACAAGCTAAGCCTGGCCCGCTATATCGAGCAGACGGAACACATCGTGATCGACCCGCAGTCGCTCTTTGATGTCCAGATCAAGCGGCTGCACGAATACAAGCGCCAGCTGCTCAACGCGCTGGTGATCCTGGACGATTACTTCAATATCCGGGCAGATCCGGACCGAGCGATCGTGCCGGTCACCTACCTGTTCGGCGCCAAGGCGGCCCCGGGGTATTTCCGGGCCAAAGCGATCATCAAGTTCATCAACGAGGTTGCGCGCCTTGTCAACCAGGATCCGGTCGCAAGCCCGTTCATGAAGGTCGTTTTCCTGCACAACTACAACGTGTCGCGCGCCGAGCGCATCTTCCCCGCCGCGGACATCTCCGAGCAGATCTCCACCGTGGGCATGGAGGCGTCCGGCACAGGCAACATGAAATTCATGATGAACGGTGCCCTGACCCTGGGCACCTGCGACGGGGCCAACGTGGAGATTGCCGATGCAGCCGGGTATGAGAACAATTTTATCTTCGGCTGCCGCGTCGAGGACTTCCCCAAGACGATCGGATACTATAACCCGCGCTGGCAATACGAGCACATACCCGGTTTGAAGCGCTGCATCGACGCGCTGGTCGACGGGACGCTGGACGACCAGGGGACGGGCATGTTCCTGGACCTGTACAACGGCCTGCTCAACGGCTCCAGCTGGCAGCCGGCCGATCCGTACTATGTCCTGGGCGATTTCGACGAATACCGGATCAACCGGCACAAAAGCCAGTACGCGTACCTGGAACAGCTGTCATGGGCGCGCAAATGCTGGAACAACATCACCAGCAGCGGCCGGTTCAGTTCGGACCGTACCATCCGGGATTATGCCGATGAGATTTGGCGTGTCGGCAGTCAGCCGGTTAAGGACTGATCATTGATTTGTTGCTCTTTTCTCCGGGTGATTGACCAGACTCGTCAATCACCCATAAACCTATAGATCGGCTTAACGGAGCAGTCCCGTAACACAAGCGAAGGCGGCTCAGAAAAGGGAAACACCGTACTTGATCAAGCTGAAAACGAGCGTCAGGGCGATGGCGGAGATCAACCCGCCCAGGCCGACGCACAGCATGGATTTTCGGAAATCGAAGCCCAGCACCGAAGCCACCATGCTGCCGGTCCACAGCCCTGTGCCGGGAAGCGGGATCGCGACAAACAGGATCAGGGCCGCCTCGGTCGACTTTTCGAACTTTTTCGCGTAGCGACGCACTTTCTGGTCCAGGGCGGTCGTGAACCAGTTCATCCAGGACAGGCGGCTCAGCCAGTCCAGAATCCGGGTGTAGAGCAACAGGAGAACGGGGACCGGCAGCAAACTGCCGATAAAGGCCAGGATGAACACCAGCCAAGGATTCATGTCCCAGTAGATGCCCAGCGGGATGGTTGCGCGCTGTTCGGTAATCGGAATCGCCGAGCCGATCAGGATGATCAGGGCGCGGGCGTTGCCGAAAAGCGACTCGAGAAGCGAAATGATGCTGTCCTTCACAAGAATCCTCCAGTATCAAGCCATAAGTTATGTTTTGGGCGAATGGATCTCGAGGCTCACGACCTCGGGCAGGGAACAAAATCGCAGCGGAAACAGGACACAGCCCAGGCCGCGGCTGATGTAACCGGTCATATCACCCAACGTGATGCAGCCCTTATCGAAACCTGCCCGGGGCAGTTTTTCATCCCTCAGCACATGGTATTCGAGCCGGAACGGCATCCAGATCTGGCCGCCGTGGAAATGGCCGCCGCAAAACCAGGCTGCCTGCCCGGGCGGCAGGTCGAGCAGGCTGTCCGGGTTGTGCACCAAAACCAGCGAGTGCTGCGGCGCGACACCGGTCTTGCGGGCTTCTTGGCAGGCACGGGCCGTGTCGAGCGTTCCCTGGCGGCGGTCATCCAGGCCGATAATCTGCCAGGACTGGCCGCGGACCTGGTGGACGTAGACCTGGTTGCGCAGCACACGGGCGCCCGACTGCTGTAAAAGGCCAAGGCCGTCCCCGCTGTCGTGGTTGCCCGGAACGGCGACAAGCGGAACCTGCGATAGGTTCGGCAATCCCATGATCCGGCCGAGCAGTCCGGCGGCGGCCGGTTCGCAATCCTCACGCCCGGACAGATCGCCGCCGAACAGAACCAGATCCGGCTGCAGCCGCTTGAGCGCGGTCATCAAACGTTTTTCCGGGATGCGCATCCGGTCCATGTGCAGGTCGGTCAGCAAGACGAGACGCAGCGTATCCGCCTGCCCGTTCTCTTCTTGCGCCTCCGGCAACGGGCTGCAGCCGGGCAAGACGACTTGCGCCACCTCGAGCCGCGTCGGCTCCCAGATGCCGCGTAAAAGGCAGGCCAGGGCCGCAATGCCGGCGACGATCGCAACAAACCAACCAGGGTTCATCAGCCGCTCAGGAGTTCAAAAACCGAGGGACGACAGAAAGTCGACGCACTCGCCCAGCCAGCCGCGGATATCGGGGCAATCCTCCGCCAATCCAAGGCCATGGGCGCCGTGGGGATAGATGTGGCAGGAAAACGGGATCTGGCGGGCTGCCAGACTGGAAGCGAACAGCAGGCTGTTTTCGACCGGGACGCCGGGATCATCCGAAGTGTGCCAGATATAGGCCGGCGGTGTGCGCCGGTCGACCCGGTTTTCCAGTGACAGGTCACTGATCTGGGTCGGCGTGGCCGCTTCACCGAGCAGGTTGATCCGGCTGCCGAGATGGCCGGACTTGCTGAATGTGATCACAGGATAACAGAGCACCATGGCATCCGGCCGGCAGGCGTCCTGATCCCACATCGTTCCGGCCGACGCAGCCAGGTGACCGCCGGCAGAAAAACCCAGGATAGCCACTTTGTCCGGCATGTTTTGGCCGGCGGCGCGCTCCCTGGCCAGCAGGATGGCCCTGCGGGCGTCCTGGTACGGTGATGGATGCCGGTCCGGGCTGACCCGGTAGTCCAGCACATAGGCGTTCAGGCCCCGTTCGTTCAGACGGCGGGCGATTGGCTCCCCCTCGTGCGGCGCCTTGACGCTGTACCCGCCGCCGGGGCAGACAATGACGCTGCCGCGGTTGTGGCCCTCCGGGGCCGGATACCAGCTCATCGACGGCAAACACGACTTGAACGTGCCGATCGCACTGACGCTGCCGACATGCCGTTCTTCTTCTGACCAGAGCATGATTGTTTCAGATGCCATATGGACGTGCCCTCCTGTTGAATCGATTTTACCACAAATGTGCGGTTGAGTTGTCAAACCGGGAAAAAATCAGTTAGAATGAATCAGGCTCCGCGGAGGGCAGGACAACCGGTCCAACCCGCCCGGTATACGCCGGGAACCCGGAGGAGGATATGTGCACATGAAAAGTCAAAACCGCGCCTGGATCATGTTTGTCCTTGTCTTCCTGCTCTGGCAGACGCTGCCGGGCAGTCCATTCGCCTATTTTACCGACATGATCCGCCAATGGCTCGGCCTTCTGCTGGAAAAATCTGCCTTGCCCGGTCCCTGGCAGCCTGTCCTAGTATATGTTTTTTTCAGCCTGCTGCTGAGTGCCTTGCTGCTGCTGGGCCGCAGCAGGAGCCGCGTCTACCTGGCCGGAATCTGTTCGCTGGCGACCCTGATCCACCACCTGATCGACTGCATCCGGACCGGTCGGGTCTACCCGGTGTCCCTGTCGATCGCGATCGGCCTGGCCCTGGCGCTGCTCTTTTTGCTGATCAAGGCGAAAAGCCCGGCCCTGTGGCTGTCGGATGCCTATACGCTGGCCTTGTCGGTTTGGATGATCCGCGACGGCGTTCTGCCGCCGGTCATCGAACGATTGGACATTGGCGGCAGCAAGCTTGACCTGTTCCTGGACTTGCCGAAAAAGCCTCTGATCGACCTGCTGGACAAGACCTGGCATCTGCCTGCCGTGGTTTGGGCCCTCCTGCCCTTGGTCCTGGCTCTCTTGCCGGTCGTTTTTTTCGGCCGCGGGCGGCAAAAAGGCTGATACAGCAGACGGGGGGCTGACACATGGGTCGTGACCAGGAACTGCCGTTACTGTCCGGCATCGAACAGCGAATCGCCGATCTGCGCCGCCAGATCGCGTACCACAACCACCTTTATTATGACTTGAACCAAAACGAGATCAGCGACGAAGCCTATGACCAGCTGACGCGCGAATTGCGCCAGCTGGAAGCGGACTGGCCGCAATTCGCCGATCCAGATTCGCCGCTTGGCACGGTCGGCGGAACGGTGCAACGCGGTTTTGAGACCATCCCGCACCGCATCCCGATGCTCAGCCTGCAGGATGTTTTCAGCGAGCAAGACGTGCGCGATTTTGTCCGTCGCGTCAGCCAGGAGACAACAGATCCCCGATTTGTCGTCGAGCAGAAGATTGACGGCTTGTCGGTTTCGCTGCGCTATACGGATGGCCGCCTGGTGCGCGGCCTGACCCGCGGCGACGGCCAGACCGGCGAGGATGTCACCCGCAACCTCCTGATGATTGAGTCCGTGCCGGTTAGGTTGCCTGAAGCCGTGCCCGACCTCGAAGTTCGCGGCGAGGTATACATGTCCATCGAGGCCTTCGAAGCGGTCAACGCCCGCCAGGAAGCTGCGGGCGGCAAGCTGTTCGCCAACCCGCGCAACTGCGCGGCCGGGACCTTGCGCCAGCTGGATGCAGCGGTCGTCAGGGAACGCCGGTTGTCCCTGTTTGTCTTCAATATCCAGCTAGCCGACGGCATGGCCTTCCGATCGCATGCCGAAAGCCTGGCGTGGCTGGCCGATCAGGGCTTTGCGGTCAGCCCCGGCTGGACGCTGTGCCGTACCGAGGACGAGGTCTGGGCCGCTGTCGAGGCGATCGGCGCACGGCGTTTCGCCCTGCCTTACGGCATCGACGGGGCGGTTGTCAAACTGGATGACCTGGCTGCGCGCACGCTGTTGGGCGCGACCAGCAAGGTGCCGCGCTGGGCCGTGGCCTACAAGTACCCGCCGGAGCAAAAGGAGACCCGCGTCCTCGATATCCAGGTCCAGGTCGGCCGGACCGGGCGATTGACCCCCATGGCCCTGCTCGAGCCTGTTCAGATAGCCGGCACACGGGTCAGCCGGGCCACGCTGCACAACCAGGACTATATCGATAACCTGGACGTCCGGGTCGGCGATACCGTTCTTATCCAGAAGGCGGGCGACATCATCCCCGCTGTTTTGGCGGTGCGGCGCGAGAAGCGAACCGGACAACCGCCGCCTTTCAGGATCCCGTCCAACTGCCCGGTTTGCGGGGCGCCCGCCGAACGGGACGGCGATGGCGCGGATATCCGCTGCACCGGCGTCGACTGTCCGGCACAACTGGCCCGCCACCTGGTCTATTTCGCGTCCAAGGAGGCGATGGATATCGACGGGCTCGGACCTGCGACCGTCGAAGCCCTGATGCAATCCGGCTACCTGAAGCACCTGTCCGACCTCTACCACCTGCACGAGCATCGTGAGCGCCTGATCGAGAGCGGACTGGTCGGCAAGGAGAAATCGGTCGGCAAGCTGCTGGCTGCGATCGACAAGTCGCGCCAGAATCCGCTTGACCGCCTCTTGACCGGCCTTGGCATCCGCAACATCGGGCGCCAGGCGGCGCGAACCCTGGCGGCGCATTACGGCGATATGGACCGCCTGCTGCGTGCTTCGGAAGAAGACCTGACCACCCTGCCGGATCTGGGGCAAATCAGCGCCCGTTCCCTGCGCCAGTTCTTTTCCCAGCCCCAGAGTGCCGCACTGCTTGGCGAGCTGCGCGCGGCCGGCGTGCGTATGACCGCTGAGCAGGCCGCCAAGTCGGACAGGCCGCTGCAGGGCAAGAGCTTTGTCCTGACCGGCACGCTGCCCGGGCTGAAGCGGGAGGAGGCCCGCCGTCTGATCGAGCAGGCCGGCGGGACCGTGGCCGGCTCGGTATCCGCCCGAACCGGTTATGTGATCGCGGGCGAGGCAGCCGGCAGCAAGCTGGACAAAGCCCGTCAACTGAACATCCCGATACTTGACGAAGACGGCTTGCGCCGCCTCCTGAACGATCCGCAGGGGCAGCCAGGCACAGACAAGGAGCAACAACCGTGATGACAACAAAAAACAAAATAACGCCAAGCCGGCTCAGCCAGGTCAAGTGCTGGCTGCTGGACATGGACGGGACGATTACCCTGGGTGAAGAGGCCTTGCCCGGAGCCGCGGCTTTTTTTGCCAGCATCAGGGGCCAAGCCCACATCTTTCTGACCAACAACTCCTCGCATGCCAGGAGCCATTACTTGGCACGGCTCAGCCGGATCGGCATCCCGGCAGGACCTGACCAGGTCCTGACCTCGACCGACGCCATGGCGATGTACCTGAAGACGATCGGGCCCGCGGAACGGCCGGTGACGATTTATCCGGTCGGTACGCCGGGGTTCGAACAGGACCTTCAGGCCGCCGGCATCCGGCTGGAAAAACGGCGGGAGATGGCGATCGACTATGTCGTGCTGGGCTTTGATACCAGCCTGGTCTATGAAAAACTGGATGTGGCCTGCGACTATATCCGCCGCGGCGTACCGTATCTGGCGACGAACCCGGACCGGGTCTGCCCTCTGGCAGGAGGCCGGGTGCTGCCGGATTGCGGCGCCCTGATCGCCTACATGCAGACCTGCACCGGCACCGATCCGCTGAAGGTGATCGGCAAGCCGGAAACGGCCATGATCGACATGGTTCTGGCCAGCCGGTCCTTCGTCAAAGAGGACCTGGCCATGGTCGGCGACCGCATCTATACCGATATCGCCGCCGCCCGCAACGCCGGGGTCTTGTCGATTGCCGTGCTGTCCGGCGAAGCTACCCGCGAGGATCTGGAACGGGCCAGCGTCAAGCCAGACCTCATCTTTGCCGATGTCGGCGAGCTGGCCGCGTGCCTGGAGCACGAGCGGGCCGACGGGAGGCCGTTATGAGCGGGCGCACAGTCCGGGCCCGGTCTGCTGCGTTTTTGCTCCTGATCGCCCTGCTGCTGCAGGCGGTGGGCTGCGGCGCCGGGACACAGACGGATCTGCACGGCTTTCGCGAAACCGACGAAGTCAGCCGTTACGTGGCGATCGTCATGAAGGGGCGTCCGTCCGCCATGATCGTCGAACTCAACCCGGACATCGCCCCAATCACGACCGCCAATTTCCAAAAGCTGGTCGGGGAGGGCTTTTACGACGGACTGACCTTCCATCGGGTCATTGACCAGACGCTTATCCAGGGCGGCGACCCGGAGGGGACGGGCCGGGGCGGACCGGGCTATATGATTCAGGGCGAGTTCAGCCTCAACGGCATCAGCAACGTACTCAACCACGAACGGGGCAGCATCTCGATGGCGCGCAGCGAAGACTACGATTCGGCCGGATCGCAGTTCTTTATCTGTTTGAAGAAGCTGAAGGATCTGGACCGGGAATACGCGGTTTTCGGCTCCGTAATCGCTGGCATGGAAACTGCGGACGCGATCGGGGCGGTCGCGAACAGCGGCAGCCCGAACAACCGGCCTGACCGGCGCCAGGTGATGGAACGGGTCTTTTTTGTCGAACCGGACGATTCTGGCGCGACGGACGGCTGATCACGGATCCGGCAGCACCTGGTGCAGCCATTCAATCCAGCGTGAACGGGTCTTGTCGCTGATCGCGTGCTCCATACGGCAGGCGTCCTGCTCGGCTGTTTCGTCATCGAGCTCAAGGATTTCGACCAGAAAACGTTTCAGCATCCGGTGACGCTGCAGGATGTTTGCGGCGCGCAGCCTGCCTTGCTCGGTCAAGTGAATTTGACCATAGTGCGCCTGGGCGATCAGGCCGGCCTCACGGAGCACGCCGACCGCTTTATAAACGCCTGCCTTGGATACATGCAGATGGTTGGCAATGTCTACCGAGCGGACCGCTTCGCTGCTTTGCGACAGCTCCAGGATCTTCTCGAGGTAGTCTTCATTCGACGGTGAAAGGGTTCGCTTTGCGGCCATGCGGCGCTCCTTTGTTATCGACCGCCGCCGGGTGCGTGTTGCCGTTTGTCCGGCGGGACGGACAGCTGCTCATCGCGCAAGCGCTGCAGGACGAACAGGTAGAACAGCCCTGGCTCCGCCTTGTCAGCCTGCGGACCAGGATCAGGATCGCGAAAGCCAGCAGGGCCGCCACGACCAGGTAGGGCGACAAGCGCAGCCAGAAGCCGCTGCACGCGACCGGTATAAGATTAAGGAAACTCATGTCAAATCACTCCAGACCATGGTACAGAACCCCTGCATCCTGTTATGCCGCGCCAAAACCCAGCAGACGGCCGCCCTGGTAGACCAGAAACGAGATCAGCCAGGCTACCCCGGTTTGGTAGAGGACGGCGGTCAGAGTCCAGCGCCAGTTGTTCATCTCGCGGCGGATGGCGCTGAAAGCTGCGATGCACGGCATGTACAGCAACGTAAAGATCATGAAGGCATAGGCGGACAGCGGGG
>Ga0172382_10003641_pt1 | contig 24203 bp, 19 predicted proteins | sample Leawel138RmetaG_FD_122245 | JGI IMG/M metagenome (GOLD analysis project Ga0172382, IMG submission 122245) | Leachate microbial communities from a municipal landfill in Southern Ontario, Canada - Leachate well 138R metaG | ecosystem: Engineered > Solid waste > Landfill > Unclassified | place... | reverse complement strand
ACAGTATAGTCACGCGTGCTGAGGTCGCCCTGAAGATACAGATTACGCGCGAAGATCTCGGCGTCTTCATACACGCTGCGGTCCTGAACCACAGAGCCTTGCGCCAGGAGCAGTTCTTTATGTATCTTCAACCGGCGCGTCAAAAAATAGACCTGAGAATGGTAAGACCAGCTTTCCATGTCTTCATAGAAGTCAGCCAGATAAGGATTCTCTTCGTGCGGTTCGTAGAAAGGCGTGAAACCCAGGCGTTCACTTAGAATTTTTACCAGGGTCGTTTTTCCCGCACCAATGTTTCCTGCTATCACAATGAACTTTTCCATAAGCTTTCCTGAGGTTTCTTGCTGTGTTCTAAAAAAATGTTCTTTCAGTTCAAACTAACTATCCATACTTTGACCCTAATTATAAGCATTAAATTCTGCCAAATTTGGTGCAAACTATTGTATAAGGTCAATTATTGTCATTCGTTTTCTGATGCTATATACTTTTTTTATACAAACCAATTTTAGTTTTGGTATTTAGGAAAGGAGTAAAAAATGTTTGAAGGATTAAACTGGTTATGGACCATTATTGTTGGAGGTATCGTTGGATGGCTTGCTGATCTGGCTGTTCCCGGCGTCAAAGTTGGCGTTTTGGGCGCGATCATTGCAGGTATTCTCGGCGGATTCCTCGGTGGCTGGCTCTTTGGACTGCTCGGTCTGGGTACTGGCAGCACACTCGTGATGTTGCTGGCAGCTGTGATCGGTGCCATCCTCGTGCTGGTCATCTACCGCGCGATCGCCCGGCAATAATACTTATTGTCATCTGATAGAAAGACACCGGCGTTTGACGGTGTCTTTGTTTTAAACCAGTAACTTTTGTACGGGTCACGAGCAAACTATGGTTGGGCTTCGATCAGAGGGAGATAGTATTTCCTGAGAATCACCGGCGGCTGGGTAGGTTCGGCTGTGGGCGTGATGACAGGTGTTTCTTCGACTGAGCTAGTGAAGAAAATGGCTGTGGGTGGACCCCAGACACCGCCATTATCCAGTGCCTCAACAAAGAGTATATGCTGCCCAGGGGTAGGCCCATCTGTCGAAACCGTGAACTGCCCGCTGTATTTTGTCACGGATTTGCGTAAAAGGATGGTTTTCGCGTTTGCATCACTGATCCAGGATGGTTTGTCGATCGAATAGCGGAGAGAATCAATGAATTGGGAAGGAAGACCGCCCTGGTAGTTGCTGTAAAGCGTATCATCAGCGGTGTAACTGACTACCAGGTCTTTAACCGGGTTGACGTGGAAGGACAAATTTGTTATTTCAGGGCCGTAGGTCAGGCGGTAGGGCTTGCGCGCTAATTTTATAGCCCGCAGCAGCGCTTGAAGGTTGCGAGGATTGATGTCGTTCTCAAAAACGCTGCAACTCTGGTGGAAGTTATCGCCAACCTCAAAGCAGAATCCAGGCACACCCAGCTCTCCATAAGCCCAATCATCGGTAGTTCCTGCCGAAGGATAAAGATCGGTCGATTTTTGGGGGGCATGGCCGTTGTAATAAGCAAATTTATAGCTCATCGTCTTGAGCGTATTGTGATTGGGTACATTGGTATAGGTGTAACCCCAGGGGTAAAGCACCAGGCGAGAATAACTATGGATGTCAATGAACATACCCGTTGCTGTCAATTCATTAACCGCATCGGTCGGCTCAGTCCCCCGTTGATCAGGGAAGAGTGTGCGCACATAATTGATAACTGCTGTCGTTTCGGGTTCCGAAGCCTTTGAAGCGCCAGGGTAGAGTGCGCTACATTGAGAATTACCCGCTTCCCAGGCAAAAGGATAATTGCGGTTTAAATCTGCGCCGCGACCATTCTCACCTGTTCCACCAGTACAGTAATTATTGTTCGTGTTTTTGCGCCACAACCAGTTTTGGTTGGCTTCATCCTGGAGACGTCCATCCGGGTTGGTCACCAACAGCAGGTGAATGAAGTTGTAATCGAGCAGCCATTTGACGTCGGCGTCCGTCTCATAATTTTCGAGCAGATACTCTGCCAGGCGCAGGTTGAGTTCCACCGGGGCCCATTCGCGGGCATGAATGCCGCTCATGATGAACGCATTAAATTTCGGGATTGCTGGCGTGGTCTTATCGCCCAGGACCAGCACTTGAATATCCCAACCCTGATTGGGGTTGATCGTCTTTTCCCAGGAATCACCTATATCGCGCAGTTCGGTCAGATTCGGATAGGCAGCTGCCAGGTCGTCCACTGCGTCGTACACTTCGTCAACGCTACGGTAACAGGCATAGCCGGGTATGCCGCTGGTCTGCCAGGGTGGTGCTTGAACTTTGGTGTTAATCAAAGTGGTGTAAGCACGGTCAACAGTCCAGGTAAAACCTTCTGACGCCAATGCGTCCCGCGTGATCTGGTTGCTAAAAATCTTAACTGTTTGTGTTTGCGAATCAACCTCAACCACATCATAACGGTTTGCCAAATCAGCCAGTTGTTCCCGATCTTGGTAGGAAACCACCAGTACCTTTAGGTCGTAGTCGGGTTCTACTGCCTGTACCGGAGCCGATTGGACCAACGTGAAAACAATGAAAATTGCCAGGACGATAGGGAGCAAACCGGTCAATCTTTTAATCATAAAATCTCCGTTCGATTGGTTACCAACTTCTTTAACAAATGCGCAGCCTTCAACAGACCTGCATTAGTTTAACGCTTTTTGCTTAGCTTAAGAGTATTTTCCACAAATTGCTGTGATCTCGAATAAATTTTTGCGGTTTCAAATCGCGTCCGCAGAGATGCGGTGTCCGCTTCAGGTTGTTGGTGAGATTATCTGCTGACAGGCGATGGCGCTCAGATCATTGATTTGTGAAGGTTATTACGGCTCCGTCGCTGATCATCTCTGACCACTCTGGTAGCATTCCTGCGCTCTCTGCCAGGTTTAGGTCATTATTGGTTAACAAGCGTTCTCGGCTGCAAGACAGGAGCAGCGAGCTGCTCTGAGATGGGGTGGTCAGGTTTTCACAGAGAGGTTTCCCGCTCCAGTTTTCAACACTGACACCGGGCATCAACAGACTGGCCGAAAGCTCGCCATACTCAAGCTGTAACGCTGAGATACCTTCCTTGCCTGCGTGGAAAGACAGGTTGAGCCGTCCATCGCTGAGCAATTCGTCCGAGGTCAGGGTATTTTGAAGAGCCCCTTCCCGTTCCAGCAAATCGTACAAATTTCGGCTGGTTTGATTGCTGGTTGGCTGGCAGCCCCACAGAACCTGCCTGATTTTCAACTTTGATGCCAGGACAAACAGTCCTGAAAGGTTCGATCGCTTGCAATTAGGAACGATGAGACTGTCCAACCGATTAGAAAAAAGAGGAAGCTGTTTGGAAACCTGGTCTACCAGGCTGTAGGCGCCTGCGCTTCCAGCAACCAGGATGGTTTGTCCGTCTCCGCCTTCCAGGAGGATGTAGGTTTGCTCGGGTTGATTGGGGATAAAGATATGCAGCCTGCCATCAGGTGCCGAGCTCACTCCCAACCAGACGACCAGCGTCAGCCCGGCCAATGCCGGCAAAACATATTGTGGGCGAAAAATAGCCCTGGTAAATTTGCCAGGCTTTGGACGGAAAAGCGCCAGGAAAAAAATCAGATAATACAACAAAACCCAAAACAGGTTGAATTGCGGCAAAGTCCAATTTCCTGGCGCCAGACCCGCCAGCCAAACGACCATGCGGTTGCTGTATGCCACCCAGGGCCAGGCTATCCAGGCCACAATTTTCCCGAGAGGCAGCCAAAGTAGACCCGCGCTCATGGCTACCAATCCCAGCACCATTACTGCCGGCTGAACCGGCAATATCAGTGGGTTGGCAATCAGAAACAGCCAGGATATTTCTCTGAAATGCCAGATACTGAGGGGTAATACCAGGGCCTGTGCAATCATGGTCAGCAGGAAGGTTTCTGATAGCAGGCTACTGACCGTCAGGGCGGTTTTTTGCTCGAGGCGCCTGGCTAAAGCGGCTTCCAGTCGCGCTTGCAAGGGCCCGGCAAACAAAGATAGTCCCAGCGTGGCCATGACCGAAAACTGAAAACCGAGATCCCAGGGAAGATGGGGATTCAATACCACCATTGAAAGCGTGCTGACACCCAGGTTGTTGAGTGTGTTTCCCCTGCGGGAGATGGAATTCCCCAGGACTGCATACGAGCCCATGAAGGCAGCCCTGATAACCGAAGCGCTGGCGCCGACCAACAGGCTGTAACTTCCCAAAAGCAGGATAGTTACCAGAGCCCCGCGTTTTCGTCCAAACTGACGGGTGAAAAACAAACTCACCAGACCCGCCAGGACAGACATATTAAACCCAGAAATCGCGATAATATGGCTGGTTCCTGTCAACCGATAAGCATCTGACAGACTTATTGAGATGGTGCTTTCATCTCCCAGCAGGATGCCCTTCAGCAGGCTGTCTTCCGGACTGGGAAAGATTGCGCTCAAAACCTGTCCGCCGCTCTCTCGCAACCGAAAGAGAGCTGCTTTCAAGGGATTGCCACGGTCTCTTTGCATCAACCTGGCGCGTGGGTAGAGAATGGTGGAATAAATACCTTGATGCTTCAGATAATCCCGCCACGAGAAATTGACACCTTCCTCAGGCGGAAGCAGCTCGCCCCGAATTTCTATGAGGTCTCCATAGCGCAGTTCGGTTCCAAGAGGGAGGTAAAAGATCAGTTTGCCCTCCACCTCAGGTTCACGTACCGGCAGATTTTCCGCTCTGAGCGAAAAGGCTTCCACCACTACTTGCAGGCTGTTTTGTTTCGTTTCGGGGGGCGAGGATACCAGTGCGGTTATTGTCACCGGTCCCCTCTTGTGGTAATACAACAGGTTATTCGGCTGGTTTGACGGCAGGCTCAGCTGGTAGAGCATGGCGGTCAAGCCAAAAACGGCTAACGTAAGCGCTGCCGGTAAACGCCTGACAGTCTGCACAGCTTCATGCGGCCTTCTACGCAAAATGGTGAACAGAAGAGCCCCAACTACTAAACCTGCCCACCAATGCCAGGGAAAATTTAACTCATCGCCAGCAAACGGCCCAAGTACTGCAGCCAGACCCAACCAAAAAAAAGGCATAAAAGCCGGCCAGCGGATCTGGCGTGCGCGAAGATTTTCTTCCTCTATCTCATTTTCGTCTTGCCAGGAAAAGCTGCCCATGGATACGCGAGTTTGATCTTCAGCAGATCATTTTTGCAGATAATCGCCCAATTTTGCCAGGGCAAGATGAGCAAGCTGGGACTTTATCTCCTCGCGATTCCCTTCCAATTGAAAATGATAGGACCAGTCTCCATCCGGCGTCGAAAGACCGCACCAACTGGTTCCAACAGGCTTGTCCGTGGTAGCCCCACCCGGACCAGCAATGCAGGAAACTGAGAGACCAACATCTGTGTTGAATGCCCGCCGCGCGCCCTGAGCCATTTCTAACACGGTGGCGCTGCTTACCGCTCCGTTTTTTTGCAGTGTATCCCAGCTCACACCAAGCAGTTTCACCTTGGCCTGGTAGGCATAAGCAACAATACTGCCCATGAAATATTCTGAGGCACCAGGAACATTGGTAAGCAGGTGACCGATCAACCCACCCGTGCAGCTCTCAGCTAACCCCAGAGAAAGCTTCTTTTCAAACAGACGCTTTCCAATGCGCGTTGGCGGATCATCGTTTTCCAAAATTTTATCCGTTATCACCTGAACAGGCTGCTTGGTGTCGATCTGCTTCCAGATGGTGACCAGGTCGTTATTGGCGATATACTCGGCGATCTCTGGATCGAGGATGCCTTCCGCCGCAAGAGTCGAAGGGTCGGTTCCGGTTTCAAGACGGGTTCTGATGATTCGGGACGATATATCGGAAACCTCGATCTCCTCCAGATAAATTACCCGCCCCCCACGTTCGGTGAGACTTTCTATAAAGCTTTGATTTGGTATAAAACCCTTACGCGGGCTGATCACTAACATGGCGTCTTTAATCAATTCTTCCCAGCGGTGCCATTGAGCAAAACCCGGACGTTCGCCAGTAAAACTGTCTGCCCCAATCAGGAAAGCCAGCTCGAGGTTTGGGTCAGTGCGCTTTCGCATGGCTTCCATGGTCTCAGCTGTGAAGTTGGGGCGATTGCTCTGCCAGACCAGTTCTCGTTCCAGGTCGCTCACACTCACTTTTTCTACCATACCATTCAGCTTCTGGCGGATTTCGTCCGCTGCAAGCTGACAGATCGTATAGCGATGCTCGAAAGTGAGGGTCAGTGAGCGCTTGACACCTTCCTGGATATTGTGATGACGGAAAACCGGCATCAGGATAACCTCCGCTACCTTCCAGCTGCGGGCAGTCAGGGCTCTGACCGCGTCTACCACCAACTCCACATGTCCCTGATGAAGCGGGTCCGCAGAGGTTCCAAAAACCAGTTTTAATTCATTTCTCATCAATAACCTCTTCTTTTTTCAGGCCATTACCGATTTGATCGAGCTGCTCCAGCCATAAATTCGCGCTGGCGTCGGCGGGCATTCGCCAGCCTGTACGGGCAGAAATCCCCAGGCTGAACAGGCGCGGGCCATCAGGTGCGGCTGTGCGCTTAAATTGATGCCTGAAAAAGCGTTGATAAAATGTGCGAAGCACCCGCAGGATGAAGGCGGGCTCATACTGATCGCCAAAAACCTGGCAGGCCTGCAGGAAAATGTCAGATGGTGTTTTATGCTCTTGAATCGCCTGCCAGAGAAAGAAGTCATGCAGCAAGTAAGGACCCAAGACATCTTCAGTCAGTTGGATAATGTCTCCATCCGGACCCAGCGGTTTCAACTCAGGAGAAACGGGTGCTTTCGCGATGGTGTTAGCCACCCTTCTGCCTTCAGACCCAAACAGGCTCTCCGCCGCCCAAACCAACAAAAGCCACAGAATCGTTTTCGGCAGGCCGGCATTGACGTTGTACATGCTCATTTGATCTCCATTGTAGGTGGACCAACCAAGCGCGTTTTCAGACATGTCGCCAGTGCCTACCACCAGCCCACCTTCCATGTTTGCCAAATTCATCAAGATCTGCGTTCTCTCGCGCGCCTGGGCGTTTTCATAAGTCACATCAGCAGTCTGCCCGTCGTGACCGATCTCTGCAAGATGTTGCTTCACAGCGTCGTCGATTGGGATAACACACGGTATAATTCCCGCCAGTTGAGTCAAGTTGGCGGTATTTTTCTTTGACTTTTTAGAACTACCAGGACCAGGCATTGAGATCGCTAAGAGGTTTGCACGCGGAAGACCCATTTTATCCAGAACATGGCAGCACACTAAAAACGCCATGGATGAATCAGCCCCTCCACTGACACCCAGGATCAGCTTTTCAGATTTAATGTGACGCAGGCGACCCATCAACCCAACTGTCTGGATCTCGAAGGCTCGCTCAAGTTGAGCTGGTTGTCCTTGGGTAAGCAAAAACGGCAGGCGCCGGTCGCGCGCGTTTTCAGGCAAAGAGACGAAACCGGTAGATTGACTCTGAGGATCAAATGGATAGGCTCTGCTCTCAAACCTGAGTTCACTTTTATGCAGCAAACGGGCGCCATCCCGCCAAACCTGGCATAGTCCCGAAAAAACCTCTTCACCAGTGGACTCAGCCGCTCCGGCTGAGCAAACCGCCAGGAGACCTTTGGTCTGACGTGAGCATTGCTGAAATGGTGCTTCATAGCCATTATCCGCGAGGGCAGGCAGCGCGGTTGGATTGAGGGTCAGCTCCGGCCCAGTCCCCCCCATTTGACCCGCAAGCGTCCCTACCACGATGCTGGCTTTTCTGACACCGAGAGTGGGAAGCTCAAAACTACCCAGCCTGAAAACCTCGGCTTTTTTTTCCTTCCAGATCAGACTTGTTGGCGTGTTCTGATGGGGGACCTGAAAATAACGCGGGTCGGGCTGCTTGTTAAGCACGAAACCGCGCAAACCTTGTGGGTCGATCACAGCCGCAGCGTCATAAAGCTGATCAGCAAGCCGCAGCGGCAGACCAAGAACCACGCTCAGTTTTGAATTGACAACCGCGTTTTCAATTCTTTCCAGCTCGCTTAAACAAGCCTGGGCCAGCAGCGGCTGAAAAAATAGATCGCCGCAGGTGCTGCCGCTGAGAGCTAACTGTGGAAAGAGACAGAGTTGCTCACGCTCAGAACTATCACCCATTTCTGCCAGCAGGTGAAGGATTTGAGCCGTGTTGAAGGTGACGTCCGCTACGCGCAGCGTTGGTACGCAAAGGTTAAGAACCCAATCGGGTGCTTTCATCTTGCAGCCTCCTTTTCGTTGTTTTAATCATAACAATTTTTTCGCTTCCGTGTACAATTTATTGGCCTTTAAATAATGCATCACATGTCCCTTCTGATGCATCTCATCCGCGCCAGACAATTTCTGGCAAAGAGAGGAATATTTGACCAGGAATACTTTTCTGTTTCGATTAATTTTGTCTGTGGGGGCAACCGTCTTTTTATCCTTTTCATCCACTCAAGCCGGCAACCAGCCTGAGGACACCATCCCTGGGTTCAGCTGTTATCGCGATGCTGCTTCTGTTCTCGAAAGCCTCGAGACGATCGAAGAAAATTATCCCAGGTTGGCTCAGTTGACCAGCATCGGTTCTTCCTGGGAAGGTCGCCCGATCTATTTACTCAAACTCACCAATGCCGCCATTAATGCCTCCAAACCTAAATTAATTTTGCTGAGCGGACTGAGCGGAAATGCCTTCGCGCCCGTGGAGTTAAGCCTTCGTTTTGCTGAGAACCTGCTGAATGAGTATGGATCCGACCCTGACAGCAGCTGGATGCTCGATTATCTGGAATTGCACCTGATTTTGATCGCCAACCCGGATGGACGCGTAAGAGCCGAGCAGCAGGCGCAGGCTGGTGAGGAAATTACCTGGCAAAATAACGCCCATAATGCCTGCCCAAACCGGCAGGTTGGCGTTCGTCTGGACCACAATTTTGGCTTTGAATGGCGACTTTCTGATGGTGGAGCTTGTAATCCATCTTATGCTGGCCCTTCATCCGCCAGCGAGCCTGAAACGCAAGCAGTCATGGCTTATCTCGAGCAGCTCTCTGGACAGTCAAACCAGGTTTTAATGCTTCATCTGGACGGTCAGGACAGTGAGGAAAAATATTTCCTCAGCCCATACCTGTTCAACCCCATCGCAGCCAACCCTCACATCGATGAACTTTATACGCTGGCAGAAAAAATCGCATATGGAACAGCATCCACACCGGTCAGGCAGGGATCAAATTTGGCATTACAGCCGTCCTATGGAACGCTGGTCGATTATGCCTATGGACAATTGGGGATACCTTCGCTGGTTTTCGACATGGGTGACCTCAACTGGTGCTGGAACTTCGAAAAAAATCTGCTGGAACCGAATATGTACGCATTGAGGCGGGCGGCAAAAGCCAGTGCTGACCCATATCACCGTCCTTTCGGACCTGAAGTTGTGATTGAAAACATCGATTATGAAAGGAATAGTCTCACTCTTCAGGGATACGCCGACGACTACACCACCTGGTGGGAGTTCGGCGCGGATACTTCCAGCCAGGTGAAACGTCTTGAGTTTTCTGTGGATCTGCCCCCCTGGCATCCGGATGCTATCATGTATCCAATCAATGGTTTGACCAGAGATGCTGAATTTGACTTTATCTCACGTTTTGAGGACAAAATCGCATATTGGCGACTGCCTCCCGGTAAACATCGGCTGTTTATCCAGGCCTGGGATACAGAAGCAGGTAGTAACCCGAGCAATCCCGGACTGATCAGCGCGGTAGACATCTTGGTTCCGTATCGGTCTTTTTTCCCGCTAATTATCAGGTAATGGTTATTCGCGAGAATATCGGGGGGTTCCGTTTCTGTTAACGAGCGTTACCGACACATTTCAATCTGACGACTGGCGCCAATAACAACCTCGTTGATCACCGCGGAATTTTTTCTATTAATCGCTGTACTTTAAGATTAAGAATGTTATTCTTTCTTTCTCTATTAAGTAGTAAATAGTAATAGAGCCTGTGGAAAGTGGGGAAGGTTGATCACTATCACGCATTTTATCGTTATTCAACGAGGCATTTTGGACTGTTGCTTAAAATCCCGGGTGGCTGTGGATAAAAGAGCGCTTATCCCCATTATTCTTTTAATCTCAGACAGAAGCAACGCTCGGGCGGCTTTTATTCAGAAAGTATCCGCAGTCTTTCAACTGGTAATACCGAGATAGCCACAGGATTTATACACACCACAGGCAGGCTTATCCACAGAATATGGGGAGTTATCCACAGATTGATCAGAGGTTGTATTCGTTCTTGTAACCTTCCAAAAGATGTTCTGCCTGATCAATGAAGTGATCCAGACCTTGCAGGAGGCTTTCGTTCTGGTCGTGGGTGAAACCGAGTGCTGCCAGAAATTGCTGCCATTTTTGATGGTGTTCTCGACCTTCAAGGCAGGAAAGCGCCTGCAGCCAGGTTTCAATCATGGGCCACAGCACGGCATGCAGCGCCCCGCTTTCTGCCATTGCCTCGACGCTCTGTAGAAAGTAAGCCTTCCTCACCCTGGAGATGTTTACCGGGCAATCGGCCTGTTTATTGGCTGCTTCCAGGGCTTCTTCCCAGACCGGACGCCACTGCTTAAAGAGAGTATCGTTCATGTTTTCATTACCCAGCAAGCGGGTCAGTTCACCAATCAGGGGCAGTCTTTCCAGCGTTTCCATTCGGCTGGTGAAGTCGAGCATAAATCTGCGTGTGGTCAAGGCTGGTCCGTTCAGACAGGCGGGTGCGTTTGCGGCAGTTCCAACGGTCTTAAAATAAAGCGCAATCCAATCTTCCCAGCGGACCTCCTGGCAGTCGTTCAGGTCGAACCACAGACTGCGGGCCTTTTCGGCGAACTGTTGGGCGCGCCCGTAGACGTTTTCCGGGCTGTCAAAGCGTGCGCTTACGCTGGCCTGGATAAATTCGAGCCAATGATCGTTATCAAGTAATATGTTTTGATGATTACACAGGGCATAGCCGATCCACGGGTTTTGACGTAAACGACGATGATAAGTGTAGAAATATTGATGGTGGTGTTCAATATCCAGAGAAATTTCGTAAGTCACCCTTATGGCTTCCCGCTTGAGCGGAGGTTCTTCTTTATGCACGAAAATCAGGTCGATGTCAGTACTGCCTCCCAATAACGGCTCACCCTCCGAAACCGAGCCGGTCAGGTAGACCGCAACCAGGTCTTTTTCCTTTCGAACTCTCCGGGCGATGTGGTCCCTGGCAATTTTCAGCAGCATTTCCTGATTTATTCTCACAAAAGCTCCTTCAGCTTTCCAGCGGCAGACTCTGTTGATAGGGAGCCAGCCGCAGGGCTTGTTTTATTTGGTTGATCACGAAATCCAGATCGGCAGGGTCGGAAATAACATTCAGATTGTCGGTTTCAATGTTCAGTACCCGTCCCTGCCACTTATCCTGTGCAAAGAAGTGATCATAAGCTTCCATTAGCTCGCCGATGTAAGCTGGGTCCATATTGCGCTCAAATGAACGATCGCGGTGGGCGATGCGATTCATCAGTGTCTCCAGACTGGCTTTCAAGTAAACCACCAAATCCGGGTTAGGGATTTTATCTGCCAGGGCGGTGTGGACGTTATGGTAAACCTCCAGTTCATCACCCGCGAGGTTTATTCCGGCGAAAAGGGCGTCTTTGTCGAAGGTATAATCTGAAATTACCATCTTGCCACTCTTTAGAACCCCAGGAATAAACTTGTTTTGCTGATGATAGCGACTCATCAAAAAAAATATCTGGGTCTGGAAAGCGTAACGACTGCGATCGCTGTAAAAATTGCTCAGAAAAGGATTTTCTTCAAATACTTCCAGAAGGACTTCGCCTTCAAAGGCAGGCTTGAGCAGGCGCGCCAGGGTCGTTTTACCAACCCCGATAACACCTTCAATAGCAAGATACATAAAATCACTCCGCGATAAGATTTGGAGTTAAAACTATACCATAAAGGACTGCTATGAAGCTCGATCACGAGCATTGGGAGCTGGAAAAGATCGAGCTGGGAAGAAGAGATAGCCAGTGACCTGACTGACTGACCATGCCAACTCAGTTGGAGGTTGGAAAAAAGGCAATCTCAAATCTTCAAGTGCTCATGCAGGGTTGCAGCGGTCTGAACAAACTCAGGGGTAAAGCGCATCTGATTGCTACGGGGGCGCGGCAAGTTGACTGGCAGGTCCAGCACTATTCCCTGCGGATAGTCTGATAGCACCAAAACGCGATCGGCCAAAAAAACTGCCTCAGAGATAGAGTGGGTCACCATCAGGATCGTCTTGCGTTTCTCGGTCCAGATGCGCAGCAGTTCCTGGCTCATGCGTTCACGGGTCAGTTCATCCAGGGAAGCAAAGGGCTCATCGAGAAGCAAAATGTCAGGGTCTTGCACCAGCGACCGGGCGATTGCAACCCTCTGCGCCATCCCGCCTGAGAGTTCGTGAGGCCAGGAGTTCTCAAAGCCCTGCAGACCGGTAAGCGCTACCATTTCCTCTACACGCGCGTCAGTTTCTGCTTTAAGGGTTCCTGCTAATTCAAGGGGCAGGGCAATGTTATCGCTAAGCGTTCGCCACGGCATCAGGTTAGCTTTCTGAAAGACCATTCCGGTTCGGGCCTGCCTGCCGTGGATATCCGGAAACTCAATCGTGCCAGCCTCATAGGGGATCAAACCCGCAAGTGCGCGCAGAAGCGTGCTTTTACCACTTCCCGAAGGTCCTACCAGACAGGCGAAAACATTTTTTTGCAGGCCGAAACTCACGTTCTCCAGAACCTGCAGGAGACCATCTTTCTCTTGAAAGCTGACCTTCAGATTCAGGACGACCAGTGAGTTTTCAGGGAAGGAAGTCATTCGTATACACATCCTTGATATCGAGATTACTTTTAATCAGGCCGATCTCGAGCAGCACGTTCATCATATTGGTCCAGCGCAGGTTCTGCTCCGCTTGAGTTTCGGGTATAAGCTGCCAATGGCTGATCGATTCTTTGAGCACTTCTTTCTGAATCGGCGCAACTTCCTCAGTCAGATTCTCTACATATTTTTGGCTGATCGTCCAGGCTTCCTCTTGATTTGCTGCGGTATATTCAAGAGCTTTCCTGAAAGCCCTCACCACTTTTCCAACCAGGTCAGAGTTGTTTTCAATGCTGGTTTGATTGCTGACCAGACAATTCCCAACCAGCTGGATATAATCTTGAACGGCAATGAGCTCAATTTCATAGCCTTTTGCGCGTAGTTGTACCGGCTCGTTAGCCAGGTAGACTACCACGGCATCCACACGACCACTGATCAGGCTCTCCACCTGGGTAAAGCCGATCGAGACCAACTTGTAGTCATCTCGCTTGAGGCCAGTCTGAGAAGCCAGCGCTTCCATCCCGATGTAATTGGCTCCGTAAAGCCCAGGCAGCCCAATCTCTTTTCCGGCCAAGTCAGCCGGCTCAGTGATACCAGCGTCTTTGAGCGCGGCCACCCCCACAGGGTAATCTTTATACCAGGTGGCCACCGACACTACCGGCAGCCCCTGCTCACGGCTGAGCAAAACCTGTTCCCCTGAGGCGATCGTAAACTGCTGATGGTTTGAACCCACCAGCGCCACAAAATCAGCTTCGTTACCATAAGCAAGCTCGACTTCCAGCCCTTCCTCAGCGAAAAAACCCTTGTCGATGCCAACATACATTGGCGCGAACTGGATATTAGGTACATAGGTGAGATTGAGAGTGATTTTTTCAAACTCGCTGGTGTCTTCCGATTTACAGGCGGACAAAACGAGAACTAAGATCAGGATAAAAAGTACGGGAATATTTTTTTTCAAGATACCTCCAGGTTAACTTTCTTGCCAGGTCTGCCATTTTAAGGCTCGCCGCTCGATGAATAATACTACGCTGTATAAGCTGGCGGCCAGGAAGATCAGGCTGAATACGGCAACGAACACCAGCGCGGTGTCATATTGCCCGCGACCGAGATTGATCAGATAACCCAGCCCCCGGTCGGATCCCACCAGTTCACCTACAATTGCCCCGATGACCGAAAGTGTTGCCCCAACCCGTAGTCCGCCCAGCAATACGGGTAGAGACGCGGGCACCTCCAGATAGCGCAAAATCTGCCATTTACTGGCTTTGAAAGAAGCCATCAATTCGCGCAGATCCTGCGAAACCTGACGCATCCCTACCAGAACATTGACTAAAACCGGAAAGAAAACCGTCAGGGCACAGATGAGCACCTTAGAAAACAACCCCGGTCCAAACCAAATGATGATCAAGGGGGCGATTGCCACCACAGGCACCGACTGACTGCCTACTAAAAATGGCGAGAGCAGTTTCTCAAGCAGTGGTGTTTTTGACAGGATGTACCCGAGGATGGATGCAATCACACTACCAATCAACAAGCCCAGGGTAAGCTCAAGTAAGGTATAAGAAGTGTTGTGCCACCACATGCCGTTGCCGAACACTTGAATAAATTTTGCCCACACCATCGCCGGACTCGGCAATATAAAGGGGGGTAAGTTTAGAATCGCGTAAAGCAGTTGCCAAATCCCCAGGAACAAAACAAAGGAAGCCAACGGCAGAAGCCAGCGCTGCCGGGTAGCTCTGAGCCAGAAGGGGTTGGTCTGAGGGGTCTTCAATCGTATTGCCATAATCTAAGCCTAATTGTAAAGGCATTTGATTAACGAGGTAGAGTGAATCAAGTCATGTGCATGAAAGGTATGACAATAATAATTTCTCACGGTTTCTTTCGCCGGTCAAATGACTTTGCGCCCGCTTCGACTTGAAAAATAAACCGAGTGATCTTGGCTGCCAAGCCTGCATTGGCAAATCATCCACTCAGGCTTGTTCACCTTCTGATTGTCGACCAGCGAGAAAATCCGGCTATAATATATTCATATGCCGCTGAAACCTTTCCGCCCGTCTGATATCATGCTTATGCCCAATACCGCCGCCCCCAAGGCGAATGTGCTGGCGGAGCAGGTCAGAAGTTACTTAATCGATTCCGAGATCAGGGTTAAGACCTTTAATTACGATTTTGAAAACCCCGGTCTAAGCCCAGACCTGCAGGACATGGATCTGTTGATTGTTTTAGGTGGCGACGGCAGTCTGTTGAGGGCGGGGCATTTTTGCGCGCCCTTGGGAATTCCCCTGCTGGGCATTCAGTCGGGGCGGCTTGGCTTTCTGGTTGAACTGGACGAGAAAAACCTGGAGAATAACCTGGAAAGATTGCTCAGAGCCGATTACCGCCTGGAGAGCCGCATGATGCTGAAAGCCCAATTGTTTTCAGGTGCTTCGCTCAGCCATACATGGGACGTAATCAACGAGGCTGTAATTTGCCGGGGCTACGAGGTCCGGCCTATTGAAGTTCGTATTGACCTGAATGAAGGATATATGAACTCCTATGTGGCTGACGGAGTAATCGTCGCTACTGCCACTGGTTCGACCGCTTATGCTCTTGCTGCCGGTGGTCCGATCTTGCCTCCTGAGCTGCGTAATATGCTCATTATACCTATTGCCCCTCACCTCAGTTTCGATCGGGGCGTGGTTTTGGCTGAAGGCGCTGAGGTGAACCTCTATCCGACCATCACACACGATGTGGTCGTCAGCATCGATGGCATGCAGCCGGTTATGCTGGCTGAGGGCGACCGTGTCCATATCAGCGCTAACCAGCACTCCCTGCACATGGTGCGTTTTGGTGAACCGAACTACTTCTATCGGGACCTGGCGGCTGTGATCCAACAAAATCCGATCCTCGGAGCGGAAAAGCATGGCTGATAAGCACAAATACGAGCCTGAATTGGTCGGCGAGCAGCCGGATGGGAGTCCGGTTCTGCGCTGTAATCGCTGTGGCAAACCAATTACACCTGAAACAGCGGTCTTAACACCAACAGGCTACCGCTGTCAGGAATGCATCCGCGCGCAGCAGAAAGTGTTCGACACTGCCAGGAACCTTGATGTAGTGGTTGGGTTCCTGATTTCCGCTTTGATTTCTTTCGCCGGCAGTTTACTTGTGCCGCGCCTGGGATTCTTTACCCTATTAATTGCGCCAGGCGTTGGAACCTTGATCTACAACGCGGTCCGGCTTGCCGTCAAGAAGCGGCGCAGCAAAGTGCTCAACAGCGCGATCCTTGCTGGCGCTCTCATTGGCAGCCTGCCGCTGCTGGTGCCCGAAATTTTGCGAGTGATCCGGCTGTCCTCAAATATGTTTTCTGCTATTAGTAATCTCATGCCTTTAATCTGGAAGGTCGTCTACGCGGTATTGGTGGCGACCACTGCTTACGCCCGAACGAAAGGGATACGCCTTTGAGGTGCTATGCTTCGCGAACTGCACATCCAGAATTTTGCGATTATCACGGACCTGACGCTCAAGTTTAAGCCCGGTCTGGTAGTTCTTACGGGGGAAACAGGCGCAGGCAAGTCAATTATCCTCGATGCTCTCAGCGCGGTCCTGGGGGCCCGAGCCGACAGTCTCAGTGTGCGCGCAGGGAGCAACCAGGCAATTGTCGAAGCCTTGTTCGAACTGGACGAGCTAACTTTGTTTTCCCTGAGACCGCTCTTGGAACAAGAGGGACTGCTCGATGAGGAGGAAAGTTACCTGACGCTCTCACGTGAAATTCGGGCTGAAGGTCGTTCGATAGCCCGGATAAACGGACGAAGTGTCAATCTGACCATCCAATCTGAAATTGGGCAAGCCCTGGTGGATGTCCATGGTCAGTCAGAGCATCTCTCTCTGCTGAGAGTAAAGCATCACCGCGAACTGTTGGATCGCTTTGCTCGCAATTTTCCTCTGCTGCAAGAATATCAACAGAACTATCGTATTTGGTCTCGCCTGGAGCAGGAGTTGGTTGAATTGAAGCAAATTCAAAGCAATGCTGACGAGCGCGCCGACATCCTGCGCTACCAGATTGGTCAGATCGAAGCCGCCAAACTGAAGCCGGGGGAAGAAGAGGCTCTTTTACAAGAACGATCCCGACTGGCGAACGCTGAAAACCTGAGCCGCTATACCCAGTCTGCTCTGGAGATGCTCGATGAAAGCTCACCTGAAACCAGCGCTGTGACCGATATACTTGGAGCTGTCTCGCAAGAATTAAACTCTTTGGCAAAAATCGATCCTCAAATGCAATCCCTGGCCGAGCAAACGGAAATGGCTTTGAATAGCCTTGCGGATATCGCCTACGAACTGCGGCAATATAACGAGAGCATTGAGTTCAATCCCTCTCGGTTGGACCAGATCGAAGTACGGATTGACCTGATCAATTCTCTCAAGAAAAGGCACGGCGGGACGCTCGAGTCTGTTTTGGAGTACTACGCCAGAGCCCAAGAGGAGTTGGGGGAAATCGAAGGAGTGGAAGGTCAGATTGAAAAAGTGGATAAGAAAATCCGCGAGATTAAAGAAACTCTGGCTGAAAGCGCTCTAAAACTCAGCCAAAGCCGCCACGAGGCTGCCGTTGATTTGGGCGGTCAGATGGAAGAGCGGCTCTCAATGCTGGAAATGGAAAAAGCCCGTCTTTCGGTGCTGATCGAAGAGAGGAAGGATGCTCATGGTCTTCCTATCAAAGAAGGGCTTGCCTTTGATCTCAATGGCATCGATCGAGTGGAACTTTTGATAGAAACAAACCCGGGAGAAGGTTTTAAGCCCCTGGCAAAGATTGCCTCGGGAGGTGAGACATCACGCTTTATGCTTGCGTTAAAGGAGGTTTTAGCGGAAGCTGATCAAATCCCTACACTGGTCTTTGATGAGATCGATAGCGGAATTGGTGGACGTGTTGGAATGAGGGTGGGTTCCATGCTCTGGAGTCTGGGCAGGCACCATCAGGTAATGTGTGTGACCCATCTGCCTCAGCTGGCAGCTTTTGGCGACCAACATTTGAAGGTTACCAAGCTGAGCGAGTCGGGGCGTACAACCACACAGGTTCTAGAGATAGGCGGTGAGGCACGTGAGCTGGAACTCGCAGAAATGCTGGGGTCCTCCGGAGAGCAAAGTTTACAAACCGCAAGGGAATTGCTCGCGACTGTCAACAGAATTACGGGTACAATTCAGGAGTAATCTCAGAAACTGGCCAACTTTTGGGTTGGAGCTTTTTTACTCAACTACTGATTTCATTAATCGCAGTTTAGGTACACAAAAGGAGAGACTATGGCAATTTCTGATGACGTTCTCGCAGTAATTTTGGGGGGAGGGCAGGGCAAACGACTTTATCCATTGACCGCCGAACGGGCGAAACCAGCAGTTCCCATAGCTGGAAAATACCGCCTGATTGATATCCCAATCAGCAATTGTATAAATTCAGGCATTTTCAGGATTTCAGTGCTGACACAATTCTTGTCGGTTTCCTTGCACAAGCACATCAGCCGTACCTATGTTTTTGACAACTTCCATCCTGGTGGGGTTCAGGTCTGGGCGGCAGAACAGACGATGGAAAACACAGATTGGTATCAGGGAACAGCCGATGCGGTAAGAAAGCAGATGAATGAAATTTGCAGCACCAATGCCAAACACGTGCTCATACTTGCCGGCGACCACCTTTACCGCATGGATTATGCCAATATGGCAGAATTTCACGTAGATAATAATGCTGAAGTGACTGTAGCTGTCCAACCTGTACCTAAAAATGAAGCTTTTCGCTTCGGTATCCTCAAGCGTGATGAGGACGGACGCATCACCCGCTTCGCTGAGAAGCCTAAAGACACGGCACTATTGGCGGAACTCGTCAGCAGAGATGACCCTGAATCTCCTTATTTGGGCTCGATGGGGATCTATATGTTCCGAATGGAGACGTTGAAAGACGTTTTGAGAGATGGTTATGCTGAAAAGAAGCTGGATGATTTTGGTGGAGATATCATTCCCTCGTTGATTCAGCGGGGTAGAGCAGTATATGGCTTCAATTTTGAAGGCTACTGGCGTGATATTGGGACAATCCGCACCTTTTACGAAACTAACCTCGAATTGGCCGAAGCAAACCCGGAATTCGATTTTTATGACCCGGACAATCCTATTTTTACTCATCCCCGTTTTTTACCAGGTAGCCGTGTGAACAGCTGTGCCCTGCGAAATGTATTGCTGGCAGAAGGGTCCGAAATCAGCGCTGCCTGCATTGAACACTCAGTCATCGGTTTGCGCTCGGTGATCGGTGAAGGCACCAGCATCAAAGACACGATTGTTATGGGCTGTGACTGGTATGGCACTCAGTCTAATGGAGCTCCTCTGGGAATCGGTCGAAATTGTGATATTCAATGCGCGATTATCGACAAAAACGCCAGCATTGGAGATAACGTTGTGATCAAACCGTTCCCCGACGGGCATGAAAGTGATCATGATCTGTATAAAGTTCGTGAAGGAATTGTGATCATACCTAAAAACACCACCATTCCAGCCGGGACCATAATTGAAATCTGAAACAATGAATAATTAACGAAAACTCCAACTTTAGTTGGAGTTTTTTGTTATCGGCTGACTGCTCGCACCCATACCCGGGCGATGATTCTTTTGACGATAAACCTTATGGTAACAAGACCGGAAACTTACGAGTGCAATAGCCGATAAACCGCAATCCCAAAAGCAACCGCGACGTTGATGGAGGATTTTTTACCTGCCATGGGAATAGATAATTTGCGATCGGACAGCGCCAGGATTTCCGGGTCAATCCCAGCCGGTTCACTGCCCACTACCAGACCAAGCTTTTGAGGCAGAGGTTTATTTGCTTTGGGGGTAAAGATGTTTTCAGACTCGGGCAGGCACTCCAGAGCGAAAATCTGGCAGCCTTCAGTTTTCAAGCGAGTGGCTAAATGTACCCCGTTTTTATGCGAAGACCAGCCAACACGGGTTTCCGACCCCAGGGCGGCCTTCGCCAACGCGCGATTCTCGCCTGGCGCAGGGGTTAACCCGCACAAATAGAGGTGACTGATGGAGGCGGCTTCCGCGGTCCTGAAAATAGATCCGACGTTTTGCGCGGAACGGATGTTGTCCAAGATTCCAACCAGATTGACAGCTCCATTACCATCCCATTCAGGCGTCCACTGGTCGCTTTGGTGTGAGCCCAGCCGCAGGGCAGACCCACAGCGGGGACAAATTTCACCCTTAAATAAGGTTAGATCCAGGGGAAAGCGAAAGCTGCACGCCAGGTTCGTGCATTCAAGAAAAGCGAATTTATTTGTCATGGCGTTATTCTATATGATAACAGTATTAAAAGGTCAGTCACCAGGGTGAGGGGGGCACCCGAGTGACTGACAATAAGATTATACACCTTCAAGATACTAATTCAAGGTTTTTTTATTAGAATTTTGAATATTACTTATTAGACAGATATCTCAACCTGTCTGGCGTGTGTAAAAACCTGCGTAAAAATCGCGATACAGAAGACTAATTTGACAGGGAAGTAGGCTTAAAAATGTTAGTCGCCTGGGTGAGGGGGGCACCCAAGCGACTAACACTTTGAGTATACATTATTACTTCACAAAATCAAGGGTATTTCCCTGGAGAAAGCACGAATATATAGAAAATATACACAAAACACATAATTGTTAAAGTCCTGTTAATAACAATGCGACCATCAAGGGCTTGTTATTGCCTGTCCGTTCTGCGTACAATACGGGAGGGCATTATACCCCTGCATCAGGAGCTCGTGCAGAATTAATTCCAGAGCCTCAACTGTATTCTCACGATCAAGACCGCCATCGTGCATCAAAACCACCTTATCGGGCTCGAGGACCTCTCGCAGGTGGCTCAAAATAACTTCGGGCTCCAGACCCGTCCAGTCTTTGGTGTCAATATTCCACATGGAGACCTCATATCCCATGGCCTCAGCATTTGCGGTGAGCAAGGGGGACTTCCTGCCATAGGGAGGGCGCATACAGTGGCCGAGCTGTTTTGCCAGCTCCTGGTCGCCTTCCATTGCGGCGATGATTGCCATCTCGGTGTCGTGTACTTCAGCGTAAAAGTATGAGTAACCCGCCGCTGAAAGATCGTAGTGGTTGAAGCCATGAACCCCAATGGTTTGACCGCGGCGTGCAATCTCGCGGACAACTTCAGGATGGCTGACCACATTGTAGCCAATCATGTAAAAAGTAGCATTGGCCTGGTATCGCTCCAATAGTGTCAGGATTTGAGTGGTCCAGATTGGATCGGGTCCATCGTCAAAAGTGAGGAAAACAACTTTCTCGGGCTCCTCCACTGGCTGGTTGTTCACGGGCAAATCCTCATCAGGCTGACTCAGCCATCCCTGAACCATTTCTGATAAGTCAGCGGAATCGACGTTGGTGTGTACTAATGACTTAGCGCTGACCGCTGGCAGCTGTTGTGAGATCAGCATAAAAGTTATGCTGAAGCAGAAAAAGAATGGCAGCCACCTGGTAATTCTCATACAATTTAATCCTTCGCCTGAGCAGATAATAACCTAATTTGAGCCTGTTTCAAAAATGGTCCCGGGCATCGGCTGCCAGGAAAGTCCATTGTTGGCAGTCATAAAAACGCGATTTTCCAAAAGCGAGTCTGGTGTGATTGTGGTGGTCAGGAAGCCGATATCAGCGTTGATCATATTCAACCAGATGGGAATCAGGCCAGAGGGAAGCCCTGACGAGACATCCTGCCAGGTCAAACCCCCGTCTGAAGTCTGCAGCATCTTACCGTTACCGTATGCCAGTCCACTGGTCAGGCTGCCATAATCAACAAATTCGATGTTTTCAAGCGTGGACAGATAGCTAAAATTCTCTCCGGCGTTGGTTGAAACACAGAAATGTGTGCCCATTTGTCCATTCTCAAGGTAAGCTCGAACCGGCACGATTAGATTCTGGGTGCCTATTTTGATGATATCCATAGGATCCAGCTCCGAACTATCCGCATTGGGCAGCCCTTCACAGGTCAACTGGTTCCAGGAAGAGCCCCCGTTTACTGACCGAAATAAATAAAGTGAACCCGGCATAGGGCGGCTACCACCAACCAGAGCAATATTCTCTCCCAGAAGAGCCAAGTAGCTTTTGATTCCGGAAGCGGGCAGACCATGGTTATCCGGGCTCGAGGGGTCGTGTTCGAAAGTTTTTGTCCAGGTTGCCCCGCCATCAGCAGTTATATAAATACTAACATAATGTGAACCGGCTCCAACTCCCAGGTCAGACACGATCATGCCCTCCTGGTAGCTGCTGAAGGCTATGTTGCCACAGGCAAACTCTAACACATTGCTTGACCAAGTGCGCCCGCCATCGCTTGTAGCATACAACATGCCGGGAGATTCAATCTGCGACTGACAGACCCAGCCCAGACTACCATTAGGAAAGGCAACAAAAATTGTGCCGCTTTGACCTGGGCTGTCCAAGCCCTCTGGCGTGACATCAAGCCAGTGTTCCCCAAAATTAACCGTGTTGTAAATTTTGGTTTGGTTTAAATTGGTCGCCCAGCCCTTACCTCCGACAAATATTTCGGTCCTGGTAATGGGCGAGAGATACATGGGCGTGCTTGTCGGCACCTGCACGGACGTGGGTGAGGCCAGCTCGGAGGAAGTTGGCGTTTGCGCGCTTTGAATGCATCCGGAGAGCACAAGCGCGAAGATAAGAGACATGGCCAATAAAGGTTTTTTCATAAAACACCTCCAGGGTGTAATTGTCAACTGCAAGGCTGCATTTTCCATGCCCGGATTATGGTTTCCTCCGGTAAAAAAAGCCTTGCTGCAAAACAGTCTGCTGACATCGATTCGGTAGTAACTAAATCTACTCGAAAGACCTACACCATTGTACTTGAGGATAAGAGCACCACTCACCTTATCACAAAACCTTTCTAAATAGCAGGCGGCAGCAATAAGTTTCACGTGAAACATGGAGTTGGAAACATACCGATTGCTTGTCTGAGGATAGTTATAAATATGCCAGCGTGTTTCACGTGAAACATTTATTCATGTTTTAGTGTGAATTCTTGTTAAAGACGCCAGTAGAAAGACCCAGATAAATAGGAGAGCTCGCGTTGAGTTGTAGACTGGGTAAATCATTCCACCGTAACAACAAAAGAGAAACCCAGATCCTTTTAAATTGATGGAGCAAAAATTTGATGATCTACGTTTCAAAGAAGGGCATCTTGATCTCGCGTCTTGAACCGAAATGGTTCCGATCAATAGGCAATATTGCTGGCTGGTTAATTTTCAATCGGCTTTTTTCCTGTTCACCTCTGTTCAGATTAATACGCCGAGCTGAACCCTTTACAGGGGGGACTGTCCGGTTTGACAAATCGAGCCGTAAAACACTTTGCTAAAACTCTTATTTTGGGTAAGACTGCTTAGTCCGACTGGCAAGACTGAGGGCTACGAGATTTCTCTACGGATTATTGTCGCCAATAGCGAGGAGCCCGAGGCTGTGAGTCGGCTAATCGTTGATACAATTAGGAAACGATCTTGAAAGGAGATTGCTATGAAAAAAACCCTTTTCTACGCTATGAACGGTGAAAAAATGTGTTTCCAGCACGTGCTCCTTAACGCGCTTGACCTCAAAGATGATGGCGGCCAGGTTAAGATTATCTTTGAAGGTTCTTCGGTCAAGCTGCCAGCACAACTAGCCAGCGAAGGCAATAAACTCTACCAGAAAGCGCTCGAGGCGGACCTGATCGCCGGGATTTGCCTGGCATGCTCCCACGCCTTAGGCGTTTATGAAGCCAACGCAGCTCTGGGACTGCCAATGTTGGATGATATGAATGGGCATGCTGGTATGCGCGCCTATATCGCCGATGGCTGGGAAGTTGTCAGCATGTGATCCGTACTCCCGAGAAATCGGAATTCAGTCTGAATCTTTGATTTTGACTAAGGGCTCCATCGAGGTGATAATGGAATCGACCCTGATTTATTTGGGATTTCATGTCAGGGGATAGCTTTCAGGTCTGTTAACTGTTGCTGCGGTACAGGACGAGTTCACAAAGGCATAGTGCAATCCTACTGTGGTAAATAAAACATTTTCTCGTGAAAGTTAATTTATTTTTTGCTTCTATTGGTCTGACTTTCCCAGTAACCCTGGTGAGTTCACAAACGAGCCATCAGCTAAAGGTTACAAGTCCACCGCTGAAATTCGGCCATTTTTATCCAAAGAGGGTAGACAGGTTGTTATCGGATAGAGGTGCAGTCGTGATCCAGACGGATAATTTGGATTTCTATTTTGGAACTGCTGGTTAAAAGAAAAAGTGTCCTCGGCGCGAGTCGAACGCGCAACCGTCTGCTCCGCAAGCAGGTGCTCTATCCATTAAGCTACGAGGACTT
>Ga0172382_10003638_pt1 | contig 24213 bp, 25 predicted proteins | sample Leawel138RmetaG_FD_122245 | JGI IMG/M metagenome (GOLD analysis project Ga0172382, IMG submission 122245) | Leachate microbial communities from a municipal landfill in Southern Ontario, Canada - Leachate well 138R metaG | ecosystem: Engineered > Solid waste > Landfill > Unclassified | place... | reverse complement strand
TCCATACTCCCCGGCCCACAAACCACCGTCGGAATCCCCACCTGATCAAACAATCCCCCCTCACTCCCAAACGCAACCGTCGTAAACGCATCCGATCCGCAAAGCATCGCTAGTAGCCGTGCCGCCTCGCTATCAGCCGAAGTCAGCAAGCCAGGATAAGCACTCAGCTGCGCCAAACCAATACCCGTATCAGGATGCACCGCCCGCATCCTCGGCAGCAACTCTGCTTCAGCGTAAGCCTTCAACTCATCCAGCACGTGCCGGGCATCAAAATTAGGCAAGCTGCGCACTTCAAAATCAAACTCGCACGCCGCTGGCACGATATTCAGCGCATTGCCGCCTTTAATGAGACCGGTTTGCACTGTTGAGAACGGCGGATCAAAGCGCGGATCATGATGTTCAGGCTTTGACAATCTTGCCCCGATCACCCCCAGCTTCCCAATCAGCCGCGCCGCATAGTCAATCGCGTTGACGCCTTGAGGCGCATAAGCGGAATGACAGGCGGCCCCCTTGACCTGACAACGCATGGCCAGCTTACCTTTGTGACCCAGGACAGGTTTGAGTTCAGTAGGTTCACCAATCAGGCAAAGACGAGGTTTGATCGGCCATTTCTCCAATGCTGCCAGCATGGAGTGCACGCCCAGGCAGCCCACCTCCTCATCATAGGAAAGCGCCAAGTGGACCGGCAGGTTTAATGGCTGTTCAAGAAACCCAGGTACCGCTGCCAGCGCCGAGGCAATAAAGCCCTTCATGTCCGCGGTGCCGCGGCCGTACAGCCGCCCATTTTTCTCAGTCAAGCGAAAGGGCTCAACCGTCCAGGCCTGTCCATCCACCGGCACTACATCCGTATGGCCGGACAGCACAACTCCACTACGGTCGCGGGGGCCAATGGTGGCAAACAGGTTTGCCTTGCTGCGCTCCGCATTGTAGAAAACCTCGCTTTCCACGTTGAACGCCGCCAGATAGTCTTGAACGAAAGCGATCAGTTCCAGATTGGAGTGGCGGCTGACCGTATCAAAGCGGATCAGGTGCTCAAGTAGTTCACGGGAGGATTGCTTATTCATTGCCGGGCACCCCGTAGGTTGGTGCGGCGCCCGGATCCAGGGCGCGGGTCAGATAGTCCTGCATTTGCGGGCGGTAGGCCTGCCAGAGCTCATCCAGTTGGTGTATTGGATCTTCCTCCGCCCAGTCGATCCGCAGATCGATCATTGGCCAGCTATGCGTGGCCACCACCTTGAGCGCCGCTGAATGCACCGGGCCCGCTTCGCCACCGGCATTCAGCGCGGCATGCATCGCCGCAAGCAGGCGGTCCGCCAGCGTCCCAGCGGCGGTTTCGAAGGTCTGGATCATTGCGTCTATCACGTGAGGCCCTGCCAGCAGGTTGCCCGCTGCCGCGCATTGTTCGCCTGCCAGGGCGGCATGAGTGCCGAGTGTTTCTCTTCCGCTGAACAGGGCGGTTCGGCCCTGATTGTCCATGACGGTGACTTGACGATATTCACTCCCGTTGTCGGTGTTCAGTGCCTGTTCCAAAGCGGTGGAGGGGTCCATTTTCTGGATGTCGAGCAAATCAAGAATCTGCGGGCCCAGCGCTGGCAAGGTCACGTTCTGCGTGGAAACGGCGCCGACGCCTGCGCGCAGCCAGGGGCAACGCGCGCCAACGGCGATGCTGGACGAGCTGATGGCGATGCCGAGCTGTCCGGTTTCAGGGCAACGGCCAATAATGGAAAACGTCATGACGCCTCTCCTTTTGCCTGCCCGGGCTCCCAGCCGTCGGGTATCACTGCAATGACGTCAATCTCCATCAGCCATTCCGGCTGGCCCAGCGCTGACACGATCAGGCCCGTAGAGATGGGGAAAACGCCTTTCAGCCACTTCCCGATTTCCTGGTAGACCGGTTCACGGTAACGTGGATCAATCAAGTAAGTGGTAGTTTTGACGATGTGGGAGAGATCACTGCCGGCTTCTTCCAGTAGCTGCTTGAGGTTTTTCATCGCCTGTTCGGCCTGGGCGCGTGGATCACCAAGGCCGATGAGTTTGCCGTCAAAGTCAGTGCCGACTTGGCCGCGCACATAGACGGTGTTGCCAGCGCGCACGGCTTGGCATAGGTCATTGTCCAGCGATTGGTTCGGGTAGGTATCCTGGGTGTTGAACATGCGGATCCGGGTATGGGTTGGCATCAGCAGACCTTTTTGAGTTGGGCGTCATGGCGCTGTGACGGGGCTTGGTAGGCGAGGTAGTTGCGTTGGGTGGCAATGTGGTCGGCAATGTGCCGGGCGTCATGCCAGACGCCCCAGATGAATGACGATCCGCGTCGTGACAGCCAGGGCAAGCCGACAAAGTAAACGCCGGGTTCGCTGGAGACGCCGCGCTGGTGGTTGGGTTTGCCGTTGTCGTGGAAGGCGTTGACGCGCAGCCAGCTGAAGTCCACGGCGTAGCCCGTTGCCCAGATGATGGCGGTGACCCCCGCCTTGGCCAGGTCCAGTTCAAGAATCGGGTGGGTCACGCAGGGTGGGTCGGCAAGCTTGCGGCGTGCTTCCGGCTCGGGCGGAAGGTCCAGGCCGTTGCGCTCAATATAGGCGTCCGCCGCGTCCAGCAAGGCAAAGTAGCTGTCGTCTCCCCGCGCCAGGTTTTCGGCCAGGTCGGGCTGGAAAGTGGCCACCCCCTGGTTGAAAGATTTCGTCAGCCCGACCAGCGTGACGCCCTGCTGCGCCAGCGCGCGGAAATCAACGGTGTGGCCGCCGTGGGCGCCGCTGACGGCAATGGTGACATGCTCCCGCCCGGGCTTGGCGATTTCTGCGTCCCATTCGCCCAGTACGCCCAGCCACCAGCAGAAGTCGCGTTGGCGGTAAGCCCTTGGCGGGCGTTCATGGGCGCCAACGGAGAGATAGACCTGGCGGCCAGCACGTTGCAGTTCATCGGCGATCTGCACGCCGGACGACCCCGCGCCAACCACCAGGACAGCGCCCGCCGGAAGCTGCTGCGGATTGCGGTAGTGGGCGGAGTGAAGCTGCTGGATGGCGGGATCTGTCGGCGCGATGGGGGGGATGACCGGACGCTGGAAGGGACCGGTGGCGGCAACCACGCGCAAAGCTTCAATGACGCCGTCGGAGGTTTCAACCGTGAAGCCAGGGCGGCCAAGGTTGCGCACCACGCTTTGTACTGTGACGCCGGTACGGATGGGCGCGCCAAATTGCTTCGCATAGGCTTCGAAGTAAGCGGCCACTTGGTCTTTGGCGGGGAAACCATCGGGGTCCGTATCGAACGTCATGCCTGGGAAGCGGTCGTGCCAGGCGGGACCGTTGGTGACCAGCGAATCCCATCGTCCGGTCCGCCACGCCTCGGCAATGCGCTGGCGTTCCAGCACGAGGTGAGGCACGCCGAGTTGGGTGAGGTGCTCGCTGACGGCCACCCCAGCCTGGCCTGCGCCCACAACCAGTGTATCGATCAAGGTTTTTTTCGTGGTCACGGATGCTTCCTTCAGGTGAGGACTGCGCGCAGTCCCAGCTTGTTGATAGGGATTCCATTAAATCAACGAAGCGCTGATTGCTGGGTTGGAATTACCAAGCGCTTGCATCGAAAAACGCGAACCAGACAGCGGCTGGGCCTGGAGGCGGTGTTGTCCGATCCACCAATTGGAAGTAGCATCGAACGCAGTATTCACGCGCCTTCACACTGATATGCTGACTCGCTTGACCTTCCGACAATTGGAATATTGTGTTGCGGCGGGAGACTTCGGCCGCATTGCCGAGGCAGCGGAACATATCCATGTCTCGCCCTCATCCATCTCATCGGCCATCACGCAAGTGGAAACGGAGCTGTCCGTTGCCTTGTTCGTGCGTCATCATGCGCAAGGATTGTCGGTGACGCCGGTTGGTCATGAGGTGCTTCAGCAAATGCGCAATCTGCTGGAGCAGGCCAGGGTGCTGTATGACGTGGCGGGCAATGCGCAAGGCTTGGTGCGCGGCCCGCTGCGGGTGGGCTGCTTCACCACGCTTGCCGCGATGGTGGCGCCTGAGCTTTGCCAAGGGTTTGCACGGATGCATCCGGATGTGCAGGTGTCGCAGATTGAGGATCATCAGGAAGGGTTGATAGAGCGTTTGCGCCGCGCCCAGATCGATGTGGCCATCACCTACGATCTGAATATGACCGATTCCGACATCGCCTTTGAAGCCTTGGCCTCGTTGCCTCCGCACGTCATTGTCGGGGAAGGAAGCGGGTTGGCGGGGCAGGCTTTCACCACGCTTGAGGCGCTGGCGGATTTGCCCATGGTGTTGCTTGATCTTCCGCTGAGCCGAGACTACTTCCAAGCGCTGTTTCAGAAAGCAGGCCTGACGCCGCTCATTGCCGCGCGCTCCGCCAGTCCGGACGTGGTGCGTTCTCTGGTGGCCAATGGCGTCGGCTATTCGCTGGCCAACGTCAGGCCGCGGGTCAGCCATTCGCTGGACGGCAAGAGGGTGGTGGATGTCCGGCTGGAAGGTGAACACCAGGCCATGCGCTTGGGGCTGGCCAGTATTGCTGATCGGACGCCGCGCCGTGTGGAAGAGGTTTTCATGGAACGTTGCCGTGGCTTGATTTCCCAAGACGCCATCCCCGGCATGGCGTTGCCGAAGTCCGTCTAGCGCACTTGCCGCTTGGCTCGTCTTTTCCATCGCAGTGCTGCAGGAATGCCGAACCAGGTGAGCCGTGATTGACGCTGTAATAGCGTCAACAGCCAACGTTTGCCCTTGATGGCGGCGGGCTCATCTGGAGACAAGACCATGTTGACGAAAGTTCTGGTGACGAGCCTTGTGCTGGGCTCAACCCTGTATGGTTCGGCCACGGCGCAAATCCGTACCGAGGAAGGGGGATATCCGTCCAAACCGATCCAGCTGATCGTGCCGTTTACGCCCGGCGGCGCGACCGATGCCATTGCGCGTGTTGCCAGCGCAGAGTTGTCGACCCGGCTGCAGCAGTCTGTCGTGGTGGCCAACCGCGCTGGCGCGGGGGGAAACATCGGCGCGGAGCACGTGGCAAAATCGCCGTCCGACGGCTACACGCTATTGCTGGGAACGATTGCCACCAACGCCATCAATGAAAGCCTGTACCGTAATTTGCCGTTCAGTGCGCAAGACGAACTGGTCCCCGTTGCCCCGCTCGCCAGTCTTCCTTTGGTGTTGGTGACGTCGCGTCCGGATATCAACACCGTTGACGATTTGATCCGGCTGGCCAAGCGTGAGCCGGGCGCGGTGACCTATGCCTCGCCCGGCAGTGGAACGGCTGGGCATCTGGCCAGCAAGATTTTTGAACAGGTCTCGAACATCACGTTGACGCACGTGCCCTACAAAGGCAGTAGCGCGGGGCTGACCGACATCATGGCGGGGCGTGTTGACATGAGTTTTGATACGCTGATTGCGGCGCTTTCCCAAATCAAGGCGGGCCGCTTGAAGGCGCTTGCCGTCACGACGTCGGCGCGCGTGCCGTTCATGGCCGATGTGCCGACGGTTGCGGAGGCGGGGATTCCCGACGTGAATATTTCCGCATGGAACGGCATCTTTGCGCCAACCGGTACGCCCGAGGCGATTGTTGCGGGCCTGAACAAGGAGATCCGGCACCTGTTGTCCGACCCCGCCGTGGAGCAGCGCATTCTGGGCATTGGCGGTGTTGTCCTGGTTCAGGATCATAAGGATTTTGCCGCGTTCGTCCAGGCCGAGCATGACAAATACCGGGCGCTGATCAAGCGTTCCGGCATTTCAATCGACTAGCCAGGGATTTCCAATATGAAGCTATTCACCTTGGGCACAGGCGGCCCGCGCCTGGACCCTGACCGCAATGCGTCTTGCCATGTGCTGGAAACGGCGGGGCAATACTTGATGTTCGATGTAGGGCGGGGCGCCATACAGCGGATTGGCCAGAAGCGCTTGCCGATCGCCGCGATAGGACCGCTTTTTATTTCGCACCACCACGTTGATCACATTGGCGAGTTCGCCAACTATCTCATTACCAGTTGGATCGAAGGGCGTAGAGAACCGTTGAAGGTTTACGGCCCGCCCGGCACGGCGGCCATTGTGGATATTCTGCTGCGTTCCGTCTATGACCGCGACATTGCGTTTCGGACCGAGGGAGAAACCGTCTTCGGCCCCTTCATCGGCGCGGCGGTGACGGAAATCCGGGGCGGGCAGGTGGTTGAGGGCGAGGGCTGGCGCGTACGCTGCGAAGAAGTGGAGCACGGTCATAAGTTGCCCTTCGGTACGTTTTTCCGCCAGCGGTGGGTTTGCCTTTCGTATCGTGTTGAAGCGGAGGGAAAGGTCTTTTCATACAGCGGAGATGCGGTCATGTGCGACGAGCTGATCCGGACGGCGCAGGAAGCGGATCTGCATTTGCAATGCTGCTACTTGGCCGCCTCGCAATTGGACAGTGATCATATGAAAACCGTCAGCCAATATACCTTGGCGTGTTCGGACACCGCAGGCAAAATTGCGGAGCAGGCCAAGGTGAAGTCCCTCGTCCTGACCCATTTCAAACACCCCACAGCAGAAGAACTGGCGGAGATCGAGCGGGACGTGCGCCGGGATTACGGCGGACCGGTTTATCTCTCCAAGGATCTGGACGAATACCTGGTGTAGTAAGCAGTCACTGTAGCGCCGGATACCTTTGCCCACGTCCAGTCCGTTGCACCGCGTAGCGACCCTTGCCGACAGCCCCGGCTAGACTATGCGTATCAACAATGACTGCTAAATGGGGGAAACGCCAAACAGCAGCGCATGAAGCCCACCAATGAAAACGGCGTACACCGCCAAGCCCCCGATGATCGCGATGGCGTCATTGCGGCCCCACGGCATCCTGTTGTCAGGCGTGGCCGATTTTCCGCGCACAATAACCGATCTCCAGTCGAGAAGGGCCCACAGCAGGAAACAGCTGAAAAGGAGGAGGTCGGCCAAGGAGCCGTTTGCCATCAGGTGTGCGGTTGCCCACAGGATCGTGGCAATCAACATTGGATGACGGAGCCACTGCTGGATGCGTCCCTTGATATACGTTGCCAGCAGGAGCGGAAAGACAGGCAGCATCACCAGCAGTGCCGCATGGCGAAGCCCAGCATGGGGATAATAGAGGATGGGCGCCGTGTGGCGCGCCATGTCATAGCCAATGATCAGCAACAGAAGACCGATGCCCGCAATGGCGGTATAGGGCCACTTCCAGGCCCCCACGCCGCCGCGAGCAATCACGCGTTCACGAAGTGTGGGGGCCACGATCTGAACGGAGTGGATTCCGAAGAACAGCAGCAGGCCCAGAATGAGGACGGTCATGGCAACTCCAAGTTGTACGGCGTGAATGTCGTGGAATCCGTCAATGTATAGCGCTCATTGGTCCTGAACAAGCCGGGCAGACCACATGATGAGTGCTTTTTATTGTTCCATCAATGAAGGTGCTGGCAAGCAAGGAAGCTTGCGCCTGGACCTCCCTTGGCTGTCCTGATCCACTGAGGCGAGGGCCCTGGGGCCGGCCTCACTCCATCGGTATCTCCGGCTCCACCACCCGGCCAAGCAAATCAAAACATTGCTGCCAACCCAGGCGGCAGCTGTCTTCCGGAATCTCATCAGGCAGCCCTTGCTGTTCAACGGTCAACTCGGTGCCCGAGGTCACGGTGCGCAGCCGGTAGGTGGTGATGATCTCGCCGGGCAGACGAGTGTCTTCGAACCGGTCCGTGGCAACAATGCGCTGGTTGGGGACGAGTTCCAGGTACTCGCCGCCAAACGTGTGTTCCTGGCCGTTCGAGAAGTTGACGAAGGTGATGCGGAACTTGCCGCCAACGCGGGCGTCAAGTTCGTGAATGATGGCGGTAAAACCATCGGGCGGGTTCCATTTGGCCAGCGCATGGGGATCAATCAACCCGCGATACACGCGTTCAACCGGGGCGCGATAGACGCGGACTTGTGTGAGGGTATAAGCCATGAGTGCCTCCTAGGAGAGGGGTTGGGCCGGGTGATCAAGCATGACCATCCATCGCACGCCAAAGCGGTCGGCCACCTGGCCGAAGCAAGGGGAAAAGAAGGTGGCGTCGAGTGGCATCAGGACGTTTCCGCCCTCGGCCAGGTTGTTGAATACCCGGCGAACCTCCTCCTCCGTGGCGTACTGCAAGGTCAGGCTGAAGCCGCGGAAATGACCACTTTCATTGGGCGTGCCATCGCAAAACATCAGGCGCTGCCCATGGACGAGCAGGCTGCCATGCAGGACTTTTTGCGGCCCGCCGGGCGGCAGGTACTCGGCGGGAATGGGCTCGGGGCAATCAGCATAGCGCATCGTTGCCTCGATCTTGGCCTCTAGGGCCTGCTCGTAGAACGCCATGGCCTCCTCGGCCTGGCCATCAAAAAACAAGTACGGTTCGATCTTCATGGGACAACCTCCATTATCAGGAGCGGGTGGGAAGTACGTGCCCGATATAGCGGCGCAAGTGCGTGATGGCGTCGAGCACGATGGCGGGGTCATTGCTTGCTTTGGCTTGAATGAATGCGCCCTGCAGAACGGTTTGAAGATGGCGCGCCAGGCTCTCCGCGCTCCAGTCCGCATCCGGGGCGAACTGCTGTTGCGCAGTGGCGATGGTGGGCGCCAGGGTCAGCGCGTGGGCGTCAATGCCCGCGCCGCAAGCCTGCTGCAAGGCGGGATGGCTGGCAAAGGTTTCCTGCACCAGCGTGCCGAGCAAACAGGTGAAATCGGCAAGCTCGCCCTGCACGATCTGGGCGCGAAAATCGAGATAGGCCAGCAGCCGTTCACGCGGATCCTCTATCCGCCAGTACGGCGCCTCAGCAAATAGCGTGCCCGTGACGGCGTTCCAATGGGCGATGGTCTGCAGCGCCGCGGCTTCCTTGCTTTCGAAGTGATGGAAGAAGCTGCCCTTGGTCACGCCCGCCGCCCGGCAGAGGTCATCCACCGTGGTGGCGGTGTAGCCCTTCTGGCGAAAAACGCCCAGCGCTGCGTCCAGAAGGCGGGTGCGCGCATCGCGGAGACGGGGAGAGGGAGTTGCTTGACGGACCATACCTTTGTCTACATGTATTGGGGGTTGGTGAATCCTAACATACCAACCAGTTGGTATGTTTGACGGAAAATGCAACGAAAAGTAGAGCGGCGAAGACCCTGGGTCCTCGCCGACTTGGTGCTGAAAGCCAGGGCTGGAGCAGGGTGAACCCGGGCACCGCCGCTGGGAAGACCGCAGGCGGTTTCAACCATGCTGTATCAACAATTAATTGACTAAATAGTCAGTTAATAATAATGTGAGGCGGAACGATGGACACGGTGTCTCATCGCTTTTTCTCAGGAACAGATGATGGCTACAGCACGTCACGCTCGTCCGCCCGAGCTGGAGAACGCTTCAATTGATGAGATCGCCGCCCGGTATATTGGCCGATTTCGTGAAAAAACCCCGGACTGGGCCGCTTTTGAAGATGCCAAGGTGGAAGGCTTCAAGCGCGCCCAGCATCGCTTCATCGGCGCTGGCGGGTCAGGAAAACATAATGATCCTTCGGTCATCCCCGCGCGGGGATTCACGCTGAGCATCATGTACGTTGAACCGGGGCAGGGCAATGCCGCGCATACCCATGAGGTCGAAGAAGTCTTCTTCGTGCTGCAGGGGTTTCTTGACGTATTTTTTGAAGACGAGTCCGGCCAGAAAGTCTGGAGCCGCCTTGGCCCCTGGGAGTGTGCGGCATGTCCGCCGGGTGTCATCCATGGTTATGAGAACCGCAGTCTTGAGCCGGTTTATTTCCAGGTCATGTTGGGCCGTGGGAAGCCGGAGCTGATGGGCTACGCCAACGATGAGCTGTTCCAGCGCCGTGACCAGCATCTCGAATCCGGTGCATAAGGCAATCGCCCCGCCACCCGGTTTTCTCGCAGTCCAATAAAAAAACAGCAGCAAGGTGACCCCAGGCCTGACCGTCGGGCAATTCGCAACGCAGACTGGGTCACGCACTCAGGAGACACACGATGAATCAGATGCAAAAGGCAGTTCTCTGTGTAAGTGTTGCCATGGCAGGGCCCGCCCTGGCGGCGGATGCTTATCCCGCCAAGCCGGTACGTCTTGTGGTGACGGCGCCGCCGGGCGCGGCGTCGGACATGCTGGCCCGCGTGATGGCCGATCAACTGGGCAAATCCTTGAATACGGCATTCGTGGTTGAGAACCGGCCAGGCGCGGGGGGCAATATTGCCGGGGACTATGTGGCCAAGTCACCGGCTGACGGGTATACGCTGCTGTTGGCGTCGGTCAGCTCGCACGCCATTAATCCGTCCTTGTATTCCAAGATGCCTTATGACTCGGTGAAGGATTTTGCGCCGATTGTGGTGTTGGCGTCCAACCCGAACGCGCTGGTGGTCTCCCCGGCGTCGGGGATCAAAACGGTGGACGAGCTGGTCAAGGCGGCGCGCGCCAAACCGGGCGAGCTCAGTTTCAGCTCCGGCGGCAATGGGACGTCTCAACACTTGGCGGCTGAGCTGTTCAAAGCCATGACGAATGTGCAGATCATGCACGTGCCGTACAAAGGGTCTGCCGAAGCGCTGACCTCCGTGATGCGCGACGAAACCACGATGATGTTCCCCAATATTCCGAATGCGCTGGCGCTGGCGAAGAGTGGCAACGTCAATCTGTTGGCGGTCACCACCAAGAACCGCTTGGCGTGGCTGCCCGAGGTGCCGACGCTCAGCGAAAGTGGCTTGCCGGGTTTTGAGGCCGTTGCCTGGTTCGGCCTGGTTGCGCCCGCCGGGGTGCCGCGTCAGGTCGTGGACACCATTAACAAAGAAGCAAACAAAATCCTGGCGCTGCCGGAGGTGCAGAAGCAACTCATTGGCCAGGGGTTCGAGATCATGGGGGGAAGTCCGGAAACGTTCGAGCGCTTCTTGAAAGATGAGATTGAAAAATGGCGTGATATCGTCAAGAAATCAGGGGCAACTGTGAACTGATCAGACCCGCTTCTCTGTTGGAAGTAGGAGCGAGCTCTGCTCGCGAATCGAGGCAGGCTAAAGATTCGCGAGCAGAGCTCGCTCCCACAAGCGGGCAGCGCAGGGCGTTGCCCCGACAGTTTTACAATGGGCGGATGCCGATGAAGCGAAGCTGGGAGAGTTCCTCAATGGCATAGCGCACGCCTTCCCGGCCGAACCCCGACTGCTTGGCGCCGCCGAAGGGGTAAATATCCAGGCGGAAGCGGCTGGCTTCATTGATCCATAAAGAACCGACCTCGAACCCCTCGGCAAAGAGGAAGGTGTTGCCCAGGCTGCGTGTGAAAACGGCGCCTTGCAGACCGAACGGGGAATCGTTGGCCAGGTCAAGCGCTTCTTGCGCATCAGCGGCCCGTTGTATGACGGCTAGCGGCCCGAAGGCTTCGTCAGCCCAGATCGGGCTGTTGGCGGGCGCATCAATCAGAATCCCGGGACTGACCTGGCAACCCGTTTGGCGGGGTTCAAGCGCGTAGCGGGCGCCGCTGGCAACGGATTGGCGTGCCATGTCCATGACGCGATCCGCGGCGGCGCGTGACACCATCGGGCCAATGTCGGTGCTTTCATCCGCTGCGCTGCCAACGCGCAGCGCTTGAGCCGCTTCCACGAACAGCGGCAGAAAGCGATCATAGGCCGCCGCTTCAACAATCACGCGTTGCGCGGATACGCATTGTTGGCCGCTGGCTTCAAACGCCGCGGCGGCAATGCGGCGCGCGGCATCGGCCAGATCCGCATCCGCCAGCACGACGTTGGCGGCATTCGAACCCAGTTCGGCCACGAATTTTTTGGCACCGGCTTCTCTTGCCAGAGCGTCGCCCGCCGCCGTGCCGCCGGTAAAGGTCACGACCCGCACGCGGGGGTCCCGGACCAGGGCGCGGGCCGGAGCGCGATCGCCGCAGATGACGTTGAACAAGCCCGCGGGCAAGCCCGCTTCCACGAACAACGCAGCCACCGCCAGCGCTGCCCGGGTGCCGCCCAGATGCGGCTTGGCAATCACCGCATTGCCCGCGGCCAGGGCCGGGGCCACTTTCTGCACCAGCAGGTTGACGGGCGCGTTGAAGGGCGTCACGGCAACCACCACGCCGTAGGGGACGCGGCGCACCAGGCCATGCCTGCCCACGCCGGCCGCCACCGCATCCAGCGGCAAGGTTTCCCCGGTCAGGGTTTGCAGCTGGGCGGCGCAGGCCCGAAGGAACTGGACGCCCCGCACGACTTCCGTCCGGGCGACGCGGACCGGCTTGCCAATGTCATTGACCAGCAGCGCCGCAATGGCGTCCACGCGCTGTTCGAGCAAGGCCGCGGCCTGAGTGAGCCAGGCGGCACGGTCAACAATCGGGGCAGCGGCATGGGAACGGAATGCGGCGCAGGCGTTGGCAATAGCCTGATCACAGAGCGCATTGGAAGCTTCTATCAGGGGTACGGTCTGACCGCCCTCCTGAGGGGAGTTCCAGGAGAGAAGGGTGCCGTTGCTGGGCAGGAACTGTCCATCAATAAAGCTGTGCAGGGTTTCCAAGGCGGACTCGCTCATCAAGTTCAGAAAGGGCGGGCCTGCCTGGTGCAATGCGTTGGCCGACCGCTTTTCCATTCTATGTTTGTGTTAACTAATTAGTCAATTATCTGGCAGGGATAAAAGCGGGGTGGGCTAAAACGGAAAACCTTGGCCTGGCGCGGGTACACTTGCTTGGCTTACCTTTGCTTTAGCGTGTGACATGACCCAGAAGAAAACAGAGACAGCCAAGCCCGCCACGCCGCGCCGCCGTGCAAGCCCGCCCCGGGAAGGGGCGGCGCGAACGCGCGCCTCCATCATTGAAGCCGCCCTCAATGAGTTCTCAACGAAGGGATTCGAGGGCGCGCGGGTGGATGAGATCGCCTTGCGGGCTGGGGTGAACAAGAATCTGCTCTATCACCACTTCGGCAACAAGGACAGTCTGTTCCTTGCCGTCCTGACACACACCTACAAAAACATCCGCAGCCGCCAGCGCGATATCCAGCTTCGGACGGTGGATCCGGTGGCGGCCATGCGCCGCCTGGTGATTTCCACGGGCAAGATCTGGGTCCAGTTTCCCGAGTTCCAGCGTTTGCTGATGAGCGAGAACCTGGCTGATGGCAAACATATTGCCTCGGAGGACGGCATTGCCGAGCTGTACAATCCGCTGTTGGACACGATCGAGCAGTTGTTGGCGCGGGGCCGCGAGGCGGGTATCTTCCGGGAGGATATTGATCCCATTGATCTTTATATCTCGATCACCTCGCTGACCGCCCATTACGTCAACAATCAGCACACCTTTGAAGCCATCTTCAGGCAGAAGCTGATGACGCCGCAGCGGGTCCGGCAACGGCTGGAGCATGCCGCGGACATGGTGATCCGCTACCTGGAAAAAGATTGACGCGTTTGGTCAGGATCGATTAAAAGCAGAATATTTGACTGATTGGTCAACTTAAATGACAACTCCTCCCGACATCCCTTCTTCCTTGCGCCAGTTGATGGCAGACATCGGCCCGCGCTGGGGAAGCAGCGTCCAAGCCCACGTCAAACAGATGGTGCAGGCTTTCTCCGAAATTCTTCATGATGCGCCAAAGCACGCCACGGTAACGCGCAATCTGCCGTATGGAGAAGATCCGCGCCAATGCCTGGACGTGTTCCAGCCTCTTGAATCAAGCGCAGCGCGTCGGCCTGTCCTGATGTTTGTGCACGGTGGCGCTTTTGTTGAGGGGGAGAAAGACCGGACGGAAGAGATTTACAGCAATGTGCTGTGGTACTTTGCCCGGCACGGCGTGATTGGCGTCAACGTCGAGTTTCGCCTGGCCCCGGACCACCCCTATCCCAGCGGGACCCAGGATGTGGCGTCCGCCGTGGCCTGGGTGCATGCCCATGCGGAGGAGCTGGGCGCGGATCCCCAGCGGATTTTCCTGATGGGGCATTCGGCGGGCGGCACCCATGCCGCGCACTATGCCTATGACACGCGGTTTCACCCAGCGTCCGGGCACGGCTTGGCGGGCCTGATTGTGGTGTCGGGCCGGGTGAGGGCGGAAAACTCGGCGGAAAACCCAAATGCCAAACGGGTGGAGGCCTACTACGGCACCTCCCCCGAACGCATGGAGGAAGGCTCACCGGTCAACCATGTGTCCGCCGAATCGGTGCCGACCATGATTGCCGTGGCCGAATACGAGAATCCGTTGATCGATGTCCATTGCGTGGAACTGTTCCATGCGCTGGCCCGCCAGCGGCGGCGCGCACCGCGCTTTGTCTGGTTGGCGGGGCACAACCACACCTCGATCGTTGCCCATTTCAATACCGCCGAAGAGGCCCTGGGGCAGCAGATTCTTGCGTTCATGCAGCAGCCGTTTTAGGCGTTTTCAGCGGTGTTGCTTGTGCGTCTCAGGTCTTCTCCGCTGGCCTTCTGATAGGCCGGCGTTACTCATCTAGCCTGATTTACTGATGGCGATAACGTTGTTCGAGCTTGGACCAGCTGGAGAAGTTGACGGCTTCCTGGCGTTCAATGAATCCTATCAGTGTTTCCTCCGCGCCAGCTAATGAGCCATGCGAAGCCAGATGCGCCAGCGCTGCTTTCATGGCAAGCATTGCCGCTTGTAGCGATGCATTGGCATAGAGGATGCCCGCATAGCCCATGGCTGCCAGCTCCTCTCTTGGCAGCATGGGCGTCTTCCCGCCATGAACGATATTGCATAGATGCACGCCCGGCAGTGTTTCCGGAATGGCTCTCAGCTCTGCCTCGGTCGTGGGCGCTTCAATGAAAAGTACATCTGCGCCTGCCGCTTGATAGGCGGCGGCGCGTTCAATGGCTGCCTCGAATCCTTCCGTCGCGCGAGCGTCCGTCCTGGCAATGATCATGAACGCTTGGCTTGAGCGTGCATCAACAGCGGCTTTGATTTTTTGAACCATCTCTGTCTGTGAGATGACCGTTTTGCCTTCAAAGTGGCCGCAACGCTTTGGAAAAGCCTGGTCTTCAAGTTGGATGGCGTTGGCGCCAGCACGCTCGTACAGCTTGACGGTTCTAACAAGATTCAAGGCGTTGCCGAATCCTGTGTCGCCATCAGCAATGATCGGAATCTCAATGGCTTCTCTGCACGCAGCGATGTGGGAAGCCATTTCCGTTGAGGTGGTCAGACCGATGTCTGGCGCACCGAGCCAAGTGTTGGCAACGCCGGCGCCCGTCAAATAGACGATGGGAAAACCTGCTTTTTCAGTCAGACCGGCTGCCAGGGCGTTCGCGGCGCCCGGGATGAGGATGCCCGCAGCTTTTGTCAGCATGTGCAGTGGAGGGGGTGCTTGGTTCGAGGTCATAAATAGTGTGCCCACATGGTTCGTATTTATGAAAAATTATTCATGAATAGGAATTAGGTGTCAATTCAGATCAGTTAACAGCGTTGCTTTTGCCAATATCCGCCATGAGGTGATTGGCTTCTCAAGAGAATGAACGCGTTTTTTTGGGATTTATGGTTGATTCTATTGGTGTTTTTTCATGACCTCAGTGTTGTTCGATATTCAGGATGGAGTTTTGGTGTTCTGATAAATTCAGTTGACCATGTTCGGAAATGCGAATAAGATTTCGACATTATGAATTGATTGGCTGGTTCGGGTGGTGGGTGTGGTGCCAAGCGATCACTTTCTGGCTAAGGGTGAACGGCTTGCCCAAGTGCGCGGGCATTCGTGTTAAACGTCTCGATTTTTGAATTAAGGAATACAAATATGAACGCTACCGTCCGTAGCGCTGACCGTGCCTTGATGATTTTTGAGGCGTTTGAGGCGGCGAAATGTCAATTGACCCTGCGTGATTTGGCCATCCGTTGTGATCTGCCTGTCAGCAGTTGCCATGGTTTGGTGCAAACCCTGCTTCAGCGTGGCTATCTCTATAGCATCGGGAGCCGTAAAGAGCTTTACCCGAACAGTCGTATCTATAGCCTGGCCAAAACCATTGTTGAAAACGATCCCTTCATTTCTCGTTTTTCAGCAGACCTGGAAGCGCTGCGCAATGAGACCAATGAAACCGTCACGGTCAGTAAGCGGCATGGAGATGGGCTGCGCTACATCTACACCTTGGATAGCTTGAGGCCTGTGCGCTATGCGGCCAAGCCGGGCGATCTGCGTGCTTTGCATTCAACGGCCAATGGGAAAGCCATTTTGAGCATGATGAGCCCTGACGAGTTTGAGCAATGGGTGGAGGGGCGTGCGCTCGAGTCCATGACGCCAAGAACGATTACAACCAAGGAAGGCTTGCTCCAGGACTTGGAGAAGGGGCGTGAGTGCGGCTACTTCGTTGCCGCCGGCGAGTATTCCATTGACCTGGACGCCATCGCGGTACCCGTCGAGCTTCACAATGACTTCATCACCATCTCTTTAGCGGGGCCTACGCAACGCGTGGCGCCGCTTCTTTCAGACTTCGCCCAACGCTTATTGGCCATCAAGCAGAAACTTGAGGCTTCAATCTGAAGCGGCCTTGATGGCGAGGGCTTACAGCTAATCCCGTATTTTAGGAATCGGAAAATGAAAATGAATGAGCAAGCTCGAATTATTGTCGTCGGTGGTGGTATTGGTGGATTGACGGCGGCCCTCGCCTTGTTGAAGAAAGGCTTTTCGGTGCATGTCCTGGAGCGTGCCCCTGTCCTGGGTGAGGTGGGGGCTGGGCTCCAGAACAGCCCGAACGCCGTGCGGGTCTTGCATGAGCTGGGGCTTCAGGCTGATTACGAGCGCGACTGTTTCATTCCGAAAGAGCGTGAGCTGCGGATGTGGGATACCGGCGTCGGACCGCGCAGGCCTGCGGCGAATGCGACCATGATCGAAAAATACGGCTTCTTCCACATCAATATGCATAGGGCGGATCTCCATCAGGCCTTGGTCAATGGCTGTCGGCAAGAGCCAAGATGCACCATCCAGCTCGGCGCGGAGTGTGTCGGTTTTGTGCAGGATGAGGAGTCGGTCACGGTCACGCTTCAAACCGGGCAGAAGGTGCAAGGTCATGCCTTGATTGGCGCTGATGGCATTCACTCGAAAGTCAGGCAGCAGTTGTTCGGACCAGCGGAAGCAAAGTTCACCAAAGTGGTGGTGTGGCGTGGGACTGTCCCGGTTGAGCGCTTGCCGGAAGCCATGAGAAATCGCAATGGAGAAACATGGATTGGGAAAGATGCGCATATCAGCCTCTACCCGATCAGGCGGGGTGAGCTGATCAACTTTGTGGGCCACATTGACCGGGATGAGTGGAAGCATGATTCGTGGATCGTGCAAGGCAACCGCAATGAGCTGAAAAATGACTTTGCGGGGTGGCACGAAGATATCCAGGCCATCATTGACAACATTGATCAGCCTTCAAAGTGGGGGCTCTTTGTTCGGGACACGCTGGAGCAGTGGTCAGTGGGGCGGGTCACACTCTTGGGCGATGCTTGCCATTCGATGCTTCCCTATCACGGGCAGGGCGCCAATATGGCGATTGAAGATGGCCTGGTCCTGGCGCGTAGCCTGGCAGTCAATCCGGATAACTTGGCGGAAGGGCTGCGATGCTATGAGAACGCCCGCATTGCCCGGACCACCCAGGTCGTTGATTTGTCAGCCAGTAATGTGAAGTACTTCCGGGTTCCTGAGTTGCATACCGAAGCTGAGGCCAAAGATTGGCTTTCTTCGGCATGGGACGCGCAAATGGAACAGCGCGACTGGATTTTCTCTTATGACGCAACATCGGTTTCCGTGTGCAGCCCAGCCAAGGAGGTGGTGTGAAGCCTCAAGCATTCCGCTATCTTCGCCCTCAAAGTCTGGAGGAGGCGCTGGCGGCCCTGAGTGATACAGAGGCCGACATCCGTCCGATCGCAGGTGGGCAGAGCTTGGTCCCGATGATGAGCCTGAGGCTGGCTGCCCCCTCAACGTTGTTGGATCTTGGATCCATTTCGTCGCTTCGCGGAATCAGGGTGGATGAGTCTGGGTGGTTGGTTGCGGGATCAATGACCACGCACAGTGACTTCGAGCATAGCGAGATCGTCGGCCGTCACTTTCCTCTGTTGCCGATGGCGATGGAAAGCGTGGCGCATATGCCTATCCGAAGCAGAGGGACGATCGGGGGGAGCCTTGCCCACGCAGACCCGGCTGGAGATTGGCCGGCGCTCAGCGTGGCCTGCGAAGCAAAGCTGGTATTGAGCAAGCAAGGCGCAGCGCGTGCCGTGATGGCTGACGAGTTCTTTTGCGGCATCTTTTCAACGGTCCTGGAGCCGGACGAACTGCTGACAGAAATTCACTTTCCTCTTTGGCCTTCGAACCGTCGTTGGGGATTGCAGAAATTCGCGCGGCGGCGTGGGGACTTTGCGCTCGCGGGCGCAATCGTCTTGCTTGACGTTGAAGACGACGGGCGGGTTGCCTGGGCGCGGATCGTAGTCAATGGCGCCACGGAGATGCCGACAGTTCTATCGGAGCTTGCTGCTGGGCTGGAGGGGAAAGTCCCAGACGCGTCAATGGTCGAGGCGCTTCTTGATCAGGTTGAAAGCAGTGTTGACGTGCGCTCGGATCTGCACGCTAGCACAGCGTATAGGAAAGAGCTGGTCCGAGTCATGATCCGCCGCGCATTGCAACAGGCTCTTCCAGCATTGGAGAGAGAACATGAGTGAAGAGAAAATCACGATTCACCTTACGGTGAATGGCAGGCCCATGCAAGGGAAAGCCGAACCTCGATGCACCCTGGTGGATTTCCTCAGGCATGAGTTGCGGCTGACAGGAACGCATGCCGGCTGTGAGCACGGCGTTTGCGGCACTTGCACCATCTTGGTTGATGGAGAGCCGACGCGGTCGTGCCTGATGTTTGCCATCCAGGCGGAAGGTCGGGAGATATGGACCGTTGAGGGGCTGGGACAGGAAGGAAAACTCAACCCGCTTCAAGCTTCATTCCGCAAGCATCATGCATTGCAATGCGGCTTTTGCACGCCTGGCATGTTGATGAGCGCAACGGCTTTGCTGAAAAAATGTCCCAAGCCTTCCGCTGAGCACGTGCGTGACGCCTTGTCTGGAAATGTCTGCCGCTGTACCGGGTACACCCCGATTGTTGATGCAGTCATTGAAGTTTCTCAACGCCAAATCTAGAGTGGGAAAGCAATGATTACGCTTGAAGTGAGTCCAGCGGTTGAGCAATGTGCTCAGGAGCGCGCCCCGGAGATCGGCCAGAATAGGGAACGGCGTGAGGACGAGCGTTTCCTCACGGGCACCAGCTGCTTCGTTGATGATGTGGCTCGGCCCAATATGCTCCATGCGATGGTGGTGCGCAGCGCCTACGCTCAAGCCACCATCCGCGAGATCGACCTCGACGCCGCCCGTAGCGTGCCGGGCGTTTTTGCGGTACTTGGCCCTGACGAGCTGGCTGAGCACCTGAAGCCGATCCCGATGTCAGCGTTCACCCAGCTTCCCGGGCAGGAGCGTTTTCTGCAAAAGCCACTGGCGTTGGGGAGAACCGTCTATGTCGGTGAGCCCTTGGCACTTGTGTTGGCGGAATCCCGCTATGTGGCTGAAGACGCGGCCAACCTGGTTGAAGTTGACTACGAATACCTCGATCCGGTTCCTGACTTTCAAAGCGCGCTGAAGGATGAAGCGTTGGTTCATCCCGGCATGGGAACCAATATTGCCAGCCATTCCACCGTCAGCAAGGGCGAGACCGACGAGGTTTTTTCCCGCGCCAACTATACCCGCAAAGAAACTTTCTACGTGCACCGCCATACGGCGTCGCCGATGGAGACGCGGGGTCTGGTTGCTGAATGGGATGCCTTGGCGGCGCGGATGAGGGTGTGGGGAGCGACCAAGCTGACGTTTCGCAATCGCGAAATTCTTGCCTCCATGCTCGACATCCCCGAAAGCAGTGTGGAGATGATTGAAGTGGATGTGGGGGGAGCGTTTGGGGTCCGAGGGGAGTTCTATCCTGAGGATTTTCTTGTTCCTTTCGCTGCGCGCTGGTGCGGGCGACCTGTCAAATGGATTGAGGACCGAGCGGAACACTTGATGGCAACGAACCACTCCCGGGAAATGGAGTGCACCGTAGAAATCGCGGTCGACAAAGACGGCCATATCCTGGGCCTGCGGGGGGATATTGTTGTTGATATGGGCGCTTACATTCGCCCAAACGGGGGCGTGGCGCCAGGGAAATGTCTGCAGTTCATGTGTGGGCCTTACCAAATCCGGCACGCGGCATTCAGCCTGCGCACGGTGCTCACCAATAAAACGCCGTTTGGCTCCTACCGGGGGCCAGGGCGATATGAGTCCAGCTATTTCCGCGAACGCATTGTTGATCTGGCCGCGAAGGACTTGGGGATGGATCCAGCTGAGTTCAGGAAGCGCAACTTGATCCGGTCGGCGCAAATGCCGTGGGACGCGGGCGCGATGACGCCGGGCGGCCCGGTTGCCTATTACGACACGGGTGATTATCCGAGCGTCATGAAGCAGGCCCTGGAAGCGTTCGACTATGACTCGCTACAGTCTCTGCGCGGGAAAAAAGTGGATGGGAAGCTCCACGGGGTTGGCATCGGTTGCTTCGTCGAATCCAGTGGGGGCGGGCCTAGCGAGTCGGCACGCCTGCGGGTAACGGCTGAGGGCCGGGTTCATCTTTATACGGGCATCTCCTCTGCCGGTCAGGGCCATGAAACGGTTCTTGCACAAATTCTGTCTGATGAACTGGGCGTGCCCAGCGACCTCATCGATGTCTTTCATGGTTCAACCAGCTACGTAAAAAAGGGGTGGGGAACCTACCACAGCCGAGGGGCTGTCATGGGCGGCAGCGCCATTGTTTTGGCAAGCCGGAAATTGCAGTCTCAGATCATTGCGTTGCTTGCGCAAAGAAGTGGGGTTGAGAAGGATGCGCTGCGTTGGAGACAGGGGGCCGTGCTTGATGAGGACGGTCAGGTCATTGCTGCGCTGGCTGCCCTGGGATCTGCTTCGGTCAAGGATGACGAGCTCCTGAATGCCCTGGAATCGGAGGCGGTTTATTCCAGTACGGAGCTGGCCTACACCTTCGGCGTGCAGCTTGCCCATGTGACGGTGGATCCTGAAACCGCGCTGGTCGAGGTGGTGAGGTTTCTGACTGTTGAAGATGTTGGGCGGATGATCAACCCCAACGTTGTTCATGGCCAAACCATCGGCGCTTCGGTGCAGGGCTTGGGAGGAACGTTGCTGGACCATCTGGTTTATGACGAGAGCGGGCAGCTTTTGACGGGAAGCTTGGCGGATTATCTGCTGCCCACGGCAACCGATTTTCCAAGCGTTGAAGCGCTCAGCCTCGAACAGTCGCCGGCACGCAACAACCCCTTGGGGGTGAAAGGCGCTGGCGAAGGCGGCATCGCAGCGGTTGGCGGCGCGGTGGCCAATGCGGTCGACGATGCGTTGCAGTGCTATGCCGTCTGCGTGCGGAATCTACCGTTATCGCCGGACAAGGTGTCTGCGCTGATTCGTGACGCACGGCAAAAGCCGATGCACTGATGGGTTCGCGCTCCATGGATAAGTGGATGGGAAGCGCGCTTTAGCTTTAGCAGGAGAGACAGGTGTCGAACTTTTATATTGATGCTGACGCACTGGCCGTATTCGAACGGCAGATGCGGCTTTGCAAGGTTGTGCCGGGGGAAACCGTGGTGGTGTTGAATGCACCTGGCGAGCAAGTCGGGCATGTCAACGCCCTGCTTGCGGCCATTGATCGTCTCGGTGCGAAACCGATGCATGTGAGCGTGCCAAGAAGCCAGGACGTTGCCGCGGCTGTGATGGGGAGGCACCCGTTGAGCGATCATGCGCTTGCCTTGGAAGTTTGCAAGAAGGCGGATATGGTGGTTGATCTGATGGGCCTTTTGTTTTCTGCCGAGCAACTCGAGATCCAGGCCGCGGGGACTCGCATCCTCCGCGTTGCCGAGCCCTTGCACATCCTGAAACGGATGGCCCCGACCGAGGAGTTGCGCCAACGCTGCGAACATGCCCGGGACCTGATCCTTAACGCCAAACAACTTCGGATTACTTCCCGGCATGGAACAGACGTGCGCTATGAGCTTTCTCAGTACGGGGTCGTGGCCGAATATGGCTATACCGACGAGCCAGGCCGCTGGGATCATTTTCCATCGGGATTCGTCTTTACCCAGGGCAATGATGAGGGTGTGAACGGTCAAGTGGTTCTTGCCCCGGGCGACATCATTTGCGCGTTCAAGCGCTATGTGGAGTCGCCCGTGACTTTCACCATTGAGCAAGGCCGCATCACTCGCATTGCCGGTGAAGGCGCCAGCGCTGAGCTGATCAGGAACTATATCGATAGCTTCAACGATCCTCGGGGCTTTGCCATTGCGCATATTGGCTTTGGTTTGAATGAGCGCGCCAGATGGGATCAGTTCGCCGCTTCCCGGGATGTCAGCAAGGAATACATCATGAACGCACTTTCCTTTTATGGAAATGTGCTGTTCTCCACAGGTCCCAATTCAGAGTTCGGTGGTGACAATGACACGCCGTGCCATATGGATTTGCCGATGCGCGGGTGCAGTTTGTGGCTGGATGCGCTGCAAATCCTCGATGAAGGAAAAGTCGTGCTTGACGCGCTTCGGGCACCGGGTGAAAAGGCGAGGGCAGGATGAGTTCATTATGGAATGCGTACCTTTCCGAGGACGATCTCAAGCTTTATGCGCTGGCGGGATTCGGGGCGCCAATGGGTTTGGGGAAACGACCGGCTTTGCTCGTCATTGATGTGCAATACCGGACGAGCGGCACGGCCAATGTACCGATACTTGAAGCCATCAAGGAGTACCGGACGGCTTGTGGAGCGTATGCATGGTCGGCAATTCCCCGGATTGCCGAGCTGATCAGTGCCTTCAGGGCACGTTCGCTGCCTGTTATCTATCCGCATGTGGCACCCAAGACCGAGCATGATACGGGCGGACTGGCTTCCAAAATGCCTGCATTGCTTGAGGTTGACGCCAAGGGCTATGACATGGTGAAGGAAATTGCTCCTCAAACGGGTGATCTGCTGCTGCCGAAGATCCATGCCAGCGCCTTTTCAGGAACGCCGCTTGCCAGTTATCTCGTTCATCTTGGCGTGGACTCCCTGGTTGTGACGGGGTGTTCGACCAGCGGCTGCGTCAGGGCAACCGTCGTGGATGCCTCGGCAATGAACTACAAGGTCGCGGTCCCCCACGACGCTGTCTACGACCGTATTCAAGCATCGCACGCCATGAACCTGTTCGACATGGCAAGCAAGTATGCCGATGTCCTGGCCACTCAGGCGTTGATTGAGCGATTGGAACGAACAAATTGAGCAGGCATCTGGCTTCCGTCAGTCCTCCAAGCAAGAGAGTATCAAAGGGAGAACTACATGCAACTAGTTGGTGAAAGAAACTTACCCCTGCCCAGAGAGGTCGTCTGGAGCGCGCTGAATGACATGGAGGTTCTCAAAGCCTGCGTGCCAGGATGCGAAAGCATTACCGAGCTAGAGGAAGGCAAGTATGAGGTATCCATGCATACCGCGATTGGCCCTATCAAGGCTCGCTTCAAAGGCACGATTCAAATCACCGATCCTGTCGCCCCGCAAGGCTATTCGATGCTGTTTGAGGGGTCGGGCGGCGCGGCGGGGTTTGCGCGCGGCGCGTCGCACGTCAACTTGGCTGAGCTCGAAGATGGCAACACCTTATTGACCTACACCACCGAAGCCAAGATTGGCGGAAAACTGGCACAGATCGGTGCGCGGCTGATTGATTCCGCAGCCCGGGTCATGGCAGACCGCTTCTTTGATGCCTTTGTCAAGGCGTTGGCCCCTGAGGAAGAAGCGGTTACTGAGGGAGAGGTTGAGGAAAATCGGGCAAATGGCATCAAAGGGGTTTGGAACCGTTTGCGAGGCGCTTAGGTAATAAGTTGATTGAACAAGATATGTGAAGCTTGTTGATACTAAAAATATTCCATTAATGCAGAGGAGAAGTGAGATGTTCTATAAAAACGATAAGGCTTCAAGCGTGCCTGGGTTTTTCATGTCGGGAGGAGGGGCGGCCAGTCTGCTGGCATTGGTCTGCGCGGTCCTGCCTGCCCAGTCTGTGGCACAGAACTTTCCAAACAAGCCCATGAAGCTCATTGTGACGAGTAGCCCGGGCGGCCCTACAGACGTGCTGGCGCGGCCTATTGCTGAAAAAATGGGGGAAATTCTGGGTCGGGCGGCGGCGCTCGAACTGGTTGCCGTCTGCGGCTATATGACGTTGTTGACCAATGTCCTGAAGGTTACGAAGTGTTCACTATCCGACGGGTCGGTAGACGTGGTTTGAACGCGG
>Ga0172382_10003637_pt1 | contig 24231 bp, 21 predicted proteins | sample Leawel138RmetaG_FD_122245 | JGI IMG/M metagenome (GOLD analysis project Ga0172382, IMG submission 122245) | Leachate microbial communities from a municipal landfill in Southern Ontario, Canada - Leachate well 138R metaG | ecosystem: Engineered > Solid waste > Landfill > Unclassified | place... | reverse complement strand
CGGGCTCCCCGGCGGGGGGCGGGGCGTCGGGGGCGGCCCCGGGCCGTTCCCGGGCCGCGCGCTCCTCCCCGCGCTCCCTGTCGGCGCGTTCCAGCAGCAGCCACGCGGCCTGGAGCACGTCTTCGAGTTGGGCCACGCGCGCGGCGCGGCCCTGGAGGCAGAGCAGCCCGTGCAGCAGCGTGGCGCGGACCAGGGTGCCCCCCGGGCGGCGGCTGACGGACAGGGCCACGCGCCGGCCCATGTTGGCCAGGGAGAAGGGCGGCCTGGCCAGGAGCAGGCCCACGGAACGGTCGGCGGACAGGGGCGTCAGGTCGCGCAGGGCCGCCGCCGCCGCCAGGGCTTCCCAGACGGCCTCGCGGCCCAGGGGGCCCTGTTCGCCCCCCGGGCCGTGGGGGAACAACCAGGCCAGCTCGGTCTGGCGGGCGGTGTGCGTTGCGCTGTCCAGCACGGGCCCTGTGGGGGCGCCGTCGCGATGGCGGCGGGGTGCGGAGGGCATGGGTTCTCCTTGCCGGGCGCCGGTGGCCGGGCGTAGGCGCAGGCTCCGGAACCCGATGCACGGCCACGATGCATCAAAATGCGCCCTGCGGCAACCGGAGCGGGCCGTCGCGCGCTTTCCCCCGGCCCTCAGGGCCCTGCGGGCCCCCGGACCGGGGGCGGCCCTGCGGCCGTTGCGCCGGTTTCGTCCAGGGCCGCCCGGGCCCGGGCGGCGAAGGCCGCCACCAGGGCCGGATCCTTGCGGCCGAGTGCGTCCTCCAGGCCGGTGTGCGCGTCGACCCCGGCGGGACGCACGGCGCGCACCGCCTCCGCCACATTGTCCGGCCCCAGGCCCCCGGCCAGGATCAGCGGGAGCGGGCAGGCCCGCGCCAGCAGGGCGCTGACGCTCCAGTCGTGCACGCGGCCCGTGGCCCCGGTGGCGCCGCTGGCGGGGTCCAGGCTGTCGGTGAGCAGGGCGTCGCAGTGGCCCGCCAGGGCCCGGGCCTCGGCCAGCAGGGCCTCGCGCAGCGCGGGCTCCGGGGCCGGGGGCACGATGACGCTCTTGATGATGTACAGGTCGGGCCTGCGGGCGCGCAGGGCGGCCAGGGCCGCCGGGGGCATGGGCGCGTGGAGCTGCACCGCCGCGGTGCCCACGGCGCGGCACAGGGCGTCGACCTCCACCGGGTCGGTGGCGTAGGTGATGCAGACGGCCAGCAGCCCCGGGGGTAGGGCGGCGACGATGCGCGCGGCCTGGGCCTCGGTCACGTCGGGGGCGTGCACGGCCAGGCGCAGGGGCAGGCCCACGCTGTCCACCCCCAGGCGCGCCAGCATGAGGGCCTCGTCCAGGTCCCGCACCCCGGCCACCTGTACGCGCGGGCAGGGCCTCATGAGCCCCCGCCTCCGCCCCGGGCCGCCTCCAGGGCCCGGGTCAGGCGCTGGACATAGAGTTCCGCGATGGCCTGCGCGGACAGGTCCGCCTGTGCGGCGGGGTCGAAGTCCGGCGCCGGGAGCGCCGGCGGGCGCGGGGCCAGGGCCCGCGCCCGGGCCAGCAGTTCCCGGGCGGCGGACTGGTCCCCGGCTTCCCGCGCGGCCAGGGCGCGGTCCAGGGCCAGCAGCCCGTCCAGGTCCGCGTCGGGCCCGAAGGCCGGGGGCAGCGTGCCGGGCAGGGGTCGCCCGTCCAGCAGCGCGCCTGCGGCCCGCACGGCCAGGGCGGGCCAGCGCGTCAGCTCCGCCGCGGGCAGGTCGAAGCCCGCGCTGCGGCCCCCGGGCGGCCAGCGGCGCAGGGCCTCGGCCCGGGCGATGTCCGCCCGTTGGCGCAGCTCCGTGGCCCGCGCCTCCAGGGCCGGGCGCGCGGCGCGCAGTTCGTCGTCGCGCCGGGCCAGGGCCTCGGCGTCGTGGGCGAAGATGTGCGCCGCCAGGCCCACCGTGGCCTGTTCGAGCTCGCGCAGTTCCTGCTGGGCGGCGGCGAAGGTCCGTTCATGGCGCTCCAGCCGCCGGAGGGCGGCGGGCACCTCGTCCAGGCGCCGCTGGCGGTTCAGTTCGAGGATGCGCGCCTCCAGGGCCTTGCGCCGGGCCAGCAGCTCGCCCATGCGCTTTTCGGCCTCGAAGTAGCGCAGCCCGAAGGCCGTGAGGGCCAGGTCCTGGTCCAGGTCGGCCAGGACGCGTCGCGCGTCGGCGGCGGCGCTGGCGGCCTCCTCGGCGGCGGCGCCCAGGCGCAGCAGGCGCTGGGCAGGATCCTCGGCGCTCTGCACGGTCAGGCGCGTGCGCACCGTGCCCGGAGCGCCGGGCGCGGGGGCAAGGGTGCAGGAGATGGCGTATTGGGCCCCCGTGAGTTGCGCCAGGAGCAGCGCGTCCTCGGCGTCGGCGCCCCGGGGGTGGTCCAGCCCGGCCTCCGCGGCCAGGGCGCGCGCCAGGCCGTAGGGCACCAGGCGCGGAGCGTCCAGCCCGGCCAGGCCCTGGTGCAGCAGCAGGTGCAGCGCCCGGCCAGCCCCGGGCACGTCCGGGCCCTCCAGGCGCGGCCGGGCCAGGAGCGCCAGCCCGGGCACCAGGGGTTCCTGCGCGCCCTGGAAGGCCGCGCGCACCAGCCCGCGCGCCCGCAGCCGGTCGGCCAGCAGCGCCAGGGAAGCGGCCTCTGTGCGCAGGGCCGCCGCGAACCCGGGCAGCCGGTCGTCGGGATAGGCCTCCCACAGGGCGGCGGTTTCCTCGGGGTGCCCCGCGAACCAGCGGCACAGGCCCAGGTAGATGGTGGCCAGGGGCTCGTGCGGCTCGCGGGCCAGTACGGCCTCGAAGCGCGCCCCGGCCACGGCGTGGCGTCCGGCCTCGAAGGACTGGCGGCCCATGTCCAGGACGCCGCCTACGGTGCTCAGCACAGGCACCCGGCGCAGGCTCGACGAGGGGTCCGCCGCGGGGCCGGTCCCGGTGGTCGGCGGGGGTACGGACGGGGCGCAGCCCGCGAGGAACAGGATAAGCAGGACGCCCGCCAGGGCAAGCGTGCGGGCGCCGGGACGCGGGGCGCGGGAAGGGGTCGGGCGCGGCATGGGGCGCATCCTACGGCAAGGCCCCGCGCTGCGCCAGCACCAGTTCGCGGGGGCCCCGGGCGGCCACGCGCCCGGCCTCCAGCCGCAGGCACAGCCCCACGGCCGGGGGAATTTCCGCCGGGTCGTGGGTCGCGAAAACCAGGGTCACCCCGGCCCCGGCCAGCCCCTGGACGACCTCCAGGAACCGCGCCCGGGCCTCGGGGTCCAGGCCCGAGCAGGCCTCGTCGAGCAGCAGCAGCTCCGGCCCCGGCGCAAGGGCCCGGGCGATGAGCAGGCGGCGCAGCTGGCCGTAGGACAGGGTGCGCACCCCGCGCCGCTGCATGCCCTCCAGCCCGACCAGGTCCACCAGGGCCTCGGCCCGCTCCACCTGCCCGGCGTCCGGGCGGGCGTAGAGGCCGATGCTGGAAAAATATCCCGACAGAACCACGTCCGTGGCCGTGGTGTCGTAGCGGTGCGCGGCCTGCAACTCCGGGGACACGAGGCCCATGCGGCGGCGGATGTCCCACACGTTCACCGGCCCCGGCAGCCCGAACCACGACGCCCGGCCCCGGGTCGGGCGCAGCGCGCCCTGGCACAGGGCCACCAGGGTGCTCTTGCCCGCGCCGTTGGAGCCGAGCAGCGCCCAGTGCTCCCCGGGGCGCAGGGTCCAGTCCACCCCCGCGAGGGCCGTGCGCCCCTGGCGCACCACGTCCACCCCGCGCAGCTCCACAAAATGCTCCGGGGGCGCCTGGCGCGGGCCGCCGTCCACCCGGGGCGGCGCCAGGGCCGGGCCCGCCGCGAAAATCCGCGCCGCCCCGGCCAGCACGTCGGCCGCCGGGCCCTGGCGCGCGATGCGCCCGTCCTTGAGCACCGCCGCGTGGGTCGCCACCGCGCGCGCCTCGTCCAGGCGGTGGGTGGCCATGACGATCTGGGTGCCGTCCGCCGCCAGGCGCTCCAGGGCCCGGCCCAGCATTGCCCGGGCCGCGTCGTCCAGGCCCTGGGCGGCCTCGTCCAGGAGCAGCACCCGCGGCCCGCGCGCCAGGGCCCGGGCCAGGACCGCCAGCCGCCCCTGCCCGCGCGACAGGGACAGCACGTCGCGCCCGGCCAGCTCCCCGGCGCCCAGGCCCGCCAGGGCCTCCCGCGCGCGGGCCAGCTCGGCGGCGCCGGGCTCGCGGAACAGGTACAGCGTGTCGTGCAGGCCCGTGACCACGAAGCGCTCCACGGTCATGGAGCGGTCGTCGCGGGTCAGGGCGTCGTGGTCGTCGGGGGTGACCAGGGCCACAGCGGCCCGGGCGTCCAGGGCGCTTTGCGTGGGGCCCTGCCCGAAGTTCCAGCGACGCAGGCCCCGGTGGCCGAAAAATTCGCCCTGGGCCGGATGCACCTCGCCGCGCGCCAGGCGCAGCAGCGTGGTCTTGCCCGCGCCGTTGGGGCCCGCCAGCACCCAGTGCTGCCCGGGCAGCACCTGCCAGGAGGCGTCCTTGAGCGCCAGCCCCGGCCCCAGGCGGACCGTGAAGTGGCGGATGTCGATGACGGGATCGTGGGGCATGGGGGCTGTGGTACCCCCTGGGCCGCCCGGGGGCAAGGGCGGGGCGCGCGCGGACCCCGGCGGGCGCCCGAACGATCCGGGCCCGGCCCGCGGCAGTCTGCCGCGGGCCGGGCCCGGTGCGAAAGCGGGGAGCGGGCTCCCCTGGGGTCTACTTCGCCGCGTCTTCGGCGACGGCGGCCCTGCCGAAGCCGTACTTGAGCAGGAAGCCGCCCAGGGCCGCCACGGCGGCGGCCACGCCGCCGATGATCGAGGCGTTCATGGACATGCCAAGGCCCAGGTCGGACAGGATGATGAACGAGGCGCACACGGCGGTCATGAAGGTCGCCGGAACGGTGCAGATCCAGTGGAAGCGCCCGGTCTTGGCCAGGTACACGGCGCCCGACCACAGCACGAGCATGGACAGCATCTGGTTGGAGAAGCCGAAGTAGCGCCAGATGGAGTTGAAGGGCGACTGCGAGATGATGAAGCCGACGATGAACATGGGCACGGCGATCATCAGGCGCTTGGCGGCCTTGGACTGGCTGACCTTGAAGGTCTCGGCCACGATGAGGCGCGTGGAGCGGAAGGCCGTGTCGCCCGAGGTGATGGGCAGGACGATGACGGCCAGCACGGCCAGGGCGCCGCCCACCGGGCCGAGCAGGATATTGGAGGCTTCCTTGACCACGGCGGCGGGGCTGCCGGCGTCGACCACGGCGCTCAGGGCGGCGGGGTTGTCGTAGAAGCTCAGGCCGATGGTGGCCCAGACCAGGGCGATGACGCCCTCGATGATCATGGCGCCGTAGAAGACCATGCGGCCTTCACGTTCGTTCTTCACGCAGCGCGCCATGAGCGGGGACTGGGTCGAGTGGAAACCGCTGATGGCGCCGCAGGACAGGGTCACGAACAGCAGCGGCCACAGGGGCAGGTCCTTGGGGTGGACGTTGGTGAAGAAGTCCATGTTGGGCAGGACCGGGTGGTCGCTGGCCATGAGCGCGATGGCGATGGCCACGGTCATCACCAGCAGCAGGGCGCCCAGGGCGGGGTAGAAACGGCCGATGAGCTTGTCGATGGGCAGGATGGTCGCCAGGAAGTAGTAGGCGAAGATGAGGCCCACGAAGATCGGGGTGGAGACGCCGGTCAGGCCGGTGAGCAGCTTGGCCGGGGCCAGGACGAAGACCACGCCCACGAGCATGAGCAGGATCACCGAGAACACGCGCATGACCTGGCGGGCGGGCATGCCCATGTATTCGCCCACGATCTCGGGGATGCTGGCGCCCTTGTTGCGCACCGAGAGCATGCCGCTCATGTAGTCGTGCACGGCGCCGGCGAAGATGGAGCCCACGACGATCCACAAGAGGGCCGCCGGGCCGTAAAGGGCGCCCAGGATGGGCCCGAAGATGGGGCCGATGCCCGCGATGTCCAGCACCTGGATGAGCAGGAGCTTCCATTTGGGCATGGGCACATAGTCCACGTCGTCGCGCATGGAATACGCGGGGGTGACGGCCTTCTCGTCGGGGGCGAGGATGCGGTCGACCACCGCCCCGTACGTCAGATAGCCCACCAGCAGGGCGGCGAGGCACAAGAAGAAGTAGAACATGGCAACCCTCCGTTTTGCTTGACCCCCCGGCCGGCCCGGAGGAGCTTTTTGCGGGTTGCCATACCGCCGCGCGCCGCACGCGCGCAACAGCCTGTGCGCGAAACGTCGGTTCCGGCGCCTGAAACGTCCTGTGCGGGGCCCGGGCGGGGGCCCGGGCGGCGGGTCAGGCGGCGGCGGGCAGGCTTTGGCGGGGGATGCGCATGGCGACCAGGGTCCCGCCGCCCGGGCGCGAGCCGATCTGCAGGCCGAACTGGGCCCCGTATATCTGGCGCAGGCGGCGGTTGCAGTTGGCCACGCCGATGCAGCGCCCGTCGCCCTCGCTTTCCAGCAGGGCCCGGGCCTTGAGGGCCGACATGCCCACGCCGTCGTCCTCCACGGTGACATGCAGCTCCCCGTCGCGCACGGCGGCGCGCACGCTGACCATGCCGCCCTCCTCGCGCCCGGCCAGGCCGTGCTTGATGCCGTTCTCCACCAGGGGCTGGATGAGCAGCGCGGGCACGGGCCAGTCGTGGCAGCCGTCGCCCACGTCCAGGGTGGCGTGGATGCGTTCGCCGAAGCGGGCCTGTTCGATGGCCAGGTAGGAGCGGACCTGGTCCAGCTCCTGGGACAGGGGGATGAAGCCGTCGCCGCCGTGCAGGTTGCGGCGCAGGAAGATGGCCAGGTCCTGGAGCAGCTCGCGGGCGCGCCCGGAGTTGGTGCGGCAGAAGGAGGCGATGGTGTTCAGCGCGTTGAACAGGAAGTGCGGGTTGATCTGGGCTTGCAGGCGGCGGATCTCCTCGCGCGCCAGCAGGCGCTCCTTGATCTGGATGTCCTCGAGCTCGAGCTGGGTGGAGAACAGGTCGGCCAGGCCCTTGGCCACCTCGTAGCGCACGGCGTCCAGGCCGTTGCCCTTGGTGCCGTAGAGCTTGAGGGTGCCCACGATGGCCCCGCCCTTGCGCAGGGGCACGATGGCCCCCGAGCGGAAGGGGCAGCCGGGCGTGCCGCAGCCGATGGCCGAGGCGTCGCGCACGAAGGCCGGGACGCCGGTTTCGAGCACGGCGCGGGTGGCGGAGGTCATGATGCGCTGGCCGGGCAGGTGGTGGTCGTCCCCCTCGCCCACATGGGCCAGGACGCGGGAGGTGTCGGTGACGGCCACGGCGGCCACGCGCATGCGCTCGAAGATGATCCGCGCGGCGGCCTCGGCGGTCTCCGCCGACAGGCCCAGGCGCAGGTGCCCCACGGTCTGCCCGGCGATGGCCAGGATCTGCTGGGCCTGGGAGGATTCGTGCTTCTCGCGGTAGTGCGAGACGATGATCAGGGTCTGCACGAACAGGGCCGCGCCGATGGTGTTGACGATGATCATGGGCATGGCGATGAGCTGCACGAGGCTCACGGCGTCGGCCCAGGGCCGGGCCAGGGCCAGGACCAGGAGCATGTGGAAGCTCTCGCCCGCGAAGGCCAGGGCGGCGGCGGGCTTCCAGTTCAGCGGCTCGCGCAGGCGCAGGGCCACCAGCCCGGCCACGGTGCCCTCCAGGAAGGTCGCCAGCCCGCAGGGCAGGGCCGAGAAGCCCGAAAGGTCGATGAGGTTGCGGTGCAGCCCGGCGATGAACCCCGCGCCCGCCCCGACCACGGGGCCGCCCACCAGTCCGGCGGTGATCACGCTCATGGCCCGCAGGTTGGCCACCGAGGCCTGCACCGGGCCGCCCGTGTAGGTGCCCAGGATGCCCATGGCGCCGAAGAGCAGGATCAGGAACACGGTGTTGCGCCGGGTGGTCGGGCGCAGGTCCACGTCGCGCGCGGCGCCCAGGGTCATGATCACGAAGGCCGCCGTGAGCATGAGCCCGAAGCGCTCCACGAGGGTGACAAGCAGTTCCAGGGTCGTCATGGCGATGGTCGCCGGCCCTACAGGCCGAGCCGCTCCTTGAAGGCCGCCACGCGGCCCCGGCTGACGGTTATTTCCGTACCCTGGGCGTCGTCCATGGTGCAGGCGTACTTGCCGTTGAACCAGGGCGAGAACTCCCGCACCCGCGCCAGGTTGACCAGGGCGCCCCGGTTGGCGCGAAAGAAGGAGTGCGGCCCCAGGCGCTCCTCCAGGGTCTCCAGGGTCACCGGGCCGTGGCAGGGCAGGGCGCCGCGCGCGGTGTGGGCCACGACGCGGCGTTCCTCGGTGCCCAGGAAGACGACCTCCTCGGGCCGGAGCAGGGCGATGCGCCCGCCCTGTTCCACGGCCACGCGGGTCAGCCCGCGTCCGGGGCTCATGGCTTCGAGCAGGCGCAGCACCTCCTGGCCCACGGCCTCGCGGCCCGGCGGCGGGCCCTTGGGCGCGGCCAGGGAGCCGCGCACCCGGGCCAGGCTCCTGGCCAGCCGGTCGGCCTCCACGGGCTTGAGCAGATAGTCCACGGCGTTGGCCTCGAAGGCGCGGATGGCGTAGTGGTCGAAGGCCGTGGCGAAGACGAACTGCGGCGGCACGGGCGGGCCCTCGGCCAGCACCTCGGCCACCACGTCCAGCCCGCTGCCCCCGGGCATCTCGATGTCCAGGAAGGCCACGTCGGGCGCGTGCTGGCGGATGGCGGCCACGGCTTCGCGCGCCGAGGCGGCCTGGGCCACCACCTCCACGTCGGGAAACCGCGAGAGCAGGAAGGCCAGTTCGTCGCGCGCGGGGGGCTCGTCGTCGGCGATGACGGCGCGTATGGGCATGGGCGGGCACTCCTCCCGCCGGGCCGGGGTCGGCGCCGGGCGGACCTCCCCAGCTAATGCCGCCCGGCGGGGGGTGTCAAGGCCCGGGCCGGGCGCCAGCCCCGGGAGGGGGGCGGCGTGGGGGCGCACCCGGCCTTCCCCCGGCGGTTGCGTTTTTGCCTGCCCTCGCGGGCCGGGCGGGCGGCCCCGGGCACCGTCACAGCCGGAGCGCGCCCAGGGCCATGCGGTAGATGCGTTCGAGCATGGCCGGGGGCACGGCGGAGTCCCAGTGGCCGGTGGCCCGGGCCCAGGCGTGGAGCCCCAGGAACAGCGCGGCGCAGCCCAGGCCCGCCAGGGCCCAGGGCACGCGCCGCCCGCCGGGCAGGGCCGGGCCCAGGCAGCCCGGAACCGGGCAGGCCCCGACGCATTCCATGCAGCCCACGCAGTCCGGGGAGTTGACGCGGACCCTGGCCTCTACGCGGATGCCCCCGGGGCAGGCCCGGGTGCAGCGCCCGCACCGGATGCAGGAGCCCGGGTCGCGGCGCACGGCCAGGGGCGAGGCCAGGGCCGCGAGCCCCAGCAGCGCGCCGTAGGGGCACAGACTGCGGCACCAGAAATAGGGCAGCACCAGTCCCAGCGCGGCCAGCGCGGCCAGGACGACCACGGTCATCCCCGAGGGGTCCAGGAAAAAGGCCAGCATCCGCGCGTCGGCCGCGATGTTGAAGGGCGTGCGCAGGAAGCTGTCCAGGGCCCGGGCGTCCATGCCGATCCAGGTGGTCCAGACGAAGAAGGCCAGCAGCAGGTATTTGGGCGCGGCCAGGGCCAGGGCCGCGCGCCGGGGCGGGGTCCGCGCCAGGCCCAGGGCCCGCCCGGCGCGGGCCAGCAGGTTATGGATCAGGCCCACGGGGCAGACATGGCCGCAAAAACCCTTGCGCAGCAGCAGCGCCATGAGCAGCGCGGCCACCAGGATGGTCAGCCCGGCGGGGTGGACCGGGTCCCACTGGCCGCTGGACAACAGGCGGCGCAGGGCCATGAAGGCGCTGATGGGCAGGAAGCCCTCCACCGAGGGCGGGCGCGTTGCCGGGCCCGGACCCTGGCCCAGGACCCAGGCCACGAAACGGTAGAACTCCCACCCGGCCCACAGGCAGGCCAGGGCGAAGGCCGACTGCACGGCCAGGCGCAGCCGCGCGGGGCGGCGGCCCGGCGGCGCGGGGGCCGGGGCGGCGGGCGTGGCGGGCGTGGCGGGGCGGGACATGGGCACCTCCTTGGGCTTTGCCAACGGCGGCGGGGTGCCGTACCGTGGCGTGGCGGCGTCGGGCCAGGATGCCCCTCCCGCGCGTCCGGCGCCTTGACCCGGGTCAAGGCGCCGGACGCGCGGGGGCGGGCTGGGGGCGCCGGGCGTATCCCCTACGCCCGGCATCGGCCCGGAACAAGGTGGTGCGCCGGAATTTGCACAAGAAAATGCGCCCGGCCGGGCGCGGGAGGGACGGACATGGTCCAGGATACGACGGCGCTGGCCCGGGTGGTCGGCGTCCTTGCGGACACGGCGGCGCGCATCCGCGAGCTGGAGCGCCAGGCCGAGGAGCTGCTCCACGCCCAGGGCGACCCCGAGGCCTCGGCGGCCAACCTGCGCCGCAAGGCCGAGCTGCTGCGCGACCTGCCCGACGAGCTGGACGGGCTGCTGGACGGGCTGGACCCGCAAACGCGCGACCGGGTGGAGCGCAAGGCCGAGAACCTCTGCGCCCGGGCCTCGGCGGCCCTGGGCCAGGGCAGCGTGTTCTGGATGCGCAACCTGCTCTACCCCGAGGACTACCGCGAGGGCGAGCCCAACGAGCTGGAGCGTTTCATCGCGGGCCTGGGCCGCTGACCACGCGGCGCAGGTCCACGCCGAAGCGGCGCATGCGGTTTTGCACCGTGCCCCGGCTCACGCCCAGCAGGGCGGCGGCGCGGCTCTTGTTGCCGCCCGTGGCCAGCAGGGCGTCGATGAGCGCCTGGCGCGGGTCGGCGGGCAGGGCCGGGTGCGGCCCCGGGGCCGGGGCGGGCGCGGCGGGCGCGGGCGGCGGGCAGGCGCCCGGGGCGCCCTGGATGGCCGGGGGCAGGTGCCCGGGGGCCACGGGCCCGGTGTCGGTGAGCACGCAGGCATACTCCAGGGCGCTTTTGAGCTCGCGGACGTTGCCCGGCCAGGGGTGGGCCGTGAGCAGGTGCAGGGCCTCGGGGGTCAGGCCCCGGGGGCCGCGGCCCGTGCGGCGGCGGATGTCGGCCAGGAAGTGTCCGGCCAGGAGCGGGATGTCCTGGGCGCGCTCGCGCAGCGGCGGCACATGGATGGGGATGACGTTGATGCGGTAGAACAGGTCCTTGCGGAAGGCGCCCTCGGCCACCATGCGCCCCAGGTCGCGGTTGGTGGCCGTGATGACGCGCACGTCCACGTCGATGGGCCGGTTGTCGCCCACGCGTTCGATGCGCTTGCTTTCCAGCACGCGCAGCAGCTTGACCTGGGTCGCCGGGGGCACGTCGCCGATCTCGTCCAGGAAGATGTCGCCGCCGTCGGCGGCCTCGAAGCGGCCCTCGCGGTGGCGGATGGCCCCGGTGAAGGCGCCCTTGACGTGCCCGAACAGCTCGCTTTCCAGCAGGCTTTCGTTCAGCGCCGCGCAGTTGAACTGGATGAACGGCCGGTCGGCGCGCCAGCCCAGGGTGTGGATGGCGTGGGCGGCCAGCTCCTTGCCCGTGCCCGACTCGCCGAAGATGATCACCGGCGCGTCGGAGCGCGCGGCCTTTTCCAGGATGGCATACAGCCGCAGCATGGCCGGGGACTCGCCGACCATGCCGTGGAAGCCCGTGTCCCAGTGGCGCGAGAGCTCCTCGATCCTGCGGTCGCGCTCCACCAGCTCCGAGAGGTCGGTCAGTGTCTCCACCCCCGCGATGACCCGGCCGTCCTCCATGAGCAGGGTGGCGTTCTTGACCACGTCCACGCAGGAGCCGTCCTTGCGCACGATGCGGCAGTGCTTGCGGCTCTGCTTGCGCTCGTCGAACAGGCGGCACCAGTGGTCGCGCCCCTCGCGGCGCGAAATGCGGCAGGCGTCGCAGTTGAGCACCGTGCAGGGCCTGCCCAGCAGCTCGGCGCGCGAAAATCCCGTCAGCCGCTCCAGGGCTCCGTTGACCATGGACAGCCGCCCGTCGGGCCCGACGATGAACAGGCCCTCGTTCATCGTCTCGATGATCTCCTCCAGATAGTGCTTCACCGAATCCTGGTTCATGTCCGCCATTCCCGGTTTTTGCGCAGTTGATTAACCAACTGTTCAAATACTGGCCAACCGTTGTCTTGGCAAGGCCCCGCCGCCGGGGCCCGGGAAAGAAATAAAAGCAGTCATTCCGCAGCGCGGGGGCTTCGGCGGGAAAGGGTGTGACTTTTCGGCACAGGGAGTGCTATGGCTGCAATAGACCCGGATATCCTGTCCATCGGCGGCGTACCGGGTCGCGCCGCAAACACCACGGAACGCCATGAACCGCAGAAGCTTCCTGAAGACCCTGGCCCTGGCCGGGACCCTGGCCGTGCCCGGCGCCGGAGCGGCCCGGGCCGAAACCGGCGGGCGCGTGGAGCTGGCCACGCTGCTGGACCTGTCGCGCTGCGTGGGCTGCGGCGAGTGCGTGGCGGCCTGCCGCGATGCCAACGCCGCCAAGTTCCCCGAGCCGGAGCGCCCCTTCCCGAAGATGTACCCCGCGCGGGTCAGGGCCGAGGACTGGTCGGCCCGCCGCGACGAGGACGGGCGGCTCACGCCCTACAACTGGCTGACCATCCAGACCGCCGTGGTGGAACGGGACGGCCGGGAACTGGAGGTGCACATCCCCCGGCGCTGCATGCACTGCGTGAACCCGCCCTGCGCCAACCTCTGCCCCTGGGGCGCGGCCTACAAGCGCGCCGACGGCGCGGTGCGCATCAACGACGCCATCTGCCTGGGCGGGGCCAAGTGCCGCGATGTCTGCCCCTGGGGCATCCCCCAGCGCCAGACCGGGGTCGGCCTGTACCTGGACCTGCTGCCCGCCCTGGCGGGCAACGGGGTCATGTACAAGTGCGACCGCTGCCACCAGCGCCTGGACGCCGGGCAGCAGCCCGCCTGCAGCGAGGCCTGCCCGATGCAGGTGCAGGCCAGCGGCCCGCGCGAGGAGATGGCCGCCCGGGCGCGCAAGCTGGCCGCCGAGACCGGGGGCCACCTTTACGGCCTGGAGGAGAACGGCGGCACCAACACCTTCTACGTTTCGCCCGTGCCCTTCGAGGAGCTGGACCGCGCCGTGGCCCAGGGCCCGGGGCGGCCGCACCTGCGCCCGGTGGCCGACGTGATGGCCCGCGACGAGGCGTTCACGGCCGCGGTGTTCGGCGCGCCCCTGGCCGGGCTGGCCGCCGGGCTGCTCACCGCCGCGCGCGGGCTGGCCCGCTCCGGGCGCGGTGCCGGGGAGGGCGGCCATGACTGAACCCCGCGCCGCCCTGCGCCCGGCGCGCCGGCCCCGGGGCCGGCTGTGGATCGCCCTGTGCCTGGCCCTGGGGTTCACCGGCGCGGGGCAGATGCCCATCTTCAAGCGCTACTACCTGGCCGATCTGCCGGGCATGGGCTGGACGGCGGACTACCTGCTGCTGCACACCCTGCATCTGGCCCTGGCCACGGTGTTCCTGGTCTGGGCCGGGGCGGCCCTGGGCGCGTGGCTCGTGCGCCGCGAGGCGCTCACGGCCCTGGGCGGCTGGCGGGCGGCGGCCGTGGCGGCCCTGGCGCTCACGGGGCTGGCCCGCGCGCTCAAGAATCTGCCCGATGTCTGGCTTGCGCCCGGAGTGGTCATGGCCGTGGACTGGGCCCACCTGGCCCTGGCCCTGGCCTTCGGCGCCCTGGGGCTGGCGGCGCTGGTGCGCGGCACGGGCTATGTCAGGTGAGCGCGCGGCGTGGATTGCCGCGCGGGCCAATTCCGCCCTGCGTGTAGATGATTGGAATAAACGCCTATGATTTTTTGGGGGAACATATTGGAAATCGGACCGGGAGGGGGTATCGTGCCCCCGGCGGGCGCAGAGGGCATGGGGCCCCAGGCCGCAACATTCCCGGAGATTCTTCATGAAATTGTCCACCAGAAGCCGATACGGAACCAGGATGCTCCTGGATATCGCCGAGAACAGCAATGGCCGCCCAGTCTCGGTGAGCGAGGTCTCGGCGCGGCTGGGTGTCTCGGTGAAATACCTGGAGCAGCTCATCCGGCCCCTCAAGCGCGGAGGCTACCTGGTCAGCGTGCGCGGGCCCAAGGGCGGGCACATGCTCACCCGTCCGCCCGAGGAGATCACCGTGGGCGAGGTTGTGCGCCTGCTGGAGGGCGGCATCAACCTCACCGACTGCGTGAGCGACGACAAGATATGCTCGCGCGGCGCGAAGTGCAGTGTACGCAACGTGTGGGTGGAGGCCACCGCGGCCATGAACCGCATCCTGGACTCCATCACCCTGTCGCAGATCAACTACGAGAACTGCGACACGAAGCGATAGCGCGGGAGGGGCGGACCTCCTGCGCCGCATGGGCCGCCGGGCCGCCGCCGGGGTGTTCGCGGCGGCCTTGCGGGCAACCTGAAACGCAGGGGGTGTCTGCATGAACCGTTTCCCGTCGTTGCGCCGCAAGGCGCTTGTGGCGCTGCTTGTCCTGGTCTGCGGGGCGTGCGCCGCGCCCGGGGCCCGCGCGGCCACCGACACGTCCGCGCCCGCCCAGGGCGGAGCGGCCGCGCCGGGGCGCCAGCTCGCGCGCCAGGCCACCAAGGACTCGCAGCTCTGGATCACCTCGGACCACTCCAAACACGAGGCGCTGCGCCAGGCCTTCACAAAGCCCGAGGACGTGACCCGCGCCTGCCTCACCTGCCACACCGAGGCCGCCGCGCAGTTCCACAAGACCATCCACTGGACCTGGATCGACCCCAACGCCGACCCCGCCCAGCGCATGGGCAAGGGCGGGCTCGTGGTCAACAACTTCTGCATCAGCATCCTTTCCAACGAGCCGCGCTGCACCTCGTGCCACGCCGGATACGGTTGGAAGGACAAGGACTTCGACTTCACCGACCCGGCCAGGGTGGACTGCCTGGTCTGCCACGACACCACCGGGACCTACGAGAAGTTCCCCTCCAAGGCGGGCTACCCGGTGAGCGAGCCCACGCCCTTCGGCCCCAAGAAGACCTACCAGCCGCCGGACCTGGCCAAGATCGCCCAGAACATCGGGCGCCCGGACCGCGACAACTGCGGCACCTGCCACTTCCACGGCGGCGGCGGCGACGGCGTGAAGCACGGCGACCTGGACAGCACCCTCGCCGCGCCGAGCAAGAAGCTCGACGTTCACATGGGCGTCGACGGCCAGAACTTCCACTGCACGCGCTGCCACACCACCACGGTGCACAACATCGCCGGGCGCATCTACGCCACCCCGGCGGCCACGGAGCGCAAGAGCCTGCTGGAGGACGACCTGGCGCCGCGCATCACCTGCGAGTCGTGCCACAGCGCCACGCCGCACAAGGCCGGGCACAAGGCCAACGACCACACGGACAAGGTCGCCTGCCAGGCCTGCCACATTCCCGAGTTCGCCCGCGAGATGCCCACCAAGATGAGCTGGGACTGGTCCACCGCCGGCCGGCTCAAGGACGGCAAGCCCTACAAGGACAAGGGCCCCTACGACCGGGCCAGCTACGACTCCATGAAGGGCGACTTCGTGTGGGAGATGAACGTGGTGCCCGAGTACTACTGGTGGGGCGGCTCCATGACCACCGTGCGCGCCACGGACGTCATCGACCCCTCGGGCGAGGTGCGCCTGTCCTGGCCCGTGGGCTCGCCCGACGACCCGCGTTCGCGGATCATGCCCTTCAAGGTCCACCGGGGCAGGACGCCCTATGACACGGTGAACAAGACCATGGTCGTGCCGCACCTGTTCGGCAAGGACGACGCGGCCTTCTGGAAGGGCTACGACTGGGCCGCGGCCATCCGGGCGGGCATGGACTACGCCGGGCTGGACTACTCCGGCGAGTTCGGCTTCGTGGAAACGGCCTGGGCCTATCCCACCACGCACATGGTGGCGCCCAAGGACAACGTGGTCGCCTGCGTCGAATGCCACGCCGACCGGGGTCGGCTGGCCAACCTGGCCGGGTTCTACATGCCCGGGCGCGACGGCTCGGCCCTGGTGGACTGGGTGGGCTGGGCCGCCGTGGCGGCCTCCCTGCTGGGGGTGTTCATCCACGGCGCCATCCGCGCGGCCTCCCGGTCGCGCAACGCAAAGGAGGAGCGGTCATGAGCGGTTCGGTGAAGAACGGCCTGAAGAAGGTCTACCTGTACACGTGGTTCGAGCGCTTCTGGCACTGGTTCCAGGCCGCGCTGATCCTGGTGCTGGCCGCCACGGGCCTGGAGGTCCACGGCACCTTCTCCCTGCTGGGTTTCGAGCGGGCCGTGGCCGTGCACGAGTGGTGCGCCTGGGCCTGGCTGGGGCTTTATGTGTTCATCGTGTTCTGGCTGTCGACCACCGGCGAGTGGAAGCAGTATGTGCCCACCACCAGAAAGATCTACGAGGTGGCCATGTACTATGTGAGCGGCATCTTCCGGGGCGAGCCGCACCCGGTGCCCAAGACGCAGCGCGCCAAGCACAACCCGCTCCAGCGCCTGACCTACCTGTCCATCTCCACGCTGCTCATCCCGTTCCAGATCGCCACGGGCATCGCCTATCTCTACTACAACGACTGGGCGGCCCTGGGCCTGACCAGCCTGTCCCTGGAGACGGTGGCCACCCTGCACACCATCGGCGCCTTCGGCTTCCTGGCCTTCGTGGTGGTCCATGTCTACATGACCACCACCGGGCACACCGTCTCGGCCCATGTCATCGCCATGTTCACGGGCTGGGAGGAGGTTGAGGACGAGAAGGCCGTGCCCGAGTGGGAGCGCAAGACCAGCCCCCTGTGACCCCCTGCCCGGGGCGGGGCCGTGCCGTGGCGGCGCGGCCCCGGCTCCCGGGAATCGCGGTGCCCCCGTCCGGCGTGTCCGGGCGGGGGCGCCTTGCGTCCGGGTGGCGCCGGGTGGCGCGGCGCGGGCCGGAGGATGAAAATCGCTGTCACGGTTTGCGCTTTGCGCCTGAAACGGTATGGTATGTCCCCCGGGGCTGGCCCGGCCGGGATGGTCCCGGCCGGTGCGGGCCCGGGCAGAGCATGTGGAGGGCGCGATGATCGCCAGCATGACCCAGGGACGGTTGCGCCTGCGCAGCGGGGCCCTGAAGGTGGAGGAAATCGCCCGCGAGGCCCGCGAACGGCTTTTGGACCTCAAGGGCGTGGTCGAGGTGCAGGTCAACCAGCGGGTGGGCAGCCTGCTGGTATTCTACGACAAGGCGCGCATCGGGGCCGAGGCGCTGCTCAGGCGTGCGGCCGAGCTGCTGCATGTGGACCTGGAGCGGCTGCGGGCCGGGGCCGCCCGGGCGGACAAGGCCCTGCGCACCCCCCAGGCCCGGCGCGCGGTCAAGGCGGGCATGGCCGGGGCGCTGATTCTTGCCGTGGGGGCGCTGGCCGTGTCGGGCAAGGCCCACGCGGGCGCCGGGGTGCTGTTCCTGGCCCTGGGCGGTGTGCATATGGTCCAGAACCGCCGGACCCTGCTGCGCTAGCCAGCGGGCGGGGCGGGTTTTTCGCCGCCCGGGTGCCGGGCGGCAGGCGGGGCCGACGCATGGGCGTCGGCCCCGTCCTGTTTTTGGGGCTGGGCCCGGGGCGGGGGCTGCTCAGTGCCGGGGCAGCACCGGGCGCATGCTGTGGGCGCAGGTGAGCACGGTGCCCGCGTTGTGCAGCAGGGCCAGCAGCGCCGGGGAGATGAGCCCGGCCACGCCCAGGGCGATGAACAGGGTGTTGCTGCCGACGATGAAGCCGTAGTTGCGCCGGATGCGGCGCATGGAGCGCCGGGCGATGGCCATGGTGTCCAGCAGCCCGTCCAGGCGCGGCGTGGTCAGCAGCACGTCGCATGCCTCGCGGGCGATGTCCGCGCCGTGCTTCATGGACACGCCCACGTCGGCGCGGGTCAGGGCCGCCGAGTCGTTGATGCCGTCGCCGACCATGGCCACGGTCAGCCCGGCGGCGCGCAGCTCGTCCACTATGGCCGTCTTGTCCGTGGGCAGCACGCCCGCGCGGTATTCCCTGATGCCCAGCTCCTCGGCCACGCGCCGGGCGCTGGGCTCGCCGTCGCCGGTGAGCATGATGATGCGCGAAAGGCCCATGTTCTCCAGGCGGCGCACGAAGCGCGGGGCGTCGGGGTGGATGGGGTCCTCGATGCAGATGACCCCGGCCAGCTGCCCGCCGATGGCCATGTACAGCGCGGTGTGCCCGCTGTCGGCGCAGCGGCGGATGGACGCCTCGGCCGGGGCGATGTCCACGCCCTCGTCCTCGTGGACGAAGTGGCGGCTGCCCAGCAGCACGCGCTGGCCGTCCAGGGTGGAGGAGATGCCGTGGGCCAGGATGTATTCCACCTCGGCGTGGCGCTCGCGGTGGTCGAGGCCCTCCTCCTCGGCCTTGCGCACCACGGCCTCGGCCACGGGGTGCGGGAAGTGCTCCTCCAGGCAGGCCGCGTGGCGCAGGATGTATTCGCGGCTGTAGCCGCCCACGGGGCACACGTCGACCACGCTGGGCCGGGCCTGGGTCAGGGTGCCGGTCTTGTCCAGGATGATGGCGTCGGCCCGGGCCAGGGCTTCCAGGTGCTTGCCGCCCTTGACCAGCACCCCGCGCCGCGCGGCCTCCAGGATGGCCGCGCGCACGGCCAGGGGCGTGGCCAGCTTGATGGCGCAGGAGTAGTCGGCCAGGAGCACGGCGGCGGCCTGGCGCACGTTGCGCGTCACGGCGAAGACCAGCCCGGCCAGGACGAAGGAGAAGGGCACGATGCGGTCGGCCATGCGCACGGCCTGGCTGTGGACCTCGGCGCGCATGGATTCGGACTCGGTGATGACCCGGGCGATCTGGGCCAGCCGGGTGTGGTCGCCCACGCTTTCGGCCAGGATGGTCAGGTCCCCTTCCTCCACCACCGTGCCCGCCAGCACCTCGTGGCCCACGGCCTTGCGCACGGCCAGGGGCTCGCCGGTCATGGACGACTGGTTGACCATTGCCGTGCCGTCGGCCACCACGCCGTCCACGGGGATGGCCAGCCCGGACTTGACGATGACCAGGTCGCCGGCCTGCAACTGCGAGGCGGGGATGCGCTCGGGGTTGCCCCGGCGCAGGACCCAGGCGGGCCGGTCCTCGCCGCGCAGCATGGCCGCGATGTTCCCGCGCGACTTTTCGCGGGTCCATTCCTCCAGGGTTTCGCTGATGTCCAGGAGCAGGTGGATGGTCCCGGCGGTGTTGAAGTCGCGCAGGGCCATGGACGAGCCGATGGCCGCCGCGTCGAGCACGGCCACGTCGAGCCTGCCCCGGGCCAGGGACCGCGCCCCGGCGAGCATGAGCGGGGCCACGTCCCGGGCCATGCACCAGGGCCGCAGCCACATGGGCAGCAGCAGGCGGCGCAGGTAGAACCGGGCGACCTTGCGGGCGATGATCAGGAAGGGGTGCTCCAGGGCCCCGCGCTGGCGGTCGGCCCGGCAGACCCCGGGCAGCAGGCACTCGGCCCCGGGGGACGCGCGGCGGCACACGGCGGGCTGGCAGGGGCCGTCCGGGGCCGGGAGGCCGGGGGCGGCCCCGGGAGCCTCGGGCTGGGCGCGCAGGATGTCCGCCGCCAGGGCCGTGAGGGCCTCGTCGGCGCGCAGCAGGAGCAGCGCCCGGCGGGTGCGCGGGCTGTAGCTGATGTCCAGGGCCTGGCCGCTCAGGGCCGGGGCGGCCTCCAGGGCCCGGGCGGCGGCCTCCAGGGCTGCGGCGTTGCCCGGGGTGAAGCGGATGCGCCCGGGAATCTGGTGATTGACGATCATTGGCTCTCTGGGGGCTGGGGTGGGCGCGCGGGCGCGCGGAACCCCCCGGGGCCCGGCGGGCCCGGGGGGATGATCCGAATGGCGCGGGGCGGGCGCGGGGCGCTAGGCCCCGCCGGGGCCCTTGGCCCCCCGGCCCCGGGCCGCCGTCTTGGCGCCCGCGCGCGGGCCCTTGCCCTTGGCCGCGCCCCGGCCCGCTCCGGAAGTGGCCCCGGCCTTGGCTACCCCGGCTCCGGCCTTGCCCTTGCCGCCTCCGGCGCCAGCGCCCCGACCCGTCCCGGCCGTGGCCCCGGCCTTGGCTGCCCCGGCGCCCGCACCCCGGCCCCGGCCCTTGGGCCTGGCGGCCGTTTCGGTGGCTTCGGCCGCTTCGGCGGGGGATGTCCCGGCCTGGGCGTCCTCCTTGGCCTGGGTCTGCTGGCGGTGGCGCGCCTCGGCCAGGGAGTCCTCCACGTCCTCCATCAGCCGCTCGGCCCAGGCCAGCAGGTTCTCCTTGATGCCGTAGCCGCCGCGCACCAGCCCGGCCAGGGTCTGGCGGGCGCCCTCGTCGCCCTTGGCCGCCGCCACGCCCGCCGCGCCGAGCACTGCCCCCGCGAGGAAATAGCCGATGTTGCTCATGACTGGCGCACCTCCCCGGAGGTTTCGCCCTCGTCCTGCCGGGGCCGGGTCATTTCGCGGGCCTGGGTCACGGCCTGCTCCACCAGGGGCATGAGCCGTTCGCGGTTGCGCCAGGCCAGGTAGCAGGCCGCGCCGACGGCGGCTCCGGCCGCCAGCCACAGCACCTTTTCTCCGAGTTCTTTCATAGGAATCTCCGCTGGGGGTAGAGGGTGAACATTCAGTGCGGCCCGGTCCGGGCCGGGGGCAAAAGCCTATTCGCCGTCTTCGCGGCAGGCCTGGCACAGGCCGTAGAGGATCATCTTGTGCCCGGTCAGCTCGAAGCCGTGGCGCCGGGCCAGGGCCTCCTGGAGCGTCTCGATCCTGGGGTCGAGGACCTCGATGTTGCGCTTGCAGGCGGTGCAGATGATGTGGTCGTGGTGCTCGCGGCCGAAGTCGTACTCGTAGCGGGCCACGCCGTCGCCCAGGCGCAGCTCGCGGGCCAGCCCGGCCTCCTCGAGGAGCTTGAGGGTCCTGTAGACCGTGGCCAGCCCCAGGCCGGGATCCATTTCCCGCCCGAGCTGGTGCAGTTCCTCGGGGGTCATGTGGTCGTGGCGGTCCATGAAGATGCGCAGCACCACCTGGCGCTGGGGGGTCAGTTTCTGGTTCTTGTCGGCCAGGAACTTCCTGAAGGCCTCGATGGGATCTTTCATTGCTTCCTCGTTGGGCCGTGGTTGCGCCAAGCCGGTCCGCGCGGCGGGGGCGCGCGGACCGGCGGCGGAAGGCTGGCGCGGCGCGGGGGCGCCGCGTCCGTTCGTGCTAGAGGCGGGTGCCCACCTGGTACACCAGCGTCGCGGCCCCGAAGGCCAGGGCCGTGTTGAAGATCATGGAGAAAACGGCCCAGCCCCAGGACGACTCCTTGGCGATGGCCACCACCGTGACGAAGCACGGGGCGTAGAGCATGGTGAACACCAGCAGGCTGATGGCCGTCCAGGGGCCGAAGGCCGGGTCCGCCGCCAGGCGGGCCGACAGGCTGTCGGTCTCCTCGGGGTCCACCTCGCCCAGGGAGTAGGCCGTGCCCAGGGTGGAGACGATGACCTCCTTGGCCGCGAACCCGCCCACCAGGGCGATGTTGGTCCGCCAGTCGTAGCCCGCCAGGCTGGTCAGCCCTTCCAGGGCGGTGCCCACGCGCCCGGCCAGGGAGTTGCGCAGGGCCTCCTCGGCCTGGGCGTTGTCCAGGTCGGCCAGGCGTCCCTCGAAGGCCGCCAGGGCCTCTTCGGCCGCCCCGGCCTGGGCCGCGGCGTCCATTTCGGCCTGGATGGTCCCGCGCCGGGCCTCGAAGTCGGCGGCCTGGTCGTCGGGCAGGCTCGGGAAGGTCATGGCCGCCCACAGCAGGACGGAGATGGCCAGGATGATGGTTCCGGCCTTCTTGATGTACTGCCAGCCGCGCTCCCAGGTGTGGATGAGCACGCCGCGCGGGGTGGGGATGCGGTAGGGCGGCAGTTCCATGAGGAACGGCGTGGCCGCGCCCTTGATGACCGTGCCGCGCAGGAGCCGCGCCACCAGCAGGGCCATGGCCCAGGCGCCCAGGGTCAGGGCGAACATGGCGTTGCCCGCCGCCTCGGGGAAGAAGGCGCCGATGAGCAGGATGTACACCGGGACCTTGGCCCCGCAGGACATGAACGGGGCGGTGAGGATGGTCGCCAGGCGCTCGGGCGCGCTGCGCAGGGTGCGCGCGGCCATGACCCCGGGCACGGCGCAGCCGCCGGGGATGCCGCCGGAGACGATGAAGGGCATCACCGAGCTGCCGTGCAGGCCGAAGAGCTTGAACACGCGGTCCAGGATGTAGGCCAGCCGGGCCATGTAGCCCAGGTCCTCCAGGAAGGACAGGCACAGGAACATGACCAGGATCAGCGGTACGAAGCCGAGCACGCCGCCCACGCCGTCGATGACGCCCGAGACCACGAGGGACTGGAACAGGCCCTCGGGGATGGACGCCTCGGCCACCCCGCCCAGCCAGCCGAAGAATGCCTCCAGCCAGCCCATGGGGATCTCGCCCACGGCGAAGGTGAGCTGGAACATGCCGTAGAGCACGGCCAGCATGATCAGCGGCCCGAGAAAGGCGTTGGTGACCACCTTGTCCACGCGGTCGGACAGGCGCAGGTTCTCCGCGGTGGTGTCCTTGCGCACCACGCCCTCGCGCAGCAGGGCGGCGATGTAGCCGTAGCGGTGGTCGGCGATGATGGACTCGGGGTGGGTGTTCTCCGTGCGCCGCACATGGGCGGCCACGCGGTCGGCGATGGACGTCAGGGCGGCGGCCAGGGCCTTGTCGCGCTGGCTCATGGCGATGATGTCGGGGTCGCCCTCCAGGAATTTCAGGGCCACCCAGCGCGCGGGCACCAGGGAGGCCAGCAGGCCCGAGCCCTTGACCAGCGGCTCCATCTCGTCCAGGGCGGCGTCGATGTCGCGGCCGTAGGACAGGCGCAGCGGCTCCACCTTGCCCCGGTTGGCCTCGGTGTAGGCCACGGCCTCGCGGATCAGGGCCTCCTTGCCCTCGCCGTCGCGGGCGATGGTCTCCACCACCGGCACGCCCATCAGCTCCGAGAGCTTGGCGGTATCTATGGTCATGCGTCGGCGGCGGACCTCGTCCATCATGTTCAGGGCCAGGATCAGCGGGGCGCCCAGCTCCAGGAACTGCACGGCCAGGTACAGGCTGCGCTCCAGGGTGTTGGCGTCGAGCACGTCGATGACGGCGTGGGGTTTCTCGTTGATGAGGAAGTTGCGCGCCGCCAGCTCCTCCTGGGAGTAGGGCGTCAGGGAATAGGTGCCCGGCAGGTCCACCACGCGCACGTCGCGTCCGTCCACGCGCAGCAGGCCCTCCTTCTTGGCCACGGTGACGCCGGGGTAGTTGCCCACATGCTGGCGCGCGCCGGTCAGGGCGTTGAACATGGTCGTCTTGCCGGAGTTGGGGTTCCCGGCAAGGGCGAAGGTCAGTTTCTCAGACATCGGGACACTCCAGGACGGTGACGGTGATGTGGTCGGCCTCGTTGTTGCGCAGGGTCAGGGTGAAGTCCCGCAGGCGGATGGCCACGGGATCGCGCAGGGGAGCCTTGCCGATGACCTGGATTTCCGTGTCGGGCACAAGGCCCATGTCGCGGATGCGTCTGCCCAGCTCGCCCTGGGCGGTGATCCGGCGGATCCTGGCCCGGCAGTTGACCTTGAGTTGCCGCAGTCCCGTTGTCTGTTCCATGGGAAGCCTCCCGGGCCGCTCCTGCTCCGTGCATGGCAGCGGTAAAAGTCTTTCACGTCTGTCCGCCGGGTCCGGCCCGGGCGGGGTTGGCGCTGGCGGCGGGATGCCGCCGAAGCCCGCAGGCGCCCCGGGCCCGCCTGGAGCGGCTGCGGGGCCCTTGCGGGCACGCCCTGCTGATATTGAAAACGGTTCTCAAAGTCAATCTTTTTCCGGAGCGAAGGCGTGGGAGATACGGGCTGCGACCGCAGCGGGCCTGGCCTGGCCGCAGTGTCCCCGGTCCGGCCGGCCTTGCGTTTTGGGCATGGTGCTTTCCGGTGGGTGCCGTCCGGTCTTGCGCTCCGGCACTCCGGCGCCAGCGCGCGGGGTTGCCCCGGGCCGCTGGCCCGGCCTGCCAGGCCGCGTTGTCGGCGCATCCGGCCTTGCGGGCTTGGCGCGGCACGGTCCGGCCCCCCGGAGCGCAAGGGCCGTGCCCGCCCTTGCGCCCCTGCTTCCAGCGCCGCGCGCCGATTTGGGCGCGCAGTTCCCGGCGTTTTCCCCCTTGGAGGCGTGTTTTTATATTGACATTGATTTTCAATTTCAATTAGGTTCGGCTCCGCGTCGCCCGCCGGGCGGCGCCTGCCGGGCGGTTCGCGTCCGCCTTCGGGGAGGGTTCCCGGGCGGCCGGGGGGCTTTCGGCCAGACCGGGAGAACCTGCATGAAAGTCGATACCAAGCTG
>Ga0172382_10003636_pt1 | contig 24233 bp, 19 predicted proteins | sample Leawel138RmetaG_FD_122245 | JGI IMG/M metagenome (GOLD analysis project Ga0172382, IMG submission 122245) | Leachate microbial communities from a municipal landfill in Southern Ontario, Canada - Leachate well 138R metaG | ecosystem: Engineered > Solid waste > Landfill > Unclassified | place... | reverse complement strand
TGACGGCAAGGCGCTGCCCGCCGGCCGCATCGGAGAGATTCGCGCGCGCGGTCCGGCCATGCTGGTCGGCTATACCGATCACGAGGCCTTCGCCCAGGCGATCGACGAGGACGGCTATTTCCGCACGGGCGACCTCGGCCTGGTGACCGAGCGCAATGCCGTGGTCGTCACCGGCCGCCTCAAGGACATCATCATACGCGGCGGCGAGAATCTGTCGCCGGTGGAGATAGAGCACGCGTTGGAGCAGCATCCGGCCGTTCTCGAAGCGGCGGTCGTTTCGATGCCGCATCCGCGCCTGGGCGAGGGCGTTGCCGCCTTCATCCGAACCCATGAGGGTAGCGAACTACCTTCGCTGATCGAGGTCGCGGATTTCCTGTCGCAGTGCGGTCTCGCCAAGCAGAAGTTTCCCGAACGACTCGAATATATCGACGACTTTCCGCGGACGGCTTCGGGTAAGGTAAGAAAGGATCGCTTGCGGGAAGCGCTGCGCAAGCCGCTGGTCATTACCGTCGAACAGGTCGCCGCGTTGAACAAGACCGATGTGCGGAGCCAGGACCGGTGAACCTGAAACCCTCCGAAGACGCGGTGATGATTGGCGAGGCCGCCAATCGCTTCCTTCAGGACCAGGTCGCCGCGACCGCTACCGGGCGCATCGCGGCGAACGATCCGGCGATCTGGGCCGCGATGGCTGAGATGGGCTGGCTGGCACTGGCCTTGCCCGAGGAACGCGGCGGAATGTCGGCTTCGCCCGAACTGCTCGCGGTGATCGCCGAGGCGCTTGGCCGCGCGGGCGTGTGCCAGCCTTTCGCGGCATATGTCGGTCTCGCCCAGCAGGCGTTGATCCTGGCCGGCAGCGACCTCGCCATGACGATCGCGGACGGAAACCGCAAGGTCGCGTTCGTCCACTCTTCGGATCTGCGCGCCGAGCGTGCGGACGGTGGCTACCGCATCGATGGCGCAGCGGCGCTGGTCGCCGGAGGGGCGGGGGCAAATAGCTTCCTGATCGCCGCCGAATTCGGCGGTTCCCTTGCGCTCTTCGTCGTCGATGGCATGGCTGAGGGGCTGGTCCGGCAAGCGGTCGAGACGGTCGATGGTTCGGACATGGCCGACATCGCCTGCGCGGCCGTTCTCGTCGGCGAGCCGCTGCTCGCCGGGCCTGCGCTGATCGAAGATCTCGCACGGATCGATGATCTTGCCGCGACGCTGCTCTGTGCCGAGGGTGTCGGTGCCATGGACTCGCTCCTGCGCGCCACGGCCGAATACACCGCCATGCGCCAGCAGTTCGGCAAGCCGCTGCGCAGCTTCCAGGTGGTCGAGCACGCCCTGGCCGAGATGCGCGTGGCGGTGGCCGAGGCTCGTGCCGCGCTCGGCGCCGCGGTCTTCCGCCTGTCCGGCGAAGCAGACCAACGCGGACGGAGCGTCAGTGCGGCGGTGGTCAAGATAGCGGTCCAAGGACGCAAGGTCGCGCACCAGGCCATCCAGTTTCACGGCGCGATGGGCGTGACCGAGGAACTGACCATCGGGCTCTTCGCCAAGCGGTTGCTGGGCATTGCCTGCACCCTGGGTACCGAGGCCGAGGCGCTCGATCGCTATGCCGGGCTGCTGATCGAAGGCACCTGCTGGTCCTACCTCGCAAAGGGCGCCGCCGAAACCGACGCCTTCCGCCAGGAGGTGTCCGATTGGCTCGACGCAGAGCTGCCCGAGCCTATCGCCGAGGGCTATCGCCGCACCACCATGGTCTATGCCGAGGCCGAACTCGCGCAGCCCTGGCACCGCATCCTGGCGAAGCGCGGCTGGTCAGCGCCGAACTGGCCTGCCGAATTCGGTGGCACCGGCTGGAGCCCCGAACAGCGTTATGTCTGGGCCCACGAGAGCTTCTCGCGCTTCGCGCCGTTCACCTCGCCGCTCGCCCTGCCGCTGGTCGGCCCCGTGCTGTTTCACTACGGCACGCCCGAGCAGCAGGCCCGCTACCTGCCGCCGATCGTCTCTGGCGAGGAACTCTGGTGTCAGGGCTTTTCCGAGCCTGGCGCAGGGTCTGACCTCGTCGCGCTGTCGACCCGTGCGGTGCGCGATGGTGACGACTACGTGGTCAATGGCACCAAGATCTGGACCACTCAGGGCCACGAGACGCAGATGATGGCGGCGCTGGTCCGCACCGGCGGCAGCCGCAAGGAAGGCATATCGTTCCTCCTGATCGACCTGCGCAGCCCCGGCGTCCAGATCCGCCCTATCGATACGATCGGCGGCGATCACGAGCTTAATCAGATCTTCTTCGACGACGTGCGCGTGCCGGCGGCGAACCTGGTCGGCGCCGAGGGGCAGGGCTGGGAGATCGCCCGTTTCCTGCTGGAGTATGAGCGCGGCGGCGACATCATGTCGGCCGGCCAGCGCGCCCTGCTGCGCGACATCCATGCCGCGGCCGAAAAGCGCGGCGCGCTGGGCGAGGACTATCGCCGCGCCGTGGCTCGCGTTGCCATCGACATAGACACGCTCGAGGCGATGGAACTGCTTGTCCTGCTGGGTGGCAGCGATGATCCCGCGATCCCCTCGATCCTCAAGCTGCGCGCCAGCGAGACGCAGCAGGCGGTGACCGAACTGGGCGTCTCGGTTCTGGGGCGCGACGCGATCCGTTGGACGTCGCGCCGTCCGCTCCACGCCGAACCGATGGTGGCGGTCGAGGATTGTTTCGTATCGCGCTATCTCAACAGCCGCGCGAACACGATCTTCGGCGGCGCGCGGGAAATCCAGAAGACCTTGATCGCCAGGACAGTCTCGTGACCCTGCGCATGCCCGAACCCGACGCGTCGGTGCTGGCGCGGCGCGAAGGCATCGTCGCGGCGCTTCGGCGGATCGTGCCCGAAGGCGTGATCGCCGAGGCCGAACTGCTGCGTGCCTACGAGTCCGACGGCCTGACCGCCTATCGCCAGCCGCCGATGGTGGTCGTCCTGCCCGAGACCGTCGATCAGGTCTCCGCTGTCCTCGCCTATTGCCTGGGCGAGGGCGTGAAGGTCGTGCCGCGCGGTGCCGGGACTTCGCTTTCCGGCGGGGCTTTGCCGCTGGCCGATGCTGTGCTGCTGTCGATGGCGAAGTTCAATCGCGTGCTGGCGATCGACTATGCCGACCGGCTGGCCGTGGTCCAGCCGGGGGTCATCAACCTGGCGATCACCCAGGCAGTCGAAGGCGCGGGCTTCTACTACGCGCCCGATCCGTCGAGCCAGATCGCCTGCACCATCGGTGGCAATGTCGCGGAGAATTCGGGCGGCGTGCACTGCCTGAAATACGGGCTGACCACCAACAACGTGCTCGGCGTCGAATTGGTGCTGATGGACGGCAGCGTCGTGCGCGTTGGTGACGGTACGCTCGAGAGTGCGGGGCTGGACCTGCTCGGCATCGTCGTCGGCTCCGAAGGGCTGCTCGGCGTCGTCACCGAAGTGACCGTACGCATTCTGCCGCGCCCGGAATCGGCGCGGGCGCTGCTGATCGGTTTTCCCACGGTGGTGGGGGCCGGCCATTGCGTGGCCCAGGTCATCGCCGAGGGCATCATTCCCGCGGGTATGGAGATGATGGACCGTCCCGCGATCCATGCTGCAGAGGCCTTCGTCCAGGTCGGCTACCCGCTCGACGTCGAGGCTCTGTTGATCGTCGAACTCGACGGACCCGAGGCCGAATGCGATGCGCTGTCGGCTGAAGTCGAGCGGATCGCGCTGGCCAATGGTGCGGTGAATTGCCGGATCTCGCAGGACGAAGGCGAGCGGCTGGCGTTCTGGAAGGGGCGCAAGGCGGCGTTCCCCGCGGTCGGCCGGCTCGCGCCCGACTACTATTGCATGGATGGCACGATCCCGCGCCGACGCCTGCCGGAAGTGCTCGAGCGCATGGACGTGCTGTCGCAGCAATATGGCCTGGGCGTCGCCAACGTTTTCCACGCGGGTGACGGCAACCTGCATCCGCTGATCCTCTACGATGCCAATCAGCCGGGCGAGTTGGAACGGGCCGAGGCCTTCGGCAACGACATCCTGCGGCTCTGTGTAGAGGTCGGCGGCGTGCTGACCGGCGAACACGGCGTCGGGGTCGAGAAGCGCGACCTGATGTCGACGATGTTCGACGAGGTCGACCTTGCGCACCAGCAGCGCTTGAAGTGCGCCTTCGATCCCGAACTGATGCTCAATCCCGGCAAGGTTTTCCCCCAGTTGCATCGCTGCGCCGAACTCGGCCGCGTCCATGTCCACGGTGGCGAAACCCGCTTCCCCGAACTGCCGAGGTTCTGATGGGAAGCGTGAATGCCATGCGGCCGACATCGGAAGGTGAACTGGTCGAGATCATCGGGGCGGCGGGCGGCGCCGGGGCGCGCTTGCGCATCCGCAGCGGCGGCAGCAAGGACGGGGTCGGTGCGGCTTCGTCGGCGGGCGTGCTAGACATGAGCGGCTTTTCGGGGATCGTGGATTACGATCCGTCCGAGCTGGTCCTGACCGCGCACGCGGCGACGCCGCTGTCCGACGTGATGGCGGCTGTGGCGGCAGAGGGCCAGGCATTGGCTTTCGATCCGTTCGACCATGCGCCGCTGTTCGGCCATGCGCCCGGTGCGGCGACGCTCGGCGGCGTGATTGCGGGCAACGTTTCGGGGCCGCGCCGCCTCGCGCGCGGTGCGGCGCGTGACCATCTGCTCGGCTTCGTGGCGGTGTCCGGCCGGGGCGAGCGCTTCATCGGCGGTGGCAAGGTCGTCAAGAACGTGACCGGCTACGATCTGCCAAAGCTGATGGCGGGAAGCTGGGGGCGGCTTGCCGCCCTGACCGAACTGACCGTCAAGGTGCTGCCACGCCCGCGCACCGCGGCCATGCTGCGTATCCACGGCCTCGACGCCGCGGCCGCCGTTGCAGCCATGGCCCAAGCCATGGGATCGCCCGCCGACGTCGCCGCGGCGCGCCACGTGCCTGAGGGCAAAAGCGGCCCTGCCGTGACCGAACTGCTGATCGACGGCTTTCCGGCTTCGGTCTCCGCCAGGCTCGGAGCACTGGCCGATCTGCTCGTCGGCGCTGTCGGATCCGCGCGGATCGAGACGATCGCCGCGGATGCGAGCGCATGGCCGGCGCTCGATCTGGTTCGCGACATGCCTTCGGAGCATGCCTTGTGGAAGGTCAGTCTTCGCCCGAGTGCGGCCCCCGGCTTCGTCGCGCAGGCCGAGGCGCTCGGCGCGCAGTGGGCCATGGACTGGGCGGGCGGCCTGGTCTGGGTAGCGATCGATGATACCACCACACGCGTCCGCGACCTTGCTGTGATGGAGGGCGGACATGCTGCGCTGATGCGTGCGCCCGACGTTCTTCGCGCTGCGGTTCCTGCTTTCCAGCCGGCCCCGACCGAGGTCGCGGCCCTGGAAGAGCGCGTGCGTCGCGCGTTCGATCCGTTGGGCGTCTTCGAGACGGGGCGGTTCTGATGCGCACCAGCTTCACGTCCGAGCAGCTCGCCGATCCCGCCACCGCCGAGAGCGAGGCGATCATACGCAAATGCGTGCACTGCGGCTTCTGCACCGCGACCTGCCCGACCTATACGCTGCTGGGCGACGAACTCGATTCCCCGCGCGGCCGCATCTACTTGCTCAAGGAAATGCTCGAGAACGCAGCGGAGCCGACCCCGCAGGTCGTGCGCCATATCGATCGGTGCCTGTCGTGCCTGTCCTGCACGACCACCTGTCCGTCGGGCGTGGATTACATGCATCTGATCGACCACGGCCGTGCCTATATAGAAAGCAACTATCGGCGCCCGCTGGCCGACCGCCTGATCCGCCGGATGCTGGCCGGAATCCTCCCCTATCCCCGCCGTATGCGCGTCGCGCTCGGGCTGGGCGGACTGGCGCGGCCGCTCGCGCCATTGTTCGCTCGTATTCCCGGCATGGCGCCGATCGCGGCGATGCTGCGCATGGCGCCCGACAGCCTGCCTGCCGCAGCGTCCCCGCCGGTCAGGACGGGCCGTCCTGCCTCGGTTAAGGGAAGGGTCATAGTTTTCGGAGGCTGTGTCGAGCCGGTGTTGCGCCCCTCGTTCGGCGCGGCGCTCAAGCGGGTGGTCGAGCGCTGCGGCGTGGACTGGGTCGAGGCCCAGGGCGAAGGCTGTTGTGGCGCGCTGGCCCATCACCTCGGCCGTACCGGCGAGAGCGTGGAGGCGGCGCGGCGCAACGTGCGCGCCTGGCAGGCCGAACTGGCGCGCGGACCTGTCCTGGGCATCGTCACCACGGCATCCGGCTGCGGCACGATGCTCAAGGACTACGGTCATCTTCTTCAGGACGATCCCGAACTGGCCGAGACGGCACGCGAGATCGCCGCGCTGATCTGTGACAGCAGCGAACTGCTGTCGCGTCTGGACTTGCCGCCCGCGGTACCATCCTCGCTGACCGTCGCCTATCACGCGGCCTGCTCGCTACAGCACGGTCAGAAGCTGGGGCCGCTGCCCAAGCGTCTGCTCGAACAGTGCGGCTATACCGTTCGCACCCCGGCCGAGGCGCACCTGTGCTGCGGCTCGGCGGGAACTTACAACCTGCTTCAGCCCGAGATCGCCGGGAAACTGGGTGATCGCAAGGTCGGCCATCTCGAAGCCCTGCGCCCTGACGTGATCGCCACCAGCAATATCGGCTGCGCCACCCAGATCGCCGCGCGCAGCGGCGTGCCGGTGGTTCACGTGGTGGAACTCGTCGACTGGGCGACGGGAGGCCCGGCACCCGCTCCATTTCAACTCGATCGAAAGCACATGGCATGACCACCATCACACTCGATACCGCCAACACGCTGATCGCCGCGATCTTCGCCGAGGGACAGGCCAAGGGCCTCAAGCCGCTGAGCGCCGTGGTGACCGATGCCGGCGGACACGTGATCGCCTTCCAGCGGCAGGATGGAGCTTCGTCCGGGCGGTTCCGCATCGCGCTCGGCAAGGCTTCCGGGGCGCTGTTCCTCGGCATCAGCAGCCGCAAGGTCCAGGAGATGGCGGCGGAACGGCCGACCTTTCTGGGTTCGCTCACGCCAATTGCGCCGGACGGCATCGTCCCGGCCGCCGGCGGCCTGCTGATCTACGATGCGGAGGGCACCTTGCTGGGCGCCGTGGGGGTGACGGGCGACACGTCCGACAACGACGAAGCCGCCGCCGCTGTCGGAATCTCGGCTGTCGGGCTGCAGAAAGGCATCTAGGTGAGGTTTGATCATGCGCAATGTGCAAAGCTAAATTGCAATTGCACTAGATTGTTTGTCCGCCCGACTGGGGCGAATGGTTACCCCGTCAAAAGCGGAGGTTGCGGGGCTTAAATCCAGTGCTCTCCTGAAATCTAGACAACCAGAAGCGAACTGCGTCGCCCACAGGGGAGGAATCAGGTATGTTCAAAACGAAGGTATACTATTCGCTGTTGCTCACTTCGATGCTGGCGGCGCCGGCATTTGCGCAGAATACTCAAGAATCCGGCGATGAAACTGTTGCAAATTCAGATGATATCGTTGTCACGGCGCGTCGGCGCGAGGAAACTCTGTCGCGCGTGCCCGTATCGATTTCGGCCTTCGGTGCGGAGGACCTGGAAAAGCGCGTAATACGCAGCGAAGCGGATCTTCAGTTGGCCACGCCGGGCGTGACCGTGCGACAGAACCTGAGTCAGAACCAGTTGAACTTCTCGATCCGCGGTCAGTCGGTCGATGCCTTCTCCAACTCGTCGCCGGGCGTGCTGCCTTATATCAACGAGGTTCAGGTGTCGGCGAGCACGGCCACCTCGTTCTTCGATCTGCAAGGCATCCAGATGCTGAAGGGACCGCAGGGCACGCTCTTCGGGCGCAATGCCACGGGCGGTGCGGTGCTGTACCAGACGGCCAAGCCGACCAACGAGTTCGAGGGCTTCTTCACGGCGCGGGTCGGCAACTACGGCCAGCATGGCTTCCAGGGCGCGATCAACGTGCCGATCATCGACGATACCGTGCTGCTGCGCGTTGCGGGCGACTATTCCAAGAGCGACGGCTACGTGCACAACGTCTACCGCGATACCTGGACGGGTGGCCGCGATGCGCGTTCGGTGCGGGTCTCGCTGACGATCAAGCCGTTCGAGGGGCTGACCAACGAACTGGTCGGCCAGTACGGCTATTTCGGCGGCACCAATGCCGATCCCTATCTCTACTCGGTCAACGCCTGCGGGCTGACCAACAATGGCTATACCCCGGCTTCGGGCGCGGCTTGCCTCTATAGTCCAGCCTTCCCCGCTTTTGCCGACTACGTCGCTGCCAATCCCGGCGTGTTCCCCGGCGGTGTGAAGGCGCTGGAAGCCTATGTCCGCACGCTGGGCAACTTCACCGCCTACAACGATTTTCCCGCCCGCCACCGCGCCAAGGCCGGTTACATCTCAAACGCGACCACGCTTGAGCTTAGCGACACGCTGACGCTCAAGAACGTGATCGGTTTCACCCAGTCGCGCGCCAACGAACAGAACGATCTCGACGGCTCGCCCTATCCGATCTTCGGTGCGCGCTCTCCCGCCAATCCGGTGGGCGAGACTTTCCGCACGCGCCAGTTCTCGAACGAGCTGCAGCTCCAGGGCAAGGCCTTCGACGGGCACCTCGACTACATCGTCGGCGGTTACTACTCGTTCCAGCGCGATCGCCAGGACTATCCGCTGCTGGCCTTCGACCTGTCGCCGAGCCAGCCCGGATCGCCGGTCGACTACGGCTGGACTACGGTCGACCGTTCGCGGGCCCTGTTCGCCCAGGCGACCTATCGCTTCGACAACGGCTTCAGCGTCACCGGCGGCTTCCGCTACACTTGGGAGACCTATTCGATTTCGCAGGCGCCCGGCACGCTGTTCTTCGGGGCTTCGGACGAGCGGATCAAGTTCAACAAGCCGAGCTGGACCTTCGGAGTGGACTATCAGGCCACGCCCGATCTGCTGGTCTACGCGGCGACGCGCGGCAGCTGGCGGACGGGCGGCTTCAACGGCTTTTCGCCGCCGATCATGGCCACCGCTGAAAACGGCGGGAATCTGTTCCTGCCGGAGACGGTCAAGGACGTGGAAGTCGGCGCCAAGTATTCAGGCCGGCTGGGCGGCACGGTTCCCTTCCGGCTGAATCTGGCCTTCTACAACCAGTGGGTGAACGACATCCAGCGCACGGCCTATGCCAACATCAACGGCAATCCGGCATCGTTCACCGCCAACGTGCCCAAGGCCCAGATCACCGGCTTCGAGGCTGATACCTTCATCCGGCCGGCATCGTGGCTCGAACTCGGCGGCTCGGTCGCTTTCGCCAATGCGCGTTTCACGGACCCGCGCGTCTCGTTCTTCGGCACGGCGACTGATTTCGGCCCCTACGGCGATACGCCGCGCTGGTCGGGCACGGTCTTCGCGCAGGTTTCGCAGGATCTTCCTGGCGATGCCGGCAAGCTGTCGCTGCGCGGTGAGATCTATGCCCAGACGGCGCAGTATTTCTCCAATCTCAACAACACGCTGAACCCGGAAACCCGGCTGCCCGGCTATGCGCTCGGCAACCTGCGGCTCGACTGGGAAGACATGATGGACTCATCCGTGACGCTGAGCGCTTTCGTCAAGAACGTGGGCAATCGCGGCTATTGGGTCGGCGGCGTGCCGCAGGGCGCCAATCTGGGCCTGAACATCGCGGCATGGGGGCAGCCCCGCATGTACGGCGCCGAGATGCGCTTCACGTTCTGATGGCCATCCGCACTTGAGCCACCGGGCCGCACCCGATCCTGATCGTGCCAACCTTGGGGAAGGATCGCATTTCTTTCAGGTGAAGGGCGATCAGGCGTCTGGCCTGCTCCGATCGGGAGCGGGCCAGACTTGGTGGCCGAGGGGTCGCAAAAGTTCTGCATGGAGGTTGCAAAGGTGAACAGTTCCGCAAGTCTGCCTGAAGAGGTCATGCTCGACATCTATCGGCGCGCGAATCTCATCTATCAATGCGATGAGAAGTTCAGGAGTCTCATCCTGTCCGGCGAGCTTCAGATCCTCTACTACAGCCCGCGCGGCCAGGAGATCCTGTCGGCGGCGCTGATGGCGGCGCTCAATCAGGACGATTACCTGGTCACGACCTATCGCGGCATGCACGATCAGATCGCCAAGGGCATCCCGACGCGCGATCTCTGGGCCGAATTTGCCGGCAAGGGCAACGGCACCTGCAAGGGCAAGGGCGGGCCGATGCACATCACCCACCCCGATACCGGGGTAATGGTCACGACCGGTATCGTCGGCTCGGGCATGCCCATCGCGAACGGCCTCGCATTGGCCAGCCAGCTCGAAAAGGACGGCAAGGTCACGGTCGTCTGCTTCGGCGATGCATCGACCAACATCGGCGCTTTCCACGAAAGCCTGAACATGGCGCAGATCTGGAAGCTGCCGGTGATCTTCGTTTGCCAGAACAACCTCTATGGCGAGCATACGCCCCAGGCGATGTCGACCGGCTGCAAGGAACTGATCGACCGCGCGCCAGGCTATGGCATCCGCGCCGTGCAGGTGAACGGCAACGATGCCTTCGCAATGCATGCGGCCGCCAGGGAAGCGGTCGAATATGCCCGCGCCGGAAACGGTCCGACCTTCATCGAGGCCAAGACCTTCCGCTTCCTCGGCCATCTGCTCGGTGACGACAGCCATTACATCCCCGCCGAAGAGATGGCTGCGGCCAAGGCTGCCGATCCGCTGCCGGCTTACCGCCAGGCCCTTCTCGATCGCCAGATACCCGCCACCGTGCTCGATGCGATCGACGCCGCGATCTTGGCCGAGGTTGAGGAGGCCGCCGGGCACGGCCTCGACAGTCCCTATCCCGATACGGCCGAAATCGGCCGCGATGTGTTCGAGCAGGAGATCGCCGCATGAATGCCGCCGCACGGTCCAAGCGGATCAATTTCGCGCAAGGTATCAACCTCGCGATGGACGAGGCGATGGCTGCCGATCCGCGCGTCATCCTGATGGGCGAGGATATCGCCGACGACCAGGGCGGCGGCGTCTTTGCCGCGACCAAAGGCCTGTCGGCGAAATACGGGGTGGAGCGCGTTCGCTCCACCCCGATCGCCGAGCAGGCGATCATGGGCGCGGCAGTGGGCGCGGCGCTGGTCGGCTATCGGCCCGTGGCCGAGATCATGCTGATGAACTTCATGACCGTGGCGATGGACCAGGTGGTCAACCACGCCGCCAAGCTGCGCTTCATGTCGGGCGGGCAGACCAACGTCCCGCTTACGATCCGCACGGCCACGGGGGCGGGCGCCGGCTTTGGCGGGCAGCATTCGGACATGCTCGAGGCGTGGTTTGCTCATGTGCCGGGGCTCAAGGTGGTCACGGCTTCGAACCCGGCCGATGCCAAGGGCCTGCTGCTGTCGTGCATCTTCGACAACGATCCCTGTATCTTCATCGAGAACACGGTGAGCTACGGCGTTTCCGGACCCGCACCCGAGGAGGGTTACCGCATACCGCTGGGCAAGGCCCACGTGGCGCGCGAGGGAACCGACGTGACCGTGATCGGCTATGGCCCGGCCGTGACCCACTCGCTCGCCGTCGCCGAGGAACTGGCGGGCGAGGGCGTGTCGGTCGAAGTGCTCGACCTGCGCACGATCGCGCCGTTCGATCAGGCGGCAGTGCTCGCCTCGGTCGGCAAGACGCGGCGTGCCGTCGTCGTCCACGAAGCGGTCCGCCAGTTCGGTGTCGGCGCGGAGGTCTCGTCGGTGATTCACGAGAACCTGTTCGACGATCTCAAGGCGCCCGTGCAGCGGGTCGGGTCGGCTTTTTCCCCGGTGCCGTTCTCGCCGGTGCTGGAGCAGGCGTTCCTCTACCAGCGGCAGGACATCGCCGCTGCCATTCTCAAGACAGTGAGGCGTTGATGGCTAGCGCGGTAATTCGCATCCCCAAGATCGGCATCAGCATGACCGAGGCGACGCTTCGGGAATGGTTCGCGGCAGACGGCGACGAGGTCGAAGCGGGCCAGCCGCTCTATTCGATCGAGATGGACAAGGCGACAAACGAGATCAGCGCGCCGATCGCCGGCCGCCTCGAAATCATCGGCAAACTCGACGAAATCTATCAGGTCGGCGACCTGATCGGAAAGATCGTCGCGCCGTAACGCAGCGGGGGTTTCTATGCAGGGAAGGTTGTTAGGGCTGGTCGCGGTGGTGACCGGCGCGGCAGGCCTTCGGTCCGGTCGACATCCTTGTGAACAACGCGGGCATCTTGTTGAAGGTTTGATGACGCCGTCTTTCCGCAAATCGAAGCTATCTGCCTAACAGAACCAGCGAGAACTCTGACATGACGATCTATGCTCTCGGCGACGTCGCGCCGACCTGCGCTCCTACATCGTGGGTTGCCCCCAGCGCTGACGTCATCGGAGACGTCAGGCTGTCAGGCGAGGTGAGCGTCTGGTTCAGTGCGGTCATCCGCGGGGACAACACGCCCATCGAGATCGGCGCGCGTACCAACATTCAGGACGGCGCAGTATTGCACAGCGATCCGGGAAGCCCCCTCTCGATAGGGAAGGACTGCACGATCGGACATCGCGCAGTCCTTCATGGATGCGAGATCGGAGATAGGGTTCTGATCGGCATGGGCGCTATCGTGCTTAACGGTGCCAGCATCGCGGACGACTGCATTGTCGGCGCGGGCGCATTGGTGACCGAGGGCAAGGCGTTCCCATCGGGAAGCCTCATCGTGGGGTCTCCCGCTCGCGCTGTGCGGGAAATCGACGATAGCCTACGATCTGCTTTGTTGAACGGTGCCAGCGAGTATGTCGTGAAGTCCGCGAGCATGAGGAGGGAACTAAGGCTATTGGGCGATTGCGCGTGATCTCGATCTGTCCGGTGGGGGCCATAGCTCTCGGCATGGTCTGGCGTATTGACGCGAACGGGCGATGCTGCGGTTCCGCCAGATGAAGTCGCTACAGAATTTGCCTCGGCCCAAGGCAGCATCCACAACCACTTCAACCAGGAACGTCACCTCATCAATCGAAAGCCCTACAAGGAACGCCGCTCTGCCGCGCTGGCGGCGTGGTGGTCGCTCGCCGCCTGACGCAGTGCTGCTCCTGGGACCGGCTTGCCAAGTGGACACCGGTGACAACACCGCCAGTAGACGTTGATTTTCTTGATAGCTTGTGCACCCCCGCTTCGGGGAGGACCAGCGCCTTGCGCAAATTCACCGTGCCCGATCGGCTGGGGTTGGCAGTACCGGCGGAACGATCGCGCTGGAAACCATGGCAGCGCTGCGGGACGGTGAAGTTCGCTGACGTTGGCGATCACCGCATGACGGCTAAGCTGGCGCGCTATCTCAGCGACGACGAACTGCACTGGTTCAAGGCAGTTCGGACAAACGATGCCCCTGCCCACGCCATGATTGATGCCGAGATCCGGCGGCGTGAGGCGTGGCCACCCCGACTCGCGCTCATCATCTCATCCTTGGCGCTCGGAGTGTCTCTGGCGGGTGTCATCGTCAACGCCCTCCAATGAATGGGGCCGGGAGGGTGGACAAGGATTCCCTCCAAGTCTCTACGCGACGCTGGGGCTGCCCGCCAGCGCCGCGAACCAGCCGTCGGTAAGCGGACGCCGATTCGCATCTCCCGCGCCAGCGCATCGTGCCGCACGACGCTTATTCGCGTTCGAATGCGAGAAGCGGCGGCGCCAGTTCGCCCCAGCTCGAGAACGTGCCGCCGCGGTTATGGCGATCCGCCCAGGCCCGTTCGTCGAAGGGTAGTTCCTCCAGTCGGGCGTTGGGCATCAGGTCGGCGATCATCTCGGTCCAGCAGCGGCGATGATTTACGTCGAGATGGAGGCTGTTGAACACCAGCGTCCGGACTTTCATCGCCCGAAAATCGTCGGGCACGAGACCGGGAACCGGCGATCCTTCCTGCGGGATCAGCGCCTCGGCCCAGCGGTCCATCGTGGCGACGAAAGATGCGACGTCCTGCGACAGAATGCGATCGCGATTGTCCGGGTTGCGCGCGACGCATTCCTTGAACCAGCCTTCTTCGAGCACCGCTTCCATGCCATGGTTGAACGCGGCAAAGGCGGCGTTGCTGCAATAGAGCTGGATATGGGTGCCGACCATGAGCGCCCCGCCGCTGACCCAGAGGATGGCGAGCTTGCGCACGACGTCGGGATGCCGCTTGGCCGTCAGCAGCGATATGCGCGAGCCTGCCGATCCGCCGATCACGAACGCGGGCGCCAGATCCAGCTTGCGCAGCAGCCCGGCCAGCACGTCGGCATTCAGCGTCCATTCGTTGTCGCCGATGAAGCAGACGTCGGATTCCCCGCAGTTGGGGCGATCCCAGATCAGGACCTTCAGCCCGCCGGCAGCCAGGTTCTCGGCCAGGTCGCGAATGCCGGGCGCGTCCTTGGAATAGCGGCCCCCGCCGGTGATGACGGCGGTGCGATCGCCATCGCCGATGATTTCGTAGGCGATATTGAGATCGAGCACTCTCTCTTTCGGCATGGTTATAGCTCCTTGTCCTGGCGATCTTCCGAAGGCGGATAATCGGCATCGAGGGGGCTGGCGATGGCCGCGGCGGCGAATTCACAAGGACGGAAAAACAGCCGCCTCCGTACCGGCATCGCCGCGGCGCACGCGTTCTTTCCGTCCTTATGAATTCAAGGGAGATGCTATCGCCAAAGAAGATCGTGGCGAGTACGTGAAAGGACGGCCAATCTGGCATGTGCGGCATCTTCGGTCGTGCGTCCGTAACGATCTATTATGGATAGTATATACTATTCATAGTGAATTGATTTGATCGATTTTCACGAAATTCGAAGTGCAGGAGGGATTGTCGATGCCCAAGGCAAATATACTAGGAATCGATATTGCTTACGATATCATCGGCGATGGCGAGCGGACAGCGGCGATCACGACCGGCGGACGCTTCGGGCGCGATACGCCAGGCGCTCTGGAACTTGCCGAGGCGCTTGCACAGTCCGGATATCGAACCGTGATCTGGGATCGCCCCAACTGCGGGGAATCCGACGTCTGCTTCATCGGCGACAACGAATGGACGTTGAATGCCGATATGCTCGCGGGATTGCTGCGCACGCTGAATATGGCGCCGGCGCTGGTCTATGGCGTCTCGGCCGGATCGCGCGTATCGCTGCTGACGGCCAAGCGGCATCCCGACGTCGTGCGCAAGCTCGCCATCCAGTGGGTCAGCGGCGGCCCGTTCATGGTCGGTGTCCATATCCCCCTTTACTGCAGCAACGCCGCTTTTGCCGCGCTGGCCGGCGGCATGGAAGCGGTGCTCGAAGACCCGGCGCTGCAGAACTCAATCGCCAAGAACCCCGGCAACCGCGAGCGTATCCTTGCGATCGATGTCGGTTCGTTCGTGGCGACGATGAAGCGTTGGTCCGATGCATTGATCCCGATCGGGGATTCGCCGGTGCCGGGGCTTCTCGTCGAGGACTTCCGCGAGCTTCACGTCCCGACGCTGGTGTTCAACAGCAGCCCGGCCGACTATCATCACGGCCGGCAGTACACCGAACAGGTCGCGCGGCTCATGCCGGACGCCCGCCTGGCCGAACTGCCGTTCGAGCGTCCGACGGAATTTCAGGACCGCTCGCGCGAAGGCAGCGGCCTGTTCTCGTCGCTGCCCTTGCTGGCGCCGCAGCTTATCGCCTTCGACGACGAGTAACAGGGCCGGTTAGCGAAATCCGCCGCGAATGAGCCTCGCCGGATTTCGCGCCGCCGGTTAAGCTGTCCGCGGTCCGGACCGCCCGCGGCGGCAATCTCAAGGGCTGGATGATTATGAAGATCGGATTTGTCGGTACCGGGATCATGGGCGCTCCGATGGCGGCGCATCTGCAGAAGGGCGGTCACGACCTGCTGCTCTTCCGGCATCGCTCGCCGGTGCCCGAAGCGCTGCTCGCGCGCGGCGCTGCCGTATATGCATCGCTCGCCGAGCTGGCGCGCGATGCCGAAGTCGTCATCACCATGCTGCCGGATACGCCCGACGTCGAAGCGGCGCTGTTCGGCGAAGGCGGACTTGCGGCAGGCCTGGACGGTAAGCTGTTCATCGACATGAGTTCGATCTCGCCGATCGCGACCAAGACTTTCGCCGAACGGGTCATCGCGCTGGGAGCCGACTATATCGATGCGCCCGTGTCGGGCGGCGAAGTCGGCGCCCGGAACGCCACGCTGACGATCATGGCGGGCGGCGATCCCGAGGCTTTCGCACGCGCCGAGCCCCTCTTCCGGCTGATGGGACAGAACATCACGCGCGTCGGCGGCGTCGGAGACGGTCAGATCGCGAAAGTGGCCAATCAGATCATCGTGGCCCTGACGATCGAAGCCGTGGCGGAAGGTCTGCTGTTCGCTTCCAAGGCTGGTGCCGACGTCGGCAAGGTAAGGGCCGCGCTGCTGGGTGGTTTCGCCTCGTCGCGGATTCTGGAGGTTCACGGCGAGCGCATGATCAACCGGACTTTCGATCCGGGCTTCCGGATCGGGCTGCACTCGAAAGATCTCGATCTGGCGTTGAGCGCGGCCAAGTCGCTCGGGCTTGCGCTGCCCGGAACGGCCTCGGCGCAGCAACTGTTCAACGCCTGCATCGGCATGGGCGAGGGCGAGCGGGACCATTCGGGCATGCTGCTCGCGCTCGAGGCCCTGGCGGCCCACCGGCTCGCCTAGTGCAAGCGGGCCCCGAAACGGCATTGCCGCCCGATATCACCAATCCGCGGCTGCGATCGCTGCTCTGGGCGTCGATTATCGATTTGCTCAGCGCGCGTTCGCGCTCTCCGCTCGTGCTCAGTATCTGCGGCGCGCAAGGCAGCGGCAAGTCGACACTGGCGGGCGAGCTTACGCGCAAGCTCCGCAACGAGGGCCTCGCCGTGGCGACGCTGTCGCTCGATGACATCTACCTGACGCGTGCCGAACGCGATGCGCTTGCGCGTGACGTCCATCCGCTGTTGCGGACGCGCGGAGTACCCGGCACGCATGACGTCGCACTGGGGCTGTCGCTTCTGGCCGACATCGATACCGGCAAGCCGGTGCTGTTGCCTCGTTTCGACAAACTGGCCGACGACCGCCTGCCGCGCGAATGCTGGGAGCGGGTCGACCAGCCGCTCGACGTGCTCATCTTCGAAGGATGGTGCGTCGGCGCGCGTCCTCAGCCTGCGGCGCTACTGGAAAAGCCGATCAATAGCCTGGAGCGGGATGTCGATCCCGATGGCGTCTGGAGATCCTACGTCAACACCGCGCTCGCGGGCGATTATCAACTGCTTTTCGGTCGGATCGATTTCCTCACGCTGCTTGCGGCGCCGACTTGGGATGTCGTGCTCGAATGGCGCATCGAGCAGGAGTTCGACTTGCAGAAGCAGGCGCGCGGGCGCTTCGGAACCGCGATGGACGCCAGTGAGATCGCGCGTTTCGTACAGCACTACGAGCGGCTGACCCGGTACATCCTCGAAGAGATGCCGGGGCGGGCCGACCTGACCATCCCGCTCGGTGTCGATCGATCGTGGCGCGATACGGCATGGGATGCGGAGTGAACGGAGCCGTGACTTCCGCGCGCCCGGCCCGCTTCCGTCCTTGTGAATTTCGCGTGCATCGGGCCGATGCCGTGGCGGGTCAGCCGGATGATCGTAAACGGCAGAAAAACGCAGTTTTCGAAGGGGTTTAAGCTAAATTGGCGGGCCGGTTTGGTGCCGGTGCCGGCCGCGAGGTCGGCCGGAACCACTTGCGCCGCATCCGCCGCGGACCATAACCTGTTGCCAAAGGAGAGGGGAGATGAAGCAGACTTCGGCAATGCGCCCTGCGGATGACAATCCGATTGCTCCGAAGCCCTGGCTAAGTCACAATATCCTGCTTCCGGACCAGACGGTTCCGCTCGCGCCGCTGGCTGCGGTCCGCGCATCGGGACAGCTTCACAACACGGCAAAGTCGGCGGTGCGCGCGCTCGACATCGTCGAACTGCTGGGCAGGTCCGCAACGCCGCTGCGCGCTTTTGAAATCGCCGGCGCGACGGGCCTCAGTCCTTCCAGCGTCGATCAGCTCCTGAAGACGCTGGTCGACAGTTGTTACCTGATCTTCGATCCCGCATCGAAGTTCTATCACGTTTCCCCCCGGCTGGCGGCCATCGGTGCCGCGCTCACCTCGTTCTATTTCCCCGAGAACCGGCTCGAAGCCTTCGCGGCGGCCGTTCAGGCGGACTTGCAGCGCACTATTACCGTGCTGTGCTCGCAGGGCACGTTCCTGCATGCCGTGCTGCGCAACCCGAACGACGGGATCTCGGGCCTGCGGCTACCGGTGCTCGGTTCCAGTTCGGGGGCGGCGTGGCTCGCGGCGCAGTCCGACGACATAGTGTCCGCGACGATAGAGCGCTGCCGCCGCGAGCTGGAAGACGTCAAGCGTGACACTCAGCGCATTCTCGCCGCGATCGAGCGCGTCCGGCGCGAGGGCTATGCGATCGGCGGCCTGACCATCGAGAATGGACTTTGCGGAATCGGCGTGGCCCTTCCGCCGGCGCGCAACGGCGTCATCCTGGTCGTTTCGGTGACGGCGCCGGTCGCCGAACTGAAGGAACGCCAGGGCGAGTTCATGTCGGTGATCAAGCAGCGGATGAACGAGCACCTGATTGAGTTTGGACCCTAGGGTCCGCCCTGAATCCGTGATCTGCGCCTGTCCGAATATAACCCCCATTCCGTCGTTATGAATTTGCCTCCTGGCGAAGCGGAAGTTCTGGCATTCTCCCCAAGAGAAATTAACGTCGAAAATGAAAGCAGAGATTGCTTGAGTTGTTCGAAGTTATGAAAAGGATGTGAGCGATAGGACGATTGTAATCGCCCTAGTTCGCGACATTCGAAATTTCTTTCAAAAATAGGAATAGCGGGAGGGAGGATCTGTATGTCTCGAACGTCATCTTTCAAGGCGATCCTATTCGCCACGGCAGCGGTAGCCGTTACGATCCCGGCTCCGGCTTGGGCTGCGGAAGGCGATGGCGACATCGTGGTGACGGCGCGAAAGCGCGTCGAATCCATCCTGAAGGCGCCCGTCATCGAAAGCGTGCTGACGCAGGAGATGATCGAGCGTGCCCAGATCCGCACGGTGAACGACCTCGTTACCAAGACCACGAATGTCCTCGTTGGCTCCAGCACGCCCGATGTCGGCTCGTTCATCACCATTCGCGGCGTCGGCAACACCAGTCCTGAGCCTGGTGTCGATCCGTCGGCGTCGTTGAATGTCGATGGGCTGCAACTGGCGCACGGCACGGCGTTCACCGCTTCGCTGTTCGACATGGAGCAGATCGAGATCCTCAAAGGCCCGCAGGCGCTCTACTACGGCAAGAGCAGCACCGCCGGTCTCGTCTCGGTGCGGACGGCCGACCCAGGCGACGAGTTCGAGATGATCGGCCGCCTCAGCCACGAGTTCGCCGCGCGCGACTGGCGCGGGGAGGCCATCATCTCGCTGCCGATAAGCGAAAGTCTCGGTATCCGGCTGGCGGTGCTGCATTCGCAATCGGGCGACTACTTGCGCAACAAGGCCAGCTTCCTCCCCGAAACGGGGGCGAGGCCGTTGCCCGCCAACTATGGTGATACGAAGACGACGTTCTTCCGCGGCACCGTGCTGCTGCGCCCGTCGAGCACCTTCACCGCCCGGCTCAAGGTCAACATCACGCGCGACCGCCTTACCGGCACCCCGGCGCAGGTGAACGTGTCATGCCCCGACGGCACCGGTGGCTATGCCGATGCGGGAGGGCTTACCGCGATCCCGTTCATCGATCCCGCAGACAACTGCAAGATCGGGCGGACCTATTACCAGACGGTGGCAACACGCGACGCTTTCCCGCGCGCGCGCAACAATGGCGAGGAGTTCCAGCTTCTGAAGCAGGAGTTCGGTTCGCTCGAACTGAACTTCGATCTGCCGAGCAGTCTCGCGCTGACATCGGTTACCGGGTACTATCACTCGACGCTCGACGCGCTGATCAACACCGGTTCGGGTAGCTATGCGGCCGCCACAATCGAATCCGAGCGCGATTTCTATCGCAAGGAGTTCATTCAGGAGGTTCGCCTGAATTCGGACTGGTCCGGCCCGCTCAACCTGAATGTCGGCACCTTTTACCAGCGCGCGACGATGTACGACGAGCTGCTGACCAATGGCAACGTGCTCTACGATTTGCCCGCCATTCTGGCCCAGCGTGCGCACAAGCTGAAGATCCGGTCGCTGTCGGCATTCGGGCAATTCCTGTTCAAGCCGGCCGATACGATCGAGATCGCCGCGGGTGCGCGCTGGACGCACGAGAAGCGTTCGGACTTCATCACCGTCACCGGCGCCACGGGCATCACCAATCCGACCGTCCCCGATCTCTCGACGAAGAACTGGTCGCCCGAGCTGACGATCACCTTCATGCCGACCGATGATCTGACGCTGTTCGGGTCGCTTAAGCAAGGGTACAAGTCGGGCTCCTACGCCTTTGTCAACGTCGTCCAAGGGCAGGACAACTCGTTCAAGGACGAAAAGGTCCAGGGTGGCGAGATCGGCCTGAAGTCGCGGCTTGCGGACCGGCAATTGTCGCTGAGCATCGCGGGATATTATTACAAGTACAAAGACCTGCAGGTCGGCACGATAGTGTCGCCGCCGGGTGGAGGACTGCCGCAGACGGCAATCTTCAACGCGGCGAACGCGAAAGTCTACGGCATTGATTTCGAGATGACCTACAATCCGGTCTCGGTGCCGGGCCTGAGCTTGCGATCGGCGGTGGCCTGGAACCGCGCGCGCTTCTCCAGCTTCCCGTCGGCGCCCTGCTGGGGTGGCCAGACCGTCGCGGAAGGTTGCAGCCTGGCTCCCAACAGCTCTACCGGTCGCTATACCGCGCAGGATCTCAGCGATGCGCCGCTCGTGCGCGCGCCAGCCTGGCAGATCACGGCCGGCGCCGACTACGAAACGCCGGTGTCCGGGGATCTCGTGCTATCGCTTGGCGCCGACATGCAATATGCCTCGCGCTACCTGACCGTGCTGGGCCGGCGCGACGATTTCTACCAGGGCGCTTATGCCAAGCTGAATGGCCGGATCGGCGTGCAGAATGTCGATAAGACCTGGCAAATCGAATTGCTCGGCAAGAACCTGACCGACAAGTTCACCGCCAACGCCTGCAGCAACGTCGCCCGTGGTGGTGGCGGTGTTTTCTCGGGGCAGTTGACCGGGGGCACCACCCGGGGGCCTGGCGGTATCGATGAAGTGAGCTGCTACGTCGATCGCGGCCGCGAGGTGACGCTGCGCATGACATTGCGCATCTAGCGTGCCAGAGGCGATGGTCGGGCGGAAGGCGGTGACGGCCGCCGAGGAGTGGCAGGCACATTGGCCCCTGGTGCTCGCCTGCGCTCTGGGTGCGAGTCTTTCGGTCAATGCGATCGCGCACCTCGGTGTCTTCATCCAGCCGCTGGAACAGGCCTTCGGATGGGATCGCGCGCAGATCTCGGCCGGTCTGACGCTCTACGCGATCAGCGGGCTGATCTGCGCGCCGCTGATCGGATCGCTGGTCGACCGCTGGGGGCCACGCCCAATCGCGCTGACGGCAGTGATTGCCGACGGCCTGGCTTTCGCGCTGTTCAGCACAGCCACCGGTTCGTTCTTCCAGTGGATGTCGCTCTGGCTGGTCTTTGCGCTGGCTTCGCAGGGGACGCGGATGCTGGTCTGGTATTCGGCCGTGTCCGCCAGGTTCGAGGCGAGCCGCGGTCTGGCCATTGCCGGAACCTCCGCCGGTGCCGCAATCGGCTCGATGGTTTCGCCGATCGTGGCGGACTATCTGATCGCCGAATTCGGGTGGCGGCTTGCCTACGTCATCATGGGGCTTGGCTGGGGAGGGCTGGCCACCGTGTTCTGCTATGTCCTGCTCGATCGCCGGACAGCGCCGCAGCGGGAAAAGGCGGCAAAGCCTGGCAGGGCGGCCGACCTGCCAGGCTTGCCCGCGAAACAGGCGATATTCTCGTCGCGGTTTCTGCGGATCGCGCTGACAGTGCTGCTGTTCGAAGTCGTCTTCGTTGCGCTCAACATCCATATGGTTCCGCTGCTGGTGTCGAAAGGGACAACCAGTCAGGAAGCCGCCTGGATCGTGGGGATGTCGCACCTGGCCGGCACGGTCGGCCTGTTCCTGTCGGGCTATCTCGTCGGCCGCGTGCCGGGACACTATCTCGGCGCGATCTTCCCGCTGGCGGCGATCGTGGCTTGCGTCATGCTGCTCCTGCCGGCGGCATCGGTCTACGAACGCGTGGTTCCGGTGTTGATCCTCTTCGCGTCGATATCGGCGTTGAACCACCTGTTCGCCTATCTGACCTCGCGGTACTTCGGCCTGCGCGCCTATGGCCTCGTTTACGGCCTTATCGGCAGTTTCATGGCCACGGCCATCGGCGTCGGGCCGGTCCTGGCCGGATTCGTCTTCGACCGGACCCAGAGCTACGACCTCGTGCTGATGGCCGGTATCCCTTCGGCCATTGTATCCGCCGTCCTGCTGTTCTCGCTGGGGCGCTATCCCGAGTGGGAATGAATGTCTGGCCCCCGGCGGGGTCTTGTCCGGGCAAATGCACCTGATTGGAAGGCAAGGCTGGCGCGGGGAGCCCCGGCCGCCGAGGCATGCCGCCGGATCGCGGTCAGCGAGCAGGTGCCTTGAACTCGATCAAGGCACCGCCTAGGGTTTGTCGATCCGGCTGCAGCCCTTCTCCTTGCCAGGCTGTGCCTTCCTTCTGTTAAGATCCGACCCCATGGGACAGACATCGAGAGCATTCAAGGCCGGCCCGGTTCCGGCCCCGCAATACAATCTGATGAAGCAGAAGCTCGGTGCGAAAGGCATCGCCACGCGCCAACGCATCCTCGATTCGGTGGTGCGGCTGGTCGACGTCCAGACGGGGGAAGTGCCGTCGATCTCACTTATCTGCCGTGCCGCGCAGACATCGAAGGCGACGTTCTACCAGTATTTCGAGGACTTCAATGCGCTCGTCATCGAATTGCTGCGTCCGGCTGCGGCCGAGATCGAGACGTTTGCCGCCATGCTGGCCGAGGAGTGGCCGGCGGACGAGATTCACGATCGTTCCTATCGTTTCGTCGATGCCTATTTTGAACACTGGAACAAGTATCGGGTGCCTTTGCGGTTGCGCAACATCCTTGCCGATTCCGGCGACAAGACCATGATCGACGTCAAGCTCCGCTCGATCGATCCGATCATCCGCGTCCTTGCCGGCAAGCTTTGCGCCGCGCGCGGCAACGGGCGCGAGCGCCGCGATGATCATGCGCTGGCCATCGCCCTGATGAACGCGGTCTCAAACGCGGCGATGATCATTACGCACAACGTCTATCCCAAGGCCATCGACGAGGCCATCGTGCGTATCCACGGCTATCCCGGCGATTGTCAGCATCGCGCTCTGGCCCATCTTCTTTCCATCGCGCTCCAGAACCCCGAGGTGCCCGTCCGCGCCTGACATCTCCTATCGACACAGCGTATAAAGCTGACTAATAGTCTGTTTTGCGGCCCGGCAAGGGCTGGCTGTGAACCATTGGGATCGGGGTTGCCGAAGTGATATCAGAAGATGCCGAGCTTGCGGCCTGGCGGGCCGAGCTGCGCGACTGGCTGGAAAACAATTGTCCGCCGTCGTTGCGCGCGCCGGGCGGCGAGACGCGTGCCGCCTGGGGCGGTCGCAACCGCGCGGGGCAGGCGCCCGATGCGCTGGCCTGGATGGACGCGATGGCGGGGCGCGGTTTCATCGCGCCGACCTGGCCAAAGGAATATGGGGGCGCCGGCCTGAGCAAGGCCGAGGCGGCCATCCTGGGCGAGGAGATGAAGCGCTTGGCAGCGCCGCCGCCGATCATGTCCTTCGGCCTGTGGATGCTTGCGCCGGTGCTGCTCGAATATGCGACAGAGGAGCAGCGCCGCCGCTTCCTGCCGTCCATCGCGCGCGGTGAGATCCGCTGGTGCCAGGGGTATTCGGAGCCCGGCGCGGGCTCCGACCTTGCGGCGCTGCAGACCCGCTGCGAGGATGCCGGCGATCACTGGCTGATCAACGGGCAGAAAATCTGGACCAGCGACGCGCATCTTTCCGACTGGATGTTCTGCCTCGTGCGTACCGATCGCACGATCAAGCAGGCTGGTATTTCCTTCGTCCTGATCGATACGGAGACACCGGGCATCGAGCGCCGGCCGATCAAGCTGATCTCGGGTGCGTCGCCGTTCTGTGAAACCTTTTTCACCGACGTGCGCGTACCCAAGGACCAGATGGTCGGCCGCATCAACGGTGGCTGGGAGATCGCCAAGCGGCTGTTGCAGTATGAGCGGACGATGATC
>Ga0172382_10003635_pt1 | contig 24234 bp, 21 predicted proteins | sample Leawel138RmetaG_FD_122245 | JGI IMG/M metagenome (GOLD analysis project Ga0172382, IMG submission 122245) | Leachate microbial communities from a municipal landfill in Southern Ontario, Canada - Leachate well 138R metaG | ecosystem: Engineered > Solid waste > Landfill > Unclassified | place... | reverse complement strand
GACCTCAGGTGGTCGAGCGCTTAAGTTCTATGCATCGATTCGCATCGATATTCGTCGTTCTGAAGCTATTAAAGACGGAACTGATTTGGTCGGAAATACCTGTACGGTAAAAATTGTAAAAAATAAAGTTTCTCCGCCTTTTAAAACATGTAAAATCGATATTATATATGGCAAAGGAATTTCTCACGAAGGCGAAATTCTCGATCTCGCCACGGAACTAAATCTTTTGAAAAAATCTGGTTCTTGGTATGAACTGAATGGGCAAAAAATTGGTCAAGGTCGTGAGAGTGCGAAATTATATCTAAAAGAGAATCCTGAAATCGCAAAAGAATTAGTAAAAAAAATTAAATCCGGAGTTGTTTAATCAATAAAAAATAAAGAAAGCTGAGTCGTCGGCTTTTTTTAAAATTATAATTCTTGTTAAAAGGGGGCTAAGAATTATATAATAATTAGGTATCACTTGATGATACTTACCTATATAAATTCTCAGTAGAGAAAATTTCTAATACAGATTCAATCTGTTTGAATATATAAATTTGCGACTTTATGCATATTTTAGGTAAATATTTGGCTTTGCCAATAAACTTATTTTTACATAGAAAAGGAAGAAAAAAATGGAACAATCACTAGCAGTAATTTTAATTATAGTCGCTGCGATTCTCGGAATTGGGATTGGAGCTTTAATCATCGTATTAATTCCCTCAATTCGTAAGAAGATGGCGACTAAACATGCACAAAAGATCATTAGAGAAGCTGAAATCAAGTCAGAGCACATTGTCAAAAATGCGCAACTTGATGGCAAGCAACTCATCATCGAAATGAAAAATGAAAACGAAAAAGAATTTCGGGAACGAAGATCGGAAATTGCACAGCAAGAAAACAAGTTATTACAAAGAGAACAGAGCATCGACCATCGTGATGTCGCCTTGCTTAGCAAAGAACAAAATCTCGAACAAAAAAACGAATCTTTAAATCGTCAAATTAACGAAAATCAAAAAAGAGAAAGAGTTCTTCAAGAAAAAATCGATGGCATTATCGTTGAATTAGAAAAAGTTTCAAATATGTCAGTTCAAGAAGCGAAAGCGGAAATCATGTTACGAGTGGAAAGTAAGATTTCGCGCGAAATTGCTCAATTCATTAAAAACAAGGAAGAAGAAGCCGAAGAAAAAGCTGAAGAAAAAGCAAACGAACTCCTCGCTTTAACGATGACCCGTTACGCTCAAGATGCAACAATTGAAAGAACGGTGAGCACTGTCTCTTTACCTAACGATGAAATGAAGGGAAGAATCATCGGTCGAGAAGGCCGTAATATTAGAACTATCGAACAGCTTTTAGGTGTAGATTTGATTATTGACGATACGCCCGAAGTGATTACGATTTCTTGTTTTAATCCAATTCGTCGAGAAGTCGCCAAACGAACTCTTGAATATTTGATTAAAGATGGGCGCATCCAACCAGGAAGAATCGAAGAATTAGCCGAAAAAAGCAAAAAAGAAGTTGATGAATCGGTTCGTAAAGCTGGTGAAGAAGCCGCTTTTAGACTGGGCTTACCAAGAATTAATAAAGAGCTTCTTGATTTTGTCGGTCGATTAAAATATCGAACTTCGTATGGTCAAAACGCATATGATCACGCGATTGAAGTTGCTTATTTAACTGGAATTATGGCGGCCGAACTTGGATTAGATCAAAATCTTGCAAAACGAGCCGGACTCTTACACGATATCGGCAAAGCCGCAGACTTCGAGTTAGAAGGCAGCCACGTTGAAATTGGAGCTCGTCTAGCAAGAAAATATGGAGAACCAGATGTCGTCATCAATTCAATTGAATCTCATCATGGAGATGTTGAAGCGAAATATATAATTGCTCACTTGGTTCAAGCTGCTGATACGCTCTCTGCCGCTCGCCCAGGAGCGAGAAGTGAAACACTTGAAACCTATATTAAAAGAATTGAACAACTGGAAAATATTTGTAAATCATATGATGGTGTTTATCAATCTTATGCGATGCAATCAGGACGTGAAATTCGCGTGATGGTCTTGCCAGATAAAATCGATGATTTATCCGCTTTTACTTTGGCAAAAAATATCAAAGAAAGAATTGAAACCGAAATGACATACCCTGGTCAAATCAAAGTTTTAGTAATCCGCGAATATCGCGCGATGGAAACGGCAAAATAATTGTTGTTTCATAGAAAGAGTTAAAATTGAAAATTTTGTTCATCGGTGATATCGTCGGCCGAGTTGGTCGAGATATCGTGAAAAGAAAACTCAAATATTTTGTCGAAAAGTATGACATTGATTTTGTCATTGCAAATGGCGAAAATGCGACTCATGGAAAAGGACTAATCCGTCGTCATTATGATGAATTAATCGACAGTGGAGTTGATTGCATTACATTAGGAAATCATTACGATAGTAAGAATGAACTCGCCACTTATATCGATACGGTAGAAAATTTAATTCGTCCAATTAATATTTTAAGAGATTACCCTGGAACCGGAACCGTGACATTTATGGTCAACGGAATCTCATTAAGAGTGATAAATGTACTTGGGAATGCATTCATGAGAGAAGAAGTGTCTTCTCCTTATCTAGCAATTCAAGAAATCCTCAAAAATGAAAAAGCACAAATTAATATCATCGATTTTCATGGGGAATCAACGAGTGAAAAACAGTGTTTTGGATACGTTTTTGATGGAGAAGTAACTGCATTATTAGGAACTCATACTCACGTTCAAACAAGAGATGCTCACATTTTACCTAAAGGAACTGCCTTCATTAGTGATGTTGGAATGTGTGGCTCAAAAGAAAGTGTGATCGGATTTGAAAAGGAAAGTGTTGTCCAAAAAATAATTTTCGGAAGTTCAAACAAATTTGTTTTATCTGAAAATGATCACGGACTTTTTTCTGCAGTCGTGCTCAATGTCGACGAAACCAATGGCTTATGTAAAGAAATTTTCGCAATTTATTATCAGGAGGATGAAAAATAATGAAATACGAAAAAATTATTTCCATCCCTTGCCTTATAAAGGCGAAAGAGAAAAAAGGAATAACTGACCCGATTTATGCAAATATTTCGATCAGTGAAGAAAAAAGGATCGCGAATAAAAATAAAAAGTATTTAATTAAAACATATGGCTGCCAAGCAAATGTCAGAGATAGCGAAACTTTAGCGGGTCTATTAGAGATTGCGAATTTCCAAGAAACCAATAACGAAAAAGAGGCCGATATCATCATCATCAATACTTGTGCAGTTAGAGAAAACGCTGAAGACAAAGTGTTTGGTGAAATCGGTAATTTGAAAGCTTTGCGATCAAAAGAAAAAAGGAAAATATTTGCTCTTTGTGGCTGTATGGCCGAAGAACCTGACATAGTAGAGAAGGTTCGGAAAATTTTTCCACATATCAATTTAATTTTTGGGACACATGAAATTCCACATTTCCTAGATTATGTCGACGAGCTTTTTACTAAAGACGTTTCACACATTATTTCGGTCAAATCACAAGCTGGAGAAATATTTGAAAATTTGCCTGAAAAAAGACAAGACGCCTATAAAGCTTTCGTCAATATTATGTATGGCTGTGATAAATTTTGTACTTATTGTATCGTTCCTTTTACTCGCGGTCGTGAAAGAAGTCGACTAGAAGTCGATGTTCTTAAAGAATGTAAGAAAATCATTGCACTAGGGTATCAAGAAATAACTTTGCTAGGGCAAAATGTCAACGCCTATGGCAAAGATTTGAAAGATGGAACGAGTTTTGCAGGATTATTAGAAAAAGTAGCACAGTTAGGAATTCCTCGTCTTCGTTTTACAACTTCTCATCCTTGGGATTTTTCAGATGAATTAATCGATGTGATTGCTAAATATCCAAATATCATGAAGGCTATTCATCTTCCATTTCAATCCGGGAATGATGAAATACTAAAAAAGATGGGAAGGAGATATTCATCTCAAGATTATCTAAATCTCGTCGATCGAATGAAAAGTAGGATTCCAGGTTTGACACTCTCCACTGATATCATCGTCGGTTTCCCAAATGAAACTTATGAACAATTTTTAGACACTTTAAAATTAATCGATTATGTCAAATTCGATTTCGCTTTTACGTTTATTTATTCCCCACGTTTAGGAACGCCTGCGGCGAAATTAAAAGACGATATAACCGATGAAGAAAAGCATCGTCGTTTTAACGAGCTTGTCAAACACCTCGAAAAATATGTTGAACAAAGCGGCGAAAAGATGGTTGGAAATATTTTTGACGTTTTGGTCGAAGGACCTAGTAAAAATAATAAAGAAATGTTTTCGGGTTATACGGAGAATAATAAACTCGTTCATTTTAAAAGCGATGAATCAAAAATTGGAAAAATTATTAAAGTGAAAATTTTAGAATCGCGAACATACTCTTTTTTAGGGGAAACTCTAGATGGATAAAGTTTTAATCGCCGCTGAAAATTTGAAAGAGCATTTATTTGAAATGCCGGAAATTAAAGAATATTTACTTTTGCTAAAGGCATTCGAAGAAGACGTAACACTTTCTGCTCTTAGAAAGGAAATCGTCGAATTAGAAACAAGATTTCGAAATGGTGAAGATGTAATTGAAAAAATGAAAACAATAAAAAAGGAATATGAAAGTAACCCACTTACGATCAATTACAAACAGTCATTTGAAAATATAATTAACTTACTAGAAGAAATTAAAAGAATAATCATTTAGGTTATTCTTTTTCTTTTAGCTTTTGCTTGTTAAAATAAACTCATGATCATCGTTATTATTGGACCAACTGCTTCTGGCAAAACAACTTTAGTAAAGAAGATTTATAAATATTTTAACAATCCTCTCATAATCAATGGAGACGCTTTTCAGATTTATCAAGAAATGAATATCGGGACCGCAAAAATATCTTCCGATGATTCACTTTTTGCTCACTATTCATTACTGAATTTAAAAACACCTGATGAAATTTATTCGATTCGCGATTATCAAAAAGATTTTCGATATGCAGTTGATAAAGCTTTAAAAGATAAAAAAGATGTAATCGTTGTCGGTGGAAGTGGTTTATATATTCGTGCTGCTTTATTTGATTATAAGTTCGTCGATGCTCCGAGCGATAAAAATTTTGTTTTAGATGAAAAAATGAGCAACGGAGAACTTCACGATCTTCTAACCAAAAAAGATCCGGTGTCTGCAAGTAAAATTCATCCAAATAATCGCAAAAGAGTGATTAGAGCGTTAGAAATCTTCTTTGAAAGTGGAAAAACTAAATCTGCAATCATCAAAGAACAAAAACATGAATTGATGTATCAAGACGTCCATTTCTTTTTTATAAACCCAAATCGCGAACAACTATACCAACGAATTGAAAATAGAGTTGAAGAGATGTTCTTAGATGGATTGATCGATGAAGTGAAAAATCTTTTAAAAAGATACAATTTGTCGCTCACCGCAAAAGAAGCGATTGGTTACAAAGAAACAATTCAATATTTAGAAGGAAAAATGTCTTTAGAAGAGACAAAAACATCGATTAAAAAAAGAACAAGAAACTATGCAAAAAGACAAATCACCTTTTTTAAACATCAATTTGTCAGTGAAGAATTTAAATCTGTGGAAGATTTAGAAATGAAAATTGAAAATTGGAGAAAAGACAATGGTCAATAAAAAAACTCAAGAACGGACCATTGGTTTAATAGGTGAAGAAAAATATAAATGGTTGAGAAACAAAAGAATTGCAATCATCGGTTTAGGCGGAGTCGGAGGTACTGCCCTTGTTTCTTTGGCACGATCAGGGTTTTTAAATTTTGTTTTAGTAGATTCAGATCGCGTCGAATATAGTAATTTAAATCGGCAAATTCTTTTTTCTAATGAAGATGTAGGGTTATGGAAAGTTGATTTAGCCGCGAGTCATTTAGGCATCCTAACAGATGGCGCAAGGGTTTATTCTTCTCGCGAAAAAATTACAAAAGACAATGTTAAAAAAATATTAGGGAATAAAAAAATCGATTTTCTCGTCGACGCCATTGATGATGTTGAAGGAAAAATCGCTCTTATTGATTATGCTTTAGAAAAAAACATCCCATATATTGTTTCGCTAGGAATGGGAAATCGCCTCGATCCACGGAAAGTCACCATTATGCCGTTAAGTAAAACAACGTACGATCCATTAGCAAAAAAACTGCGTCTCGAATGTCGTAAAAATAAAATTGATCTTAAAAAGATTATTACAGTATGTTCTACGGAACAGCCACTTTTGAAAAGTAAAAATCCTCAGTCGATGATCATGGTTCCGTCTGCCGCGGGTTTGACAATTGCCTATCATGTTATAAATCATTTTCTCGATGATGAAAAGAAAGTAGGGTTTTAGTATGCCGATTTTAAAAAACATTTATGATGTTGCCAAAAAAGCCGGAATCACAAAAAAATATGTGATTCCGTACGGAAAAGATAAGGCGAAAATTGATTTGTCGATTCATAAAACACTTAAAAAACGTGAAAACGGAAAGTTAGTTTTAGTGACTGCCATCACTCCGAGTAAAGCGGGGGAAGGAAAGACGACGACTTCAATTGCGCTCTGTGACGGATTAGCAAAAATTAATGAACCTTCTTTACTCTGCTTAAGAGAACCTTCTTTAGGGCCGGTTTTTGGAATCAAAGGCGGTGCAACCGGAGGAGGCAAAGCCTCACTTGTACCAAGCGAAGATATTAATTTGCATTTCACCGGGGATATGCACGCTTTAACAAGTGCAATAAATCTCATATCGGCAATTATCGATAATCACATCTATCAAGGTAACGTTTTGCAAATTGATCCTAGTAAAATAGTGTGGAAGCGCGCTTTGGATATGAACGATCGAGCATTGCGGTCGATCATCATCGCTAATGATGACTCAAAAAGCACTCCTCGACACGAAGAATTCGTCATCACAGTCGCTAGTGAAATGATGGCAATTTTATGTCTTGCGACCAGCGAAAAAGATTTTATCGAAAGAATCAACAATATAGTTGTCGCTTATAATACTAGCGATGAAGCGATTAAACTTTCCGATTTAAAAATTTCTCACGCGGTGACCAAATTAATGAAAAATGTTTTTAATCCCAATTTAGTTCAAACCATGGAAGGAAATCCGTGTTTCGTTCACGGTGGTCCTTTTGCCAATATTGCACATGGCTGTAATTCTTTATTCGCTACTCAACTTGCACTTAAATTAGCGCCTCTTGTGATTACAGAAGCTGGATTTGCATCTGATTTAGGAGCTGAAAAATTCTTTGATATTAAATGCCGAGTAGGTAACTTACATCCGGATGCAGTTGTGTTAGTGGCGACTATTAGAGCACTTAAACTCCACGGCGGCGTTGATTTTGAAAATGTTAATCAAGAAAATGTTGATGCCCTATTAAAAGGACTTCCAAATTTAAAACAACATCTTGAAAATATCGCGAAATATAATGTCCCGGCAGTTGTTTGCATTAATCATTTCGAATCAGATACCAAAAAAGAAACTTCCGTTTTAAAAAAATGGTGTCTAGACAATGGTTACGAAGTAGCATTTTGCGATTCTTTTAATAAAGGCGGCGATGGCGCAATTGAATTAGCAGAATTAGTGAAGAAAACATTAAAAAATAAAAAATCTGATTTCCATCCTCTTTATGATCTAAACACTTCAATTAAAGAAAAGATCAATCTTATTTGTCAGGAAATCTACCGCGCTAAGGGTGTGAAATATACAGATGAAGCGCTTGAGCAAATTGAAAAATATGAAAAAATGGGTTTTACAAAAACTCCAATCTGCATTGCTAAAACACCTCTTTCGTTCAGTGATAATCCAAAACTTTTAGGAACACCGCGTGATTTTGATATTACAATTAGAGAAGTGAGATTATCTGCTGGAGCTGGATTTTTAGTTCCCTTAGCTGGAAGTGTGATGACGATGCCGGGTTTACCTAAAGTTCCAGCAGCAGTGAAAATGGAAGATTTATCTATATGAAAGAAAAATTAGACTATCAAATCTACGACATTGTAGAAATGAAAAAAGCACATCCGTGTTTTAAAAGAAGTAAATTATTTCAAATTGTTCGCTTGGGAGCAGACATTAAAATCATGTGCTTAGGGTGTGGAGCATATATTATGCTCGAAAGATTTTCGTTTGAAAAATCTCTGCGAAAAATAATTCGTCATGAGAATGAAAAAATCATAATTAGTAAATAACTTAAAACTTCCTATTTAGAATTAGGAGGTTTTTTCTTATTGAACTTAAAAATGTGACAAAAAAATATAAAACTGCGACAAAGAAAGACTTTTTTGCACTTCAAAATATAAATCTTTCTTTTGATCAAGTAGGGTTGATTTCAATAGTTGGGAAGAGCGGAAGTGGTAAGACAACTCTTGCGAACATCATCTCCTTTTTAGATTGTGACTATGAAGGTTCAATTTACCTCGATGGGAAGAAAATATCTTCACTATCAAAAAAAGAAAAAAATGATTTTCGAGATAAAAATATCGGAGTTGTTTTTCAAAATTATCATTTAATAGAAAACGAAAATGTTTTATATAACGTTTCCCTTCCTCTTTTGATTAAAGGTATAAAGAAAGAAATCGCGTATGAGAAAGCTCGAAAACTACTTAAATACATTTCTTTTCCCGAATATCTTTATGATGAAAAAGTTAAAAATCTTTCCGGTGGTGAAAAACAAAGAGTTTCAATTTTAAGAGCTTTGATCAAAGAACCACGTCTAATTATCGCCGATGAGCCAACTGGAGCTTTAGATAAAATGAATTCACGAGTTGTTTTAAATCTTTTAAAAAAGATTTCTGATAAAATTTTAATCATCATAATTTCTCATGATAGAGAATTGGTAAAAAAATATTCAGATCGAATCATCGAGCTGAAAAACGGAAGACTTTTAGATGATGAAAAAAAGAGTTTTAATAAAACAAAATTGTCTTTTTTGCCGTTAGAAAAAAAAGAACAAAAAGTTGAATCTTGGACATGGAGATTTTCTAAAAATATTTTGCAGACTAACAAAATTAAAAACATTGTTTTCTTTTGCGTTTTTACAATTTGCTTCATCTTGACAAATACGATGTTTTCTTTGATAAGCGGGATGAATAAAACAAAAATGAACGAACCACGCAGAATTTTAAATTACACCAATTTTAATATTTCTCAAAAAGTAACAGTGCCGATAGAAGGGACTTCGTTTTCGCTTATAAAAACTTCGAGGTTAACAAATGAGCAGTTGAACAAATATGAAATCGAATATCCCGATTTAGTGTTCGAACCAGTCTTAAATGCTCTTTTTATCACAGAAAATTTTTTATACCTAGATAAAGAACAAATAACCATATCACCCTTATTTTCACCGGTGTATTCTTTTGATAAAAAATACTTGAATGCCGATCTTTTTTCTTATCGTTCAAAGGAACAATTTCCGTCCGGAATTATAATCAATAATCCGTTGTTTGAAATATTAAAAAAGACGGTTGGTAAACATGCATTAACCAAAGAATACGAGCTCAGATTTAGCCGTGACATCGTTTTCTATACGACCGATGACTCAATCCCTGAAGTGGTTGATAAATTTGTCTTTATTAAAAAGTACAAAATTTTAGGAGTCGTAGAAGAATTTTCCTTTATGAATGAACCGCAAATATATTTTTCGTATCAACAAATGCTGAACGATTTAAATGAGTATATTTTGGTTAATATTTCAAATTATTCAGACCGTAAAATCACAGTTGTCGATTACATAAATGAGTGTTCTTCAAACGATGAAATGACTTCTTATTCACATCACGCCTTTTATTTAAAAAACATTGATTTTCCACATTATGAAATCATTCTTAGAAAGCTTAAAAACGATTCTCAAATAGAAATCGAATCATTGGCTTTAAATCGAAAGGAAGCTTTTGTCAGCCTTTTAGAAGCGACGCATACGGCGGTGGATGTTCTTTTTGCTTTTGTCATTATTGGGGCGCTTGTCATAGTGGGCGCAATAGCTTACTCCTCTTATGTTTTAAATCAAAAGCAAAACGCAATTCTTTTGAGTTTAGGAGCAAACAAATATCATATTTTTAAAATCTATTCATCAATTACTTTTGTCTTACTTTTGCTTTCTTTTTCTCTTGTGAAAATCACTGATAGTTTATTCATGAATTTCATCAATTTTTTAATCGCTAAATTCTTAGGAATAAAGGAAGCTGTATTAGATGGATCGGCCACCCTAACGAGCAATAAAACTTTTGATAATATAGCAATTCTTGTAATCGGTATTTTCTTGGTTTTTATTGTGAGCATCATCCCTTTATTCTTTAAGAAAATTTCTTTAATAGAGGAATTAAAAAGTGATGCTTAAAATTCAAAATTTGACGAAAATATACGAAAATCGCACTGTTTTATCAAATATTAACCTCGATTTTGCAAAAAAAGGACTCACTTTTATTCATGGTCCTTCTGGATGTGGGAAGACAACTCTTTTTAATTCCATCGCGGGTTTAATTGATTTTAAAGGCGATATAAAATTCCATAATTTAAGTCTTAAAAACATGAGCGAGGAAGAAAAAAGTGAGCACCGAATTCGCAACATTGGTTTCGTTTTTCAAGATTATAAATTATTTGAAAAAACAACGATTAAAAACAATCTAAATTTCGCTCTTTCTTCTGTGTTTGAATTAGACGAAAAAAGTCGAAAAACAAAAATCGAAAATGTCTTAAGTTTGGTCGGTCTTTCTGGTCGTGAAAAATCATTTATTGACTCTCTTTCAGGAGGAGAAAAACAAAGGGTCGCAATCGCTAGAGCAATCATTAATTCGCCAGCGATTATTCTTTGCGACGAACCGACCGGTTCATTAGATGAAACCAATTCAAAGATGATCATGGATATTCTTTTGAGTTTATCTAAAACTTTTCTAGTCATTGTCATTTCACACGATCTCGCTTTGATGAGTCAATACGCTGAAAGAATAATTAAACTCGAAAATGGAATTGTTAAAAGTGATAAAAAAACTGAAGAACAAAACAGTAGTTCGAAGATAAAACTCGCCAAGTCCGCAGTGTTTAAAAAACGAACCCAAATGCCTTTTAGTTTTTCGTTAAATTACGCTTTTGCGATAATGCGTAAAACGAAATTTAGGACACTTTTGAATAACATATTTTTGTCTTTTGCGTTACTCGGAATCGGTGTTTCTTTTCTCGCTCAAGGGATAATTGAAAAACTCATTAAAGACTCTTATGGTTCTTTGGTAAATGAAGGAAGTTTGTATGCCGAAACAAATGATTTATCAAGCAAATTGAATTTTAAAGCAACGACCTTGGAGGAAGTGGAAAAAATCGCTTTGGAAAACAGTGAAATAGTTTTTGATAGTGGGATTTGTTATCAAGCAAATTTTGAGAATTTCTTTAAAGATAAAAATAGTTTTTTTATTTCGCAGAATAGTGAAAAAATCTTACTTCCTAGTTTTTCAATTAGAAATATCAATGATTTTGAATGGTTAGAATTTTGCACAAAACCAATCTTTCCTCGTCTGATAGAAGAGTTAGAAGACGATGAAATGATTTTGCAATTGAAACAAGGCGACATTGAATATATTTGTCAATTTTTAAAAATTGAAGAAACAGCTCAGATTTTAGGAGAATATTTAGATAAACATAGCGTAAATATTTGTTGCGAAACAAAAAATGATGATTGGCAGTATGAAGATGAACATATTTTCACTTTAAAAGGATTTGTTGTCGGACAAGAATCGAGAATCTTTCACTCAAATCATTATTGGAATCAATACATTTACGAAGAAGAGATGAGATTACCTTTCTCTTATCTTCTTGATGAAAATTCTCTTCCATGGACAATGAAGAAAATCGCATATTTAAAAATAAACAATCGAATCGAAGAAGCGGTGAGAAAACTCAGATATGACCATAAAAATAGTCGGAAAATATTCGAAATCGCAAACAGTAATTATTATCCTTTATTGGAAGAAAAAGAAATCGCTAAAGAAGCACCAAAACTTCTTGTTTTCGACATCAATATCTCCACAATCGATCTTTCCCACGTCGCTTTAATGAAAGAAGAATTAAAAAATGAGCAATTAACATTTGGCTCTTTTGGTGGTTATTTGCTTTTTCCAAACGCTTTTTTAGAAGGTTTTGCAAAGCAAATATTTTTTTCCTCTTCCGAAAGACAAATCGAAAAAATTGTCGATGCCTACACATTTGTCGAAATGGGAAATCAAGATTTTATCGATTTACCTGATGGCGTTCTCAGTGGACATTATTCCAAAAGTTTGCAAGGAGGAGTGATCTTTTCACCCACTAAAATTAGCTTGTCTTATGGAAGAACAGCTCAAACCATCAATGAAATTGTCATTTCTAAAAAAATGGCGATGTCGATTTTTGGATATGAAAATTGTGTGGGGAAAATTTTGCATTTAACAAGTGCGCAGAGCGAAAGAAGACACGGAGAAAAAATGGAACGAATTTTTTCTTCTTGTGAATTGGTGATTTCAGGAATCAGTTCAGAAACGAAGAAAGATGTTATTTACCACGATGCAGATTGGTCATTTTTATTTTTCCAATGTAAGTTGAATGTGAGTGCTTTTGAATTGGTTATAAATTCACTTGTCTTTAATTTTTCAAATCGCGAAGAAGCACAAAAAGCGAAAAGGTTTCTCGACGAAAATTTCCCAGAATATAAATACGTTTATCCTTATGATGAATTAGCCGAAAGCACAAAAGAAGCTTCAAAATTCGTTAGAATCATCACTATTTCGTTATCGATTGTTTCATTTCTAATTTCTTTTATGCTTATAGCAACGCTTGATTATCTTTTCGTTCTAGAAAATAAAAAGGCAATCGGATTGGCAAGATGTTTAGGGACCAACGCAAAAGAATCAAATAAGTTATTGCACACTTATAGTTTTTCTTTAATTGGATTTAGTTGGGGAAGTGCCACCCTTTCTCTTTTCTTCGCCTTACCTTATATCGGATTTCAAAACTCAAATATATTGAACACAATTGTGGCAATTATCGTGATGGGAGCTACGAGTTTTATTTTAGGCGGTTTGCCATCTTTCATCGTCATGAAAAGATTTGGAAAAATGAACGTCTTAGATCTTTTGAAAAATGAATAGTGAACTTTTTAATACGTTAAAAACAGTTTATTGATGCACGAATTATGTTTTTTTATAAATAAAACAAATTATAATCGCTACTATTTGACATTTGACCTATAATATCAAATGTAATTTGAGGTATATAGTGTGGCATTAAAAGCAGGAATTGTAGGACTTCCGAATGTTGGCAAATCGACTCTTTTTAACGCGATCACCAATTCACATGTAGAAGCGGCTAATTATCCATTTGCGACTATTTCTCCTAATACTGGTGTTGTCAATGTCCCAGATCGACGTCTCGATTTTTTGAGCGCTTTGTTTAAGCCGAAACGAAAAGTACCAGGGAATGTTGAATTTTACGATATTGCTGGTTTGGTTAAGGGTGCCTCAAAAGGCGAGGGATTAGGAAATCGGTTCTTAGCGCACATTCGCGAATGCGATGCCATTATCGAAATCGTCAGATGTTTTGAAAGTTCAGATATCATTCATGTTGAAAATTCGGTCGATCCGATTAGAGACATCGAAATTATTAATCTCGAACTTTGCTTAGCTGATTTAGAAACCGTTTCAAACCGCCTTGGCAAGGTTGAAACTAAAGCTCGTGTCGCAAAAGACAAAGAAGCGATTTTTGAAACCGCAATTTTAACGGTGATTAAAGAAGCACTATTAAACGGTAAACCCGTTAGGTCTTTGCAATTCAGCGTTGAGCAACGCATGTTTATAAAAAACAATTACTTTCTTTTAACCGATAAGCCAATTTTATATGTTGCTAACGTAAGTGAAGAAGATCTATTAAATCTCGATGAAGCAGTACATTATCAAATTCTTTTAAAAGAAGCTAAAAAAGAAGGTCTGCAAGTCATTCCGGTCAGTTGTCAAATCGAAAGCGAATTATCAGAATTGGACGAAGAGGAAAAGAAAGAATATCTTATTTCTCTAGGTGTAGAAGAATCTGGTCTTGACTTAGTCATCAAATCCGCTTATAAATTATTAAACCTTTCGACGTTTTTCACGGTCGGAGAAGATGAATGTCGAGCTTGGACTTTTAAAAACGGAATGAGTGCTCCCGAATGCGCGGGCGTCATTCATTCAGACTTTCAAAAAGGATTTATTCGCGCTGAAGTTTATCCATATGAAGCAATTCACGAATTAGGAAGCGAAATAGCGGTTAAAGAAGCCGGTAAACTTCGAAGCGAAGGAAAGGATTATTTGCCTAAAGATGGCGACATTATGTTCTTTAGATTCAATGTGTGATTATGTATAGAATAGGTTTTTCAAAAGATATTCATCGATTAGTAGAAAATCGTCCCTTGATATTGGCTGGTGTTGTCATACCTTTTCATTTGGGTGAATTAGCGCACAGTGACGGCGATGTTGTTTATCACGCTATCAGCGAAGCTGTTCTTGGTGCCTTAGCATTAGGAGATTTAGGAAAACACTTTCCTCCTGAAGATGAAACGTGTAAAGGGATGGATAGCGCGATCATCATGAGAAAAGTTATTTCTCTTATGAAAAAAAACGGATATGACCTAGTTAATTTAGACGTTCATATCGTTTTAGAAAGTCCTCGTTTGGCCTCTTATATTGATGTGATGAGAAAAAATATCGCAAATTTATTTTCTAGTGATATTAAAAATATTTCCTTAAGTGCCGGTACTAATGAAGGTGTTGGAGAAGTCGGGGCAAATCTAGCAATTGAAGCAAACGCAATTATTCTCCTAAAAAAAGTATAAAATCGTTGTTGCTTTATGTTTTTATACAAGTATAATGTGTGAATATAAATAAAGGGTCCTATGAGTATTGAAAACAATTTAAAAAAGAAAATCCAAACAGCTTTCGCCCAACTCGGTCTTGAAATCGAATTAGAACAAGTTGTCATTGAAAGCGCAAAGGATAAAAATCATGGTGATTATGCGACTAATGCAGCCTTGAAATTTTCTTCGTTGTTAAAAAAATCTCCACGAGAAGTTGCCTCTTTGTTAGTGGAAAGTATCGATAAAGAAGGACTAGAAAAAGTAGAACTCGCGGGCCCTGGTTTTATCAATTTTTTCATCAAGAGCGATATTTTAGCCGCGAAACTTGGTGAAATTATCGATAAGAAAGAAAATTATGGGAACGGTGAAAATAAGAATTTAAAAATAAATATTGAATTCGTTTCTGCTAATCCGACCGGAGATTTGCATCTTGGACATGCTAGAAATGCAGCCATTGGAGATTCTTTGGCAAGAATTTTGACTAAAGCTGGGCACAGTGTTACTCGCGAATTTTATTTAAATGATGCTGGAAATCAAATCGATAATCTCGGATTATCAATCGATGCGCGCTATAAGCAATTATTTGGATTAGAAGCGCCGATGAGTGAAGACATGTATCAAGGAGTAGATATCATTCAAATTGCAAAAACACTCAAAGAAAATCACGGAGATAAATATTTAAATGATGTAAACGCTCTTTCATTTTTTAAAGAGTACGGAATGAAAGAAGAACTCAAAAAAATTAATGAAGATCTTGAGATGTTCCGCGTCAAATTCGATGTTTACAGTCTTGAAAGTGAAGTGCGCTCTAAAGGAGCGATTGAAAAAGAAATTGAATTTTTAAAACCATATATTTATCACGATGGTGAGGCTTTAGTTTTAAAAACTTCTTCTTTTTTAGATGATAAAGATCGGGTCATTGTAAAAAGCGATGGAGAATACACTTATTTTCTCCCCGACATTATTTATCACCTCGATAAATTATCAAGAGGATTTGATTATTTGATCGATGTTTTAGGCGCTGATCATCATGGCTACATCAACCGAATGAAATCCGCTTTGATGATGCATGGTTATAAAAAAGATACGCTCGATGTTCAAATCATTCAAATGGTGAGAATATTCCAAGACGGAAAAGAAATTAAACTTTCCAAAAGAACAGGAAAAACAATTACTTTAAGAGAACTTTGTGAAGATGTTGGAATCGATGCGGTCAGATATTTCTTTGTCGCTAGAAGCGCTAGTTCACATCTAGATTTCAATTTGAATCTAGCTCGCGAACAATCTAGTTCTAATCCTGTCTATTATGCTCAGTACGCATATGCGCGACTTGCGAGTGTATTCGAACAAGCCGCCGATGAATTTTTACTTGATGCAAGTGGAAAATTACTAAAAGAAGAAAGTGAAATTGATTTGCTCAAATTGTTGATTGATTATCCTCATGTCATCGAAGATGCTGCAAATAAAAAAGAACCATCAATCATCACCAACTTCATTCAAAAATTAGCAGCGGCGACACATTCTTTCTATACGAATTGTCGCATCATTGATAAAGATGATACTGCCTTGACAAGCAACCGTCTTGCACTAGCAAAAGCGACGCAAATTGTCTTGAAAAATGCTTTAAATCTAATCGGAGTTGAAGCTCCAAATAAAATGTGATTGGAAGGAAAAAACCACATGGTAAAAAAGTCAACGTTAGACATTGCTTATGAATATGTTCAAAGCAGAAAAAATGAAGTTCCATTTAGCGAAATTTGGAATCATATTATTGAAACGCTATCCCTCAGTGAAGCAGATGCAAATGGCAAAGTGGCAAAATTTTACACGAATTTAATGTTCGACGGAAGATTTGTCGATTTAGGCGATAATATATGGGATCTTCGCAGTCGCCATCCTTTTGACAAAGTTCATATTGATTTAAATGATGTTTATAATGATGTAGATGATGGAGATGACGAATCTGATGATGACGAAGAAGAAATCATCGTCAAAAAACCAAAATCTGAAGAAGAAGAAGATGATGAAGAAGAAAAAGACGAAGATGACAACTCTGAAGATGAAAATAACGGAGGAAGACGTATTAATAAAAGCCTTTATTAAGGCTTTTATATTAAGGAGCAAAAATGTTTGAAAAAATCTACTGCAAAGTCAAAGAAGCTGAAAGCATAGTCATTTTCGGACATGAAAATCCTGATGGTGATTGCTATGGCTCGCAGGTCGGACTAAAAGAAGCTATTCTAGCAACCTGGCCAAAGAAAAAGGTTTATATTACTGGAAGCGGACTCCCATTTCTTTTTGATCGGCTTGGAAAGATGGATCTTGTTACTGAGCAAATGATTGAAGATTCGCTCGCATTTATTATCGATTTTAATATTATTTCTCGTTCCGAAGATAAAAGAATCAAACTAGCAAAAGATTTTGTAAAAATTGATCATCACATTTCTCCTATAGATTTTAAGGAAGGCATTGAGGTGAAAGATACGACTTCGTCATCCTCGGCACAATTGGTCTTAGAGTTTATTTTAGAGTCAGAAATGAAATTGACGAAAAGAGGAGCCGAAGCACTTTTTGTCGGTCTAGTAATGGATACTGGGCGATTTCAATTTTTGGAAAAAGATGGCCGCTCATTCAAAACTGCCAGTGAATTGATGAAATATGAAATAGAGCCAAAAACTTTATATGATTTGATGTATCAAAGCGAGGAAAACTCTATTGCGCTTAAAGGATATATTTATTCTAACTATCAAAAAACCGCTAACGGTTTAATTTACCTCATCATTACAAAAGAAGACCGAATTAAATACGGTGTCAGTTCTAATGAAGCATCAGGCTTAGTCAATTTATTAAGCGGAATTAAAGGATATCCGATTTGGGCGTTTTTTGTCGAACTTGAAGATAAAAAGATGCGTGTTGAATTGAGAAGTAAATCTATTCCTGTTCAAACGATTGCTTTGAAATTTGGAGGCGGTGGACACGCTAATGCCGCTGGTATTTCTTCTTGTGATTTTTCTTCAGAATTGATAAATGACATCATAAGCGACTTAGATAAAACATTAGAAAAAGGAGAATAAACATGTGGGAAAAAGAATTATTGGCCGCAATTGAAGCTGGCAAAAGAGCCAGTGTTAAAATCATGGAAATTTATAGAAAAGGGTTTGATGTAGAAATCAAATCTGACCAATCTCCCGTCACTGAAGCTGATAAATTAGCAGATAAAATAATTTATGATTATCTCCGAAAAGAATTTCCTAATCACGCTTTTTTAACTGAAGAAAGTGATGATAATCTAAATAGATTAAAAAATGATTTTGTCTGGATAATCGATCCTGTTGATGGAACAAAAAATTTTGTTGCTCGTGATGATGAGTTCACGACGAATATCGCCCTAGCATATAAACACGAAATTGTCGTCGGAGTTGTAGTAGTTCCCGCGAAAAATGAAATGTATTTCGCTTCAAAAGGAAACGGAGCTTTTCATGTACTCGATGATATAGCCACTCAAATTCACGTTAATGATAAATTAGAAGATCTGACGGTTTTGATTAGCGTTTTTCATTCTAACGAAAAAGAAAAAGCGCTTATTGAAAAATACAAAGATAAAATTACTAAAATCGAAAAATTTGGTTCTTCGATAAAAGCATGCCGAATCGCTGCTGGTTTAGCAGAAGTTACCTTTAGAGAATCATCAGGCACAAAAGAATGGGACACTGCCGCAAGTGATATTATCGTCACTGAAGCCGGTGGAATATTTGTAGAACCTGACGGAAAAAAATTAACTTATAACCGTAAAGATGTCTATAACCGTAATGGATATATCATCTGTAACCGAAAAGAAAATATCCTTCGTTAAATAAAAAAATCTCTCTAAGCGAGAGATTTTTTATACATTTCTGACTTCGATTACACCCGGAACTTCTTCGGTGAGAATGACTTCGATTGTATCTTTTAAAGTTGAATCGATAAAAGCACAGCCTTCACAAGCTCCATGCATTTTGACATAAACAATTCCATCTTCAAAAGAAAGGAATTCGATGTCACCGCCATCACGTCTTAAAAACGGGCGAATTTTGTCTAATGTAGCTAAAATTAATTTTTCAGTTTCTTCCATAGCAGCAACGATTATAGCAAAGTTTGTTTTAATTGTAATTAAAGATGATTAAAATAAAGATGATGGAAACAAAAATTGAAGCTCAAGAATACGGTATTGCTCTAGTTTTCGGCTTGATGAAATTTTCTCCAAAAGAATTATTTCATCATGCAGCACTTTTAGCGACTCATGATAGCATCTTGGTATTTGATGACGAGACCATTGATCTTGTAGATGATAAAAGCCAGATAAATTACCATAATGCACGCTTTGCAATCAAATTAAAAGAAATTGGTTTTGCAACCGATGAAAAATTAATTGGAAGAAAAGATTTGCGAGGTTTTCATCGTTTTACTATTTCGGTTGAAAACGGAGATAGTATTCTCATCTTCTTTTATCCTAAAAAATCCAAAAAAGCTGCTAAAGAATTATTGGCGCATTTGCGTAGATTTAAAATTGAAGTTGCCAAAAGTAAAAGTGACATTTCATTTTGAAAAAAGGTAGAAGCGGATTTCTATTTTTTTTATAAAAAAACCTCAAGTTGATTGACTTGAGGTTTTAATATTATAAGTTTTCTACTTTATTAGAAGAACTTGGCGCGAGCTTGTTCTTTCACTTCTTTACTGGCAGTGAAAGGAATTCTCGTTGTATAACCTGCTTTAGCAGCAACAATCATCTTTGTTGGCCAAGCGAAGATATCTTGGTTCCATCTTAAGACGGTATCGTTATAAACTTCACGAGCAGCGGTGATTTCGCGTTGCAAGTAGCTATTTTGTTGCATAGCATCAGCTAAAGAACGATGAGACTTAAGATCTGGATAAGCTTCAAAAGCAACTCTGACACTTGTCATCGCACTGTCTAGACGATCAGAAACTTCGTTTCGATTTGCTTCAGTTGGATTGACTCCACCTCTGAATTGAGCAACAGTCTTCATGACATCTTTGTCGAGTTCAACAGATTTTTCGACGATTCCGACAACGTTTTGAAGAATTTGAACTCTCTGTTCAAGGAAGTTATCGATCTGCGATGCATTGTGTTGAATTTTTTGTTGTAAAGCACGGAAATAATTTTTTGCTTTGATTTTCAAAATTAAGAAAATTAAACCAGGAATAATTGCCAAAACCCAAAGAACGATTTCAAAAATCAATGATCCCACACCGACTTTTACAGGAATTTGTTTTTCGATAACATTAATATCTCGACCTTCTTTATTGACCGGTCCAGTCATTTCATCTAGTTCGTTTGCCATGTTTTATACCTCCATTTGAATATTATGACATATATTGAAAAGATTATTTATCTTTTTTCTTACTTTTTACGATATGAGCTAGAAACAATCCAACAGGAATAATGTCTTTATTTCCTTCGTTCGAATCATCTTTTTTAAACGCTTCGAATGATTTGCGAATCTTTTCACTCCAAGTTTCAGCTTTTTGTTCTTCAATTATGCCAATATTGAGCGGGGTCTCTTTTTGCACTGGAATGTATTCGGTCCAACTTACCGGAACGGTATGAATTCTTCCATCGCCTCCGCTAACTCGGACCACTTCGACCCGTTCGATAGTTTTATATCCATAGGCAGTAACCAAAACCGTGTCTAAAAAATCCCCACTTCTAATTGTCGAAGTCTTTAAAATACTCGGGGTTTTACATAACGGATGTTTGAATTCGTCTTCATTTAAAGCATTTGCGACTTTTTCGTGTTCATAAAAACTCACGTAACTTTCATATAAATCCTTATAAATGTATTCGTGTGGTTTGTGTTGTTGATAAATCGGAATTGCAAGAATGGGGGCAAAAGTGAAATAAACGCTTTTGAAGAAATCATTGTTGAGGAAAAGGAAATTCTTTCTCATCTCTTCATAATCATAATTTCTATAATGTTCAGGCCCTAATTCAAAGATTGTAGTCGCTAAATGCTCCGGTTCAACAATATTGATTTTCTTATGTTTGATAAAATCGAAGTCATCACCATAAGCGACTGTTTTATCCTTCATCAAAGCGAGGAGTTGCTTTTGGGCGAGTGGCGTGAAAAGAAGTCTGAATTGAACTTCGTTGTTTCGATTTTGACCTCCCCACAAAACATCGAATTCAGTATTACCCATAACGGTAAAGGTCCCACCTTTTTTTAAACTTTTTTCTGCCATTTTGTTCAGTTTTTTCTCTTCTTTAGCGACAACTTTTTGAATTTGTTTTTCATTGAGTAATTCAGCATCAGAATCTTCACGAGAGAAGATGAGATCAGGAGCAGCTTCATTTCCATAAACCAAATAAGTTTCTTTATGATAATAAGGACACGGTTTAGTGACGTGAGCAGTTAGGACTTGTGAATGATGTCGAACAGATGCTTTTCCATTGATATAAGTAGTGGTTGTCCATGTAATTGTGATGCTTCCTGAATATGTTTTCGTCCCCAAGTAATGAACTAAATCACGCGCTAAGAAAAATGGATTGCCGATAATATCACCTGATTGAACATAAAGGGTAGAACGATTTAAGTCATAATTATCAGCTAAACCAAATTTGTTGACCAAATAATCAAGCCTTTTGCTATTGAACGTTTGATCTAAATTAATTAGAGGAATAGTTTTTTTAAATAAATCGATATTCGTAGAATTTCCAAATAGATCATTTAGCGATTTTAATTGTTCCCAGGCTTCGTTTTTCAATTTTTTAATTCGTTTATCTTCTTCATTTTTTTGAAGTTGTAATGCTTTAATCTTTGGATTGATGGCGACAAAAATCATAATAAGAGAAAAAATTGCAATAACGAGCCCTAAAGTAATTGTTAAGATAGGAACCCAGGTGTCTTGAATTCCTTGAACGGTAATGATAATCCCACCGATAAAAGCGATAAAAGAAACAACTGCTAAAAAGATGAGAAATAATCTCCATCCACTCTTTGTTCTGATCTTTTTATCAAGCTGCTCAGCTTCAGCGACAGCTTTTTTTATTTTTCGATTGGTCTCTTTGTTGGCCTCGATGTCGATTTTAGATTTTTCAACTAAGCCATCAAAGTATTCTTGTGCATTTCGATTAAATTTCTCTTTAAAAATATTTTTGTATGCTGCAAGAGGCTCAAAAATATTTTCTTCTCCAAAACTTTCAAAAGTTGTGTCTTTTTCCATATTTCCGTTTTCTCCTTTCTCTACTTATCATAACAATGATAACACAGGTTAAGAAATTGATATATCAGATGTTTTAAACAAAAAAACACCAGTAGGTGTTTTAAATGTTGGTGAATGGCTGGGGCATCTGGATTCGAACCAGAGCTGGCGAGTTCAGAGCCCGCTGCCTTACCGCTTGGCTATGCCCCAATTTCAATTTGATATTGAGGATTTTAAATGCTATAACTCCTTTTAAATAATACTAAAAGGCTTGTTGATTTGGTGCCCGGGGCCGGAATTGAACCGGCACGGGATTTAACTCCCCCAGGATTTTAAGTCCTGTGCGTCTACCTGTTTCGCCACCTGGGCTAAAGAATGGTCTCCCGTAGAAGATTCGAACTTCTGACCCCTTGATTAAAAGTCAAGTGCTCTACCGGCTGAGCTAACGGGAGTTTTATAAAAAAAGTGCGTGGCTGGGGTGGATGGGATCGAACCATCGAGATGACAGAGTCAAAGTCTGTTGCCTTACCGCTTGGCTACACCCCAAGATGGTGGAGGGGGGCAGATTCGAACCGCCGAACCCTAAGGAGTTGATTTACAGTCAACCGCGTTTAGCCACTTCGCTACCCCTCCAAATCGAATTGTAATGGTGGATGCTGAGGGGCTTGAACCCCCGACCTCCGCCGTGTAAAGGCGATGCTCTCCCAACTGAGCTAAGCATCCCCGTTGGTTGTCACGCGCTTAAATAATATATCATTTGATATATATCAAGTCAATGAGATATTTTAAGGAGAATTTGGATAAAATAGAGATAATATTAGTACCCTTTTTTCCCGAGCAAATGAAACATATTTTTCTTGTAAATTTCTACCCCCGGTTGATCGAACGGATTGATTTCAAGAAGGTAAGCACTCATCGCGCAAGCTCTCATAAAGAAATACAATAATTCGCCAAGATTTTGTTCATTCATTTCTTCAACTTCTAAAACAATACAAGGCACATTTCCATCTTCATGATGAGCCTTCAAAGTGCCTAAAAAAGCTTGTTCATTTATATAAGATAATTTTTTAGATTCTAAATAATTAAGTCCGTCCAAATCATCTTTATCGTGTGGAATAATAATATCTTCTTCAGGTTTTAAAACTCGAATAATCGTCTCAAATAAAAGTGGAGTTCCATCTTGAATGAATTGACCTAAAGAATGCAAATCAGTTGAAAACGATGCAGAAGCGGGGAAAATTCCTCGTTTATGCTTGCCCTCACTTTCACCAAATAGTTGTTTTAACCATTCCGAAATTTGAATGAATTGTGGTTCGTATTGAACGAATAATTCGACATTTTTTCCTTGATGTCTAGACATATAATCGCGTGAACACGCGTACATGTAACAAGGGTTTTCTTCTAAAGAAGCCTTGGAATATTTCTCATAACCAATTAATGAGCCATTTAAAAATGCATTCACGTCATATCCAGCACACGCTAAAGGAAAAAGTCCAACCGGTGTGAAAATTGAATAACGACCTCCGATATCGTTTGGTAAAACAAAAGTCGCATAACCTTCTTGATCGGCAAGTTTTTTTAACGCTCCTTCAGTCTTATCGGTCGTAGCAAAAATTGCTTTTTGACTCGCCTTCTTTCCAATTTTCTTTTCTAGTAAATTTTTAACTAATCTAAACGCAATAGATGTTTCAGTAGTAGTTCCACTTTTAGAGATGACATTGATCGCAAATTTTTTGTTTTCTAAATAAGACAATATTTGTGCGGTATAAGTCGAAGAAAAAGTATTTCCTAAATAAATGATTTCCAATTTTTTGTTCGGATAAAGTCCTCCAAGCGCCTCGATCGCAGCTCGTGCTCCAAGATAACTTCCACCAATTCCAACAACGACGAGAACTTCAAAATTAGCGCGGACATAATCAGCGAGTTCAATAATTTTTGCGACTTCGTTTTTGTCAAAGTTCTTCGGATGATCGACCCATCCTAAAAAGTCATTTCCAAGACCTGTTTTTTCTTCAATCATCAAATTGATTTTTTCAACTTTTTTTTGATATTTTAAAATCTCTTTTTCATCGACTGCATTTTTTAAATTCACTCTAATCATTTTTTACTTTCTCCATTTTCTCAACTGCATTTTGAATCCACTTTTCAAGGTTGTCTTCAAGAGGTCTAAAATCCGCAGT